>Ga0315288_10007541_pt1 | contig 13779 bp, 14 predicted proteins | sample YL17G11_20_MG_FD_203454 | JGI IMG/M metagenome (GOLD analysis project Ga0315288, IMG submission 203454) | Sediment microbial communities from Yellowstone Lake, YNP, Wyoming, USA - YL17G11_20 | ecosystem: Environmental > Aquatic > Freshwater > Lake > Sediment | place: USA: Wyoming | collected...
AATGGGTTGGCGGAAAGCAAGCGGTTCGTCTTCAACTACCGCGGCGGGCAGGACGGCAAGGCCGTCTCCTGGCCCGTCCACTTCCGGCTTCCGCCGGTCGAGACCAACTACGGGATGAAGGCAGTCAGCCCGACCCGGACCAACCAGTACAAAATGGCCGAACTTCCCTGCCGGTCCTACCGGACTGTTGAAGCCATCTCGAAAGACGAGATGCTCTTCAACACGGGCGGTCCAGCCATTGTCAAACTGGCGGATCGTCTTGTGCCGTCCATGACCCGAGCCCTGATTCAGACCATCGCCAAGGACCTTCTCAATAACGACGGGGGAAGTTCCAGCAGCGATTACTCGGAACGGGTTCACGGTCTCCCGTCGATCTTCGGCACGACTGGCTCGGTGATTACCAATTCGCCGTGCTGGAGTCCCAACGGGACCTACGCTGGCATCGTCTCCACTCCCGGCAACTATGCGTCCAGCACTTGGACCCCCGGAACCAGCAAGGCTTGGCCCATTGGGGTCGGAGACGAAGCTTACGCATTTTGGACACCAATGGTCGTTGATTACGAGGCAGCGGTATTCGACGGTGTTGCGCACGACGGTGTTACCGCAGCGCATACTCTGGCCGCTCAATGGCACATGGCCTTCCGGTTTGGGATGACCCGATTGCGGGCACTCCACAACAAACGGCCGGACGTGATTATGTGCGACAACGAGATGTACCGGCAGATTCTCGATTCGCTGGAACCTCACGAACAAGTCGTGGTCAAACGGGACGCCGGTTCGTCCTTAATGACCCGCTTGGGCTATGAAAGCACCAGCTTTGAAGGAGTCGATCTGATCACAGGATACGGAATGCCTTTGAACACCGCCTTCATGTTCCCGTGGTCTGCATTCAGCCTTATGAGCTGGCAGGGGCAGATCGTCGAGAAGCAGACCGATGATGATTTCACAGTCCAATCGACGGCTTACAGCCAGGATGCTTGGCTCAACTTCAAGGTTGAGACGCCAGCCTGGTGCGTCAAGGTCACGTCTTAATTTCGCCCATTGAAACGGAGGAATCCCGATGAGCGCTTACGAACGACTTCTCCCTTTCCCGCGGGGCGAAACCCTCGAGGAAGGGAACACCAACTTGCTTGGTGCGCTTTCCAACGACCAACTGCTCGGCAAGGTCTTCAGGGCCCCCGACACGGTTCACGGCACGGGCCAAGACGTGTGGGTCATGGCCGTGAAGAACGATTCCGGTGCTGCGATCACTGCGGCACATCGATGCGTCGAGTTTGACACCACGGCGCTCGACTTCATGCGTAAGGTGTCGGGTTTCTGCGACACCGCAGGATGGGTCTCTCTGCCTATCGACGACGCCTATGACGGGGACAGTCTGGAGGATCACTGCATTTTTTATGTCGTGGTCAAGGGACCGTGCTACGTCAAGACCGAAGCCACTTCGGTCAGTCTGGGTGCCCATGCCCAGGTCACGGTAGACGGCAGCGGCTACGTCGAAGGGGCTGCCCCCGGGGCCGGCAACTTTGTTCTGGGCCGCATCGACGCGGCTTGCACCGCTACGTCTACGGACGTTGTGGTCCACGTTGACACTCTGGTCGGGGGTGAAGGAGCCTGACCTTGATCCATGATGCGGGCCGTCAGTAGCAAGACGGCCCGCACCCTTCGCATTATGGCAGACCGAAAACTCGATCTTCTGATTTGCAGGCCCACGGGATGGCACCTGGAATGTCCACGCATCGGTCCTTTCATGCTGCAACTCGGCTGGTACATGGGCCGTCACGAGCCGACTGTGGCGATCCGCGATTTGAATATCAGCACCTCGCGGATTTTGATGATCCACAATCGGGCAGTCGAGCGGGCAAGAGAAATCGGGGCGACTCATATCCTGTTTCTCGATCCGGACATCGACGCTCATCCTCAGTGGTGGGAGTGGGCGTGGAAGTTCTCGCAACTGCATCCCGGCAGCATCGTGGCTGCCCCCTATCGTGGTGCAGGCCCGACGTATCCCGTCCAAGTCTTCGTCGAGAGTGGCGAGGCGATGCCCAAACGATTGGACAATGCTTACGCCGCCACCCTGCACGGCGTCTGGGAAGTCGAGTCGATAGGCAGCGGCTTGATGCTGGTGGACATGGCGGTCTTCGACCGACTCGACCAGCAGAAAGGAGAGCACGGCGAGGTTCTGGCGTACTTCGATGATACCTACAGAAGCCCAGAGAAGACCGACACCGGACATACCCAAGACGGCTGGTTTTGCACCCGAAGCCGCCAGGCCGGAATCAGGATCTACTGCAATTTCGATCTTTGGGCCAAACATCAGCAATTTGAGATTATTGGCCCCCCAGAACAATCTCCCCGCCAAGAAGGATTGCTTGGGGAATCTTGTGCCACCGCGGACGCAGGATGCCTTTTCGACACGGACCAAAGTGTTGTCTGTCTTGGAACGGATACAGGCGTTGGTCCGGGAATTGGCCCTGATTAAGGAGAAGAGCGTTGGGGCTGCCGGCCTTCCAATTTACGGAATCGAGAGTCATGTCGAGTGCATCCGCAAGATGGTTGCCAATACCCTTCCGTTCGCGGTGTGCCGTTGTACCTTGGCCGACGATGTTCCGTGCAAGTTCTGTGAGGGAAAAGGATGGTTGACGGCAAGGCAACCGTGGCGTGCCGAGGCACTCTACACTGCGAAGCGTCGTTATCTAAGCCCGCCACTTCGGGTCAAGCGTCGGAGGAAGTGGCAAAAGGTACGATCAAAGTCGGTCCCGAGACCTTGGTTTGGCGAGCAACCGCCAAAGTCGCTGAGACAGCCAGAGGGTGTGACGGAAGAGAGGTTGACCTGTGCGGTTTCTTAGCAACGGAAACGTGGGAGACGGCGAAGACCGGACCCCGGAAGCAAGTAGTGATCGTGGCAACGGAGATTCGGATGGTTCTCCTAGTCTACCGGGACCTCCCTTAGCGGATGCAGACTGCCCGGCCGGCGAGGCGATCGACGTCTTTCTGGAAGAGATTCTCAAAGCCTTTGGCGGACCCCGAGGATTGGCGAGACAAGCCTTTTCAGAATACGGACATGCCCCCACGGGCGGAAATACCCGTCGCGCTTTCATCGACCGTGTGGTAGTCCTCTTGGAGGCAAAAAACAAAGCCGACCCGCCGCAAGAGATGGACGAGATTCCCCTTGACGAACTGAAAGAGGAAGCCAGGGAGTTGCTGCGTGAGAGTCAGGACTGACATCTTCAACGACATCCTCAATCAGCACGCCGAAGCGGCTGCCAAGGCGGGGCGGTTGAATCGGATCATGCCGATGCTGGAGGAAATCGCCCGGCGTCGTCTGGAGGCCGTGGCTCTCTACACGCCCTTTCCTGCCGCTGTGCCGTTTCACCAGTCCTACAAGACTTGGCGGATCATCGACGGTTCCAACAAGAGCGGCAAGACCACGGCCGCCTGCGCGGAAGTCGCAATGGCCGTCTTGGGGCTCCTTCCCGACAAGTACCCCGCGCGCAACGGCAGCTTTTTGATTCTCGGCCAGAAGGGCAGGCACCTCTCTGATCCTCTCTACCGCATCCTTTGCCAACCCGGTGCGTTCTACATCATCCCCGACGAAATCACAGGCAAGGTCCGGTCGATTCGTCCCGATGCAAACAATCCATCGAAGCTGGACCCATACGACGAAGCCTACCGCGAAAAATGGCAGCCTGCTCCACCGTTTCTCCCGGACCAGATGTGGGGCGGCAAAACGCGACGGGTTGCTCATACCGCCTTTGAGAAGAGGTCCGAAAACATTCCAGCCCAGACCACCATTCCGTCCACGGGATGGAAATTGATGTGGCGGTCTTCGGAGGCCCTGCCCGACCAGGGGCCGACCTACAACGGCGTCCATATCGACGAGCAGATCGAGAGCGACGATTGGTTCAACGAAGCGATCCGCGGAATGATGCTCGATCCCGGCGGCATCACACCCCGGGGCGTCTGGTCGGCTACTCCCCAGAATTGCCACCATCTCCTCCAGGAAATGCGGGAACGAGCCGACAAGGGCGATCCCGAGGTGGAGGCGTTCCAGCTCTTCCTTCGAGACAACGTGGTCATTCGAGCCGACCGCAAGGCCGCCTTCGAGGACCTGTTGAGCGAAGAGGAACGAGACACACGTATCCACGGCATCTACGCCATCGCCGGTATGCGAATCTACCCACAGTTCCGAATGGACGGTGGGGAAGAGGCAAACGGCTACGAGCCCTTTGACATTCCCGAGGAATGGACGCGGTACTTTGTTATCGACCCTGGGCGGGGACACTGCGGAGTTCTTTTCCTTGCTGTTGATCCAGAAGAAAAACATCGTTGGATTTACGACGGGATGGACTTGAAGCAACCCGACGCGGCTGCTCTGGGTCGCTATATCAAGGACCATCAAGGGAATACTAAGTTTGAGTGTGGGTTTATTGACAATCGCATGGGCCGTCAAACGCAACCTTTGGATGATCCGCCCCTTGGGTACTATCACTGGCAAGCCCTGATGGAGGCTGGCGTTGAGATTCGCCGCCGTGGTAATGCCAATGGATTCGTTCCTGGATGCGACAAGATCGAAGCTCGGGAAGAGGCGTTGCGGAGTTGGATGCGGGTGCGCGAAGACGGACCTTTTGCGGGCACTCCGTTGCTGAAGATCGCCCGGGGTCGCATTCCCAAACTGGAACGCCAGATTCGCAATGTTCACAATGAATCTCGCGAGTCGGCCGATGCCAAGCGAAAGATCATTAAGGACATGTGCCAATGTGCCGAGTATCTCGCCGCCGGCACACCGTACTACTGGCCTCCCGAGCCGCTGAATGGAGCCACTCGTCTTCTGCCGTCGGATACGGCGTGGGACGCATTACAACGCAAACGCCGCAAGAAACAACACAGCGGCACCATGGTCCTTGCTTATGGAGAGTAGACGATGCCTGATCCGTGCCCTCCGGAACTCACCCCGACCGCTCCCGTGAATACCCCTCCCGTCGAACCGGGCGACGACGTTTTGGTCTATCGCGGGCTGAACCATGAAGGCAGCAGTTTGGCCGTGGCGGATTTCGTCACGCCATACTCCCTGAAACTGACACACAATGGTACTCAGTATTCGGGAGTGCGATACCGCAAGGACCCAATTCTCAAGTCTCGACCAGACCTGATTGTCGATGCCGGTGGCCTGGTGTGGGACGAAGCTCCGCGAATGAAGCGACTCCGCGAAGTCGAGGATCTTCTGAAACAACTGTCGAATGAATCTCCGAGAATGGCGAGACTCCGGGAACTCGAAGATCTCGTCAAGCAGTTGTCCGTTGAAGTTGCCGTCTTGAAGAAACGAGCGAAGGATGGAAGCACTTCTTAGAAGCATTGCCAAACTGTGGCAACGGCAGATCAAGGCGGCACAGGACGCCCGCAGCGAGTGGGATACCACCGTCGCCAAGATTCGCCGGTACTACCGAACGCCCCGCATGTTTTCGACTGACGGCTATTACAACGATCCCCATGATCAGCCGTTCATGTCGGGCAAAGCCCCACACCATGCGGTCGCCATCGGCAAGGTGGGTGAATTTGTTCGGGTAATGCTTCCCTGGATTGCGGCCAAGACTCCCAACCGGCTTGTCACACCCGACCTCCCGGCTTTGTCGCAAGAACTGGTGGCTTCCGTGTATCCGCCTGGCACAGAGATCATCCGACAGCAGCAGGAAGCGGATTTGCAGGTGGGAGCGGCATTGCTGAGTCACGCCGTAGGTTACACGGCCCGCGAATCCGTGTTCAACTTCCATCACGAAAGCCGCATGGCCTGCAAGGACATGCTGCTCTCGGGACGCGGTATCCTCTGGCAGGAAATCATCGAAACGCCGGATGGTCCGTTGCCCGGAGCCTTCTATGTTCCGGACAAAGACTTGTGGTTTGATCCGGCGGCCGACATGCCGAGAAATGCCGATTACGCGATTCGTCGCAGAGAGCGGCCGGTTTGGAAAGTCGCGGAAGAGCGGGGGTTGGATGTCGAGGAACTCCTAAAGGCCGTCAAGAGTACGCCGTCCGGACACAACCCGACTGAAAAGGCCGTCACGGATACGATGGTCTATTACGAAGTCTACAGTCGGATGGGCATCGGGCATCGGCTCGATACACAAGACCCCGAACTAGAAGAGACTGCCGTTCTGTTTGACGATGCCGGCGACTACATCTTCCTGGAGATTTCCGAAGACCTAGACTACCCACTCAACTTGACGACCGACATGCTGGCCGTCATGGACCGAGAGAAGATCAAGGATACCCTACACTGGCCCATCGAAATCTGGGGCGATTACTCCGATCCGTGGCCGTTCGCTCTGCTCGACCCTTATCCCGAAGGTCTGTATCCGAAACCGCCCCTTGAAGATGCCTTGCCTCTGATTCGCTTCATCGACTTCGGCTGGGGTTGGCTGATGGGGCACATCAAGATTTCCGCTCGGCAGATCATCATCATCGCCAAGGCACTTGGCCTTGTCGTCAAAGAAGGCATCTTGGAGGGATACGACCTGGAAGTCTTGGAACACGATGGGGCACCGGGCATCGACATTCCGAAGATGGTCCACGTTCTCCAACTTCCCGAAGTCAAGAAGGAGATTTTCGAGATTCTGTCCGGTGCCGACCGGAAACTAGAGGAATCGACCGGGATGCTGGAGATTCTGACCGGCGGCAGTCCGCAGACGCAGGATCGGTCGGCCGCAGCGTCGAACATCCGGCAGTCGAACGCCATGATCCGGCCGCAGGATTTGGCCGATCAGGTCGAGTCTTTCCACTCGGCTACGGCGGCCAAAAACGGAGCGGCGTTTCGTCTCATCGTTCGGGAGAAGAGCATCGCTCCGATCTTTGGGGAAACGATTGTCGGTCCTACCGATCCCAATGGGGAATTGCAGCCGATTCTCGCCCCCTTGACTGAGAAATGGAAGGCGTTGCTGGAGACGGATAAGCCGTATCTCGCTTCTGCCGACTACACCTACACCATCGAGGCGGGCAGCGGACGACGCAAGAACCGGGAGAAACTCCGCAACGACACCCTGGAGTTTGCCAAGATCGCCCTGCCAATCTTCATGCCGTACTACCAGACCACGGGCGACGCTACCCAACTGAACGCTCTTATGGCGGACCTGGCAGTGGGGAATGAAGTCAACCCCGACCGATACCAGTTTCCCGACCGGCAACTTGAGATGATGCAAGCCGCCGCGTTGCAGCAACAGCAAGGTGGTCCGCCGGGACAAGAGGGACCTCCGGGGCAACAGCCGCCGGCCGACCAGCAAGGACAACCCGTTTCCGATGAACAAGGAGCGATGTACCAATGATCGTCGGCGCGACCCTGAACGGCAAACACTACGACATGACGGACCCGGTGGAGGCAGAGGCGTTCCGCCAGGCAAAAGTAGCACTACGGGCCAAACGAGGATCGTTCGGGATGCCTGCAATCCACGGGGACGCAATCTACAAAGGGTCCGATGATGGGTTTGGGAGGGATGAGAATTCTCGCCGGATTGCCCGTGCGGCGGCCCTGGCTGCCGGGGTGAATCCAGAAGGCAAGCGGTACGTTTCCGGACTGGTGCGTCCGGAAGTTGGTTTCGGCGACCCGGCCGCTTGGGTGGACAAAGGCGAGGCCCGAAGCCAGATTCGTCGTCGTTGTGAAAAGGAGGGGTGGGAGTGCAACGGACGAGTTGAAGTCAAGGGTCGCAACATGGAAGCGAATCCCACTCCACTCGACCAATACGAAGTGGCCGATGACATTACGGACGCCGAAACCGAACGCACGATCCAGGAAGAGAAGCTGTCCCTGACGCCTTCCGAGAAAGTAGTCTTGCGGCAGAAGACCAAGGATCGGCTGTCGGGAAAGAAGTAGGAGTTTGGAAATGCCCGAAGGAACCCGAGTCGCCAAGATCAAGGATGCCTTGATGGGCAAGGGGTATCCCATTGGCTCTGCGATTGCGATTGCCCAGCACCAGACGGGGTTGTCCTACGCTACGGGTAAGCCGCCGAAATCAAAGTCCAAGGCCAAGAAACGGAAGACACGCTAATGGCTGGACCGCTGCTGCTACTTGCTGAAGACGTAGCCCAACACCTTGACCGCTGGGCGGCAGGCCATGCCATTTCCGCCCAGCAGGACTCCTATCGCACGGCAATCCAGGCGGCATACTTGGAGATCGGCACGGCGTTCAATTGGAGTTTTCTCCACCAGCAAGGCCGGATTCATCTTGCCGCTCCCTACTCGACAGGCACAGTGGCCTACACGCATTCGACTCGGGCTCTGGTGTTGACGAGCGGAACCTGGCCCGCCAATTCAATCGACTACACGGTGCGGGTAAATGACATCAACTGCGCCGTGGCATCCCGGGATTCCGACTCGCAACTGACACTGGACGCTACGCTTAATCCTGGTGCAGACATCGCGGCAGGCGAGACCTACGAGATTTACCCGACCTACTATCGCCTGCCAAACGATTTTGCTTCGATGGTCATTCCGCGTACCGAAGAGTACCACTGGAACATGGAGGCTGTGTCCTACGACGAGATCATGTCGCTGGACCGGCACGACCACACGACGGGCACGCCGAGGAAATACTGCATCCGGGCGGTGGAAGACCTGTTGGGGCAAGTGGGCTTTTACGTCTACCCGGCGTCCGATGCCGTTGGAACTCTCGACTTCATCTATCGACGGCGGGGGCGGGACATCCGCTTCACGGGAATGAATGCGGCGGACTATCAGGGAACGGTGGCAGTGACGGCTGGGTCGGCCACGGTAACGGGGACGGGGACGGCTTTCAGCAGCCTCGTCCCCGGGGCCGTCATGCGGATCGCCGCCAATGCGACCAAGCCTACGGCGATGATCGGGAGCAATCCGTGGGTGGAAGAGCGGTCGATTGCCTCCCGTTCCTCCACCACTGCCTGCGTTTTGGACGCCGTAGTCACCCAAACCTTGAGCGCCGTCAAGTACGTTATTTCAGACCCCGTAGACATCGACCCCGCCCTCCACAACCTGATGCGGGCCGGTGCGGTTTGGCACTTTGCCCAAGAGCGTGGCGCGGTTCTTCCAGCGGTTCTGTTTCAAGGCCAGCCGATGACGGAATACGAACGGGCCTTGATGATTGCCAAGAGTGCGGATAGCCGGATCGGCGAGCGGCGGGTGTGCGGCGGCCGAGGGACATGGCCGAGGCGCTTGGCCGACATGATTTCAAGTTACCCAGCCGAGTCGTAAGAGCATGGCAACCGACCCCTTTACTCTCGTTCACAATGCCTTCTGGACCCTTCTGGAGGCCAACACCACCATCACGGGTCTGGTGCCGACTACGAACCGCCTAAAACTCGACAACACGGCGTCGCCGGAAGTTCCTCCCGATATCGGTGTGTTCGATGAGCCGGTATTGCGGGTGCGTCCCACACAAGGCGTGGGAGGGTTACTGACAACCAGCAGCGGCAGCAACGTCAAACTGATTTACCTAATTGAGTTTGCCGTTGGGGAACGATACATCAACGATTTCTATCCGCTCTTCTGGGCAATCGTTTGTGCCCTCTCGAAATGGGAGGCCACGATGGAAGCCCTGGAGTGGTTGGGAGGGACGGCAGGGGCAGACCAGCACTTCGTCAAACTGTGCAAGTTGATAGAGGTGCCGAGTCAGTGGACGAACCGTGGGGTTGCCAGTCGGCAACCCGGCTGGTTCACGGCAATGGCGTGCGAAGTGTCCATGTGGTTCAAGACGAGCGACATGCAAGCGTAAAACAGATACAGGTCCCCTCCGCGAACAGTAATATGGGGACTTCCCGATGGCGGTTATCAGCGGCAAAGCCGGAGTAGTCAATGGGGCTTCCACCATCGGTCGGTGGCAGATTGAAACACACGGGGCGGAACTCCCGTCACATCCCGCCTCCGGGTCCACTTACGTCCTGAGTGCCCTGGAAGGCAATACGGATTGGAAAGGTCACTACTATGCCTACGGTCACACGCCTGCCAGTATGCCGGGCGACGCCCTGGCCTTCATCGGCTCTTTGGACGGTTCTCTCGGTGTGACTGGAACGGCAATCGTGGACGCCGTTCAGATCGACATCAACGTCGAGAGCGGCGAGCCGATTGCCCACGTCGTCCAGTTCTCATCGAATGGCACCCTGGCTCTCGGGTCGGCTGCTGCCACCGATTCCAGCAGTCCGACTATCTTTTCTCCCAAGAGTCGCAAGGTTGCGATCGCCACGGCGGCCAACCCGATTTCCGGCCAGTCCTGGACTGACGTAACTGAGATCAAGCGGATGCGGTTGGTGTTCGGAGCGAAGAATCCCCGATACGTCAACGCTGCCACGGCGGGCGTCTTCAAGCGGGTGGCCGGCAACATCTTCGCCGCCGCCAACTATGTCGCCCACACCAGCAGTCCTGCCGGTATTCCTTTACCCAATGCGATCAAGGGACTTCGATTTTACGTCACGGCGACGACCTATTGGGAGATGGACTGGGGCATCGTCGAGAACGTCCGCGACCTTGGGGTAGACCGCGAGACGGCCGATCCGGTGTTCTACTCGATTGATTGGCGGTTCCAAGCCTTCACCGACTTCAGCGGTACGCCGCTGCAAGGCAAGATCGTCAAGCCTGCCGTTACCAACTGGTGGCCCGCCGCATGAACGAAGAAGAGCAACCACTCGAAATCGACCGCAATCTCCTGCAAGTCGCGGTACAGCAGGAGGCACGGAGGTTTCCCGCTCAGACACCGGAGGAGGTTCAGGCCCCGTCATCGTCTGGGGAAGGGATGCCTCCGATGTCTTTTCCGAACGTCGGCCCACGTTCAGAATTGGAGCCTATCGAAAGTCCCACAGCCCCCGTTCACACACCCTCGCCCGTATCGTCCCCCTCAGTCTCCAATCGCACGCCAGACGCCGTATCGGCACCTACGGCCCCCGCTCACGCACCAACCACCGTATCGTCCCCCTCAGTCTCCAGCCACGCACCAGATACCGTATCGGCTCCCACGACCTCTGCTCACACACCTCCACAGATTACCATTCCCCAAACCGCCATGCACGCCGCCGCACAGCTTGCGGGTGTAGCCGGGATGGGGACTCAGGCCGCTTCGATTCCGCCTATCGAGTTCCCCGAAGCATCGCCGCCGCAAGACATGGGCGATCCTGCCGCAAAGGTGCGGGCCAATCAGCAACAGCCTGCCTACGATCCGTGGCCGGTAAAGCCTCCACCATTCACGCCGCGGGCAGGCGGAGCGGCAGACATGCCCTACGGCCCGTGGGATGCGGCTGGTGGCAGGAGTGCAGGTGCGGGCGGTACAAGCGGAGTTGGCATTACGGGCGGGAGAAGCGACGAGTTGCTTCAGACGATTGCGGACAAGCTGGACGCCATTCTCCAGAAGTTCCCTCCGGCAGCGACCTACGGAAAGTGACGCATGGCAATCAGCGTAGACTACTCTGAGGTGTGGGCAAAGGACTGGCCCAGTTATGCCGGCTTCGAGGCCGAGCGGCTGCTGACGTGCGCCTACGCCGACCGCTACATCCTGGCCGGCGAAATTATGATCTACCCCGACGCCATCTATCCGCATGTCACTTGCTACGCCCTGGCAAAACGATGTTTCATCGAACCCGTCATGGGCAAGGTGCTGCCAACCGCCGGCGACCAGACCAAAGCCCTGTATGAGAAGGCCCTGGTCCACGTCTACTACGACACCAAGCGATACAGGGAAGCTGCCGGGGTCTTGCTGGCTGAGGAACTGGCCCCGTCGATGGACGCCCTGCCCGTTCAGTTGGCAGAGGGTGCGTCGGTCACTTGGGAGAACTCGGGCGATCCGGTCACAATGCAGTACGTCACCCATCGGCTGAACCTCGCCTGTGAGTACACCTTGAGCTACTACTTCCTCGCCGCCGCTCCGGCCGCAATGCTCAATCTGGTGGGCTTCATCAATTACAACCCGGTCCAGACGAAGATGATGGGGCTGGTATTCCCTTCGCAGACGCTTCTCTATCAGCCCGGTCGGATTCAAGACACGGTTCTGACGGATGGGTCCGTCAAGTTCCACGTCACCCACCGCTGTGCGTATCGTCCCAACTGGACTTTTGTGGGAGGCAACTGGGTGCCCGGCGGCTGGAACTACTTCTGGAATCCAGTCGGCGAGCCCGGCGACGGCAGCGGCAGGTTAGGAGCCTTCGAGCAAATCCTGATAGACGGCAAACCGTATCGGCAGTACATCCCGACGACCTTTCAACTCTAGGAGGTGCCTGTGAGCATCATCTACATCCCCGGCGGCAATATCACAAACGCCGAAGTGTCCGATACCGCGGCGATTGCGGCCAGCAAATTGGTCCACCACTTCATCGCCCGACATTCGCAGGGCGTGGACACGGCCGTCGTGACTAGCACTGAGGTGATCCACGTCGCCAAGGCAGCGGGCACGGTGGCGGCTCTGAGGATTGGCGTCGTGACGGCCCCGACCGGCGGCAACAAGCAGTTCACCGTGGACGTGAAGAAGTCCACGGGAGCCGGTGCCTTCACGAGCATCCTGTCGGCAGCCTACGCGGTGGACAATACCAAGGCCAACCTCACCACCTACAGCGGCGTGATTGGCACTGCGACCTACGCCGCGGGCGACATCTTTGAGATTGTCGTGACCGCCAGCGGGTCTACCGGCACTCAGGGCTGGGGCGTCTGTGCCAACGTGTTCTTCCAGGAGCCGACGAGCTAGGCCATGTTCGAGGACCTGCCCGACGTGAGCGAAGGCGACCTGCTGAGTGCGGAGGCGGAAAATCGCCTTCGACGGGCAGCCAATCGCACTATCGGCGGGGCAGGGTTCTATGCCGACTCGGGCGGTACGGCCCAGTATCAACTCCCCCGACTCGACCCGCGGTATCCGTTGCGGTTCCAGCCGGACTTTGATGTGCCGGCCTACGGTGCGGTGGTTCTGACGGGCGACGCCAAGGTGCTGGGCGACACGGTGATTCTGTCTGCCACTCAGGCGACGGAAGACTCTGAAGAGAACACGGCGATCAACGGGCCGTGGGCCGTCAAGACGGACGCCTACGGCTGTTGCACGCTGGCAAACCATATCCCCGTGCTGGCCCTGTACGACGATACCACGACTCCGGCGGTAGGCGACGATGTAGGACCGGTGGCGGACTCGACATCGCTGTTGGTGGACAACACGGGCTATCGGGTGTTGGCGGTGATCGAGGATCGGGGGCTGGTGCTGGTGAGGCAGGCAACGGTATCTGTTGCTGCTGCGGTTTTCGGCAAGGCCAAGTGGATCGAGTTCGAGCTGGCTGAGGACTTTCACGGATCGGGAAATTATGCGATCGTAGACATCCTCAATTTCCACGACGGGACCGACCCAGACCCAACTCCCAACCCTGAAGCGCACGCCGCCATTTTGACGACGCGAACCGACGACGATACCGGCGTGGTGACGTTTGCCGTGTACGGCATCCTGACCGCCCGAGGTGGCAACACGACAGGCACAATCACCGCGGCAGGGCACGGTCTGGTGGCAGGCGACCGGGCCGATGTCTTTTGGAGTGGCGGGGCACGTGATAACGTGCTCGTCGGGACCGTCAGCGGCGATGACGTGCCAATCAGCATTGGAACTGGCGACAACCTGCCTGCCGAAACTACTGCCGTGCTCATCACCGAGAGCTTCGTCGGCCCGCTCGTGCCTTACGATCACGGGCTGGTGGTTGACGACTACGCCGACGTTTTCTGGGTAGTGGATGAAGTCAACTATTCTCGGAAGCGAATGATGGTCACTGTTGTCAGCGGCAACCAGGTGACGCTGGACGAGGAGACCGACA
>Ga0315288_10007542_pt1 | contig 13778 bp, 7 predicted proteins | sample YL17G11_20_MG_FD_203454 | JGI IMG/M metagenome (GOLD analysis project Ga0315288, IMG submission 203454) | Sediment microbial communities from Yellowstone Lake, YNP, Wyoming, USA - YL17G11_20 | ecosystem: Environmental > Aquatic > Freshwater > Lake > Sediment | place: USA: Wyoming | collected...
CCCGGGCCAGCCGGGACACTACACCGCCAGCGCGGCCTTGGCAAGGCCACGTGGGCCCTCGAACGCGCCCACGGTCTGGGGCTCCCGCAGGCCGCGCAAGACAGTCAAAATCCCTCCGGGGCTACCATCCCTCCCACCGCGCCCTGCGTCTCGCCCGCAGGCCGTGGGCAAGGCGCAAGGCCCCGCCGCGTTCGGCCCCTCGCGAAGCGCCCCTACCCTTGCGAGACGCGCCGTCTCCAAAGACAGGGTAACCGAGGCGATCCGGTGAAAAGGGCTCCGGGTGAGGACCTTTGTAGCCCGGCGGGAGCGCTACCGCCGGATGGGGGAGACCAATGAGAACGAGGGGGCAGGGACACCCGGACTGTACCTTAACTCACCCCCCGGTTTGTGCCACGAACGCTGACGATGGACATCAACCGCTGGTGGCCAAGTGCTACGAATACCGTTTTTGGCCCGCAGCCGTATCGATCTCGGCGCAGCCCCGGCAGGGCGGCGGGAGGGTCCCCCTCATGATGTCGGCGCGGATGCGTTGCAGCGCGTCGCCGTTCCAGATTTCGAGCAGGGACTCGTGCCAAGCACTGCCCAGCGCGATCTCGCCTTCCATGTCGGCGCAGCAGACGGTCACGGTACCGTCCCACAATACTACCAGGCGACCGTCGTGCTTGCCAAAGAACTCGGCACAGTACGGCGTGGTCCGTTCTCCGCAGATTACCATAGGCTGTAATTTGATGTAGTCCACGTGGTCTTGCCAGGCCTTCTGGAAGGCATGGGCGTGGGCCTCGTTCTGACCGCACACGGTGAAGACCAGTCCAACCCTGAGAGGGGAGCAGAGCTCTTGGCGACGCAACAGGGTCTCGTGGATTCGCTGCTCGACGGCACGGTAGTCAACGCCACGAATGTTCTCATAGACGCCGGCCAGACCATCTACGGAGAACTCCAGAATGTCCAAGCCGCTGTCGAAGACCTGGTCGATGCGGTCATCATCCAGCAGGGTGCCGTTGGTGCAGAAGATCACGGTCTGCGCGCCGTTCTCCTTGGCGAACCGAACCATCCGGAATACGTCAGGATGAAGCAGCGGCTCGCCCCAGCCATTCAGTGAGAGCCGTTTCAGGGGAGGGACTCCCTTGATCACCTTCTGGAAGAGCTCGAAGGTCATGTTCCCGCGAGGGCGCTGCATCCCGCGGTTCACGGGACAGGTAATGCAGGCCAGGTTGCACCGATTGGTGGGTTCGACCACGATGGCCTTCAGCGGCCTAATCGCGACGGGACGGGCCTGACGGGTGAGCGTCGCCATCACCCCGCCTGCGCCAGCACGAACACGGCCGAGGAGTACTCGATGGGGAGTTCACGGCCTAGCTCGAACATACCGCGAAGCTGCTCGTCGCTGCACTGCACGAGCATCCCGTTCGGGAACAGCTTGGTGAACATGCCGGCCTGCTCCAAAATCCGAAAGCCGCCTTCCACGATCATGCGCTCCAACTCGTGACAGGTGAAGCAACGCTGGTGCCCGATTCGCCAGTCCGATTCCCCCAATTGGGCAGGATGCGAGACCAAGCCCATCTTCACGCCCAAGCGGCGGTGCAGACTGAGGGCGTGCGGCACTACCACCGCCAGCCTGCCGCCTTCCTTAAGCCAACTGCGGCGGGCCATGCTCACGATGAGTGCGGGCTCATCCACATGTTCCAGCACGTAGCTGGCCACTACCGTGTCGAAGCGCTGTCGTGGCCGGTAATCCTCGAACAGGGAACACACGGGCGCCCATCGCCTGCCGCGGAGACGTTCTTCCATGCCGGCGAGCAAATCGCGGGACCCGTCTACAGTCGTTACTTGGGGGAATCTTTCCACCAGCTTCGGCGTCCAGATGCCATCGCCGACCCCCAGCTCGAGGATGCGCTCGCCGGAGAGCTTCGAGATCACGAAGTCGGAGACAAAGTGCTCGATCCTCTGCTCGACCTTCCTGTCAGCAGAGGGGTCAGCATACTCGGCTTGGTAGGTGTCCAGCTCTCGCTTGCGGTCCGTTACCGCGTCGGCTGCGACCGGTTCCATCCCTTGCTCCTCGCCATCATAATGGGCCGTCTTGTGAGCGCATTCTCCGGTGTAGGTATTCGACCACCTCACCGGCCGACTTGAGAGACCAGACTCCTGTTGGCCACCGGCCCTCGAAGTTATCCTGTCCTCGCCACAGGCCTGCGATACAGAGCGGCAATTGGCCGCGGCCACATGGGGCGTGGGCGTGAGAAGGACACTGGCATCACCTACGAGGCAGGTGGGAGGCTTCCCGCCCTCTTGTCAAGGGCGGCTGAATTCTCCCCGGATCGCCGGTTGAAAGCTCCCCACCCCTGGTGCTCAGGCGGCGGCTCGTTCCCTCCTTTCCGCCTGGGGCGGCAGCCCGCCTTCGCCGGTTCGCTTCCTGCTCGCCGAGATCACCTCGAAGACCCCTGTCTAGAGGCCCTGTTCCGGGCCGATTCCTGCGCAGGGGCACTCTACCCTTCCCGAAGGCCGACCTCCTCACAGAAGGCCCTCTGGCCGGGGTTCTAACGTAAAGAACGGCCTCCTGTGCGTCGGCCGGGTACTCTCTACCCCTTTCCGCGCAGCGAACGGCGGTTCTAGGCCACTGGAAGCCCTCTGGCGCAGGGTTTCGCGGCGTCTGTGGGGCGGCCTCATCGGGCACCGACTCGCGGAGGGGTTTGGCTGCAGTCGGCGAAGAACCGTTCTGGGCTTGGCGCCCACGAACTGACGGGTGCCACCGAAAGGAGACCTCCTCATGCGTGCTACCAGCAAGGTGCTACTCGCCTCCGCACTGCTTTGTGCCTTCCTGCTCAGCGCGGGCACGCTCTGGGCCGCGCCGAAGATCAGCGCGGCCACCGCCGACCCGGCATCGGTCGCCCCCGGCGGCACCACGAAACTGGTGTGCCGGCTGGACGACCCCGAGGGCCTGGTGCAGAAGGTGGTCGGGATAGTCCGAGAAGCGCCGGACTACGTGCTGGCCTTCACGAAGGGTGATGACGGAACGTGGGTCTCCACCGTTCCCATCCCCCGTGGCGCCGCGCCTGGCACCTACCACGTAGACGTGGAACTGGCTGACGCCGGCGGCAAGCCCATTGCGCCTGAGTCGGGCAGCAGCACGGCCATAGCGATCACAGTTGCCGGCTCCGAGGTGGTCCTGCCGCCAGCACCCCGTGCGGCCGATCCCGCCCCCGAGCTGGTGACGACCGAAGCGACTACCCAGTCGGGCGCGCGGATCGTGCTCCGGTCTCCATACCGGAGCTACCCGAACTGGTACAAGGGCCAGATGCACTGCCACACCACGAACAGCGACGGCCAGTGCACCCCGGCCCAGCTGGAGGCAAAGTACCGCCAGGCCGGCAATGACTTCCTGATCATCACCGACCACGAGCAGGTCACGTCGGACCCGGCCGCGGAGTCTGGCAGCGATGTGCCGGTTGTCGTGCCAGGCGAGGAGCGCGGGACAGAGGAAGGCCACATGATCGTCGTCGGGCTGGCCGGCCATCTGCCAAGCCGGCCGGGGCAGGAACTGATCGACCAGGCGGTCTCGCGGCAGGGCCTGGTCATGGTGAACCACCCGGAGTGGAGAGGCGGGATCTACGACATCCGGGAGCTCGACAGGCTGGTGGGCTACCAGTTCATGGAGATGTGCAACGGCGGGGAGAGCCACGAGCGTCCCTGGGACTATGTCCTCAGCAAAGGGCACAAGTACGTGTGGGGAGTGGCCTCCGACGACTTCCACGGGGGGCCGGGTGATGAAGTCGCCAGGTGCTTTATCGTCGTCAATGCGCCTGAGCTCACGGCCCAGGCGATCCTGGGCAATCTCAAGGCGGGCAACTTCTACAGCAGCGAAGGCCCGAAGCTGGATATGTCGCTGACCGGCGACTCCTTGGTGGTCAAGTCAGATCAAGAGTCGACCGTTACGTTCCGTGGCCGCTACGGCATACCGTACCTCAAGTCGGTCATCACCCCGGGGCAGATGGATTGGGCCTCCTACCGGTTCCAGGGCGACGAGGGCTACGTGCGGGTGGAAGTGGAGCGGCACTCCGACAGGAAGCACGCCTGGAGCCAGCCCGTCTTCGTGGAGATGAAATAGGGTCTGCCCAGCGTCAACACTGCCATCACCGGAACATGGCAGCAGGTAGCCGCAGGGAAGCCATCCTGGCGCGGCAAACGGTGCTCCAGGTGAGGACCTTCGTAACCCGGCGGGAGCGCTACCGGAAGGCGGGGGAGCCGGTTGGGAATGCAGGCGCAGGGAGAGCCGAAGCGCACCTGAGCTCCTCCGATCCGTGCCAATGACGGGAGGACGGACAGGCACCTATGATTACCAGAACCGCACGCGCGCGCACACCACTGCTGACTGTCATGCTGGTGGCTGCGCTGGTCATGCCAGCTTGGGCGCAGCAGGGCGCTCCCATCGCGATCGGCCCCCAAGTCCAGAACGTCTCCGACATCTCGGCGACCATCTGCTGGGCGACTGTTGCCGGCCAGGTAAACTACGCGCCGGCCGGCGCTGAGGTGACGCCGCTCCACGCGTACGAGCACCACTCGGTCAGGCTTCAGAACCTGAAGCCAGGCACGACCTATACTTACGATGTCCTGGGCGATGGAACTGATCACGGAAAGGGCGCCTTCACTACCGCCCCTCAGGGCGAGCATCCGTTCTCATTCGCCGTGGTGGGAGACACGCAGAATCGTAACAACCTGGCGCATCGCCCCATCGCGGAACGCATCATTGCCGAGAAGCCGGACCTGGTTTTCAACGTCGGGGACCTCGTCTCTGATGGGCTGGACATCCTCGACTGGGAGACCTTCTTCCAGGTCAATGCCGACCTCATGCGTTCCATCCCCTACTACGCGGCGCTGGGCAATCACGATCGGGAAGCGCGCTACTTCTTCGATTTCTTCGCCCTGCCCGGCAATGAGCGATGGTACTCCTTCAACCGGGGGGCTGCGCACTTCGTCGTGCTCGACGTGGTCGGGCCCTACATCTCCGAGACCGACCCGCCGCCGTCTAAAGGAGACATGGCGCTCTTCTTCCAGGCCGGGGCGGAACACTGGCGCCGCCAGATGGAGTGGCTGAAACAGGATCTTGAGGACAGCCGTCAAGCCAAGTATGTCTTCGTGTTCTTCCATTACCCGATGTACAGCGTCAACACAAAGCAGGACATTCCGCGAGACATGCGTCAGCATTTCGGCACCATCTTCCAGGACCACCAGGCATCGGTCGTGTTCAACGGCCACAATCACAACTACCATCGCGCAGTGGCTGGCGGGGTCACGTTTGTCGTCACCGGTGTTTCCGGCCCCGGGTCCACGGCGATGCCGCAGCCAGAGAGCGTGAAGTACGCAGGGGGCCCTACCCATATGCGCGTGGAGGTGGGGCCGCAGAAAGCGGTGGTGCGCGCCATCGGGCTCAACGGCGAGACGGTTGACGAGTTCGAGGTCGCTCCCAGGGCGGCCAGCGCCGCCGCGCCAACCTCAGCGAAGTAGCGTATGGCCATGACGGCGGGCCGAAGGACTCGCCGGCAGTGGAGCGATCGGCCTCGCGCCTGCCCCTTTCCAGCGGTGAGGAGCAGGGTGCATAGGCCGGCGCTCTGCCCTCAACACGCCAGAATAAGTCGGCGAAGCGAACCAGTGCGGCGCTGCACAGCATGGCGGATAGGGACCGGACCAGCCGCAGGAACGCCCTCCTGGCGCGGCGAAGAGCGCTCCGCGAGAGTCACGGGTGGGAGTGAACCGAGAGAGGACCGAACACATGATAACCTGGCGTCTGATGCTGGCAGCAGCAATCGCGATGGCCTTCCTGCCCGCAGCGCACGCCCTGCCCAAGGGCAGCGACATCCAGAAGAACTGCGCCGGATACCGTTACGAGCCGCTCGACGGCCCGAAGCCTTTCCTGCTGTCGTATCCCGATGGCATCACTCCCGAGTGGCTCGTTGACCACGCCGATCGCGCCGCCCAGATGGGCTTTAACGGGATTCTCATCGGGGGCATCATGTCCAACCAGACCTCCGACGTCTGGGCCGCCGACGGAGACCCCTCCACCACGGGCGAGGCCGACGCCACCTTCCAGACCGCGCGCCGCGCCAACCTGGCCTGCCGCCGCGCCGGCATCACCCAGAATCTGCTCCTGGTCGCGTTCACCGGCGAACTGCCCGACTGGTGGGACGACCCCGCCTGGCAGAAGATCCACGGCAACTTCCGCCAGGCCGCCCGTTTCGCCCGCGCAGCGGGGTTCGCAGGCATCGCCATTGACAGCGAGTACGTGGGCGAGCAGTACCAGTACCGGTGGCCCGGCTACACCTACGACCACTACACCGTGGCCGATCTGCGGCGCATGGCCAGGTTGCGCATGGCCCAGATGGCCGCCGCGATGTACGACGAGTTTCCGCAGATGGTGTTGTTCCTGGTGCACGGTGTGGACTCGCCCATCCCGGACGCGATGTGTGGCGGGTGGGTCGAGGAGGCCGCGCGGCGCGACGCCCCCGGAGGCGTGCACCTCGCCACCGAGGGCACCTACGACACGTGCAACGCGTCCTTCACACTGGCCGAGGCGATTCACCACTTCCGCGTGGTCGAGCAGGCGCTGAGCCCCAAAGCAAGAAGCTACTGGCGCAAGCGCTGCGGGCTGTCGCCGGGCGGATGGCCGCTCCAGGTTGACCGGGACTTCGACGGCAAGGCGTTCAAGCGGGCACGCTCGAGCCCCGAGCAGTTCCGCGCGATGATGGCCGGCCTGAACATGGCCAGCGCGAGATACACCTGGATCTACCCTAACGGGCCTTCCTGGTGGCAGGCCACAGAGGAGGAGGTCAAGCAGTACCACCTCTCGACCTCGACGGGCCTGCCGACCGTGCCCGACGTGGCATCATACTACAGCATCGCACGCACCGCCGAGCAGGTGGCCGATCCGACGATGAAGCGCGCCAGCCGCGCCCTGCGCACGATGACGATCGGCGACCCGGACGCACTGATGGCCTCTCTCGGCTTCCGCGTTGTGCGGATGATCGGGCACCCCAACAACCAGGTGTGGCGCGGCCTGATTCCGGCCGACTACCACGATATGGACTGGGCCGCGCGCCAGGCCGACCGGATGGCCGCCGATGAGGACATGGGACGGCACCCGAACGTGACCAGCCTCTTCGGCTTGGTGCACGATTTCAGCGTGATCGGCCCCTTCAGCAACGACCGCTGGCTCGGCCATGCCCGCGCGTACCCGCCGGAGCAGACGATAGACTTGAACGCGACCTACGAGGGCACGGCCGGCCCCGTGCGCTGGCAGCAGGTCGCCGTCCCGGACGAACAGGGCTACCTCGATTTCCCGCAGCTCATGAAGCCCAAGGACTGGACCGTGGCCTACGCCCTGTGCTACGTACACTCGGACACGAGCCAGCAGGCCCAGATCCGCACCGGCACCAACGACGCCATCAAGCTGTGGTTCAATGGACGCCTGCTGCTGGATTATCAGACGCCCGGGGGCCGCTGGGCGATCATGGATGACGACATCACTTCCGTCACGCTGCCCGCCGGCTGGTCAGCCCTCCTCGTCAAGGTGGCGCAGACCACAGGCAACTGGGGCATGTACCTGCGGATCACCGACTTGAAGGGTGCGCCGCTGCCTGGCATCACGGTCGCCGCGAAGAAACCGTGAGCGCGGTACGCAGGCTCTCGTCCAGGGTCCTCTCAGAAGCGTGCGCGGCGTTGGCTTCCCGGCAGGGGGAAGTGCTGGCTGCGGGTCGCAGGCGTGCGCCGGGCGCCAGGTAGCGCCGAGCGAGCACTCTGACAGAGACATCATAGCAGCGAGGGCCGCCTCCTTGACGTCCCGCGCGCCGCGCCAGGTTGCGGGCATGGAGTAGCCAACCTCATACTCGCTGCGAAGACGCTCTGCGCACGCCGGGGCTACCATCACCACTCATTTTCCTGTCCCCCGCAAGCCGGAGAACGCCCGACACGTCGCCGGTCACCGTGCAGGAGTGGCAGCCCTTCTCCTTGCCCGGCAGCACGGTGATGTCGGTCACAAGTTGGGCCGGCAGTTCGCGGGCTCGTGCCACACGGCAAGGATCGATCAGTTCAGCCAGGCCGCTGCTGCCCAGGTGCTCCTCTATGACCTTTATGACCTTGGGCACCGCCGCCAGCGCGCCCCCCCAGAGCCTCCCTCGACAGCGCCGTCACTGGCTTCGTGGCAGGGGCCCCTGGAACATGAGCAGAAGAGGGAAACCGGTTGAGCCGAACGGCTCCTGGCCAACCAATGGCAATGACACGAGCAGGGCGATTCCTAGGTTGCGTGACCCTCGCGGCGATGGCGCTCACGCAGGCCGCGCCCGCGGCCCCGGAGGAGACTGCGATGCCCTTCCGCTACCGGCCCAACCCGCGAGATCCCTGGCCCAAACTCTTGATGTTTGGGGTGATGAAGCCGGCCTATCTGCGCGACCACGCCAAGGAATGGGCGAGTTACGGCTTCCGCGGGGTGCTCTTTCACATCGGCGACTGGTCGCAGGACGTATGGGCGGTGGACGGCGACCCCGGCACGGTGGGGCGCCAGGATGCGTTCTGGCAGGAGGTCGAGTCGTGTAACCGGGTGGGCACGAAGTTCGGCATAGACAGCAACTTCATCACCTTCGCCTACTACAAGCGCGTGCCCGACTGGTTCGACGACGCCGCCTGGCAGGCCAAGGCGGCGAAGTACGAACAGACGGCGCTCTTCGCGCGCACTAGCGGCTGCCGCGGCGTGGCCGTAGACATGGAGTACGTGTCCGAGCAGTACGAGCCCGGCTGGGAGGGCAACCGGGGCCATCCCGAGCAGGCGCTGCGGGCCAAGGCCCGGGAACGCGGGTTCCAACTCGGCGAGGCCGTGCTGCGGGGCTTTCCCGACGTCGTCCTGCTGGTCCTGCCGGAGGGGCCCCTCTTCTACGGCCCGCTCTGCGGGGAGATGGTGGCGGGGATGGTGGAGGCCCTGGCGGTTCACAGGGCGCCCGGGGGTCTGCACCTGCTGGCCGAGTCGAGTTACACGAAGGCCGACGTGAACTGGCTACTCACTTATCCCCTGAGAATCCAGGACGCCCTGCGGCCCTACCTGTCGGCGCGGGGACGGCGGTACTGGCGCGAGAAGTGCACGGTGGCGCTGGGGCAGTGGCCGCTGAGCGCCGACCACGACCAGCGCGACGCCCAGGGCAACCTGGTGCGCTGGGCCAACGACAAGAAGGCGACCCTGTCCGTGGAGGAGTTCCGCCGCCAGACCGCCGCCTGCCGCATGGTGAGCAAGTGCTATCACTGGGTGTACATGCACGGCAACGCCTGGTGGAGCCTGACCCCCGAGGAGCAGGCCAAGTACCCCGGCAGCGGCGACACCGTGCCGCCCGCCGCGAACATCGCCGAGTACCGGCGCGTCTCGGGCGAGGGGCTGGTCATTGCGGACCCCGAGGTGGCCACCATCGCCGGGATGGCGCTCGCGGGCGAGACCAGGCGGCTCAGCCGCCTCTTCGGCGCGGTGCCGGAGTGGTGGGTCATCGGGCCATTCGACAACGCCGGGGGGAGGGCGTTTCGCGCGGCCTATCCGCCGGAGAGGCGCGTGGATCTAGCGGCCACCCATCGCGGCGCCTCGGGGCCGGTGAGGTGGAGGCTGGAGAAGGCCGCGCCGCCCTTCGGCGAGGTCAACCTGCGGGCGGCCTTGTCCCGGGAGCCCTGGGTGGCTGCCTACGCCGCCTGCTGGGTGACCTGCGACCGCCCGCGCAAGGTGCAGATGCGCCTGGGCAGCGACGACGACGTCGTGGTCTGGATCGGCTCGCGCGAGGTGTGGCGCTGGGAGGGCGAGCGCGGCCCCACGCCCGACCAGGACATCGTGCCCGTGTCGCTCCCGGCCGGTACCACGCCGATCCTGGTAAAGGTGTGCCAGCGGCTGGGCGGGTGGGCCTTCGTCATGCGGTTCACCGACGAGGCGGGCCACCCGGCAACGGGCTTGGCTTTCTCGACCAAGGCGCCTTCCTAGTCGGGGCCAACCGCCGACGCGGTTACCAAAGTTCGACCAGGGATGCTGCGGTTGGTCGGCCGGTTCTCATGCGTCCAGCGCGTTCGTAAGCGCTGACAGGCCCCATGCTATGCCGCGAGTACGTACTTGTCAGCCTCCTGGAACGTCATGAGGCGCATGGGCACCTGCCGGCGCCCCGCCCACTTACCCCGCATCCTGGGCAGCACGAAAGCGCCCCTCAGTGGCAGTGCAGATGACGCCTCCAGCACGCCCCCGCTACCAGGCCAAGATCACGTCGGCAACACGGGGCCCGATCTCGAAGCCGTCTTGGGCTTTGGCCAGCGCGTTCTTCCGGCGCGTCGGTGTGAGAAAGAGGCCGTCTCCCTGGCCGTTCGCTGCGGAGCCTTGCCTTACCCCTCCCGGCGGCCGACCGCTGCAACAAGGCCCCTCTGGTGTGTGGTTTCTCGCAAAAGACGCTATCCTGGCTGGCTTTACCCTTCCCGCCGCCAGAACTCGCGTCCTACGCACAGGCTGGACCTCTGAAAGCGGGGTTGAGACATTCTGGTGGGGGTCAGCATTCGTGACGCCTCGCGGCGCGAGCCAGCCGGGACACTACACCGCCAGCGCGGCCTTGGCAAGGCCACGTGGGCCCTCGAACGCGCCCACGGTCTGGGGCTCCCGCAGGCCGCGCAAGACAGTCAAAATCCCTCCGGGGCTACCATCCCTCCCACCGCGCCCTGCGTCTCGCCCGCAGGCCGTGGGCAAGGCGCAAGGCCCCGCCGCGTTCGGCCCCTCGCGAAGCGCCCCTACCCTTGCGAGACGCGCCGTCTCCAAAGACAGGGTAACCGAGGCGATCCGGTGAAAAGGGCTCCGGGTGAGGACCTTTGTAGCCCGGCGGGAGCGCTACCGCCGGATGGGGGAGACCAATGAGAACGAGGGGGCAGGGACACCCGGACTGTACCTTAACTCACCCCCCGGTTTGTGCCACGAACGCTGACGATGGACATCAACCGCTGGTGGCCAAGTGCTACGAATACCGTTTTTGGCCCGCAGCCGTATCGATCTCGGCGCAGCCCCGGCAGGGCGGCGGGAGGGTCCCCCTCATGATGTCGGCGCGGATGCGTTGCAGCGCGTCGCCGTTCCAGATTTCGAGCAGGGACTCGTGCCAAGCACTGCCCAGCGCGATCTCGCCTTCCATGTCGGCGCAGCAGACGGTCACGGTACCGTCCCACAATACTACCAGGCGACCGTCGTGCTTGCCAAAGAACTCGGCACAGTACGGCGTGGTCCGTTCTCCGCAGATTACCATAGGCTGTAATTTGATGTAGTCCACGTGGTCTTGCCAGGCCTTCTGGAAGGCATGGGCGTGGGCCTCGTTCTGACCGCACACGGTGAAGACCAGTCCAACCCTGAGAGGGGAGCAGAGCTCTTGGCGACGCAACAGGGTCTCGTGGATTCGCTGCTCGACGGCACGGTAGTCAACGCCACGAATGTTCTCATAGACGCCGGCCAGACCATCTACGGAGAACTCCAGAATGTCCAAGCCGCTGTCGAAGACCTGGTCGATGCGGTCATCATCCAGCAGGGTGCCGTTGGTGCAGAAGATCACGGTCTGCGCGCCGTTCTCCTTGGCGAACCGAACCATCCGGAATACGTCAGGATGAAGCAGCGGCTCGCCCCAGCCATTCAGTGAGAGCCGTTTCAGGGGAGGGACTCCCTTGATCACCTTCTGGAAGAGCTCGAAGGTCATGTTCCCGCGAGGGCGCTGCATCCCGCGGTTCACGGGACAGGTAATGCAGGCCAGGTTGCACCGATTGGTGGGTTCGACCACGATGGCCTTCAGCGGCCTAATCGCGACGGGACGGGCCTGACGGGTGAGCGTCGCCATCACCCCGCCTGCGCCAGCACGAACACGGCCGAGGAGTACTCGATGGGGAGTTCACGGCCTAGCTCGAACATACCGCGAAGCTGCTCGTCGCTGCACTGCACGAGCATCCCGTTCGGGAACAGCTTGGTGAACATGCCGGCCTGCTCCAAAATCCGAAAGCCGCCTTCCACGATCATGCGCTCCAACTCGTGACAGGTGAAGCAACGCTGGTGCCCGATTCGCCAGTCCGATTCCCCCAATTGGGCAGGATGCGAGACCAAGCCCATCTTCACGCCCAAGCGGCGGTGCAGACTGAGGGCGTGCGGCACTACCACCGCCAGCCTGCCGCCTTCCTTAAGCCAACTGCGGCGGGCCATGCTCACGATGAGTGCGGGCTCATCCACATGTTCCAGCACGTAGCTGGCCACTACCGTGTCGAAGCGCTGTCGTGGCCGGTAATCCTCGAACAGGGAACACACGGGCGCCCATCGCCTGCCGCGGAGACGTTCTTCCATGCCGGCGAGCAAATCGCGGGACCCGTCTACAGTCGTTACTTGGGGGAATCTTTCCACCAGCTTCGGCGTCCAGATGCCATCGCCGACCCCCAGCTCGAGGATGCGCTCGCCGGAGAGCTTCGAGATCACGAAGTCGGAGACAAAGTGCTCGATCCTCTGCTCGACCTTCCTGTCAGCAGAGGGGTCAGCATACTCGGCTTGGTAGGTGTCCAGCTCTCGCTTGCGGTCCGTTACCGCGTCGGCTGCGACCGGTTCCATCCCTTGCTCCTCGCCATCATAATGGGCCGTCTTGTGAGCGCATTCTCCGGTGTAGGTATTCGACCACCTCACCGGCCGACTTGAGAGACCAGACTCCTGTTGGCCACCGGCCCTCGAAGTTATCCTGTCCTCGCCACAGGCCTGCGATACAGAGCGGCAATTGGCCGCGGCCACATGGGGCGTGGGCGTGAGAAGGACACTGGCATCACCTACGAGGCAGGTGGGAGGCTTCCCGCCCTCTTGTCAAGGGCGGCTGAATTCTCCCCGGATCGCCGGTTGAAAGCTCCCCACCCCTGGTGCTCAGGCGGCGGCTCGTTCCCTCCTTTCCGCCTGGGGCGGCAGCCCGCCTTCGCCGGTTCGCTTCCTGCTCGCCGAGATCACCTCGAAGACCCCTGTCTAGAGGCCCTGTTCCGGGCCGATTCCTGCGCAGGGGCACTCTACCCTTCCCGAAGGCCGACCTCCTCACAGAAGGCCCTCTGGCCGGGGTTCTAACGTAAAGAACGGCCTCCTGTGCGTCGGCCGGGTACTCTCTACCCCTTTCCGCGCAGCGAACGGCGGTTCCAGGCCACTGGAAGCCTTCTGGCGCAGGGTTTCGGGGCGTCTGTGAGGCGGCCTCATCGGTCACCGACTCGCGGAGGGGTTTCGCAGTAGTCGGCGAAGAGGCGTTCTGGGCTTGGCGCCCACGAACTGACGGGTGCCACCGAAAGGAGACCTCCTCATGCGCGCTACGAGCAAGGTGCTACTCGCCTCCGCACTGCTGTGTGCCTTCCTACTCAGCGTCGGCACGGTCTGGGCCGCGCCGAAGATCAGCGCGGCCACCGCCGATCCGGCATCAGTCGCCCCCGGCGGCACCACGAAACTGGTGTGCCGGCTGGACGACCCCGAGGGCCTGGTGCAAAAGGTGGTCGGGATAGTCCGAGAAGCGCCGGACTACGTGCTGGCCTTCACGAAGGGTGATGGCGGTACGTGGGTCTTCAGCGCGCCGATCCCTCGTGGCGCCGCGCCGGCCACCTACCACATAGACCTCAGTCTGGCCGACGCCGGCGGCAAGCCTGTCGCACCTGAGTCCGGCAGCAGCACCGTCATAGCGATCACAGTTGTCGGCTCAGAGGTGGCCGTGCCCATCGCCGTGGTCGGCGGGGCGACCGCGCCGGCCGCCGGTCCGCAG
>Ga0315288_10007543_pt1 | contig 13776 bp, 12 predicted proteins | sample YL17G11_20_MG_FD_203454 | JGI IMG/M metagenome (GOLD analysis project Ga0315288, IMG submission 203454) | Sediment microbial communities from Yellowstone Lake, YNP, Wyoming, USA - YL17G11_20 | ecosystem: Environmental > Aquatic > Freshwater > Lake > Sediment | place: USA: Wyoming | collected...
GCTTGCGAATTGCTTTAAAAATACTACTTAAATTCCATTTTCTGATTACGATTGAGTTTCCTAACCTAGCTTTACTTCTCTTCATTATATAAAATTTTCTCCTTCTTTTTCTAATTTATTTATAGATATATAGTAACATAAAAAAATTTTATTTAAATATTTGTTTTCGATGTCTTTTTCTTATCGGGATCAGGAGTTGTTTTTCTTGGATGCGACATCTACATAAACTGCCAAAATCAGGACTATGCCTTTAACTATATACTGCCAGAAGACACTCATGTTCATAATGCTCATCCCATTCTCGAGACTTGCCATAATTGTTGAACCTTTATCATTTTTTTATTTATCCAATGATTAATTTATAAAAAGTCTATAATCATTTTTAAAGAAAGATGGGAAAACTAATAAAATGTTCCCATCTTTCTTTCTTGAATTATATTTTAATATATTAAATCAGGTTCATAATAATCTTTTGCATTTTCTTTAGTTATTAACTCAGCACTTAAGATAATATTGGAAGAAAACTTTTGCTAATAGAAGCCATTCAGTCTTTCTCCCCTTAAAGACATTGCGGTACAGCTTATACCTGTTGTAATCATTGAAGGCGGATAGGTAACATCTGCACGGAAAAGAAGATCTACCTCCATTACCTTTTTAGTGAAACTCCCCCCAGCGGGAGCTGGGGACACCTTAAACCTATGGCAATGTTAATTGCAGTTGCCCTTTGTCTTCTTTTTCTTGATGCGCAACCTAGGCGAGAATTTCCTTTTCATCCAAACCTATACACGATACACAGTATCCTCTCGACCAGATGCCGCTTTTCCTTGCATAGGTTTTTTGCATAAAAGGTAATTTCGCCTTGAGCTTTTTTGCCGACTGTGTTTTGATAAACTGAATTGCATCGGCAACTGCAATTCTTGGTGGTATCACGACTACCATATGAACATGATCCTCTTGTACATTAAGCTTTACTACCTCGATATCGTGATAAAGTTCTGGGATATGCGAGAGTATTTTCTCCGTATATTCCTTTACTCCTTTCACAAAGATTTTTCTCCGATATCTCGGTATCCAGACAGGAGTCTGGTGTTTTATGTGGCTCAATAATAGCTTTAGAACCCGCACCAGCTAGTGATATTTTTATATCACCACGTCCTAATTCTTTCTTTATAAGCCTGTAAAACTCCCTTTAAAGCATCATCATCTTGTGCCCAGACAACATAGATATGTTTATATTTCTGAAGATAATTTTCCATTATCTTCAGACCCTTCTGAGTTGATCAGTATGCTGTGCTGCTTGGGAATCTAATGTTTCAAGACCCTGATATTCTTTTATTACTTCATTAAAGGCATCTACCCTTTCACCATTAATAACACAGGAAATAACCTCTAGAACAACAATTTTCCCCTTGCCTTTAAAGTCCTTTGGCCATCCATTTAGCTTAACCCTTCCTAAACCACTAACTTAAACATCTCCCTGTCTTTTCAAATTAAGACTAAATAATCAAAAAGTGAATACCTAGTGACTCCCTGAAGATGAGGAGTCCCTGCTATGGTCTAATGATGGAGATCTCTCCAACCCCCATTTAAGAAAACATTATTACCAGAATTTCTTTTTATTCTTGGTAAATATAGGAATTTTGCTCAAGGGTGCTTCACAGTTCACTATGCTTCCACCGCTTTTTTTCTCACCTGTTACAATATCGTACCAGTCAGCTCCTTCGGGAAAATAAACCTCCCGGCTCCTCTTCTTATACTTATAGATAGGGGCAACAAGGATATCCGGTCCAAAGAGCAACTCATCAGAGATGGTATAGCTCTTTTTATCCTCAGGGAAGTCAAAGAAAAGCGGGCGCATTGGGGGGACTCCTGTTTCATGGGCTAGTTCCATTTGAGCCTTCACATACGGACGGAGAGCTTCACGCATAAAGAGAAGCTCCTTTATAATTTCATATGCCTCCTCTCCAAAAGACCACACCTCATTCTCACCTGCGTTCTTCACATCGTCTGAATCTCTGAAGCCGTGGAGTCGGAAGACAGGACAGAAGACACCCCACTGAAACCATCTGACGATCAGTTCCCTGAACTCAGGGTCTTTTACTTTGCCTCCAAAGAAGCCACCAATATCGGTAGTCCACCAAGGGATTCCACTCATAGCCATATTCAGACCGGTTTTAATCTGTCCCTCCAGAGTAGCAAAGTTGGAATAAATGTCACCGGACCAGACACAGGTTCCATACTTCTGGCTGCCCGCCCAGGCGCTTCGGCAAAGGTTTATCGGCTGTTCCTCTCCCGCTTCTTTCATTCCTTTATAGAAGGTCTTCTCTTCGAAGAGCGGATAGAGGGAAGAATATTTCCCGCCATTCCCAATGTAATATCGGAGATTGTTATAATGATACGGCTTGACCTCGGGCTCACACTCATCCAGCCAGAACAGCCGAACACCCTTATCATAATAATTTTTTCTGACGATTTCCCAAACAAACTTACCCGCATCGGGGTTTGTAAAATCAACGTTATGGAGATATCGTTTTTTATCGTAAGTATCCGTAAAAAGCATCATGGTAGCCAGCCCGTTTTCGGTACGAATCATATAGGCTTTTTCCAGCATCTCGTCAAAATAACGGCTGTTGGGATTGACCGTTGGCCATATGGACACCATGGTTTCAATCCCCATCTCCTTCAATTCCGCCAGCATCTCTTCCGGACGAGGCCAGCAGGCAGGGTCAAAATCCCACTCCCCCTGTATCGCCCAATGAAAGAAATCAATCACAATGACCGACATCGGAAGCCCTAATTCTTTGACATGTTTCCGGGCCACCTCCATTAGCTCATCCCGGTTCCTGTAACGAAGTTTGCACTGCCAGAATCCCATGGCCCAGTCTGGCATCATACTGGGATAACCAGTCAACTCGGCATAGCAGTTCATGATCTGTGCAGGAGTATCATCGGTATAGACGAAGTAATCCAGTTGATCTGTCTCCTCTGCCAGCCAGTAGGTACCGTTATTCACCAGCTCCACCCGTCCAATGGCGGGGTTGTTCCAGAAGAAACCATACCCTTTAGAAGAGTAGATAACCGGGATCGCCGTCTGTGAGTTTTTGTGCTGCAACTCAATGGCGGAGCCTTTCAGATTGTACAGATTGTGCTGATTGTGTCCCAATCCCCAGAAGGCCTCATCCTCGTCGGCTTCAAAACACGCCTCTGCACGAAACGTAGAGGGGCCCACACTTTTGAGGATATGCCCCATGCTGGGCATTACCGCCCGGGCTCTGCGTTCCCTGAGTAGCTCCTTCCCTGTCTTGGCATTGTAGAATGTTAAAGGTGTCTCGGGCCAATCATTGTGGGCCTGGGTTACATTAGAGAGCTGGACCTTGATCTTACCATTGGTCAGGTAGGCGCCATCCTCGTTTTCCTGTACACTTACCGGAAGGTTTTTCTGTTTTTTACAGATCGACCAATCAAAGGGTTTGAATTCCTTCTCCAGCGTTGCCCTCACGCGTATAGCGTTTTTGGACCAGGCTTCTACCCTCAGGTAGACACCCTGTCTTTTTGTTTCTATAAAATCTTTTCCTATCGTAAAATCCATAATTACAAAACTCCTTTCTTTAATTAATATGATATTGAACGATTTCTATAACTTTCTTAAACTTCTCAATAGTGACATTAGGGGGGCAGGAATCGCTATTGGCCAGAACAAACCCTTTTTTGCTCGTTTTATTCAAGATTTCTCTTACATACTCCTCTAAAGCTGGTATATTATATTCCTGAAATTTTACCGGGTCTATACCTCCGATAACCGATATCCCCTTCCTTGATAGCACCTTCTGGGCTTCCCAGATCTCGGTGTTCCCCGTTGAGGGTGGACATATAGATTCCAAGGCGTCCACCTGCTCCTCTGCCATTTCTGGCAGCAAATCCTTCACATGGCCACAGGCATGATGGATCAATATCTTTCCCGATTTGTGGAGTCTGTTGCCCCACTCAGAGAGTTCGCTGGCTATGTACTTTCTGAAGGTCTGGGGGTTTGTGTTCATGGTGGATGAATCCTCCCAGGTGATGAAAGCCTCTGCCGGGCCGTTGATAGAAATCTCCACAGCCTCTCTGGCTCTCTGGTTCATGGCTTCCAACACCTCCTCTATCAACTCCGGAAAGTCATAAAGGTCATAAACCAGTTTGATTGTCCCTACAAAGTGCTCTATCAACGCCTGAAAGGGTGTTTTCCTGAACGGGGAGATCAGGGGGGCAGAAAGCCCATCCTCTCCGGCTTCTGCGATCTCATCTATCACAGGCTGATAAAAGGGTTGGATAGACATATTCTCCACCAGGTACAAAAGAGTTTTGTAGTCCTCTTTCTGTTGTATCGGATGGTGGGATACCATCCAGGTTTTTCCTGCGGGAGAATAGGTCCTCACAAGTGTAAGATCTCCCACAGGGGTACTCCAAGTTACTTTTTTCTCCGTGCTATTTGTCTGACGGATGATCTGACAACCGGGGAAATCATCGGATACGTTATACATATCCTCTTCCAACCCAAGAATATCAGAGTTGGTAAAACTGGTTTGAAATCCCCTGAGGAGAGGGTCTGCGCCCAATTCTCGAAGGAAAGCAAACTGTCCATTGCAGGTGACCGAGGATGGGGCAAAATCCCACCAGTAAGCTAAAAATGGGGAAAACGGAACATGATCCACCTCTCCCCCCCTTATTACTGTGAGGAGTCTTTCTTTTGAACGCATAGCCTTCTCCTTAGTATTTAAAGTGCTTTTATGAGCGATGCATAACCAGTGACAGGATAATGATCAATCCATATAAGAGTGTGGCCCAGTATTCTGTGAACCCGAGGGCAATGATTCCGGTTTATATAAAACCGATATCTAAGGCTCCTATAAAACATCGTTTAAGAAAGCCCTGCAGATATATCTATACTTTCTTGTTTTAAGAACATTGTTTGTCCTGTATACTAGGGTCAGTGCCTCTAGTGTGATTTGTGAAATTTATGACTAGTCAGAGCTAGTAAGATAATCAAGCCCATGAAAAATTGAGTGAAGAAACCTGACAGTCCGGCTTCGATTATCCCAGTTTCAATGAACCTGATAGTGCAAGCACCAATAAAGGCCCCAAATATAGTTCCGACACCACCTGTGGTTGGTGTCCCGCCGATAAAGACAGACGCAAGGACAGCTAGCATTAATTCATCCGGTGAGCCTGGTTTCGGATAGAACGACAGATAGGTTAAACCGGACAATACGCCAGCAAATCCGCAAGCTATACCCACATACACAAAGGCGAGTATTTTGATAGTCGCAACATTAATCCCCATTTCTCGAGAGCTTTCCAAGTTATCTCCAACGCAACTAATCTGCGAACCAAATTTGTGATAATTAAAGAGCAACATAGCGATCACCAAAGCCATTACCGCCCAGATCATCTGGACTGGAAAATTTCCGATTTTTCCAACGAATGTATTATAAAACGGTGTATTCACAAGGAAAGTCAACGGGATTGGTATTATATTGCTACCACCAGCAACTAATCCGAGCAAAAGAAATTTCATGCCGATTGTTGCCATCATAGATTGAAGGCCGATGCGGACCACCAGCATACCGTTTATAAGTCCGACTAAGGCTCCCGCCAATATAGCCAATAGCATGCACAGAAAAGGGTTCCAGCCCGCCTTTGCCGTAGCCGCAAATATCCATAGACTAAATGTCATGTTCGAAACAAAGGATAAGTCAATCTCCTTAGACACGATTACAAAAACCAAGGGTAAAGCTAGCACGATTCGAATAGGCAAGGATCTAAAGATCGCCTCGTAAATTTCCCTATGCAGAAATATTTTGGGGTTTTTTATGATAAAAAGCAGCATCAGGATAATAAAAACTATGAAAACGCTTAAAGCCCTTCTGTTATTGACGAGGAAGTTGATGATGCCCCTTCTGGACCTCCTGAACTCCTGGTTACAATCCAGGTTGTTTTGTTTTTTCTCAAGATCTGCCATTGTTTATACCCTCTCTTACTTTACCATGAGCAATTTTTTGCATATCTTTTACCAACTGCTCTGCGGTAGTGTGCTCGGGGTTAGTTTCCATGACGATCTTGCCTCTATCTAGGACGACACAGCGATCCGACACATCATAAGCATGGTAGATATTGTGGGTTATGAAAATACAAGAAGATCCACCTTTCTTTGCCTGGCGGATAAAATCAAAAATCTTTTGCGCCTCTGTAAGGGACAAGGCAGTGGTTGGCTCGTCTAGGATCATCAGATTGGCTTTAAAGTAGAATGCCCTAGCAATCGCCACTCCTTGCCTCTCACCACCAGACAAATTAACCACAGCCGAGTCCGAGGCAAAAACTTTAGAAGTAAAACCAATTGTTCTCATCAAGCGATCCGCTTCAGCAAACTGCAATTTGCTCTTCACAAAACCAAAAATACCCGTCAGTTCTCTGCCCATGAAAATGTTGCGGGCGATCGTTTGTTGCATCGCTAGAGCTCGATCCTGGTAGACTGTTTCAACGCCGGAAACACGTGATTTTACAACTGACCAATTTTCCATCCTCTTGCCATTGATGTAGATTTCACCGCAGTCTGGAGTATGGATACCCGCTATAATTTTTATCAAAGTTGACTTGCCTGCTCCATTGTCACCGATCAGACCAACAATTTCGGGTTCGCCTTTAATGTAAAAGTTAACTCGCTCAAGAGCATTGACTTTCCCAAAAGACTTCGAGACATTTTTTAATTCCAAAAATTTAGTTTTCATATATAACCTCCTAGCATTGAATTGTCGCAGCTCTGTCTACTGCAGAAATTTGATAATTAATATCAACAACGTTTTCCATTCAGTTTGTGACTTATGAGCGCAAGGATGATAATCAAGCCATAGAAAAATTCCTTGAACAAGTATGATACACCGGCGGCTACAATACCACTATTGATTACACCAATTATACATGCCCCAATGACTGAACCCATAATCGTGCCGATACCACCCCAACTTGGCGTCCCACCAATGAAGACCGCCGCCAGGACAATCAAAAGCAAGCCATCACCACTGCCCGGATAAAATATCTGGTTTGTCAGCGTAGACTGCACTGCCACAATCGCAGAGGCTATACCCACATACACAAAGGCAAGTATTTTGATAGTCGCAACATTAATCCCCATTTCTTGAGAGCTTTCCAAGTTATCTCCAACGCAACTAATCTGCGCACCAAATTTGTGATGATCGAATAACAGCACGCTTAGCACGACAAAGCCTAACGCCCAGAGCATATTGACCGGAAAGCCCCAGATACTACCTATAAATGCGTTGTAGAAAGGTGTGCCTACGAGATATACCACTGGCGTTCCTGCTCCCTTAGTGCCGATATAGATCAAACCTCGGATCAGAAAACTCATGCCAATCGTTGACACCAAAGAAGAGATCCCTAACCGAGTTATGATGATACCATTGATAAACCCGACAAATGCCCCCGCAATCAAAGCAAATAACACACCTAGATAAGGACTCAACCCAGATTCCAGTGTAAGCACTAAAGTCCAGCCAGCTAACCCGACGATAGAGCCGAAGGATAGATCAATCTCTCCAGAAGCAATCACAAATACCATTGCGGAAGCTAAAATGATAAACATAGACAAGGTTTTGAAAATTGCTTTATACATGAGTGGATTCAAAAAGACCTGCGGATTTAGAATCAGAAAAATTATCATCATGACAGAAAGAACCAGAAGGGCAATCAACGCCCTTCTGTTCTTTTCAATAAATCTGGATATACTTGTTATTACGTGAATTCGATGCCCGGCCATACTAGACTCCCCTTTGCTCTTTAAATTTTGCCATAATTCTGCTCCTAACTAAAACACTAATTTGCTGTATAAATCCAAAACTGATATAAACCAATCTAATATGTCCTTTCTATATTGTCACTATGACAGCTAAATGATTAACGATATCCCTTAATAGCCCATTCTGTTACATTCTTATAGTTGTTCGTATCTACAAAGCCCGCACCGGTATCATTAAACATCGGGCCAAATCCATATACTTTTGTCAGGCACAAACTCAGAATAGGCAAGTAACCCTGCAAGAACGGTTGTTGATCAGAAGTCAACTGAACATAGCCCTTCTCAAAAGCATCAATAACCGCCGGACTTGTGTCAAAACCAATGTTATAGACCTCTCCTGGTTTCTTGCCAATTGCCTCCATATACATTCCCGCAGCACCTAATGTCTGTCCACCTGAGTAGGCAATCAACTTTGTCTCTGGTTCCGACAGGAAAGCTGCAGTAAGAGTATCAATCTGCAGTGATGGATCAGCCGCTGCTTCCGATGCCGATACTATCCTTCTAACAATTAATCCAGCTTTTTCTAAGGATAGAGCCACACTTTCTTCCCTTATATAACGGCCAGGTTGTCCCCAAGCGCCCCACACCAAGGCTTTGTCACCTGGTAATAGTCCAAGTAATCTTACGGCCTCCTCTCCTAAAGCTCGACCTTGTGGTTCTAGAATGGCGCCAACATAACCGCCGCCGTATTGTGCTCGAACTAATGGAACATCAACATTCTGGTACATCACAGCAATGCCAGCCTCGGATGCTTTTTTGGCCAATGGCATTATGGCGTCATCACCAGGGTGCCCCATCATCGCAATACCATCTGGTTTAGCTGCTATAGCTTCGCCAAACTGGTTAATCATTTTCTCCACACTCCAACCAGAGAACACATATTCGACAGTTGCTCCTGTGTCTTGTGCAGCAGCCAGAGCGCCTTTATAGACTATCGAAGCAAATGCGTCTCCTGGATCGCCTCCAACGAAGAATCGTATTTTCACTCCAGAAGCCCATTTTTCTGCTCCAAAAACAACAACTGATACTGTCAAAGAAAGAATTAAAGCTATTACCAATACCAAAATAATTTTTTTCATAATAAAAATCTCCTTTAAAAATAAAATTAAAATTTGTAATACTTGTAACCAAAGCAAGAACTAAATTTTCTGCACCGCAATAATCAGTCTAGTAAAATTTACATTTTTAGAAAGGTACATCCCCCCTTTCCTTGTTTGATAGTAACTTGCAGGTAACTTTAGTATAATAATTCATTGAATTTTTGGAGATTTCTTTTTTTATTACTTATTTTAAGTATTATATTATTAGTTTTTAGTATAATACACACTTTATATTTTGTCAATAGTCTGATGTTAAATTTTTTGTAATTAATCTGTGATATTGTCACCTTAAAATTAATCTGAGAAAATATCACTATGGAAAAGGTGAGATATCTAATGACCAAAAAAGAATTAACCAGAGTTTAGGTCATCAAATCCCTAATTGAGGATAAGATGGGATGAAGATTTAATAAAAGATATTAACAAGATAAAACAAGGAGTAAGTGTCAAGGAGGAATTGGTGGCTTGTTAATTTTACAGAAAAATCGGGATTGACTTCAAATAAGAGAATTTTATTCCTCATTTAACTCTTACTGGTGTGAAATATTTCTTTACATTGCTTATTTCTGTTACTTTACCAGTTATTTCAAATTCCCCTATTGACCTAATATCCTCTGAAGAACTCCCTAACATAACTTTTATGGTTCCGGGTTCTACAACATACTTCATATCTTTGTTATAGAAGCCTAATTGCGCTATTGATAGAATAAACGTAATCGTCTTTTTCTGACCCGGCTTCAAGGTAACCCTCTTAAAACCCTTTAATTCCTTTACAGGTCTTGTTATCTCGGACTGCATATCGTTGATATACAGCTGTATAACCTCATCTCCCGCACAGGATCCGGTATTCTTTATATCAATACTTATTTCAACCTGACTATCCATGGATATGCTTTCTGGCATAATAATCATATTGTTATATTCAAAACTGGTGTAACTGAGACCATAACCAAATGGAAACAGTGGTTTGCTGCTCATCTCTACATAATCACCTTTCCAGTGAGAACGGCCGCCGGAGGGTTTGTGATTATAATATACAGGAACTTGACCCACAGATCTTGGAAAGGATATGGGTAGTTTACCTCCCGGATTATAATCTCCGAAAAGGATGTTCGCTAACGCACAAGCTCCTTCTTCGCCGGGCAGCCATGCTTCCAGCACCGACGGAATATTTTCGGCAATCCAATTGATGGATAAGGGCCTGCCATTGATAAGTACAACAATGATAGGGGTGCCGGTTTCATAAACAGCCCTTATAAGCTCCTCCTGTATCCCCGGCAGATTAAGATCGGCCCTGTCTCTGGATTCTCCACTTGTACAGTCTTCAATAAGTCCGGATTTGTCACCCACAACCACAATCGCCACTTCCGATTTTTTTGCAGCTTCAATGGCTTCGGCAAAACCATCCCTGGAATCACCCCGCACATTACAACCCTTTGCATAGTGAACCATAGTATCTCTGCAAACTTTATCCTTTATTCCCTCCAATATACTGGAGATTGGCACAAAACTATCAGTCAATTCTACTTTTTCAGGAACGGGGGTATTGAATATTTCTGTATTCTTGCTCATTTCAATGAGCGCTTCCACATGGCAGGGATAGGCATAATCCCCGATGATATTTCTCACAGAATCCGCATTTGGCCCGATTATAGCAATTGATGTAATATCTTTTCTTATAGGAAGTAAATCGCCCTGGTTTTTTAGAAGCACAATCGACTTTTGTGCTATTTGGCGCGCAAGTGCCCTCTGTTCTGGTGTATCAAATACCGTAACGGTTTTTTCTTCATCCACATAGGGGTTTTCAAAAAGCCCCAGTAAAAATTTTATTTTAAGCACTCTCCTAACAACGGTGTCAATCAGTGACTCCTTCACCAAACCCTTTTCCACTGCAGCCTTCAATGGTTTTCCATAGCAGTCGGTGCTCGGGAGTTCCACATCGACGCCAGCCTCAAGGGCTATCTTGGCTGCATGATCCTTGTCTTTTGCAGTATGATGATAGTCATAGAGCATATTGATACCGAAATAATCGGATACCAGCAGCCCGTCAAAGCCCCATTGATCTCTCAGGATATCCCTTAAAAGTTCTTTTGAACTATGACAAGGGATACCATCCAGTTCATGGTATCCTGGCATGATGGAGGCAATCCCGGCTTCTTTCACAGCTGCTTCAAAAGGCATCAAGAATACCTCGCGCATTTCTCTTTGGGAAATATGTCCTGGTGCCCAGTTCATTCCCCCTTCCGAAGCACCATACCCAACAAAGTGTTTCCCGGTTGCCATCACACCCTTCTTCCAATCACTATCCTGAATTCCCTTTACATAGGATACTCCCATCTGCGAAACAAGGTAGGGGTCTTCTCCGAAAGTTTCTTCCACCCTTCCCCATCTCGCATCCCTGGAAATATCCAATACAGGAGCAAGAGCTTGATGGGCACCTACTGATCTCATCTGCTCTTTTATAACCGCACCCATTTCCTCTACCGACTCAGGATCCCAGGTACTGGCTACCCCTATGGTCTGGGGAAAACAGGTGCCCCCTTTGGCCATATACCCATTGCAGGATTCTTCATGGATGATAGCCGGAATACCAAGACGGGTATTTGCAATCAGATACTTCTGTATTTGATTTGCCGTTCTGGCAGAAACAGGTGGATCAAAATTGCTTGCCCCGCCAAGACGAGTTATTTGTCCAATACCATTGCTCATTAGGGCATTTGACTTGTCATCTGAAAATTTCTTCCCTTCCAATATTTCATATACCCAGATACCGCTGAGCTGAGCGATTTTCTCATCCATGGTCATAAGAGATAAAAGATTTTCCACTCTTTTTTTGACCGTTTGACCAGCATCTAGATAAACTTTCTTTCGTATATCATGTTTTTTTATCATTTTTAAAAACACCTTTCCTATATAAAATTATCTCATATGATTTTATCAATCAGAACCCACGGTTTTGTTAAAAATCTCCGTGTTTTGCGCAAGACAACTAACCTTTAAGGGCACCCGCAGTAAGGCCGGAAATGATCTGTCGCTCCGCAAAGAGATAAAAAATGACCGCCGGTACTGCGGACAGGGTTACGAAAGCCGCTATTAGCGCCAAATCCATTCCGTATTGACCCTGGAACTGCATCGTGCCGAGGGGCAAAGTCCAGAGCTTTTCCTTATCTATTAACACCAGAGGCACGAGTAAATCATTCCAACTGGTGACCATAGTTATAGATGCAACTGCTCCCAGTGCTGGACGCGACAGTGGGAGCAGGATGCGCCAGAAAAAGCCAAAGGTATTACAACCGTCTATATAAGCAGCATCTTGTAACTCATAAGGTACGGACTTAAAAAAGCTGCGCAGAATTGCGATACAGATGGAAAGCTGAAATGAAGTTTCCACCAGAATTACTCCCCAGAGATTATTGGTCAATCCTATCTGGCGCACTATGAGATATACCGGCAAAATTGCAATAGTAATCGGGAACATAAGGCCCAGGGTAAAAAAATTGAATAATAGATTCTGGCCACGGAATTTCATGCGGGAAAACACAAAGGCAGTCAGGCTGCAAATGAGCACCACACCAATCGTCGTCGCTAACATTATCAGGAGACTATTACGCAGCATGGACCAAAAAATTGGCATGCTTAAAACTTTTGCGTAGTTTTCCCAGTTCGGGGGAATAGGAGGAGTGTAAGGACGAGTCATAAATTCACCGCGCGTCTTTAGTGCACCGAAAACAATCATCACGATGGGTACGATGACGATCAATACGACCAAAGAAAGGACGAAATACTGAAAAAGCCTCGGGAGATTTTTTTTCAAAGTTCTACTTCGATATGAATAATTAACTGACATAAACCAATCCTTTCTAACTTAGGTAATCTGCTTGGCGTACAAGACGCAGGTAAGCCAGCGAAAAGACCAGGGAAATAAGTAACATCACAATGGCCACCGCCGAGCCATATCCCAACTGGAAACGCACAAAGCTAAAACGATACATATACGTTGACATAACCTCGCTGGCATTGACCGGTCCTCCCTTGGTCATAATCCAGACCAGGGCAAACACCTGCAGCGATCCCAAAACAGACAGGTAGACGGATGTACGGATGGTGCTACCGATCAACGGTATGGTGATATAAGTTATCATCTGGCGCTTATTCACTCCATCAATAAGAGCAGCTTCCTCAATTTCCGGCGGTATGTTTTGCAGGCCTGCCATATACAAAAGCATATGAAATCCAAAATATTTCCAGGTCAGTACGACAAAGATGGCCAGCAGAACTGTCCTAGTATCTCCCAACCAGGGTTGAGCTTTGAGACCAGGGATAAGGGTCAGAAGCGCATTTATAAAACCGCGTTTTGAATCGGGGTTGTAGAGAATCAACCACATAATACCTGTAATGACCTCGGAAAGAACGTAAGGCATGAAAAAGATCGTACGAAAAAATGCGCGTCCACGCAGGTTGCGTCCCACCATAAGAGCCAGCGCCAGGGACAATGGCAGTTGAATGGTCAGAGATAATACGACGATTAACAGTCCATTCCCCACGGCTTTTATAAAGATCCAATCGGTCAGGATGCGTTTGAAGTTATTCAGTCCAATAAAGTCAACTACAGGACCAAAACCCTTCCAGCTAAAAAGACTATAGTAAACGGATTGAAAGATTGGATAGACTAGAAAGATAGAGAAAAGTACAATAGCTGGCAACAAGAACAACACAATGGTCAGCTTGTCTTGAAGGCGACGAGCAGAGCTGGTCTTTCGCGGCAATGCCACGACATCTTCGCCAACTGAAGTTGTCTTCATGAAAAATCTCCTTTCTGACTGGCAA
>Ga0315288_10007544_pt1 | contig 13774 bp, 11 predicted proteins | sample YL17G11_20_MG_FD_203454 | JGI IMG/M metagenome (GOLD analysis project Ga0315288, IMG submission 203454) | Sediment microbial communities from Yellowstone Lake, YNP, Wyoming, USA - YL17G11_20 | ecosystem: Environmental > Aquatic > Freshwater > Lake > Sediment | place: USA: Wyoming | collected...
TACGTCATACTGTCCATGGGTTCCCCTCCGGGCTTGGTTTCTGAATGAGCTCTCCGGCTCAGTTCAGCTGGATCCACAACCACCCGGAGGGGGTCCCTTTCTCATCTACCTAGGCATTCAAACACCATACCTAACTCGACTCCCCTGGGACTCTCGCTCCGCACCGGCTCAGCCTCACGCGTTGTCGGCAATGCCCCGCAGCAGGTCCAGCGCCGCCCGTGTGCGAAGCACCGGCAGGTCCGCCTGCTCCGCACTGAGAACCAGCAGGTCCTTGTCGCCGCTCACCAGCGCGTCCGCCTGCGCCTCCCACGCTCCCGCGAGGACGGGCGCATCTGTCGGGTCGCGCAGAGGAACGGAGGCACGAGTCACGAGCGATGGCGGTGGGTCGGGCACGACGCGCACGGGAAGACACGACAGCGCCTCCCTCACGCTTGCCTCGGTCAGCCCAAGGCGCCTGATCAGCACGCGCTCCACTTGCACGAGTACGTACTCGCACGTGACGGCCTCGCATCGTCGCTGCTCCGCGAGGCCCAGAAGCTCTGCCTCCGGGCCCCGGAAGGCGATCCCGCTCACCAGGACGTTGGCGTCCAGGAATAGCCTAGGCGTCGGCTCCGCCCGGGTAGCGCTCACGGTAGACCTCCCGCTGCACCTCCGCGACCGCCTGCTCCACGTGGGCACGCGTCAGGCCCCTCTCCCGTGCTTCGTCCCGAAGGCGCTCTACTGCGCGCTCGAAGGGCGAAGCCGGAGCCACCTCAGCCAGCAGCATCCGGTCGGACAAGACATGCAGGATCAACTCGTCGCCGGGCCCCAGGTGTAGCTGCTCGCGGACCTGCTGCGGGATCACGACCTGGCCCTTCGTCGACAGACGCACACGCCTGCTGGCGACCATGGGTTCACCTCCGGTGTGTAGAGTAAGATTATCATACCGTGGGGATGTCGCCTACGCCACCTGCACGATCGTGTAGCGCCGCTCGTCGAAGTCGCTCATCGTCACCGAATGGACCCCACGCCCGAGGACGCGAGCCAGTTGCCCACCCTCCAAAACGGCACACGCGGACATGCCGATGCCAAGGCCGCGAGTGGTCCGGCTCCGGCACATGCCCTCGAGCAGTGTCGGTAGTGTACCGGGCCCGTCGTCGAAGTGGACCTCGACTACGAGGCCACTGATGAGCCCTAGCCCGTCGTCAATCCGGAGCTCCTGGTCGGGGTTCTTCGGCGTGGGGCGCAGCAGGCAGACCTCCGGCGAGATCAGCGCGCCGGCGGACAGCCCGGCCACCGGCACTCCCGCGGCATGGCGTTCGCGGATCAGGCTGCGTACGGGCTCCGAGGCGTAGAGAGCGTGGTAGATCGCGGTCCGTCCACCGGCGATGAAGATCCCTGTGGCGTCCTCCAGTGCCGAGAGCGCCGAGGGGAGGTCCAGTGTGCCATCGTCGCCCGGCACCACGATAGAGTGCTGCGTTGCGCCGTACTTCCGCCATGGCTCGACGTACCGGGGCACATAGCGCGCCCAGCCCTCGCCGCCGGCCATGAGGAGAGCGATCCGGGCAGCCCGGCGGCCGGCCGCAGGCACGAACTCCTCCGCCACGACATCCAGGATGTCGCCCTCAGTGCCGCCGATGAGGAACAGCCGTCTCTGTACCATACAGCACCCTTGGAGGCCCGACTTCAGAGCCTGTCGGTAAAGGCTCATAGTACAGGAGTATTGGCAGGGGTAACCGTGGACTGAACCCCGTTTAGTAGACAGTGGGGGGCATTGGGTTAGTGGGCTCGGGCAGATACAGAGCATCCCGCAATGCGGGAGGTAGGCTTAGGTTCGGCGCCGCGTCGGCGAAGCCTTCTGGCGAGGCCGAGTTCGTGTCGGCTCCACTCCGCATTATGGGGGTGCTTCGTTCCGCCGACTCGAACTCGAGGGGTGGCACGTATCCCAGGGCCGAATGCAGGCGCTTCGTGTTGTAGATGTCGTCGATGAACCGGGCCAGGCTGGCCCGGGCATCCTCCAGGTCGCGATACTCCGTCAGACGGACTTCCTCGGCTTTGAGGGTCGCGAAGAACGACTCCATCCGGGCGTTATCCTGGGGCTGCGCGCGCCGACTCATGCTCAGCACCAGGCCCGCAGCTTGGGCTCTCTGCACATACTCATGGGCGGCATACTGGACGCCTTGGTCGGAATGGTGGATCACGCCGCGAACGTCTCCTCGGGCCGCGAGCGCACGGTCCAGAGCCGCCAGGGCCAGTCGCGTATCCAGGCGGCGTCCCAGCTCCCAGCCCAGCACTCGTCGGGAGTGGGCATCCAGAATGACGGCGAGGAAGATGAACTCATCGCGCAGTCGAACGTAGGTGAGGTCGGCCACAAAGAGCTGGTTGGTTCGGGTGACCACGAGGTCTTTGGCCCGGTTGGGGAAGACCCCCAGGCCGTGGTTGGACTGTGTCGTATGGATCCTCCCACTGCGGAGCCGGCAGAGCCATCCGTTCTGACGCATGATCCGCAGCACTCTCTTGTGGTTGACCACCAAGCCCTGGCGCACGAGCTCTTGGGTGACGCGACGGTAGCCATAGCCGGCGAAGTGCTCGATGATCGGGTCCATGGCCGCACGGAGTCGCTCATCACGGTCGCGACGGGGCCGCGCTCCCGGTGTTGCTCGACCCAGCGTCGGACGATGGAGTCTGAGAGCGGGGTCCCCGCGGAGTCGCAGACTCCGTGGGGTGCGAGAGCGAGTGCTCGCGGCAGATCTGGCTGATCCGCTTCTCGCCGTCCTCGACCTCGCGGACGACCTGGAGCTTGAACTGCGGGCTGAACTTCCGATTGGCCATGGGGTCGGGCTCCCTCCACGGTTCTCACTGGTGCCATCCGGCACCATCCCCTTCGGAGCCCGAACCCCACTAATCCTCGCTCGATCACTGTCTACCGTCTGGGGTGCACCGCATACCCCCAACCTCTCCCTTGACCGAACCCAGTCGGCCGATCCGCTGAAACGACGGGGGAGTCTGTGGCGGACCGCAGGCAGTGCAACACCCAGGCGCTTCCCCTCCCCCAACCACAGCATCCCCACACAGGAGAACACGCGTCGCGGCCCCGACGTTCCGGAGTTACTCGTCTCTCAGCTTTCGTGGCTCGGGCCGCCGTGCCCGAGAGCAGAGGTACGCGAGCCGCCTGGGGTTACAGGCCTCACAGCGTCCAGGGCGCGCGCATGGGACGGGTGAGCATCCGGCTTGCCGTCTCGTCGTCGATGATCGTCTCGGCCTTCAGGTCCCACCGGATGGTGCGGCCCGTGCGGATGGTGATGTCCCCGAGCTGGCTGATGATGTCGCTGCGCGCGGCGGACTCCACGGGCGAGACCGCCGGCGTGCGGGTCTTCACACTGTCCACGAAGTTCCGAGCCTGGCCTGCGCTCTGCACGAGGTGGATCTCATCATCCTTCATCGCGGCCGACAGGAGTGACTTGGGCTCGGCGTCCAGGCCGCCCCGGCTGATGGACACCCAACCCTCCGTACCGTCGAGCCGCGTCTGGTCCCCGCCCGCGCTCTGGAAACGGAGCGGCACGCCGTTCGGGTACGTGCACGTCACATCCCATGTTTCGGTAACATCGAACAGCCCCTCAGTCGGGATGACGCCGGTACCGGAGTACTCCACGGGCATCATCTCATCGCTGCCCCAGGCCCAGTCGAGGATGTCGAGCGGATGAGCGCCCCAACCGGCGATGTAGCCGATCGAGTTGTCGTAGACCCAGTAGCAGCCAAAGGGCGTGCAGCGGTCAGCGGTGTACGGCGACCATGGCGCAGAGCCGAGCCACATCTCATAGTCCAGATCCTCCGGTACCGGAATAGCGTCGGTCGACCCGCCATGCCCGCCCTGCGGGGCCAGTACGACGATGGATTCCACCTCGCCGATGTAGCCGTTCCGCACCAGCTCGCACCCGAGCCGGCAATGCGCCAACGAGCGCTGTTGCGTCCCATACTGAAAGATCGCCCCACGCTCCCGGAACACCTCGCGGCAGAGGATGTCTTGTTCGACGCTCATCCCGAGCGGCTTCTCGACGTACGCGTCCTTGCCCGCTCGCGCCGCCGCGATGGCGACGGGCACGTGCCAGCCGTCATGGGTCCCGACGGTCACGGCGTCGATGTCGTCGCGCGCGAGCAGGTCGCGGAAGTCGGCGTAGGCTGTGCATACCTTCTGCTCCGTGCCCGCGCGCTCGGTGTAGAAGTCATCAATGCGGGTGGCCCAGTCCTCGCGGCGAGAGCGGAAGGCATCGCACACAGCCACGCACTGGGTGTCCGGTTGGTTCAGGTGCTCCCAGAGCACGCCGCCCCCACGGCCGCCGACGCCGATATGGCCCAGCGTCACGCGCTCGCTCGCCGGTGCGGTCGTGTCGTCGCCCAGTGCCTTTGATGTCAGGATGTACGGGATCGCGATAGCACCGGCCACGGCTCCACCCGTTCGCTTCAGGAACTCTCGTCGGCTTGCGTGTCTCCGGTTCATCTAGCACCTCATTCCAGCATGGTGGCACCGGGCTCCGATCGGGCTCTCCCAGCAGATCCTACTTCGCCGGCCCGAAGATCTCCAGCTCACGGATCGCCGGGCTCTGCCCATAGTAGCCCGTGATCTTCAGCTCGAGGTACGAGCATTCCGTTGTGGGGAACGTCACAGCGAAACGATTGTCGGTATACCAGGCGTCCTTCACGGTCAACACCGTCTTGCCATCGCAGATGACCTCGAAGTCCTTGGGCACATAGCTGTGTGGCGCATGTCCGAGGATTCGCAGCGCCGACACCTTCGTCGGGCCGGGGAAGGTCACGCGGAGGCGATACACGGGCTGGTCGTTGACCTCGTCCCAATAGGTTGCCGGGTCGCCGTCGATGGCGGCCTGGTCGCCACTCGCGTCGCCATCCTTGTCCAGGTTGTCGGGGCTGGTGGCCGTGGCGCCCTTGGCGAGGTTCGGACCGGGATCCCCGAGGTCCACCGAGCGCGTGACCTCGACCGGGACACCCAGCTTCAGCAGCACGGTCTTGGCGCGAATGCGAAGCTCGGGCAGGTCCGTAGCGACCTCGAGGACGCGCTCGAGGACGGGTTGGATCTGCGGCAGCGCGTCCGCCGGGAGCGTCTCCGCGATGGCCACGGCCGCGGCGCACGCGTCCGCTCTCACGGATGCGTCATCCAGCAGGGGCCGCACAAGCGGCAAGGCGCCGGGGATCCGCACTAGTGCAAGAGCACCGAGAAGCGCCCTCTTCTCACCAGCTCCATCGGCAAGGGCAAGTGCGTCGCCGATCAGGGCGATCACCCCCTCGGGCGTCCCGAGGAGCCTCCGCGCGAGACCGGCGATGGCGACCAGGGCAGTGGTGCGCTCGGCGGCGTCCTCGGTTGTCCGAGCGATGCTGAGGAGCTCTGGTGCAACACTGGCGTTCGGCCACTCGGCGAGAGCGGAGATGGCGGCGCGGCGCGTGTCTGGCGACGGGTCGGACAGGAACGCCCTCACCACCACCAGAGCGCGGTCCGTACCCACCAGTGCGAGCACGCGCAGCAGGGAGCCACGTGCGTCGGTATCCTCGGAGCGCACGTCTTCCTCACTCAGCGGGAGCGCACCAGGCGCTTCGACGACGACCCGGCACACGGCTGCAAGCGCGCTCTCGGCGGCCCTACGCTCGACATCGGTAGCCTGGGTGCGGACGAAGGCGCGCAAGGGGCTCCAGGCGTCTGGGTGTGCCAGCCGGCGCAGCGCATCGAGAGCCGCCAGGCGAACCGGTCCGTCCTTCGAGGGAAGGCACTGCGAGACGCCGGCTACCGCCTCCGCCTCACCGAGATCGGCGAGCGCCGCGATCGCCCTCACCTGCACACCGAGCGCCAGATCGGGGAGTGCCAGAGAGGCGGCCTGTGCGACCCGATGGCCGCCGATCTCACGGATCGTCCGCACCGCCGCGGCCCGGATCACAGGATCCTCGCCGCGCAGCCCGCCGACCACCAGCTCGCCTCGCCGGTCGCCGGCACAGGCCATGCGGCCAACCCACGCCGTCTCCCGGATGGCTGCCGGCTGCGACGGGATCGAGAGCCGTGCGAACAGCGGGCCCGCGAACTTAGGCCGACCGGCGGCCCACTCCGCCTCGGCGCACGAGAGTAGGGCCGGGGCCGCCGCCGCACGGTGCGGGGAAGACCCATCGTCCAGAATGGGTAGCAGCGCCTCGATGGCCCTGGCGCCGGCGATCTTGCCGAGCGCACCGATGGTCCCTTGAGCGACCGCCACGTCTTCGGACGCAAGACACTGGATCAGCAGCCCCTGCGCGCGCACGTCGCGCTTGGCCCCCAGAGCGTCGATGGCCCCGACCCTGGCGGAGCCGCTGGGTTTCGACGCGATATCTCGCAGCGCCGCGGCAGCGGCCTCGCCCCAGATGCGCTCGAGCGCGAACAGGGCGTGCACGGAGAGTCGCTCGTCGTCCGCAAGTGACGCGATGGCCTCCACTTCCGCGGACGCCCCGATCAGCGAGAGTTGCTGCAGGAGGAACTCCTTTGCGTCTGGCGTCGCTCCGCCGCGGAGTCGAGCCGCCAGCTCACGGGCCAGGTTCGCGGACCGTACGCGATCGCCCGCCGCGTGCTGGACCAGTTCCTCGACCGCTGCGAGGGGAGCGCGACTCATCGAGCGACGGTAGGTTGCTGCGGCGTCCAGGGCCGTACCGACATCCGCGGGCGCCGTCAGGGTCACCTTGCCCGTGGCCGCCCATTCCGCGCCGCGCAGGAACAGAAGGCGCCAGTCGTAGTCACTGAGCGTCACTGCATCATGGCCGAGGATGAGGTTGAAGCAGCGCCCCTTCCCAAAGTCACTGACAAGCGCCACGGGCTCGGCCTGCCCGGTGCCGCCGCTCTCAACTGAGGAGAACGCCGTGCACAGCACGTGGGCAGTGGGCTGGAGGGGCACCTTGTGCCATAGCTCGTCGCGGATCGTGAACGACTCCAGGCCGCGCGCAATGGGGTGCTGCTTGTCGGCGATGTCGACCGTGAACGTATGGATCTGCCCGTGGCCGGTCTGCCCGAGATCCCACGTCCCCCCGATCATCTGCTGGAACTCGGTCCACTTCGTGAAACACGCCGCAGCGGCATGGAACAGGGCAAAGCCCTTGCCCGAGCGGACGAACGCAAGCAGTGCCGTCTCCGCCTCCGCGTTCCACACCCGCTCTTGGTCCGGCCAGTTCGTCCAGTTGCTGATGACGAGGTCATACCCCGCGAGCTTCTCGCGGGTCATCAGATTGGGGTCGAGGATGGTGTCGAACACGAACCGCCCACTCTGCGCGAGCGTCTCTTCGAGCTTCGGGTTGGTCTGCTGCCAGTCGTGGTTGTTCTGCCCGGTGACGACAAGGGCGTGCAAGGGAGCGGCGCTCGTAGGGAATGACGCTGCAAGCACGAGGGATAAGCACGTCAGCCAGGCTCTCATGGGCACCTCCGCCACGACCGGCTTCGCGTAGCCAGTCTCCCATCGGGGGTTCGCTACGCGCTTCGCCGACGCCTGCCTCTGTCCCGCCCCCGTGGCGTGAAGACCCGACAATCTACCCTCAGCGCAGTACGTGCCCCTCGCGCAATTGGAGGCGCCGGCGCAGAGCGCGGTCTTCGCAGATGCCTGCTTCGGCCTGTCCTGTGGTGGGACCCGCACGGTCTACGCGAACGCGTGCGCGGCCGCGTGCACCACGAACCTGAGAACCAAGCCAGACACGCGCCACGTTGGGGGCGGGAACCTGGTCTTCGCGGACGGCCATGCGAAGCGGATGAACCACCGGAACGTCGCCGCCCAGTGCGGCCTGCTCTTCCGACCGTACCGCGCTGACTGGGGCACGACCTACTGGAGCGATTGGTGCGGCGGACCCGCGGACTAGACATCCCCGCCCCCGCGGCGCTCGCGGTGCAACGGGAAGGAGTTCGATGCTGATGAGACGCCATTGCCGGCTCTGGGCCATTTCCCTATGCGTGCTGTTCGTTGTCCTCCCTGCGCTCGTCGCCATTGCCGGGTGCAAGAAGGGTGGGGGCCAACCGTCTGCATCCGACATGCCTGACATGATGAGGAAAGGCATGGAGATGCGGAAGGAGAAGATGGGTACCACGCCGCCGGTCAAGGGACGATAGCCCCCGGTCCGCAGGGCCCAGTTCATGCTGCGACCGGGTCCCGGAGCCCCTTGGAGGCGAAGCGGAGACATCGCAACAGGCCGGGTTCGCCGGACTTCGTACGGGGCCCCATTCTCAGCAGGGGGCCCCGTACTGCGTGAGGCACCTGCGATAGGCGGCGAGGCGAGGGGTGAGGGGGATCTGCGAGGGACGTGAGAAATGCGGTGGGCCCCAAACGGTAGACAGTGATCGAGCGAGCACCAAATGAGTTCATCTTCCTCGCCGCGATCCTGGATGCTCACTCGCGACGGGTGCTGAGCTGGGAACTGGGACGCCGGCTGGACACCCGGCTGACCTTGGCGGCGCTGGAGCGCGCTCTCGGTCCGAGGAGACGTGCGCAGTGTGGTTCACCATCCCGATCAAGGCGTCCAGTATGCTTCCCGTGAGTATGTGCAGAGAGCCCACGCGGCGGGCCTAGTGCTGAGCATGAGCCGCCGGGGGCAGCCGCGAGACAACGCCCCCATGGAGTCGCTCTTCGCGACCCTCGAAGCCGAGGAAGTCCGTCTCACCGAGTATCGCGACTTGGAGGATGCCCGGGCAGGCCTCGCCCGGTTCATCGACGACGTCTACAACACGAAGCGCCTGCATTCGGCCCCGGGGGTACGTGCCACCCCTCGAACTCGGTCTCGCCACAAGGCTTTGCTCACGCGATGCCGAACCTAAGCCTGCCTCCCGCATTGCGGGATGCTCTGTATCTCCCCGAGCCCACCAATCCAACCCATGCCACTGTCTACTGAACGGGGTTCAGTCCATTGCTAGGGAGGCATTGCCTTGATGGCTCATCGAGCACTCATGACGTGGGGGCTGGTGGCGCTTCTGGTCGTGGCAGCAACGGCTGTGATGGGTACAGGCCCGGCTGAGAGTGGCATGGACAGCGAGATCTGGATCGCGGTGCGAACCGATGGCCAGCCCGGAACCGGCACCGCGAACGACCCCTACGACGGGTCAACTCAGGAGCGGTTCGACGCGGTGATGCACGGCCTGTACGCCGCCAACCGCACACACGTGAGCATCCACCTGGGGGTGGGCACATTCCCCACACTGGGCTCGTACGTGTACCTCGCCCACAACCCGAAGCCGGGCTGGGTTGCTGACGAGGGATGGAAGATCAGCGGCGCCGGCATGGGCAACACGGTGCTAGAGCTAGCAGGCTTCACGTACGAAGACCCGACGCTGTACGAGGTCGCGGTCGCTGGTGGCCGCTGGACGAGCCGCGCCGACAGGTGGCTGGAGCCCAACCAGGAGCTCCGTCTGGTCGCGGGCAGTGGGCTGACGGGCCTTGAGCTGCAGCGGGTGTACTACGCCCGGGAGATTGCGGACGCCAGGCACTTCCGGGTGGCCGCGACCCTCGACGGGCCCACCCTCGCGGATTGCAGCATCGCGACGGGCGGGCAATTCCGGGTCGTCACCAGGGACGCGTGGAATACCGTCGTCGCCAACCGGCCCTGGAACAAGTGCGAGGTGGAGGTCAAGGATCTGACGATTGACGGCAACTGGACGGGCTTCGGCACAACGTTGACCGAGGAGTTCACGGTCCCCGGGGAGCAGGAAACGGTGACTGCGAGCGTCGAGTCATCGGCCTGGGCGATTCCGAACCGGCGCGTGTACCTTCAGCAGACGGACTACCGCGTAGTCGGTGTGTACGAGGTGGTCGGAGCGCCGAACCCGGGCCAGATCGTGTTGCGGAACGCCGCCCGCCAGGACCCTCCCGCGCCCCGACAGCCGGACCTGCGCTTTCGTGACAACCTCCCGCGGGGAACGAGAGTTCCGGCCGGCACACGCCTCTGCCCGCGTCTCAACGTGGGCGGCATCGGCATCAGCGCTCCGCGGTGCCGGGTGGAGCGAGTCCGGGTCACGAACACGGGGGCGCCGATCTACGAGGGGAACTGCGGCATCAACGTGGTCGGGATCGGGGCCCCGGGGCCCGACAACCCGGAGGCCAGCGACATCGTCATCCGCGACTGCATTGTGGACAACATCTGGGGGGAGTTCGGCTGGCCGATCCAGGTCCAAGGCAACAACAGCGACCTGCCATCGCGGGGCTACGGCACGCAGGCGCTCGTGGAAGGCAATACGATCCGGGGGAACGGTCTTCACCAGGGGCTGGGTGGCTGGAACTACATCAACAGCTTCTGGCTGAACAACAAGGTCACCAACTGCGCCCCGGCGTTCTTCACTGATGTCGGGAACTGCTGGAATAACGTGGTAAGCGGGAACCTGTTCCTCGAGTGCAGAAAGTGGCCGATCATCGTGGGCGGCGGGCCCGGCGCGTGGAGTCGTGACCGCACCTACCAGGTCGGCGACATCATCTACGTCGACGACGTGAGCTACACCTGCAAGGCCGCGCACAGCGGCCACGCGCCGCCCGATGAGCAGTACTGGCAGGAGACGGCGCGGCCCGCCCTCTGCCCGTATGACCGCTACGTTTTCGAGAGCAACCTCATTGAGGTCTGTGACGGCGCGGGGGCCCTGCTGTTCAACGGCAATGTCAGCAACACGATCTTCCGAGACAACATCCTGCGCTACGCGCCTGGGTGGGGACGGGGCAGCCGCGGGCTGGACTTCTCCAACCCGACCAACCGGCGGCTGATCGTGACAGACAACCTGATCGATTCCCGGCTCGAGAATGCGGTGGGCAGTGCGGTGGTCTTCGGCAAGGACAACATCGACGAGCTCGGCAGACTGAGGCCGGAACTGGAACGCCGGCAGGCGTCTGAGCCAGGCGACCGTCAGCAGCTACCGCAGTGACCGCCGCTTGCTCCTCAGGTTCGTCAGGGGTCACTTGGCGATCAACCAATGCTGAACGCCGGTCTCGCCAAACGTGGGATACCAGTACCCAGAAGGCTCGGTCACGACTGTAGAGACGGGGACGCTTCACCGAACGCTGGAGCACAGCAAGCTGCTGCCGGAGTGCGAGGTTCTCGAGGAGGAAGTCGGGGTCCGTCGCATGGACCTCCCGCTCTGTCTGCGTGCAGAAGCCCCTGATCCGTTCGATGTAGTGCTGCTCGAACCGTTCCGTCAGCGCCTGTGCCTGCAGCCACTCCGCGCGCTGTGCCGGCTCCGGCAGCGGGTCGGGCGTCACCTGCCCGATCGCCTGCAGGAACTCGCGCAGGCAGTCGTCGCCGGGTACTGCAGCCCGCCGAACTTGGGCATCACAAGACTCATGCCTACTGACTTCATCCGCGGAATGCCTGCCAATGGCGTGCTCGATGCGAGGTGACCGCCGCGAATCTTCTCACGCATGATCCAGCCGTAGCACTTCGCGGGCGCCCCGCCCTCCTTCGAAGTAGCCCCTCTGAGGTGCAGCGCACTCGCCTTCCCGCGCCCGGAGGGACCGCATGGACCTGGGCGTCCGCATGGTCGCACCGGACCTCGACCTGACGCTGGCAGACGATCCCGAGGGCTAGGCGCCGTGCGGGGCGGCTCGTCAGACCAAGGGGAAAACGCCGACATGCGGGAACTGAAGACCGGGGAACGCACCTTCGGCGGCGTGCGAGGACCGGCTGAAGGCAGGAGGTTCGGGGCCATGAAAACAGTGCTGACGGGATCTCATCGGCTGACGCTGCTGCTGGGTGCACTCCTGTTGGCTGCAGACCTTGGGTGGGGGGCCGATGCCGCCCCGTCGCTGAAGCTGTGCACCTTTCCGCTCGGCGAGTGGTACACCGTTACCTGCCCCGAGGTATTCCACATCGGGACCGTGGCGGAGATCACCGTCGCCTACCGCGGCATCGAGGAGAAGACGAAGCTCTGCTGCGATCTCCACTACCTCAAGGTCGACGGAAGCTCCGGGGGGTTCTACGCCACCGACTCGCGGCCCGAGCTGGACATCACGGGGGAAGGCCAGTACACCTTCACCGTGCCGATCAGCGAGGGGGAGGGGCTGGCGGCGGTCAGCATCCTCCTGTTCACCGACCCAGAGGCCGAGTGGGGCAGCCACACGCGGTTCGCGCAGTCGGAGCCGGTCCCGGTGACCGACCCGAGCCCGGGGTACGCTGCGTGGCTGAAGGGGATGAAGTGGAACAAGAGCTGGATCGCCTTCGACTGGAGCACGCTCAGGGGGGCGCTCACGGAAGGCGACAGAGCCGAGGTGACCCTGGAGTACTACCTGGACCCCGCGGAGCACTTCGAGACGACGACGCTGAGGCTGGAGGCGCTCGGGCCGCGCGTGCCCAAGCCGGAGGCTCCGAAGCCGGTGGCCTTCGCGGACACGCAGCACCTGTGGTACGGGCAGCAGTCGGCGAGCATCGAGCCGGGGAGGGGCAAGCACACCTTCGCGCTTACGGTGCCGAAGGCCTCGCGGCAGAACGCGCTGCTGCTCCTGGCCCTGTTCTGCGAGTCGCGGGGGAACCGCTGGCCGTGGGACGTGCGGGCGGAGGCGTGGTACCAGCGCCGGGGAGGGTTCTTCGAGCTGAAGAGCGACAAGCCGGGGAACCTGTTCACCTACGATGAGCCCGTGCGCCTGGCGGCGCGCCTGAGGAACGTGGCGGAGGCGGGACAGGAGAAGGTGCTGCGCTATGCCGTGTGGGACGCCGGGCGGACGCTGGAGGCTGAGGGCACGGTGCCCTTCACCGTTGAGCGGGATGGGCAGGAGGTCCCGATCGAGTTGAGCCTCGCTCAGCGCGGCACGTTCCTCCTGCGCGCGGAGGTCGAGGGATGGGAGGCGCGAGAGACCGCCTTCTGCCGCATCCCCGACCTCGCGGCGATCACCGGCGGCAAACCCACGCCCTTCGGGATGACCATCCACGCGGCGCCGGCGCTGGGCGACCGGACGGAGGAGGTCGTGCAGGTCGCGCGGCGTCTAGGCCTCACGACCTGCCGCGCGTTCACTGAGTGGAACACCCTGGAACCGGGGCCGGGTGTGTACAAGCTGGAGGACTACGACGCCTTCTTCGACCTCGCCCACCGGCACGGACTCAGCACGGTGATCTGCATCTGGAGGCCGCCCGCCTGGGTGCTGCCGGTCGGGGAGATGATCAGTTACCGGATGTTCGAGTGTGACCTCAAGGCCTGGGAGGAGATGGTGCGCACGGTCAGCGCCCGCTATCGTGGGCGATTCTGGGGCTGGGAGTGGCTGAACGAGATCAGCCCCGGGGGGACGCCCAACTGCGCCGAGGACTACACGACGCTCTGTCGCGTGGGGACCGAGACGGCCCGGGCGGCGGACCCCAGCCTGCGCTTCACGCTGGCCGGCGGGCTCTGGCCGCGCGGGTACCGGCTGGACGTGCTGAGCGCGGGCGCGGGGCGCTACATCGACGTGCTGCCGGTCCACTACGGCAATGGGAGCGGGATCGCCGAGGCGCGCGAGGACCTCGACTCCTTCGGACATGGGCAGGTGGCGGTGTGGGAGAACGAGTCCGCGGCGCCGCTGATCGTTTGGGAGTGGCCCGGACTCGATGTGGTGTCCGACACCACGCAGGCGAGGTGGGTTCTCAGCCAGTGGCCGGACGAGCTGGCGGCCGGGGCGGAACGGGTCATCTACTTCGGCGGCGAGGGCAACTCGATCGGGGACTACGACTACCTGTTCGCCGACCTTTCGCCCAGGCCGATAGCCGCGACGCTGGCAGTGCTCGTCTCGAAGCTGTGGGACGCCCGTCCGGTGGGCACCATCGCCTCGCTCGGTAAGGCCGGCCGGTTCCA
>Ga0315288_10007550_pt1 | contig 13770 bp, 28 predicted proteins | sample YL17G11_20_MG_FD_203454 | JGI IMG/M metagenome (GOLD analysis project Ga0315288, IMG submission 203454) | Sediment microbial communities from Yellowstone Lake, YNP, Wyoming, USA - YL17G11_20 | ecosystem: Environmental > Aquatic > Freshwater > Lake > Sediment | place: USA: Wyoming | collected...
GTCGAGGGACGCGCCACGGAAGCCGAAAGGCGAAAATTCTACGCCGCCGCCGCCGCCGCCGCCGCCGCCGCCGCCACCGCCGCCACCGCCGCCGCCGCCACCGCCGCCGCCGCCGCCACCGCCGCCGCCACCGCCGCCACCGCCGCCACCGCCGCCACCGCCGCCGCCACCGCCGCCACCGCCGCCACCGCCGCCGCCACCGCCGCCACCTACATTTTCGGCATCTATGGCTTCCGCTTCGATTTCGAGACCGACGATCCCGGCATCCTCGCTGAAAGGGAGTGGCAGATCGATCACATCGTCGAGCTGCTCGAGGCGCAGGAGGTGCAGCCGTGAGCGCGCCGGCTCGTGTCGTCGCCGCGATACAGCGAAGCGCGGCCCGCGATCTCGGATCCATCTGCGCGCTCTGCGATCTGCAAGAGCACTGCAACCGGCCGCAGCTGTTTACGACGGAGTGCTTCAGGTTCTCGGCGGCGCCGTGCGAGCGGTGCAAGGAGGAGCACCCGGAGCGCGCCTGTAGGCCGCCCGCGTGCCTCGGCGAGGAGGTGCGACCATGAGCGCCCCCTCCATCACCCAGCGCGAGGCGGGCCGCCTCGTGAGAGCGTACACGGCGCGACAGATGCGGGAGCACCTCGGGTCGTCGAAGACGCTCGACCTGGTGCTCGACGGATGGAAGTACGTCCGCCACACGAAACACGGTGACCTCACCCTCGCCGAGCTCCGCAACCTGCTATTCGCGTTCGAGGAGGAAGCCTCGAAGCTCGAGAGCCGCGCTGCCGGGCACGACCCGCCCGAGAAGACCCCGCCGCCGGCTCCCAGCGCGGAGGCGACCCGATGATCGAAAAGCCTGGGTCAGACGGAAAGATAATCACCGAACATCACCCGGACGACATCCCTGGGCACGTCGCCGGCATCGCGCGCAGTCTCGAGCGACTCGTCGAGCTGCAGCGGCGCCTCGTCGACTGGATGTGCTCGAGCGACCGTCCGATCTGGATCGGTTCGGGCGACGAGCCCAAGTGCCAGATTTGCGGCTGCACGGACGGCAACGCCTGCATCGATCCCGACGCGCTCGGACCCGGACGGCCCGGGCCCTGCGCGTGGGTCGAAAAGGATCTGTGCTCCGCGTGCGAGACCGCCTGCGCCCGCTGCGTCCACGAGGACGCCTGCGAAGAGAAGCCGATCAAGTGTGAGAAGTTCCTCGAGCGGAAGGCGGAGGCGCCGCGATGAGCAAGCGCCCCCATCGCGGGTTCCCTTCGGCCTGGCGCCCGGTCGGCAACGACGGTGAAGACTACCCCGATTGGATGCGGGAGCTCGTCGACGCCTCGGGGGTCTACGCGATCCGCGTGCCCGACTTCACCGAGCGGCGCGTCGTGTACGTCGGCGAGTCGCACACCGGCCGGCTGGCGAAGACGATCGTGCGCCACTTCCAGGCGTGGCGCCGTGCGGGCGACCCCCCCTATCTACTCAAAGGGTCGAACGCCGACCCGGGCCGCACGTACAGCCGCAGCGATTCAGAGGTGTGCTTCAAGATCTGCCCCGCGTCGCAGGCGATCGCGATCGCGCTGCAAGACGAGTGGATCAAGAAGCTCCACCCTCGAGACAACATCCTCGGAGCAAACGAAGAGGAGGTTCCATTTTGAATATCGGCCGCCTCTCCGCTCGCCTCTTTGCCCTCTCCATGAACGGCGAGCTCGACAGCCTCATGCCGCCCTTCGGCCTCCTGACGGAAACGCTCGCCAGGTACCCGAGCGGCCGCCGCCTCGAGACCGAGGAGGAGCTGCAGGAGTTCCTCATGGACGACGAGGCGATCCGCGTCGCGCTCCTGATGTTCGTGGAGATGGTCGCCGACCTCGACCTCCTGCCCGCCGACATCAGCAACGAGCCCGGCATCGCCGACCTCGCCACAAATTGTCGCGAGGGTGCCCTGCAGTGGTTCGCGGACATGCGCCGCTTCGAGGCGGCGCATCCTCAATTTAAAGAAGAGCTGGTCCGACAGTCCCACCTCGTGTCGCTCGCAACGCTCGAGAAACTGCGGACAGCTCCTCCCGCGGCGCCCGGCGTAGGGAGGGTCGATGCCCTCGCCCTCCCTACGTCCGGGGCGGCCGCTTGTTCGGTGTGCGCCCGGGGCCCGGCCACGACCACGTGGCAGGACATGCCCGTCTGCGCCGAGTGCAAAACGCAGGGGGACGCGTTCATCGCGGAGCAGACGGGAGGCACGCCATGAGCGGGTGGATGCTCGGTCTGGCGCTCGCGTCGACCGCGATCGGCGGCGGCGCCCTCGGCGTGCTCGTCGCGCTCCGCTTCACGCGCTGGCGCGAGAAGGTCTGGCTGAAGTTCCGGTGCAGGGACGCGGCGGTGTGGATACAGAGCTGGTTTGGCAACCCGCTCGTCCTGCGCCGGATGCTGCAGCGGATCCAGGAGGGGCACGTCTTCACCGTCGACCGGCAATGGCGGCGGGAGATGCAGGACAGGATGGAGCGCGTGTTCCGCGTGGGGGGAACGGCTCGATGAGATGGCAGCTCGAGCGCGCACACGGGACGGCTGCAGCGATCGACCGCGGCCCTGCCGGCGCCGCTGCAGGTACCGGTGCCGGCTCGGCCTGTGCGTGCTCGAGCTCGCCCTCGCCGGCGAGCACCAGGTCGAAGACATCGCGGCGCTGCTCGGGAAGTCCGAGGGTGCGATCCGCGAGGCCCTATCCACCGCGATGACCAAGTACAAGCGCGCCCTGGGGCGCGCAGAGGAGGATTGAATGTCCGACGAGAACAGCACCGAGAGGAAGTTCGAGGAGAACGCCCAGCCGTACCGGAGCAGGTTCCGGTGCACGGCGCAGCAGATCGTGCTCGAGGGCGCCAAGCCCGAAGACATCATCAACGTCACCCTGCCCGACGGCCGCCAGGCGAAGACGCACGCGGGCGACTACATCGTCAAGCTCGAGGACGGCCGCTTCGAGCACTGGGTGAAGGATCACTTCGAGCGGGAGCTCGAGCTCGAGCCCGCGCCCGGGCGGACGTTCGAGGTGAAGCTATGACCGGCGACTCGGACAAGCCCCTCAACCTGACCGAGCTCGGGCACCACGAGGTCCTGGACGAGAAGAGGGTCGCCGCCGGCGTCGACGGCGATCGCATCGAGCACGAGACGCTGCCGCCCGGCCAGGCGCAGGAGCTCGAGGAGCGCAAGAGGAAGATCGCGGCGGCGGCGTTCGTGGAGGCGAAGAAAAAGGAGACGGCCGCGGCCGCGGCGACGTCGCCCGCAAAGGACCCCAGGCGCAACCAGGGATCGGTGGTCGCGGTCGTCGTGATCGTCAGCGCGCTCGTCCTCCTGGTCGCGGGGTTCGCCGTGCTGATGTGGCGGCTGGGCAAGAGCGAGAGCGCGATCAAGGAGCACCTGCTCAAGTTCACGGATCGCTGATGGGTCACGGCACGTGTCAGCACCGGGCGTTCGAGCCCGGATGGATGCGCGGTGCGCCGTGCCTCCGGTGCGGCATGGTGCGCGGCGGCCGTCGCCCGGCCCGGGTGCGCAGGGGCAAGCGCCACGCCCGCGGAAACGATCCATACGCCTCATTCGAGAAGGCCACGCCGGCATGCGTGCCGAAGCCGCTCCGCCGATCGCTGCTGCAGAAGCTGAAGGGTTTTTTCAACCGAAAGGAAAAGAAGTCATGACGACCGAGAAGAAAAAGACGAAGCCCACGGGCCGGGAGAAGTACAACCCGGACGAGATCCTACGCAAGGCGAGAGAGGATCACGCCACGAGAATCTCAAAGCTAGAGAGTGTCGTCACCGATCTCGATACCAAGGTCGGGCAGCTCGACGCGCACCTCGGATTCGATCGCCTCGGGGAGACCGAACAGAAGGCCGTCACGGCCCTCGGTCGCACTGTCGCCCTGGTCGAACGTGTCGAGAAGCTCGAGAAGGCGATCGCCGAGAACTACGAGGAACACGGGGACATCTCGGCCGAGGCCTCGGCCGACGTCAACGCCGCCACACGCGAGGCGTTTGACAAGGTCCTCGAGACGAAGGTCGGCGAGGCCCTCCGCCGGCAGCTCACCGACGCCATGGTGGAGGCGAGCGCCGGCACCGTGGAGCAGATCAAGGGGCAGATCCGCGACCTCTGCCGCGACATCGCCCGCGACGAGCTCGCCGAGCACGATCGCGCCCAGCAACAGCAGCAGGCGCCGCGCAGCAAGCACCGGCGGGCGGTCTCGCCGGCGGTCAAGCCGTAGCGGGAGCACGTGGTCCAGGACTCCAAGATCGCGCGCCGGCGACGCTGTCGCCCCGATCGCGCGCTGCTCCACGCCGAGCTGCAGCAGCTCACGCGGATCGACGGCGTATACACGCTGCGCGCGTCGGTCGTCGACGCCGGCGGCGAGGAGTTCTGGATCGAGTTGGAGAAGCGCCTGCGGGACGCCAAGCGCGAGCTCCAGGAGGCCACCGGGGTGGGCGCGGCGATCTGCCTCCTGACCGTCCTCTACACCCTGCACCGGATGAGCAGGAAGGGCTACCGCGGCCTCATCGGCTCGGCCGAGAGCATCGCCGCGCGCATCACGGAGCTCCTCGGCGGGATGCGCGGAATGTCCGTCCGGACGCTCACGGGCGCCGCCCGGATCCTCGAGCACGCGGGCCTCATCGACAGGTGGACCTACGGGCGCGGTAGGCTCGTCGAGGTGCCCAATCAGGCCGACCCCCTGCCCGACCAGGCACCCGGCAAGAAACCCCGCTTCAAGCGCCTCGTGAGCGCGTACACGCTGACCACCGCGGCCGCCGGCTACTGGTCGATGCCGCCCCGCCGGCGCCGGGCGACGGCTCCTGTAGGCGCTGGAACTACCTCGGCAAGTCTTGCCGACAATTCTCCTCTGATCAGGGAAGGCTTCGCTTCGCTCAGCCTATCCCCTCCGGGGAGCGCGCGGGTGTCTATATCGTCGGCGCCCTCCCCGGCCCAGCTTTCTCATGTGGTGTCGGCCGAAGCGGCCGACGAGTTTGCACACGCCGCTGCCGCGGCGGCCTCGATGATAGGGGGCAGCGCAAGTCCCGTGCCAGGCCGGCGCTACCCGTGGCGCCCCGAGCCCCACGAGCCCAACGACCTGGCCCACGCCCGGCAAGCGCTGCTGTACGACCTCGAGACGACGCTCCTGCGGCACCGGCGACGCGATCGCGGCAGGGTCCTCGCGCTCGTCGACGCGGAGCTCGCCACGTCGCGCTTCACGGCCGCGGTGATGGCCCGGTACACCGGCGTGCCACCGCCCAGGGGGCGTGGCAGCGGGCTTGAGAAGTTTTTCGGGCAGTGGCTCTGGCACTGGCGCGACCTGCCGCTCGAGACGCGGCAGCTCGTGTGTACCCGGATGATCCTGCCGGTGGCGCTCGCGCACCTCCGGCGCGTGGAGCTGTGGTGTCTGCCGCAGCTCGAGGAGGTGACGCCCGACGGCGAAATTGTCGCGGCGCACATCTCCCGGGCCCGGTGCGTGATGCGCGCCCCGGATCCCGGGCCGCGGGCCGTCGCGCAGCGCGGCGTGGCGATCGTGTCACCGCCGGCGCCGCCGATGGAGGAGCTCCCCCGTCCGACGCCCCGAGCGCCGCCGGAGCTCGACGACGAATGGTTGAAGGACTTGCAACGCCGCCGAGGCGGCGAGGAGGTGTGAGATGGTGCGATACAGAATCAAGATGTCACCGAGCACCCGCAAGAGCCTCGAGAAAATGATGGAGGCGATCCATGGCTGAGCACAAGCTCGTCTTCGAGACGGAGCCGGCGGCCGCGCCGGCGCCGCCCTCCCCCACCCCGCCGCCGATCCCCGCGGCCGCGCCGGCGAGACCTGCGGTCGCCGCGGCGCCGGCCGGCCGTACCCCCTTTAACAACTGGCTACAGCCGGCCTCGTACAAGCTGGTGACGGGCAAGCCTCCAAATTTCGATCACTCCCGCGCACCGACGTCCGAGGCTCCGCACGGCTTCGTCGACGGCGGTGATCCGTGGAGCCCCTACGGCACCACCAAGCTGCGCGGCGCGATCAGGCCGAAGCCCTGCCCCGAGATGGAGGGTCGCGATCCGTGCATCCAAGCGCAGGGCGCGGCCGCCGGCAGCCGCCGGGTTGCCGCCGGCGACCAGAAGCCCGTCGAGGACATCGCCGGCATCAACGCCGCGATCGACGCCGACTACAGGCACATGTGCGACGGCGTCGCCGAGCTGAAGAAACGGCACCCGGCGACCAAGTACGGCGTGCCGCCGCACCCGAAGACGATCGGCGAGGGGGCGGTCTGCCTCACCGATCCGCACTTCGCACCCGGCGGGATCGCCGACGTCATCAAGGGCATCACGGGGTTCCTGTCGAGGGCGCTCCACGATCCGGAGGCGAAGCCGAGCCAGGACACCATTGACGACGCCGCGAAGAAGATCTCCACGGCGAGCAAGTACTACGGCGTGAGCACCGACCCGAAGACGCTGGCAACGGCGCTCGCGGTGTTTGCGATCTTGTTCTGCCTGCTGCCGGCGATCATGTCCGGTGGGAGGAAGCTCATCGCCGCGGTGAGAGGGAAGGAGGAGGTGAAGCCGTGAGATGGTTCAAACGCTTCGCGCTCGCGTGCCTATGGCGCGCCTGGCGCGTCGTGCGAGAGATCGCCCTGTTATTGTTCCTGATGGGGCTCACGCCGGAGCAACGAAAACAGGTTCTCTACATCTGGGGGTGGCGCCCATGAATCGCCCGAAGCGGCGACTGATCCTCATCATCGGCGTGCCCGACTCGGGCAAGACCGCGCTCGCGCTCCGGATCACCGACGCGATGATCGCGACCCCGGGGTACGACAGCGTCTTCGTCCTCGACGTCGGCGAGCAACACTCCGTCCTTCTCAACCCCTTCATCGGCGACCTGCAGTCGCAGATCGAATACCTCGAGGAGGACGAGGCGCGGATCGGGAGGGCGGCGAGCTCCGGAGGACTCCAGGCCGGCATGGCGGCCCGCACGCTCGACGGCCCGCTCATCCGCAACCTCACGGAGTTCGACGAGTACTGCAGGTTGTTCGCGGCGGAGCGGAAGTCGGACAAGCCGAGCCTGATCCCGCCGCGCGTGATCTGGCGCTGCGGGCCGCGGTCCGAGGACTACGCGCCACCGATCGCCGAGGCGTGCAACATCGGCAACGTCGCGATCGTCCCGTGCGAGTCGCGGCGGTGGTGGCCGCCGTTCAAGCACCAGTGGCCGTTTATGGAGATACCGGGCCGGGACGACGTCACGATGGAGTCTCTCATCACCGAGGGCCGCAGCCACGTGCGCAACCGCCACGGCGACCACTGCCCCGTCCACCTGGTGCTCGACGCGCAGTCGTTCGGGCTGCTGCACTGGGAGGTCCGCCAGAACGTCCGCACGGTGATCTGCGGCCGCCTCGAAGGCGGCGAGGCGTACTCCATCATCCGGAAGGAGTTCGGGGACGGCACCGGCGAGCTCGTCTCCCGCGTGCGCAAGCTCAAGATGAAGGAATGGATCGCGGTGCGCGGCGAGATGCCGGAGCTCGCACCGTATCGAGGAGGTGGCCGACGATGAGAGAGATCTACAACAAAAGCCCTGAGGACCGGCTCGCGCAGGTGCTCCTCGAATACGTCGCCGCGTCCGGACGCGTGCGCCTGGCCGAGCTCGAGTTTCATGCAGCGTCCACAGGGGGGGGCGCCGAGCTCGCCGCGAAGAAGTGGCGCAAGGCCGTGCTCGAGCAGCGCGCCACGAGGCGCTCCCTGGCCGTTGCCGAGGACAGATTTCGCGCGAACGGCGGATGGATCGGGGCCGTGACCGCGAGGCTCGAGGCCGCATTCCTACAGGCTCCCAGCCGCGCCGCTTAACAATTCGTCAACTCATTCCCTAACAAATCGTCAATACCGTCGGATGATGGAGCTGCAAGGCGGAGCGGTCCGCCGAAAAAGGAAAAGGAAAAAGGAGCTCATCATGGTTTGGAAGATCCTCACGGTCGTTACCCTGGCGCTCGCGACCTTCGCTTTCGTCTGGTCGGCAAAGAAGATGTACGACTTCTCGAAGGTGCTCCCGGGCGCGCCGTACATCCCGAAGCCGTTGGCCTAGTCGCCCACAACCGACGGCGAAGGAGGGAGCATGTACATCCGACCGAACCGACACGTCCTCATCGACAAGACGCTCGTCCTGGGCACGGCGGCCTACGCCGCGCCCCAGAGCGCGAACAAGTCGCTCGGCGGGCTCGAGCCCCGGCCGGCCGACCGCTACGCGTACGGCCACACCATCCTGTACGAGCTGGACTTCACCGCGACGCCCGCCGGCGGCGCGGCCGACTGTCCGCCGGAGACGCTCGTCCAGGTGCTCAAGAGCGTGTTCCTGAGCTACGGCGGCGGCATCCAGCGCCGCAACAACCTCTCCGGCCTCAACATCGTCCGGCTCTCCCAGCAGTGCGATGAGAACCTCGGCCCGGACGTCGTCGACAGCTACCTGCCGATCGTGGCCCTCGTGGCCGGCGGCGGCCCGCAGGCCGTCCACCTGTGCATCGTCGACCCGCTCGGGGTCCAGTGGCCGAAGCGGAAGCGCGGCCGGAAGACCGGCCTGATCCCGCTGAGCGCCTTGGCGGAGGGCGCGGACTTCAAGGTGACGTGCATCGGCGTCGCGGCGATCATGGCCGGCTGGACCATCGCCGACATCGATCTCAAGGTGACGCTGCTCACGACCGAGAGCGACGAGCCGCTCGAGCACGTCGAGGTGCACGAGGAGTTCCAGGACTACTCGACGAGCGAGGCCCTGCTGCCCGGCCTCGGCGATCGCCTGTACTCCTGCATCCTCGTCACCGACGACGAGGACGCGGACTTCACGCAGCCGACCGCGTTCTCGATGACCGTCGACGGCGCCACCATCCTCTCGCAGCGCAAGGGCGACGACCTGGTGGTCGAGGAGGACATCGGCCGGCAGGTCGGCATCAACGACGTCTTCCCGGTCGTCTGCCCGATCGTCACGCCCACGGGGCGCGACCTCGACGAGATGCTGCCGGTCCGCAACAAGATCAAGCTCAACGACGTCAACGGCGCCCACGCCGGCAACTACGGCGTGCTCGTGCGGTACAGCAAGAAGCTCCCGCGCAACACGCAGCGCAAGCTCCAGCTCGAGCACGGCGTCCCGGCCGCGCTGGTCGATCGGTTCCTCGACAAGATGGAAGCGGCGGGCGCGCAGGAGAACATCGGCCGCGTCACCGTCGCCATGCGCGCCTCCTGAGGAGGTGACCCGTGTTTCCCCACACCTCAGACAAGGTCGGCTTCATCGCGTGCATCGTTATCGCGATCGTCGTGACCATCTTCGTCCTGGGGCCGCGCCGCTGGAAGGCGCCGCCGCCGCCGCTCGTGACGCTCCCCGGGAAGATCGCCGATCCCATCGTCGACGCCGGTGGGAACCCGGTCGCCGGCTCCCTGGTCGCCCCGAACGGCGCGCCGCGCGAAGGTGCAAACCTCTCGGGCACGCCGCCCGTGGAGGTGCCGCCGCCGGCGGCGGTCGCCGTCTCCTTCTACGATCCGGGTGCGCCGCCCGTGATCGAGTAGAGGTCCTCCATGAGCTTTTCCCGCCTCGGCGTCGACGCGGTCCTCGGGGAGGGCGGGATCTACCAGTGCAGGGGCGATTGGATCGGCGTCATTGGCCGGCCGTCGCCCGATGTGCTGAGCGCGAAGTTTCTCGAGCACGGGTTTGAAGCGGTGTTCCGCCCGGGCGAGGAGTTCGACTGCCCCATCACCGAGCTCGTGGGGTTCATACGGACGACGAGGGCGGGGCTGAAGGTGATCGACGCGTACCACGCGATCGGCGCGCTCGGCGGCGTCGACGCCGGCGTGTGGATGTCCGAGTGCACGCAGGCGGAGTTTGATGTGAACCTCGTTTCAATTTCGATCGGCAACCTCGTGGAGGAGCTCGCCGACGTCACGAAGTCGATCATCGAGGCCGCCACCAGCTCGGCGAAGTTTTTGAAGTGGCTCACGGATCACTGGGTGGTCGTGGTCATCGTCGCGGTGCTCGTCATCGTCGCGATCGCCGCCGCGTATTTCATCTGGAAGAAGAGGAAGAAGTCATGAGCGACACGAACACGAGCAACGACTATCACCCGACGTGGTGGACGCAGAAGACGGCGATCGGCGCGATCGTGGGCACGCTGTGCTCGCGCTGATCGTCATCGTCATCGTCGTGGGGACCAGCGGGAAGTCATGACCATCTCGAGGGAGATCAGAGAGGCCGTCGACGAGGTCACGCCGCGCCTCGACGAGTTCCTCAAATACTGGCGACTCGCGGTCGGCGCGCTCGTCGTCGAGGCCGTGCTCGTCGTTGTGCTCGTGATTCTGTGCGCGGTGATAGCTGCGCGCGCGAAGAGGTAGATCATGACCGAAGGTACGAAGATGTCGAAGGGCGGGAAAATCGGGATCGTAGTGGCGATCCTGGTGGTCGTCGCCGTCGTGCTCGCGATCCTCCTGTGGCCGAGCAGCTCCTCGGCTGGTGGGAGGGTGGATCCGCCGCCGCCTCCTCCGCCGCCTCCACCGCCGCCTCCACCGCCTCCTCCGCCCGTCGGGCCCGACCCGATGCAGGCGACAGCGGCCTACGTGAAGGGGAAGTACCACGTCGTTCTGACCAACGATTCGGACATCAAGATCGTCACGAACGCCGGCTTCTCGTCGAGTCAGATCGGCAAGGCGCGGCGCGTGATGCGCGACCATCCCCTCAACGCCTGGTTGCCGCAGAAGGCCGACGATCCCACGACCAGCTTTAACGAGGAGGCGCTCGATCTGTTCTTCGGCTGGGCGAAGATGGCCGGTCACGAGGAGCTCTCGTGGTCGTGGCAGACGGCGAGGCTCGGATACGGCGGCTACAACGCCCCGATCGTCTACGTGCCCACCGACGCAGAGGTGCAGCTCTAATGGCCGGCGGCGGAAGGCCGGGCTCGGTCGTATTCACGACGCCGGCGTGCCGATCCATCTGGACGAAGGTGCTGCCGGGCCCGGCGGCCACGTACAACAGCGAGGAGCGGCAGACGGGGTGGTTCAACCTCAAGGCCGAGGGCGGAGACGCGTACGTCTATTTCGGCCACGGCGACAAGTGGGATCACGACAACGAAGGCGTGATGATATCGGAGGACGAGACCATCACGCGGCGCCTCGACGACATGCCGATCGGCTACTACGCGGTCGGCGTCGTGAGGCTCGAGAAGATCGAGTTCGTAAAGCTATTGGAGGACTAGATGAACAAGGCACTCAGGGCGATTTGGAAGCTGCTCACCGATCACATGGCCGAGGACCTCGAGATCACCACGGGCGTCCTGCGGCTCTACGTGGACTACGCGACCGGCGACGATCAGAACGGCAAGGGCACCGTGCCGCTGCCCTACAAGACGCCCCTGCGCGCCTACGCTGACATCCCGCGCAGGGTAGCCCATGCGTGCAGCATCCAGATCGCGGCAGGGAACTACCCGGCCGGCAGCTTCCCGAGGGCTATCGACAATGTACTCGTCGGAGGTGGATCGCTCACGTTTTACGGGAAGGGCGCTCCGGCACGGAAGGCGGGCACGGGTGGGCCGCACACGGTGGCGAGCATCGCCGCGACGGACATCACGCAGATCGTAACGGTCGCCGGGGCCGCGTGGACGGTGGACGAGTTCTGCGGCTGCTGGCTGCGCGTCATCACGGGCGGTCACCCAAAGCAGACCTTCCCTATCTACGGGAACACGGCCGGAACGATATCGATCCCGCTCGACGCGTACAGCGAAGCCGTGCACGCGGCCGACTCGATCGAAATCATCTACCCGTCGGTCAAGGTGGCGATCGAGGATCTGGACATCTTCTACGCCACGCGGGCCGTGATGCTCAACGCGTCCTACAAAGGGGCGCACCTCGTCTTCGCTAACCTCTGGCTGAACGCCTCGGCCTCGGCGTCCACCTACGGGCAGCTCAGGATACATTCGGAGAGCACCGCGATGGACGGTCCAGATTTCGAGTTCGTGCGATTTGATGGCCTGTCCTACGGGATCGTGGTCGACAACGTGAACATCAATCGGGCGAGTCCGATCGATAACGGCTACGTTGCCGGCAGCTCGGCCGACATCGCCAACATGGGCCGGGCGTCGTCCGGCGCGGGGTTGAGCCTCGTGTCTGCCATCGGTCGCGCGGATCCGCTGGTGTACGCGTGCGGCGAGAGCAAGCTCGACATGGTGACGATGACGGGACAGCTCAACATGGCCCGGGGCGCGTGGCTGTATTTCTCCGGCGGTGCGTCCCAGATCATCGCCGACACCTGCCCGCTCGGCGGCGAGCTCTATGCTTGGCTCGCAGGCGTCGCAGCGTCGGCGGGTCTGAGCGTTAGTGGGGGTCTCTGGTACGCTCTGTTCGACGTGGCCGGAGATTGCACCTATGCGATCGAAACCAAAGACGGCGCGATAGTCCGATTACACGGCGAGTGCAAGTGCTCCGCGACGCTCTGCACCCTGTCCGCTCTGCGGATCGGCGCCATGTGCAAGGTCACCACGGATCACGCGCTCGCGGGGTTCTTGGGGGCGACGGCGCTGCAATGCGCCTACATCTGCCAGATGGGCGTCGCCGTCAAAGCGGCGACGTGGCCGGCCGCCGGAACCTACGTCACGGACGCCAAGGGCGGCGAGTTCCTGCGAGTGGCATAGTTGCCCGGCGGCGAAATCACGGAGCGGGTCGCGTCACTCGAGAAGGGTCTCGAGTGGCTCGTGAAGCTCGTCGACTCGCGGCTCGGCGTCATGGAGCGATCTCTCGAGAAGAACAGCGACGACACCCGGGCCACGAAGAAGCTCCTGCTCGGGATCCTCGTCTCCGTGGTGCTGGCGTTCGCAGGGGTGCGGATCGTGGGGTGTATGGGTTTGTGAAGGGAGGCCAGTCATGGGCAAGAAGAAACCGAAGACCAAAAAGACGAGCAACGGGAGCGTCCACGTGAAGGGGTACACCAGGCGGAAGCCCCGCCGGCGGTAGGGGAGGAAGAGGTGTTCTCGAAGGACGTAGAGCGCTGGCGGTCGTTCGCGCGTATACACGCGGCCTGGGCCGCGAAGCGCTACGGCGTGCAGCTCGACGAGAGCGACCTGCTCGCGCTCATCACGCACGAGTCGGGCGGCGACCCGTCCGCCATCAACCCCAACTCCGGGTGCCGCGGTCTCGGGCAGTTCTCCGGCGGGACGCTGCACGACTACAACCAGGAATTTCCGGATCGCGCGCTCACGTGGAACGACCTGATCGATCCGAGCCACGCCGGCGAGCAGATCCGAGCGATCGCATGGTGCGTCGCGTCGAGCCGAAAGACGGTGAGCTCGTGGAGTATGCCCGACGCGGCGAGCTCCGCGGACCTCTGGGGCGATCTGCGGTACGGGTGGGGTGGTGGTAACACCAGGGACGCGATCGCCGCGTACAAGGCCGGCCACGGCGGCCAGGCGCCGACGTTCGCGGAGCTCGAGGCGTCGAGCGCCTCCTCGTTCGACGAAAACCACGACGGCAAGACCGATATCCAGCCGTTCATTCACGCGCGCCGAGTGCACGCGCTGGCAGCAAAGGATCGCGGGGAGGCTCCGGTCCCGCCGGCGCCCTTTCCCGATCCGCCTGCCATCGCCGGCGGTGTGGGGTGTGATTGTTGTTGCGCTGCTCGTCGTGGCGACGGTCGTTGTCCTCTGGGCCCTGGAGCGAAAGGCGTGTGAAGCATGAACGACGAGGACCTCCAGAAGGTAGCGGATATCTACGTAGGTATCGCGCGGGACATCCGGATGCTGCGCGACATGGCGATGGTCGCCCTGGTCGTGCTCGTCCTCGCCGGCG
>Ga0315288_10007551_pt1 | contig 13770 bp, 23 predicted proteins | sample YL17G11_20_MG_FD_203454 | JGI IMG/M metagenome (GOLD analysis project Ga0315288, IMG submission 203454) | Sediment microbial communities from Yellowstone Lake, YNP, Wyoming, USA - YL17G11_20 | ecosystem: Environmental > Aquatic > Freshwater > Lake > Sediment | place: USA: Wyoming | collected...
TCATCTTTATTATTTTCTTCTTGTCCGATAATATGAAATAAGAACAATGGCTAAGCCAAGCCAAGACTTTAGGCAAAAATAATGGAAAAATTATTTAGTGAATCAAATCCGACACGCGGCGGGGCGCGACTGGGCGAGACCGGGCATTTGGCGCGGCTTGGAGAGGCACCGCTCGGCGCGGATAGGCGAGGTCTTTTATTTAATGCCTGAAAAAAAACATACAAATCTAAGCGGAGTAGGGCTCCGTATTTTCGGCAAACCAATTTTATGGCTCGATCAAGATCTTGAAAAACATAAACCTCAAAAATTTCTCGAAGAAAGGATAACGGATTATGCCCAGTACATCTACAGGTCAGACTCGCAGTATAAAAATCGACGTAGTCCTGCAGGGAATAAGGCCAATCATGTTCGATCGCTACGCCGGGGACAACAAAACTCAATTGGATCCAATAGAAAAAATTTACAAGGACGAAAAAACAAAAACAAAAGTTTTACTTCCAGCGGAAAACATCTTTTCGTTTCTGACCGCTGTAAACACGACAAGTGCCCCCAAGCGCCTGCTCGACAGCAGGGAATACAGGAACGTATGTGCCGGATTCCAGTGTTTCGTGGACATCGAACAGGAGTTTATACAGTTCACACGTAATGGCAAGGGCCTTACTGTCGATAATGCTGGTTTGTGGATTCACCACAGCGTGGCGAGACTGGATAAGGGAATTCCTAACCCAAAAGCACGCCCTGTTCTTCCTTTGCCGTGGGAACTTTCATTTACTCTAACTTTGTTGCAAAACAAAGAAGTAAATGAAGATCTTCTGAAAAAAATGTTTGATGATGGCGGAATATGCATTGGTTTTGGAACATATCGAGGCCGGTACGGAAAATTCGTGATTAAACAGTGGAAGACAAAAAATATTTAGCGGCAAGGATATTTTAAAAATGATTAAAACGGGCATGGCGCGGCTCGGAGCGGCGTGGCACGGCCCAGGCGCTGCTGTGTGAGGCAAGTTAAGGTGTGGAGCAAGGACAAATTTTTTTAAAAAGAATCGCTACATGGCGCGACGGGTCCAGGAGGGGCATTGGCACGGCACGGCATGGCAGGGCTAAGGTGGGGCAATGATAGGCAAGGACAATTTTAAAAACAAGCGCAGGCGTGGCAGGGCGCAGGCGCTGCTTGGTGTGGCGTGGCTCGGCCAGGCGCTGCACGGCTTGGATGGGCAAATGCAAGGTTTTTTCCTCAATAAAAATTTAACAGGGCGCATGCGCGGCTGGGCCAGGCCGTGCTGGGCATGGCGTGGCTCGGCCAGGCGCTGCTTAGGCAAATGCAAGGTTTCTCTTAAAAAATTTTTACATGGCGCAAGCGTAGGTAGGGCAGGGCGCTGCAGGGCAGGGCATGGCTTGGCTCGGCACTGCTCGGCTATGGCAAGGACTTTTTAAAAGGCTGGGGAGAGGACATCTACCGTTGGTCACGCTCTTCATGGGCGTGTGATTGAAATAGCAAGAAAAAAATAAAAACAGAGGCGAGTCTGGGCCCGGCCGTGCAGAGCTGAGGCGGGGCGCGGCGGAGCCGGGCAAGGCAAGGTCAAAATCTTTTCAGAAAGGATTTTTTTATGAAACCCAAGAAAATGCTTGTTGTTTCTGATCTTCATTGTGGACACAGAAGCGGTCTAACGCCCCCAGCTTTTAATCACAGTGTCGACAACGATGCTCCACACCACCTTAAAAAACAATATCGTATGCGGAGGGAGCTGTGGAGATGGTTTGCATCTGCCGTTAATATGGTTGGTGAGGTAGATTATTTACTTATCAATGGCGACTGCATTGAAGGTAAAGGTGCAAAATCAGGCGGAACAGAATTGATTACATCGGATAGAAACGAACAGGTCGCTATTACTGTAAAGGCTGTATCTATGATAAAAGTTAAATCAAAAATATTTATGACGTATGGAACTCCTCGGCATGTTGGAGAAGAAGAAGATTTTGAAGATACTGTTGCCAAAAGTCTTGAAGCGGCCAAAATTGAAGGGGAAGGCCACTATGACTTGAACGGTCTACAGATAGCGGCCAAGCATTATATCGGAAATTCGGCAAGCCCTATTTCATCCATGACAGCTCTGCGTGGGGCTCAAATAAAACAATTACTTTGGGCGACACACAAACAGCAACCGCAGGCAAATTTAATTATCAGATCGCACATACATCGCTGTTATGGCGTTTCAGAACCGGCACTCAATTTCCAAGGATGGGTCACTCCAGCGTTACAAGGCCTTGGGTCAAAGTATGGTATTCGTCAATGCGACGGCTTACCCGTTGATTTTGGAATACTGCTAGTAAAAGTTGATAATCCAAATTCTTGGAATGTGACACCAATAATTGCTCCAAAAGCTCTAGAAGCATCAGAAGTATTAAAACTGTAGTTAACGAGGCCTATCCGAGATATATAATTAGACAATATGATTCGAATCATCCTTATACCCTTCATAATCTTTTGTCTGTTTTATATTATTGTATCAATAATTCCTGATTGGAAATTAAGGATAAAAAAACTCTTCGAACGAAAACCAAGAATATGGGATCGATATCGTATTCTGAAGAAAAACCAAAAAACTGATTAAAAAACCTCACTTAAATTTATTTCAAAAATCAGCCTGGCCAAGATATATAATAGTATGTCGACTTAAAAAAGGAGACCATTCATGATTCTGTTTTTAGATGTGTTAGAAATAGCTATAGCTATCCTCATCATCTGGTTCTTCGTCACACAAATGATATTGCCGGTGCTGAGAGGAACCCCCGTCCTGCCTATATTCAGGAAAGAGGCAAAACTACAGGCAGAAATGGAAAAAGTGAATCAGGAAATTATTGAAAAGAAAATGGAAGAAGAAATAAAAACCACTAAACAAAAGGAAGGGGTAAACTGACTATGATGTTGCCAAGACCAAACAGTGCTGTTTTGTCCAGCCCAATTACGCCATTTAAATTGGGGTGTTATGTTGTCATTGCCATCGTTCTTCTCTGGGGTTTATTTAATGTTATTGAGAATCTCAACGCCAACCAGATCATGTGCATTCAAAGCCCCCTCAGCGGAAAGTTGACTTTTTTCACCGATGCTGGCCCAAAATATCAGGGCTTCGGAAAAGTCACCAAGTACGACAAGCGCTCAATTTACAAGTTCGAACACATTATACGGTTCAACGATAACGGGCACGGAACCGTATTTGGGTCCATTCAGTTTGATATCCCGATGGACAAAGAAAATCTGTACAAAATACAGACCAAGTACGGAAGTGAAGATGCCCTTAAAGATCAGCTGCTACAGACCGTTGTTAATAAGTGTCTTTATATGACTGGCCCTATGATGTCAAGCCGTGAATCAGCCGCAGAAAAACGTGCCTATCTTATCAACTATGTTGAAGACCAAGTTGCCAACGGTGTGTATAAAACCGTTGCAAAAGAAGTAACCGTTAAAGACCCTATTTCCGGGTCTGAAAAAGCAGTTACTGTGGTCGAAATTGTTTTTGGAAAAGATGGTTTACCGGGACGGCAGGAAGAGGCTATTTTGAAAAATTTCGGTATTCGCGCTTTTAACTTTTCCATTGACAATTTAAAGTACGATAAGACTGTTGAAGACCAGATAGCTGAACAGCAGAAAATCATGATGGCGGTGCAAACGGCAATGGCTGATGCAAAAAAAGCCGAACAGGCAGCAATCACTGCTGAAGCCAATGGTAAAGCCTCGGCAATGTCAGCTAAGTGGGCTCAGGAAGCTATCAAAGCATCCGCCGTTACCATCGCCGAGAAGAACAGGGACTCCATGAAGCTGGTAGCAGAAGCAGCTGCGTTCGAGAAACAGGCCCTTATTCTTCAAGGTCAGGGAGAATCCGAGAAGCGGAGACTCATCCTCAATGCTGACGGTGCCTTAGCAATCAAGATTGAGGCCTGGAAATCAGTTCAATCGATGTGGGCCGATGCTTTCTCTAAATTTCAGGGAAGCATTGTTCCTCAGATCGTGTCCGGAGGATCTGGGTATTCCAACGGCCAGAACGGTGCCAATCAATTTATGGAAATGATGGGCATGAAAGCGGCCAAAGATCTCGGTCTTGAGCTGGCAATTCCCAGAGGAGCAACAAAGTAAAAAGTAGTCTGTGAATTTTGATGAACAAAAAAGGGCTACTTTCCGGTAGCCCTTTTTTCTCTCAAATGGAAAGTAAGCGAAAACATTGCCCTTTTTGATATGGTTTTTTGACTTGTTCAAAATTATCTCCAGTATATGTCTGGGGTAAAAAGGAGTGATTTATGCCGAGCCTGATCCACAAAATTTCGTATATTTTTTGTTCTTTGTTTGTATTGACATTAGCGGTAGTCATTGCTATTAGCCTTTTTTCTTCTGGCGTCAGAATATTTTTCTTTGGATTAAAACTGATGCTGGTTCCTTTGCTTTTTCTGGCAATAGCATATATCGCGTGGCATGCTGGTCGATTCATCAGAAAGTAAACTTTCATAGAAGGTCGTAAAAAATGAGTCATTTTACTGTACTGGTCGTCGGAAACAATCCTGAAGAGCAACTTGCACCCTTTCAGGAAAACAACTGTCCGGAGGAGTATCTATCCTTCACCGATACCGAAGAGGAAAATTTGAAGGAATACGAAACTGGAACAGCAAAAAAGGCGGTAATGCCAGACGGGCGCTTGCTCAACCCTTGGGATGAAGAATTCAAGATAAAGGATGATTTGCTAGGAATAGGCCAGGTTCCCGAAGGAATTCCCGTTCGCGAAGTTCCGTATAAGGAAATATTTCCGACATTTGAAGATTTTATGAAAGAATGGCACGGACACGACGAACGAGATCAAAAAATAGGTAAATACGGATACTGGGAAAATAAAAACAGCAAATGGGACTGGTACGAGTTGGGAGGACGCTTCAGGGGCTTCTTCAAATTGAAGCACCCAAATGTACAGAAAGTTTTAGGCGAGCCGGGAGTCTTCAACAACGAACCTGAATACGACTCCGATCAAGCTCTAAAAGGTCAGGTTGATTTCGAAGGAATGATGGAAGATGCAGGGAAAAAAGCGAAAGAACAATATGAAACCGTTGAACGACTTCTTGGTGGGGAGATTCCAAAAATAGAAGTATCATGGAAGGAAATCGTAGATCCTAAAAATATTCGTTTTTCTGGAATGGATATTGAAGAAAAAAGAACGTTTTTTCATAACCAATCGGCCATGTTGAAATTAAAACAGATTAAGGAAGATATTCTGAAACAGACTAAGGAAGACATTAAAGAAGATGCAAAAAAAGTTTCAGAGGACCTTGAATTGCTGATGTGGCTGGATCTTGAAAATTATCAAATGAGCAAAGAAGAGTTTATCGAACGAGCGAAAACCGTGACGATCAGCACTTTCGCTGTTATTAAGGACGGAAAATGGTTTGAACGCGGAAAAATGGGGTGGTGGGGAATTATCTCAAATGAAAAAGACGAAAAGGAGTGGGACAATCAATTCCAGACTCTTCTGTCGGATCTGCCAGACGATACCTTATTGAGCATATACGACTGTCATATTTAAAAGGGGATTTAATGAAAACACACAAGAATCATTTGAAGAATCAGGCACTGCGTCGGAAGAACCCTGATATCAGATGTATCGTTGACGGCAAGCCAAATACTTTTTGGCCTAAAATAAAGCTGGCTAAGCCAGAAGTTCAGATTGTTCAAACTCCAGAGACTCCCCCTCCTGTTGTTCAGACTCCAGAGACCCCAATTCAGGATGTTCTGGCAGCGGCTCTGGCAGGCAAGACTCAAACCACAGACGCCACTTAAAAATAAAGTAAAAATTTCGAGTGTCAGAATATATAATCCTTATATGAATAAGGTTCTTAAAATTCTTGTACTCGACGATGATAAAGGTCGATTGTCAGAATTCCGCTGTGAATTAATAAACCATGTAGTGGATTGTGTCGAAACGGTTCCAGAAACTATCAATTGTCTTAGTAAAGAAATATATGACCTAGTTTTCTTAGACCATGATCTCGGAGGAAAACAACTTGTCCCGTCAGGGCCCGGAACTGGTTTTGAAGTGACTGAATGGCTCAGAGATCACCCTGACCGGAGACCTAAAAATATTATCATTCATACATTAAATACTGGTGAGCCGTATCATGGTGCAGAAAACATGATTAAAGCGTTGCCTGAGGATTGGGGTGTGTTTTATCTTCCTGGTGCTTGGGGAATGAATCTTCAAGAACTAATAAGGCTTTTAAATATCAAGAAGGTTATTCCTTTTAGGACGAACCAAAAATAATGGGTATCTTTCTTCCACCATTGCAACAGGTAGAAACCAAAGTCGAAGGCTGGCCTGGTTCCTCTGAATTGACAGCATATGCCAAGAAGTACGGTGAATTAAGAAACGGGCGGAGAGTTCTCGATTTTACTCAGAAGACCTATCTTCCGCAATTTGATTGTTGTGTCGTGATAGATCTTGAAGGAATCACGCCATACGGAAAATTGTTATACTCTCAAATGTGGATTCTTGGTATGTTAACTCATGGACTTTCATATTCCGTGCCGGAGAAAGAATGAAAAAATTATTAATTTTAGTCTTGTTTCTATTATCATGCGGAGTTAATGACCGTCGTTTGATTGTTGGAACCTTCCAAAGATATTGTGATGGAGAAAAAGTAGGCGGCCCCTGTTTAATGCAAAGATTATTCAATTCTGATAAAACGTATTACAAAAAAGGATATGACTACAGAGGATTAGCGTGGGAGCGTATAGGAAAATGGAATATTTCAAGGAATACTATAATCGTAATTAGGGATTCGACAAGAGAATTAGACACAACAGATCATACGTACAAAGTTAACGCTGGCTTCGATCTGGGGTCTGATACAGCAAAAATATTATTCAGAAACTTAGACGAAGATAAAATTGAATTGTTTTATGAAGCAGATGACGATGCACCCGCCCATTGGGAAACTTGGAAAAGAGTGAAATAAAAAAATGTGCTCCTGGAACGGTGCCATCTTTAATACTACAAAAAATATATGGAAATATGTTGAAATCTTAGTGGAAATGTATTATATTTAAGGATAACAGGGGATTGAGTGGGTTTTTCAATTAAATTTTGGGCTAAAAATGCAATTATCAATAAGTGAAGTTTCTGAAAAATTAGGAGTTTCTATCAGTACCGTCCGGGAATGGGAACGAAAGGGCAAATTAACTTCAATCCGGACTGTTGGAGGTCATCGTCGCTATCAAGAAGATGATCTAAAAAAATTGATGAAAAAGGATATTTTTGAAATAGGGTCTATAGTAAAATTAATATTTATACCTTCTTGGAGATTAAAAATAGGTTTACAAAATATTATTAATTTATCCGTAGGAGATATTGGAGAGGTTGTTGAAATGATTAAACCACATCATGATGTAATAAATGATATTCTAACAAGTCCTTTTTTGATAATGGTCAAGTGGCTTGAATGCGCGGATCCAGAAAACCGACTTAAAAAAAGCAGTGTGGAACCTAAAGATCTTGTTTTAGTGAAATGAGGGAAAATGAGCAATATTTATAAATTAAATAAAAAATGTAGAATATGTGAAAAATTACTTACGGATATTAATAAAACCGGTTATTGTAATTTACATCGAGACAGAACAGGTAAAAATAATTCTTTTTATGGCAAAAAACATAACAAAAAAACAATAGAAATAATAAAAATAAAAAATAGTCAGATATCTAAAAATTTGTGGAAAAATAAAATTTACAGAGACAAAATTATAAAAGGTGTCTCTAAACCACGAATATCCTCTTTTAAAAATGAACAGAGCATAAGAATAAAACAGTGGTATAAAGATAATCCCGTACAAAAAGATATTAGAAGTAAAGCTATGAGAAAGAATTGGAAAAATGGGATCATCACTAAAAATAATTTTTCTTGCAATGAAAGTACTTTGGAGAAAAACTTTATTAGTGATTTAAGAAATAAAACTGGATTGGATATTATTAAAAAAACAATAAAGGGTGAAAAAAGATGGTTTTTTCCAGATATGTTGGATAAAGGTGCCAAAACTATTATAGAATATTATGGGGATTTTTGGCATGCAAATCCAGAAAAATATAGTGCCGATCAAATAGTAACGAGAAACAATACTGCACAACAAATATGGGATAAAGATGAAAAAAGAATAAGCGCCTTAAAAGAGTTGGGCTATGATGTGATCATTGTTTGGCAGAGTGACTATAAAAAAGATAAAGAAAGTATCTTAAATAATTTAAACAACTATTTAAATTGGGAATCTTGCTCCTTCTAAAAAATTATGAAAAAAACAATAACGACCGAAAAAATTCCTATCAAAATGTGGCTGGATGATATTGAAAAAGACGCTTTAGAACAGGCAAAAAATCTTGCTAATTTACCTTTTGCTTTTGACCACATAGCTTTAATGCCTGATAGTCATTTAGGTTTTGGCATGCCTATTGGAGGAGTTCTGCCAGTTATAAATGCCGTAATCCCTCATGCTGTCGGTGCTGACGCAGGGTGCGGCATGAGCTATATTCAAACAAATATTCCTGTAAATTCTTTTATTGATGAAAAAATGACCGATGGCAGTTCGTTACTACATGGAATTATTGGAAATATAAGAAGAAATATTCCTGTAGGATTTAATAAACACAAAGTCCCTCAAGATTGGAGTGGGTTTGATTTAGCTCCGGACGCTGAAATAATAAAACAAGAAATAGATAACGCTCGTTTATCTCTTGGAACCATGGGGTCAAACAATCATTTTATAGAAATTCAGAAAGATAAAAACGGTTTGATGGCTTTCATGCTTCATAGCGGATCGAGAAATTTAGGCAAAAAAATTTGTGACTATTACAATGACAAAGCTATATCTTTAGCAGATACCTTGAAATATAAAATACCAAAAGAATGGCAATTAGCCTATTTAAAATTGGACAGTGAAGAAGGGCAAGAATATATGAAGGTCTTGGAATTTGCATTAGAATTTGCCAAGGCCAATAGATTTTTAATGATGGAACGAATTAAAAACGTTGTTTTTAATATGCTTGAAAAATATGTAGGAATTAAAAATATAGAGATTATAGAAAATATTGATGTCCACCATAATTATGCAGTTATGGAAGAACATTTTGGAGAAAAAGTAATGGTCCATCGTAAAGGGGCGATAAAACAAGATATAAATGAAAAAGGAGTTATACCAGGAAATATGGAGTCTCCTTCTTATATTGTAAAAGGAAAGGGAAATGTAGAATCTTTTTTATCCGCTTCTCACGGGGCTGGAAGAGCTCTCGGTCGTAAAGAAACTGGAAGAAGATATACTAATCAATCCGTGATTGAACGAATTAAAAATAAAGGCATATTTCTCAGCAAAGCCTCACCCGAAGATACTGCAGCTGAAGGTAAAGATGGGTATAAAGATATTGATGTTGTAATATCCAATGAAACTGATTTAATAGAAGTAACTAATCGACTTACTCAAATAGCAGTGATCAAGGGATAAATTATGACAAAAAATTACGTTAGACCTCCAGAGGATTTAAAATTAGAACCATCAGGAATGGGAAAGGCGGAAATGACTTTTGCCGTTTATGATTTTGGGCGCTGTAAACCCAAGGATGGCCGAATTCTTTTAAAACATTCTCGATCAATGAGGGAAATTCGAAGAGACGATGGTTACGATTTATCCGTCGATATTAATTTGAACACTGTATTTTATGGTTTGAGGCTAAAGATCTGGAGCGTATAAGTACGTGGGCGCATAAGTACGTGGGCGCATAAGGCTGCCCTGTGGGTAAAAGATCGGGAAAAGAGGGGGTTATAAATGGACAAGGTTTATGCCATATGTTTTAGGAAGAGGGCCGAGTTTGTGGAATGACTCGCTTCCTCCACGGGGACAAGCCCCGTGGTTTCCGCTCGTAGGAAATCATGAAAATACCAGTATTTGCTATTCTTTTAGTTTTAACAGGTTTTGCCTTTGGACAGCAGGCTCTGTGGTCAACTGTGGAAACTGTGGAAAACAACGACACCGCGAAAAACATAAAATATATCCCATATGATAGTGTAACAAAAGAAGTGTTAGAATTTTATGATTTGTATAATTTTTATTTCGATTTTACCGGGTTTAATAAAGAAAAATTAAAAGAAATATATTTTAAATATAGTCGTGATAAAAAGGATTTGAAAAAAGATTTGAATTGGATTAACGATATTGAAAGAGTTGTTTTCGCTTTAAGAACACCTATAGAAGGTGGTTCTGCTATTATAGTAGTATGTATTGATAAAGATAATTTTCATATGATTGTTTTCTCGAATGTTTATGACTCTGGGGCTAACATTATTAATGGAGATATAGAAAAAGAGCGAAAACGATTTGAAAAATGGTTTAAGACATTATTGAACTAAAGGCGCATCGCCAGAGAAAAGGAAAAACATGGACAAGGGTGAAGAGGAATATTTCAGAATACGGGAAAAGTTAGGGAATTCCGTTGATGCCTTTTTTGCAACAGCTAAATCAACTGGCTTTGATAAAGAATATTTGCTGGACGATCTCAATGAAATATTCCAGGACTATGGATACACTATTACTGAAACAAAACCGGTTCCGAAAAAGAAATTTAAAAAGGTATGAAAACAAGACAGGGGCATGTATTTTAGTGTAATCTTTTTTCAAGGAGGATTTGTGGTAGATTTTTTTCAAGGGCTCACTATAGGATTTTGCGTCGGCATTGTGATAGGTGTAATAATTAGCTATGCAAGATCAAAGTTTCTAGGAGTAAGTAAGAATATTCTTGGCAGAAACTAAGCGCTATTCTTTAAAATAGGAGATTTTATGCCACTATTATTTGATGAATGTATTAGAAATTATAGTTTGTCCAGAATGTAAGGGGTATGGAAAAAAAGATAAATCCGAACTATTGTTTCATAAAAGTAAATTAAAATGGAACTCTTAACTCGAGATCATTTCCGTGAAGCTGTCCTGGCCAGGGATAATCACAAGTGTATTTTATGTGACAAACCAGCTCAGGATGCTCACCACATTATCGACCGATCCCTTTTCGAGGATGAGGGCTATTATCTGGATAATGGCGTCAGTCTCTGTGAAGAACATCACCTTGAAGCAGAAATGACTAAAATCTCTTGTGAAGAACTACGGCAAAAGGCTGGCATTGTAAATATTGTTCTACCGGAACATTTTGATATAAATTCCGAATCTATTGAAACATTTGATCATTGGGGCAACATCATTTTGTCCACCGGAATGAGGGTCAGAGGAGAACTTTTTTATCAAGAGAACGTTCAGAAAATTTTGGGTCAAGCAAGTTTGTTAAACAATTTCCTCAAGTATGTAAAGTATCCGCGAACTTATCACGCTCCGTGGTCTCCTGATGTATCAAAAGACGACAGGATACACTCCAGTATGCTTCAGTTTCTAGACCGCCCCTTAGTATTTACAATAAAATTTGACGGGGAAAACGCCAATCTATACCATGATCATTATCATGCCCGATCAATGAGTTCAGGTCCACACGAGTCCCGGGACTGGCTCAAAGCTTTTCATGCAAAAATTGCACATGAAATACCGGATAATTGGCGGCTGTGCGGTGAGAACTTGTATGCCTCACACTCTATTTCTTACAAACACCTGAAAAGCTATTTTTATTTGATATCGATCTGGGATGAGACCAACACCGCCCTGAATTGGGAAGACACTCTTGGTTACGCCGATATTCTGAATTTACAAGTTGTGCCTTATGTATATATACCAAAAATTGGTACAATAGAAGAATTAAAATCTCTAGCTGAAAAAGAATTTGAAAATTATTGCAAAACAAGCCAGGACGAGGTTGAGGGTTATGTTCTACGGATTGCAGATAAAATACCTTATCGTGAGTATCGGAAATATACGGCGAAAGTAGTCCGGAAAGGACATGTCCAGACCGATGCACACTGGCTGACTCAAAAAGTAATACCAAACGGATTGGAGACACTATGACCAAAAAATGTTGTAAAAAAGAACTTGTTTTTGATGAAACTGATTTAAGTGTGTCACAGGCAAAATGCAACATTTGTGGAGCACATTATCAATCTCGAACGGGAAGTTTTTTATTATTTAAAACCACCAATAACGGTGATGACTGGAACTGCACAACCTGTGGATCAGAAATACAAGGAACAACTGTATACCACCCTATTCACGACGGGCCCTTTCCACTATCGGGATCTGGTAAAGTTTACAAAGAATGTGTACCTTATTGCCCTAAGTGTGAAGAAGAACCGAATTCAAGTGGTAGTTTTATAAATAAATGAGGCCACTGAAGGAAACAATCAATGAGAACATGGATTTGGGTACAAGTCAAGCGATTTAAACATCGTCCAAAACTCTGGAATAAAGAAGGTCTTATGGACAAATATATGGGTAAACGAATTCAGGTAGATGCAAATCCTTTTGGAACAGGAGGAGGAAATATTCGTTATGCTCAAAAAGGTACTGGATGGCTGTATAAGAGAGAACATCTGATTTTAACTGAGATCTAAAAAAAATTAGCTCTAAGAAAGGACAAAAAAATGACCCGACCATCTTGGGATGAATATTTCATGAACATCGTTGAGGCCGCGTCCGCCCGCTCAACCTGCGACAGGGGAAAACCAGCTTGTGTCATTGCCAAAAACAATCAGATCCTCGCAACGGGATATGCAGGATCTCCGCCGGGACTTCCTCACTGCGATGAGGCCGGACATTTGATGGAGGAATCCCGCTACATTCTTCCTCTTGAAAGAGGAAAGGAATTGACGGAGGATCAGCGTAAACTTATTGAACGGGAAGACATGCAACTGGATTTTTGCGGGTGGGTGGGAAATTTTTCCATGCACTGCGTCCGAACGATACATGCTGAAATAAATGCGATCAATCAGGCGGCAAAGTGCGGCCACTCCATCGACGGCTCCACCATCTACGTCAGCTTCACGCCCTGCTATCGCTGTGCCATGTCCCTTATTTCAGTCGGCATTAAACGGGTGGTCTGTAAAAGGAAATATGACAATGCTGGAAAGGGCTCTGAGGAGGCATTCAAAAAAGTCGGGATAGAGCTCGTCTATATGGAAAATGTCTATGTGGAGAAGAAAGTGTGATTACAATTGATGGTAAAAAATATCCCTTGTGGAGCCAGTTCGTTGAAAGAAAAGAAGAATGGATAGGCGGGATTCTTGAGGAGTTTGGAGACGGTTTTTCTGATGGAGGAACCACCGTCATAACAGATATTACCTTGGAGAAAGAGGACGACGACGTATATTTTAGCATTCTTGGTAAGGATTTTAGTGAAACCTTTGCCGTAGATTGCGGAGGAATTTCAGGTGGACAGCACGAAGACGACTGGCTGCATTTCTCCTCAATCTGTTCGAACTTTAGAATTAAACGAAAAAAAGATGTATCATCCTCAGAAACTGTAAAGGAGTTAAATTTATGAATCACGTAAGACCCGGTTCGTTAGCCTTGAAATCAAGACAGCAAGCTGCAATGGAAAGACTCGAGAAACATCTGAAGGATCACCCGAAGTCGCACAAAGCTGCTGCTGTCGCCGAAGGACACGACAAATCCCAGCGGGCGGAACTCGTACGCCTGAAAGAACTGTGTGTATAAAAAATGGGCAAACTTAGAAAAAGAATTAAAAAAGGAAGGAGATCTTTGAATGAAAGCTTTCAAAGGAGCTCTCAAAAGAAAAATTACTTGGAAACACTTATCGGAAAACTGTGACG
>Ga0315288_10007552_pt1 | contig 13767 bp, 10 predicted proteins | sample YL17G11_20_MG_FD_203454 | JGI IMG/M metagenome (GOLD analysis project Ga0315288, IMG submission 203454) | Sediment microbial communities from Yellowstone Lake, YNP, Wyoming, USA - YL17G11_20 | ecosystem: Environmental > Aquatic > Freshwater > Lake > Sediment | place: USA: Wyoming | collected...
CGGTGGAGAGCCTACCCCTGAGCCCACCCCTGAGCCCACCGGGGCGGACCCCCCTTAGAGTGCAGAATTCTGGAATGTCGCGTAGAGTCATCGGGTTAGGCGGAAAAACGGACGAAATCCGAGTATACTGAGCAGTATACCTAGCCGTGGCTGAACGGTTTCTTTCACTCATGAAACGGGTGCCAGACTGCGCGGAACCCGCCGGAAGATGGGTTTGACTCTGGATGGAACCGCAGCCGGAATGGACTGGCCGGCAATGGACGGGAGACGTGGCTGGTGGTCGGAGGCCGGAGGACGGTGGCCGGGGACAGACACAGGCTCAAGCGTTCTTCCAGGGGGCGGCTTGAAGCCGCAGGGGGCGGTTCGGGCATGAATCCGGCTTGACTTGAACCGGTTTTGCGCTATGATTCTCCCGCCTGCTGGCGTAGCTCAGTCGGTAGAGCAGCTGATTTGTAATCAGCAGGTTAAGGGTTCAAATCCCTTCGCCAGCTTACCGATTGAGGGATGTTGCCTGAGGCCCGGAACAGGTCCAGATGGTTACGACCAGCAGCGTGGAGCATCATGCGTAGAGCGTTAGGCGTCTGATTGGGCAGGTACCCAAGTGGCCAAAGGGGACAGACTGTAAATCTGTTGGCAATTGTCTTCGGAGGTTCAAATCCTTCCCTGCCCATCGCCCGCGCCCGAAGCGGGCGCGGGAAGCACCAAGCTCCAAGTCCCAAGCTCCAATCAAGTCCCAATGACCAAGCACCAATGACCAATCAAGTGGGCCACTGATGTTTCACAAACTGCTGGTCGCTAACCGGGGCGAAGTCGCGGTCCGGATTATCCGCGCGTGCCAGGAAATGGGTATCAAGACGGTGGCGGTGTATTCCGAGGCGGACCGGGGTTCGCTACCGGTTCTGCTCAGCGACCGGGCAATCTGTATCGGCCCGGCGCCGGCGCTGGACAGCTACCTGAACGCCGCAATGCTGCTCGAAGCTGCCCGGCAGACCGGTTGCGACGCCCTGCATCCGGGCTATGGATTCCTGTCCGAGAATGCCGACTTCGCACAGGCAACCGGCGAATCGCACATGACCTTTGTCGGTCCGCCGCATGAGGCGATGCGCAAGCTGGGTGACAAGCTTGCCGCGCGGGAACTGGCCCGGCAGGCCGGGGTGCCGGTGACGCCGGGGTCGGAGGGAGAGGTGCGTGACGCCCGGGAAGCGGCCCGGCTGTGCGCGGAAATCGGCTACCCGGTGATGGTGAAGGCCGCGGCCGGGGGCGGGGGCCGGGGCATGAGGGCGATTTCCCAGGAGCGGGACCTTGAGACCGGGTTGCGGATGTGTCAGGCCGAGGCCCATGCCGCATTCGGCGACGGCCGGGTGTACATCGAGAAGATGGTGAACAACGCGCGGCATATCGAAATCCAGGCGCTGGCCGACGCGCAGGGCAGTGTCGTGCACCTGGGCGAACGGGACTGCTCGGCTCAGCGCCGGCACCAGAAGTTCCTGGAGGAATGCCCGTCACCGGTGGTGGACGAGTCGCTGCGCCACAAGCTGGGCGAGTGGGCGATTGCCCTGTGCCGGCCGGCCGGGTACAGCGGCGCCGGGACCGTGGAGTTCCTGGTCGACGAAGAGCGCAACTGCTATTTCCTGGAGGTGAATTGCCGGCTGCAGGTTGAACACCCGATTACCGAGATGGTGACCGGCGTGGATATCGTGTGCGAGCAGATTCGAGTTGCGGCGGGCGAGCCGCTGGCGGTGCCGGGCAGTTTCGACCGGCTGTGCGGCCATGCCATCGAATGTCGGATATGCGCCGAGGACCCGGAAGCGGATTTTGAGCCGAAACCGGGCCAGGTCACAGGCCTGCATCTGCCGGGTGGGAACGGCATCCGGATTGACTCGCACCTGATGCCCGGCTGCGCGATTCCGCCGTTCTATGACTCGCTGATTGCCAAGGTCATTGCCTGGGCGCCGGACCGGAAGCAGGCGATTGCGCGGATGCGGCGGGCGCTGGAGGAGATGATTGTCGAAGGCGTGAAGACAACGATTCCGTTTCACCTGCAGTTCCTGCAGTCAGAACGGTTTCAGCAGGGGAGAGTCCTGCTGGGGACAGCCTAGCGCGAAGCGCGCAAGTCCAAAGTCCGCTAGCGCGCACAGGGTGCGCGCAAGTTCAAAGTCCAAAATCCAAAGTTCAAAGCAAGGAATCAAGTCCCAACAAGCCAAGTCATGTGCCGGATGGACTTCGTGCTTGGGGCTTTGGGACTTGCTTTGGCCTTTGTACTTTGGCCTTTGGACTTGTCGCACCGGCGCCTTGCGCGACGCGACTCCGTTGTTCTTCTTGACAGCGTCTCGACCCGGGGCTACAATACGCTTGACACCGCCATTGCGCTGGAGTATCTTTCATGAGATTGCGGCGGTAGCGCAATGGTAGCGCATCTGCCTTCCAAGCAGATGGTTGCGAGTTCGAGTCTCGTCCGCCGCTTGGCGCCGACTCAAGCGTGATTGCTGCATTGGCCGGCGCCGAAAGAAGAGCTTGCCTGAAGCAGGATCGATGCGATCCGGCAACAGGCAGTCAGACAATTGACGTTACGCACCTCGGTCACGAGGGTTGTTGGGGAAAATCAGACCCCATTATTTCCGTTTTGGCACACAGGTTGCTCTTGACAAGGGCAGGAAAAGTCGTAAAATGCTCAGATTCTGCCCATGTAGCTCAGTCGGTAGAGCACTTCCTTGGTAAGGAAGTGGTCGGCGGTTCAACTCCGCCCGTGGGCTTGCTGAGGCAACAACGCAGAACATGGTCGAAGTTAAGAGTAGTTACGGATCAGAACAGCGCTGACACAAGGGAGGAAGGAAGATGGCAAAAGCCAAGTTTGAACGGACGAAGCCGCACGTCAACGTGGGCACCATCGGTCACGTCGACCATGGCAAGACCCAGTTGACCGCGGCGATGACGAAAGTGCTGTCGCAGCGCTTTACGAACGTCAAGTTCATCTCCTACGACGAGGTCGCCAAGGCGAGCGAATCGCAGGGCCGCCGCGACCCGACGAAGATTCTGACGATTGCGATTGCGCACGTCGAGTACGAGAGCGAAAAGCGCCACTACGCGCACATTGACTGTCCCGGCCACGCCGACTACATCAAGAACATGATTACCGGCGCGGCCCAGATGGACGGCGCAATCCTGGTCGTTTCGGCCGCCGACGGCCCGATGCCTCAGACCAAGGAACACGTGCTGCTGGCGCGCCAGGTTAACGTTCCCTCGATTGTGGTCTTCCTGAACAAGGTTGACCTGGTCGAAGACAAGGACCTGCTGGACCTGGTCGAGCTCGAAGTGCGCGACATTCTGACCAAGTACGAGTTCCCGGGCGAAACGACCCCGGTGATTCGCGGCAGTGCGCTGAAGGCGATGCAATGCTCGTGCGGCAAGCCGGAGTGCGAGCACTGCGGTCCGGTCTGGAAGCTGGTCCAGGCGATGGACGAGTTCATTCCCGAACCGAAGCGCGAGATAGACAAGCCGTTCCTGATGCCGATTGAGGACATCTTCACGATTACCGGGCGCGGCACCGTGGTCACGGGCCGAGTCGACCGCGGCGTCATCAAGCCGGGCGCGGAAGTCGAAATTACCGGGTTCGGCAAGCAGTGGAAGTCGATTGCCACGAGTCTCGAGATGTTCCGCAAGACGCTGGACGATGCCCGCGCGGGCGACAATGTCGGCATCCTGCTGCGGGGCGTGGAAAAAGACGAGGTGATGCGCGGCATGGTCGTCGCGGCGCCGGGTTCGATTCATCCGCACCGGAAGTTCCAGGGGCAGATTTACGTGCTGAGCAAGGAAGAAGGCGGTCGGCACACGCCGTTCTTTGCCGGCTACCGGCCGCAGTTCTACATCCGGACGACCGACGTGACCGGCAACGCGATGCTGCCGGAAGGCGTCGAGATGGTGATGCCGGGCGACAACGTGAACCTGGCGATCGAGCTGATTACCGGTATCGCCCTGGAAGAAGGCTCCCGGTTCGCCATCCGCGAAGGTGGACGCACGGTCGGCGCCGGCGTCGTCACCAAGATTACCGAGTAGGCGCAGCCCAGTCCGACCGGTAAGAGAGACTGAGCGATGCGCGTGCAGATTACGCTGGCGTGTGGCGAGTGTAAGAACCGCAACTACTCGACCCAGAAGAACAAGAAGAAGGCGGAGCGGCTGGAACTCCTGAAGTATTGCCGGGTGTGCCGTAAGCATACCAAGCACAAAGAGGTAAAGTAGGCGTGTAGCTCTAATGGCAGAGCGGCGGACTCCAAATCCGTAGGTTGGGGGTTCAAATCCCTCCACGCCTGCTCTACTAGTGACGAATGACGAATGACGGATTACGAACGGCGCACAAGGCAGGACGCTTCCGGCGACTGGCGTCGTGCGTTTGAGGAGTAGCGTGAGAACGATAATTGCGAAGATCAAGAACTACGTGACCGACGTCGTCGCGGAAATGAAGAAGGTCTCCTGGGCGAAGCGCAAGGAGCTGTTCGGGGCGACCGCCCTGGTGATGCTGATTTCGATTATCGTGGCGGCCTACGTCGGGCTGCTCGACTTCATCTTCTCACGGCTGCTGGCGCTGATTCTGAAATGAAGTTCTTCATCATCCACACCTACACCGGGCGGGAACGCAAGGTGAAGGAACTGCTCGAGCGAGCGGTGAAGCAGTCGAAGCTCGAGGAGCAGATCGGCCGGATTATCATGCCGGCCGAAAAAGTGATGAAGATCAAGAAATCGCAGCTCGTGAGCGAGGAGCGCCGGCTCTATCCCGGCTACCTCGTGGTCGAGCTGGAGCCGAGCGAGGAGACGCTGAGCCTGGTGAATGCGATTCCCGGCGTGACGCACATGCTGGGCACCAAGGACAAGCCGCTGCCGCTCTCGGAAGAGGACGTGCAGGCGGTGCTCGAGCAGATTGAGCAGGGTCATGCGAAGGCGGTGCCCGAGGCGCCGTTTGCCAAGGGCGAGAACGTCAAGGTGTCGGGCGGGCCGTTCGCCGGGTTCACCGGTACGGTCGAGGAGATTTTCCCCGAGCGCCGCCGGGTAAAAGTGCTGGTCACGATTTTCGGTCGGGCCACACCGATTGATTTGGATTTTCTGGAAGTACAGCCGATATAGCTGAGAAGTCAGATTGCAGATTACAGATTGCAGATTGACGAAGGAGTAACGTGGCGAAGAGAGTTGTTGCCGTAATCAGACTGCAGGCCCCGGCCGGGCAGGCGACGCCCGCCCCGCCGGTCGGCATGGCGCTGGGCCCGCATGGCATCAACCTGGCTGAGTTCTGCAAACAGTTCAATGCTCAGACCAGGAATGAGCCGCCGGGCATGGCAATTCCGACCCTGGTGACGGTTTACCATGACCGGTCGTTCACCTTCATCACCAAGAGCCCGCCGGCCTCGATCCTGCTCAAGCAGGCGGCCGGGCTGGCGAAGGGTTCGAGCGAGCCGAATCGGAACGTGGTGGGCAAGGTGAAGCGTAAGGACGTGGTCGAGATTGCCAAGCGCAAGATGAACGACCTGAACACCGATGACCTGGACCAGGCGGTACGCGTCATCGAAGGTACCGCCCACACGATGGGCATTACGGTGGAGGCGGAATGAATCCGTGCGGAACGCGGAATGCGGATCGCGGGATGACCGGAGGTTTCCGATGAGGCACAGCAAACGTTTTCGCGCGCTGGTGCAGATACCGGAAGGGAAGACCGCGGCGGACAAGCCGATGTACCCGGCCGCGGATGCGGTCGGGCTGGTGAAGCAGCACGCCAATGCCAAGTTCGATGAGTCGGTGGACCTGGTCTTCCGGCTGGGCGTGGACCCGAAGAAAGCCGACCAGATGGTGCGCGGCTCGGTTTCGCTGCCGTTCGGCACCGGCCGGCAGATCAAGATTCTGGTGCTGACCAAGGGCGAGAAGGAAATTGAAGCCCGCGACGCCGGCGCCGACCATGTCGGGTTCGACGAGTTCATCGCGAAAATCAAGGAAGGCTGGCTGGATTTCGACGTCGTGGTCGCCACCCCGGACGTGATGTCGGAAGTGGGTAAGCTGGGCAAGATCCTGGGTACCAAGGGCCTGATGCCCTCGCCCAAGACCGGCACCGTGACGTTCGAGGTCGCCTCGGCGGTGAAGAGTCTGAAAGCGGGCAAGGTGAGTTTCAAGGTGGACAAGACCGGCAATGTGCACACGATGATCGGCAAGGCGTCGTTCGACGCCGAGAAGCTGCTGAAGCACGTGCTGCTTATCTCGAGCGAGGTCGTGAAGCAGAAGCCGGCCAAGGCCAAGGGTACCTACCTCAAGTCGGTGACCATCAGCTCCACCATGGGTCCGGGCTACCGGCTCGACCCCAAGGAACTTACCGAGCTCGCCAAGAAGGAAGCGTAGGAAAGGGGAAGTCAGAGTGCAAAGTGCAGAATGCAGAGTGCAAAGTGAAATGAGGACTCCCTTGCCTCCGGCGGTCAGGAGTTGAGATGCCGACACCCAAGAAGTCCGAACAGATCGACAAGATCAAGGCGGCGTTCGAGAAGTCGGGTGCGGTGTATTTTGCGGACCTGTCGAGCCTGAAGGCGGTCGAGATGACCGACCTGCGGCGCAAGTTGCGCCGAGAGAAGGTCCGGCTGCTGGTGGTGAAGAACCGGCTGGCCCGGAAGGCGCTGACCGACGCCGGGATTCCCGCGGACCTGGCCGCAATCATGCGCGGGCCGACGTCGATTGTCCTGGCCAACCGGGAAGAGCCCTACTCGGCGGCCCGGGTGCTGAGAGATGCGGCGCAGCGCTACAAGGAATGGAAGTTCAAGGGCGCTTACATTGAGCAGGCGCTCTACTCGGCCGGGCAGTTCGACCTGCTCGCGAGCATGCCGACCAAACCGGAATTGCACGGGCAACTGGTCGGGGTGCTGATGGGCCCGCTGTACCAGTTGACGATGGTGCTGGAAGACATCATGGGCAGTTTTGTCCGGGTGCTGGATGAAGTTAAAGAGAAACGCGCCGCGGGAAAACCGGCGTAGCCGATTGCAGAATGCAGATTGACCAAGGACGAATGGAGGAGCGATGGCAGAAACCAATCTGACCGAATCAGTACAGAAAATCGTGGAGATGGTTGAGAAGATGAGCGTAGCCGAGCTTTCGAGCCTGGTTACGGCGCTGAAGGACAAGTTCGGCGTCACCGGCGCCGCATTCATGCCCGCCGCGATGCCCGCGGGCGGCGCCCCGGCCGCAGCCAAGGAAGAGGAACAGGTCGAGTTCAAGCTCACGCTGATTTCGGTCGGCGACGGCAAAAAGATTCCGGTGCTCAAGGAGCTGCGCGCGCTGCTGGGCCTGGGCCTGACCGAAGCCAAGGATATCCTGGACAAGGTCCCGAGCGTCATCAAGGAAGGCGCGAACAAGGAAGAAGCCGATAAGATCCGAACGAAGCTGGAGGAGGTTGGAGCAAAAGTGGAGGTAAAGTAGGATGCCGAAAAAGGATTTCTCTAAGATCAAGACGTTCTTAGAAATCCCGGACCTGCTTTCAATCCAGAAGGAATCGTTCTTCGAATTTCTCCAGTACGACCCGAACTCGCGACCACATCTTCCCCCGGTCGACGCACGGAAGAACGCGGGGCTGCAGGCGGTGTTCAATGAGGTTTTCCCGCTTGAAGAACCGCACAAGAACCTGACGATCGAGTACATCGCTTATGACCTGGGCGAACCGAAGTACACCCCGCACGAGGCCCTGATCAAGGGCGTCACCTACTCGCTGCCGCTGAAAGCGACGTTCCGGGTGATTCGCAAGCCGGCGGAGGCCGATGCCGCCCGGCTCAAGGACATCACCGAGGAAGAAGTCTACTTCTGCGAACTGCCGTTCATGACCGAACAGGGCACGTTCATCATCAACGGTGTTGAACGGGTCGTGGTCAGCCAGCTCCAGCGTTCGCCGGGCCTCTATTTTACGCGCGAGGGGCAGGACCAGTCGGCCCTGCTGGTGCCGTTGCGCGGGGCCTGGCTTGAGTTCATCGTGGACAAGCACAGCACGGTGGTCGTGCTGCTGGACCGCAAGCGCCGGATACCGGGGATGACCTTTATCCGGGCGCTCGGTTTCTCGCACGACAATGCCATGCGGCTGTTCGCCAAACCCGAGAAGGCCACCCTCCGGGTCGGGATGGTCGTCGCCGAGACGATCAACGACAAGGAGGACGAGGCGATTATCAACCCGGGCGAGCGGATTACCGAAGGTGTGCTGAGCGTGCTGCAGGACATGGGCGTCAAGCAGGCGCTGGTCGTCGCTGACGACACGCCGGGGCTGCAGATTCTCTGCAATTCGCTGCGCGCGGACCGGGCCTCGACCGAAGAAGACGCCGTCCGCAAAATCTACTACCGGCTGCGCGCAATCGCACCTCATTCGCTGGAGGTCGCCCAGAACGTCATTCTCGGCATGCTCTTCGACAAGCGCCGGTTCGACCTGGGCAGAGTCGGCCGCTACAAGATCAACCAGCGGTTGCTCACCAGCGACCCGCTGCAGCAGGCCGGCGCCAAGCCGCCGGCGGCGGATCGGACCGGGCTCCTGCGCGAGGATATCGCGGCGGTCATCCGGGCTCTGCTCCAGTTCGCCGAGCGGGGCTTCCCGCCCGACGATCCCGACCACCTGTCGAATCGCCGGGTGAAGCGCGTGGGCGAGCTGCTCGAAAACCAGTTCCGGATGGCGCTGATGCAACTGGCGCAAAGCATCCGGGAACGGGCGGCATTCGTGGAAGAAGACCAGCTCGTGCCCCAGGAACTCGTGAACACGCGGGTGATTTCCAACGCAATCATGAAGTTCTTCACCCAGAACCAGCTTTGCCAGTTCATGGAGCAGACCAACCCGCTCACCGACCTGACGCACCGGCGCCGGATATCGGCGCTCGGGCCGGGTGGATTAACCAAGGAGACCGCGGGTTTCGAAGTCCGCGACGTGCACTACTCGCACTACGGTCGGCTCTGTCCGATTGAAACCCCGGAAGGCCCGAATATCGGTCTGATTTCGACCGCGGCGACCTATGCCAAGATCGATGAGTTCGGGTTCGTCACCACACCCTATTGGCGCGTGAAGGATGGCGTGGTTCTGCGCAAGATCGACTACGTGAATCCCGAGGAGGAAGACCGGCACATCATTGCCCAGGCGAATACGGTACTCGATGAGGAACGCCGGATTGTCGGCAAGGAAGTCATCTGCCGGCGCAAAGGCGACGTGATCACCGTGCCGGTGGCGGAAGTGGATTACATGGACGTCTCGCCCAAGCAGATATTTGCGCCTTCGACCGTGATGGTGCCGTTCCTGGAGCATGACGACGGTGACCGCGCGCTGATGGGCGCGAACATGCAGCGCCAGGCCGTGCCGCTGCTGCGGCCGCAAAAGCCGCTGGTCGGCACCGGCGTGGAAGGCAAGTTCGCCCGCGAGTCGGGTGCGGTGCTGGTCGCCGACGAATCGGGCGAGGTCGTCAAGGTGGACGCCGAGAACATCCTGTTGCGAACCGAGACCGGATTTCGTGAATACCGGCTGCGCAAGTATTTGAAGAGCAATCAGTACACATGTCTGAACCAGCGGCCGACCGTGCGCGAAGGTCAGAAGGTGCGCAAAGGCGACCTGCTGGCGGATGGCCCCGGGACCCAGGACGGCGAACTGGCGCTCGGACGCAACGTGCTGGTGGCCTTCCTGCCCTGGCGCGGCTACAACTACGAAGACGCGGTGGTCGTGTCGGAACGCGTGATCAAGGAAGACGCTTTCACCTCGCTGCAGATTCTGGAGTTCGAGGTCGAGGCGCGCGAAACCCGACTGGGGCCCGAGGAAGTCACGCGCGACATTCCGGGCGCGACCGAGGATGAGCTGCGGGAGCTGGATGAATTCGGAATCGTCCGCATCGGGGCAGAAGTGTCACCGGGCGACATCCTGGTCGGGCGGATTACGCCCAAGGCCGAAACCGAATTCACGCCCGAAGAGCGTCTGCTCCGGGCAATCTTCGGCGAGAAGGCGGCCAACGTGCGTGATACTTCGCTCCGGGTTGACCCGGGGGTCTCGGGCATCGTCATCGAGCGGCGCGTGTTCTCGCGCAAGCTGCAGGACGCCCTTTCCCGGCGGCTGGAAGACGAACACCGGAAGGACGCGATCCATGTCTTCGAGCTGGCGAAACGCTTCGCTTCGGAGAAGCGCGACAACCGGCTGAAGACCGTGGTGCTGGGCGAGAAGGCCCAGAAGGACATCAAGGACACCAAGGGCAAGGCGATGCTCAAGTCGGGCGAGACCTTCACCGAGCAGTTCTTCGAAGACAATGACCTGTCCAAGGTGCGCAGTCCGGAAGGCTGGGTGGAAGGAGTCCGGCGCAACGAGGAAGTCGAAGCGGCATTCAAAGAGTTCGAAGCCGCGCTCCAGCAGGCGGAACAGGCCAAGAAGCATGAGTACGAGCGGGTCCAGCGCGGCGATGAGCTCGCGCACGGCGTGAACCGGTGGATCCGGATTTTCATTGCCCAGAAGCGGCGGCTGGCGCCGGGCGACAAGATGGCCGGGCGCCACGGCAACAAGGGCGTTGTGTCCAAGGTGCTGTCGGTCGAAGACATGCCGTATATGGCGGACGGTACGCCGGTGGACGTAATCCTGAACCCGCTGGGCGTTCCGTCGCGCATGAACATCGGCCAGTTGCTCGAGGTGCATCTGGGCTGGGCGGCCGCCAAGCTCGGCTACGAAGCGGTGTGCCCGGTGTTCGAAGGCGCCACGCCCGAGGAGATCGCGGATGAACTCAAGGCGGCAGGACTGCCGGAGGACGGCAAGACTGAGCTCTTCGACGGCCGAACCGGGCAGCCATTCGGTCAGCGGGTGACGGTGGGCTACGCCTACCTCTTGAAGTTGATTCACATGGTGGACGACAAGATCCACGCGCGTTCCACCGGGCGCTACTCGCTGATTACCCAGCAGCCGCTGGGCGGCAAGGCGCAGTTCGGCGGCCAGCGGTTCGGCGAAATGGAAGTCTGGGCGCTCGAGGCCTACGGCGCGGCGCACGTTCTGCAGGAGATGCTGACCATCAAGTCGGACGACGTGGAAGGGCGCAGCGCGCTGTATGAAGCTCTGATTCGGGGCAAGAATCCGCCTCAGCCCAAGACACCGGCATCATTCTCGGTGCTGATTCGTGAACTGCAGGGGCTGGGTCTGGAACTAGTGCCGGAGAAGGCGTGAGGAAGAATAGTGACCAAGTGGCAGAGAAGGGTGGTCTAGTGGTCAAGTGGTCGGAAGAGGAGTGGTCGAGTGGTCGAGTGGTCAAGTGGTCTAGTGTTTTCGCTTGGTCACTTGGTCGCTGGGACACTGGACACTATTCTCTTCTTCGGAGGAACTCATGATGACAGATCGCGATTTTCAGGATTTTGATGCCCTGCGGCTGAGGATTGCCGCGCCGGAGACAATCCGCGCCTGGTCGAGCGGCGAAGTAACGAAGCCCGAGACCATCAACTACCGGACGCAGAAGCCGGAGCGGGACGGCCTGTTCGATGAGCGCGTGTTCGGACCCGTGAAGGACTACGAGTGCAACTGCGGCAAGTACAAGAAGATCCGGTACAAAGGTATCGTCTGCGACCGCTGCGGCGTCGAGGTGACGACTTCGGCGGTGCGCCGGGAACGGATGGGGCACATTGAACTGGTCGTGCCGGTGGCGCACCCGCTGTTCTACCATGTGCCGCCCTCGAAAATCGGGCTGATGCTTGACCTGTCGATAAACCAGGTAGAGTCGATTCTGAACTACGAGGCGTACATCGTGATCGACCCCGGGGCTTCGCCCTACAAGAAGATGGACCTGCTCGCCGAGGAAGACCACGCCAAGATCAAAGGCAAATTCGACGGCCTGAAGGTCGACACCGGAGCGCCGGGGCTGAAAGTGCTGCTCCAGCAGATTGAGCTGGACGACCTCTCCGCGGAACTGCGAGCCCGGATCAAGCTCGAAATCAGCCGGCGCTTTGCCCTGCTGCGGCGCCTGCGGGTGGTCGAGGCGTTCCGGATTTCGGGTGCGAAGCCGGAGTGGATGGTGCTCGATGTCCTGCCCGTGATTCCACCGGACCTGCGGCCACTGGTGCCGCTGGAAGGCGGGCGCTACGCCACAAGCGACCTGAACGACCTGTACAAGCGGGTTGTTGTGCGCAACAACCGGCTGAAGCACCTGATGAGCATCAAGACCCCGGAGATAATCCTCAAGAACGAGAAGCGGATGCTGCAGGACGCAGTGGACACGCTGTTCTCGAACGAGACCCGGCCGCGCCCGGTCCGGGGCCGGGGCAATCGGCCGCTGAAGTCGCTCTGCGAGGCCCTGCGGGGCAAACAGGGACGGTTCCGCCGCAACCTGCTGGGCAAACGGGTCGACTACTCGGGCCGGTCGGTGATTGTGGTGGACCCCAACCTGAAGCTGCATCAGTGCGCGATTCCCAAGGAAATGGCGTATGAGCTGTTCAAGCCGCTGGTGCTGCGCCAGCTCGAGGAGCGGCGACTCGCCGAGTCCGAGAAGGGAGCCAAGAACCTGTATCGGCGCGAAGCGCCCGAAGTCTGGGAAGTGCTCGAATCGGTGACGCGGTTTCACCCGGTGATTCTCAACCGGGCGCCGACGCTGCACCGGGTATCGGTTGAAGCCTTCTTCCCGGTGCTGTCCGAGACCCGCGCCCTGGGGATTCACCCGCTGGTCTGCCCGCCGTTCAACGCCGATTTCGACGGCGATACGATGTCGGTGCACATTCCGCTGACCGCGGAGGCGATTCTCGAGGCGTCGATCCTGATGCTTTCGTCGCACAATATCCTGTCGCCGGCGCACGGCCGGCCGTTGATGACGCCGTCACAGGATATCGTGGTCGGCATCTACTACATCACCAAGACCCTGCCCGGCGAACCGAAGGGCGAGAAGTATTTCGACAACTTTCACGACGTCCGGGCGCTGTTCGAGACCGGCGGCATCGGTGTTCACCAGCCGATCAAGTTCCGGCTGCGCCGCAGCCCGACCGCGGCCCGCAAACCGCAGGGCGCCGGCGATAAGCGGCAGGCACCGCCGTTCATTGGCACGACGGTAGGCCGGGTGCTGTTCAACGAAATCCTGCCTGACGAACTCCGATTCGTGAACGCGACGCTGAGCAAGGACAAGCTGGCGGTGCTGGTTGACCGCTGCTTCCGGCTGTTCGGCAGCGCGCGCACCGCGCAACTGCTGGACGACATCAAGGTGATGGGCTTCGAGACCGCGACCGCATCCGGGCTCTCCATCGGCATCGGCGACGTCGTCGTGCCCGACACGAAATACCAGATTCTGAAGAAAGCGGAAACCTCCGTGCGCCGGGACTACGCCGCCTACGGCAAGGGCCTGATGAGCGACAGTGAGAAGTACAACAAGGTGGTGAACACGTGGACGCTGGCGACCGCCGAGGTTGAGAAGATGCTACTCGAAAAGCTGAGCACCGACCAGGACGGGTTCAACCCGGTGCACATGCTGATCGACTCCGGCGCGCGCGGTTCCAAGACCCAGGCGTCGCAAATCGGCGGCATGCGCGGGCTGATGCAGAAACCCCAGGGGCGCCTGCTCGGCGAGGAGGTCATCGAGACGCCGATCAAGAGTTCATTCCGCGAAGGCCTTTCGGTCTGGGAATATTTCATCTCGACCCATGGCGCGCGCAAGGGTCTCACCGATACCGCGCTGAAGACCGCCGAAGCCGGCTACCTGACCCGGCGGCTGGTGGATGTGGCGCAGGACGTGGTCATTACGGTGGAGGACTGCGGCACGATTCTGGGCCAGGAGATGACCGCGCTGCGCGAAG
>Ga0315288_10007553_pt1 | contig 13766 bp, 3 predicted proteins | sample YL17G11_20_MG_FD_203454 | JGI IMG/M metagenome (GOLD analysis project Ga0315288, IMG submission 203454) | Sediment microbial communities from Yellowstone Lake, YNP, Wyoming, USA - YL17G11_20 | ecosystem: Environmental > Aquatic > Freshwater > Lake > Sediment | place: USA: Wyoming | collected...
ATCGGCGAAAAGGTCACGGGCTTCGGCGGCGAGTGCCGGGTGGGGCAACCGGAGCAGCAGATCGTAATTGAGACCGAAACTGCGGGGATCCAGGTTGGCGGAACCGACGAAGACCGTAACGTCCAAGAGCAGAAACTTCGTATGCAGGATTTGCGGCTGGTACTCGTAGATCTCGACGCCCGCCGCCAGGAGCCGACGGTAGAGGCTGCGGGCGGCGGCCTGCATCAACGGGACGTCGGATTTCCCCGGCAGGATGAGCTGGACTTTGCCGCCCCGCCGGGCCGCGCGGGTGAGCGCGCGCCGCAGCCGCAGGGGCGGAAGGAAATAGGCGGCGATGATCTGGACGGTCCGTGCCCGGGCGAGATCCTGTTGCAGCACGCGCCGGATCGGACCGCGCCCCCGGCCGGGACCGCTCAGCAAGAGGTCGCCGTCGCACGCCGGCACGTGCTTGCGCGCGCGCGCGCGGCGAAATCGGGCAAAGCGCTGATGCCGGAAATCCGCCAACGCATACATCTCGTCGAACGACATCGCCAGGGCCCCCGCCACCGCCCCGTTCAGCTCCAGCCCGAGATCGCGCCAGCCTCGGCTGACGCCGTCGCCGAGCCACTCCTGGCTGACATTGAAACCGCCCACGAAGGCGGTGTGCTCGTCGCACACGAGGAGCTTGCGGTGATTGCGGATGTTGAAGCGGCCGAGCGACAGGGGATTGAACCAGCGCATCTCGCCGCCCAGGTGCCGGAGCGGCTCCCAATAGGAGTCCGGAAGTTCGAGGGAGCCGAAGGCATCGAGGAGGACTTGGACGCGCACGCCGCGCTGCCGGGCGTCGAGCAGCGCCTCCAGAAACTGGTCGCCCGGAGCGCCGGCGCTGAAGATGTAGGTTTCGAATCGGATCGAGCGCCGCGCGGCGGCGATGGCCGCGAGCATGGCGGCGAAGGCCTCGTCGCCCGTCCGCAGCCAATGATAGCGGGTGCTGGCGGACACAGCCATGACCGGAGGCTAAGAGGAGCGACGGCAAAAGGCAATCCGCGTGCGACCGGCTATCGCCGGTGGCCCGGCGTTCAAGGCGCGGTTTGCTCCCTGAGTCGATGCACGCGTTCGAGGCGGGCCTCCCAGGTCTTCTGCGATTGCGGCGCCACCTCGATCAAACGCTGGTAGAGCCGGATGGCCTCGTCCCACCATTTCTCCTGTTCCGCCAAGCGTGCGCCCTCCTCCGCCGCCCGGGCAACCCAGAACACGTGGCTCACTTCATTGGTCCGCAGCAGGCGGCCCGTCACCACGGAGAGGTAAGCGTTCTGGGCTTCCCGGACCAGGATCGCCCGCTCCGCCGCGGCCTTCGCCTCCTTGGCTTTTCCCTCGAGGGCCAAGGCCACACCCACCTGCGCCTCACTGCGGTCGGCGATGTCCGCCTCGGACTTGAGCACATTCTGGTAGCACTCAAGAGCCTGGTCGTATTGGCGCGTCTGCAGATAGCAGTTGCCGATTAGCCCCCACGCCAGCGGCGCAAGGTGGCTGTTGGTGAAGTTCTGCGGGATCTTGCTGAAAGCGGCAATCGCCTCCACATAGTTCGCCAGCAGATTGGTCGAGGCGGAGGGTTCCTCCATGAGCGTCTTCCCCAACTCGAACCAGACCGCCGGCTGCAGCGCCGCCGGGCAGGTCGCGTCGTTGAGCAGGTTCGTGAGGTAACCGCGCGCAGCGCCGTAGCCCTGGCGCTCGTACGCGGCGCTACCGGCCTTCAGCCGCGCCTCGTAGGTCAGCTCGGACACCGCCCAGTTGGTGCTCTGGAACAGCTTCTGATAATCGAGCTCGGCTTGATCGTAGCGCTGGTCGTTGAAATGATAATCGGCCACCCAGAGTTGCGCCCGGGGCGCCCGGTCGTCAGTGGGAAAACGGGCGGTAAAGTTGGTGAAGAGCGCGTAGGCGTTGGTCTCGTTCCCTGTCCGCGCGGTCGCCCAGGCGCGCTCGAACTCCGCCCGGGGACGCAGCCCGTGATCGGGATGCCGGGCCAGCCAACGCTCACATTCGGCGGCCGCCTCAGCCCAGTTCTCTTCCTGCTGATAAGCGCGGACGACCGCCAACCCAACCTCCGGCGCCAACGGGTCCTCGGGAAAACGCTTCAGCCAGTCCGCATACACCTGCCGGCCTTCTGCCGGCGTGCGGAGGCGGCTCACCGCTTGGCCAAACAGCAGGAGGCTGCGTTCGCCCTCGCCGCCTCCCGTCAGCCCGGAGAGCAACCGCTCCACCGCCCGCTTGGCGTTGTCGAGGTCGCCCGTTTGGATGGCGGCGCGGGTGATCTGATAGAGCGCCTCGCGCCCGAGGCCGTTCGTGACCGTGGACAGCGCCGCGTAATGGGTGACCACCTGCCAGTAGTTCGACGCCGCCGCCGCGTACTGGCCGAGGAGGAATTGGCAATCCGCCAGCTTGAAGCGGGCGAGCGCCTGTGATTCGGTCACCGGCAACCGCTCCGCAGCCGCCTGAAAGTCGGGGACAGCCTCCTGGACCAACGGGAGCAGCGCCCCCTGTCGGCTGGCCTCCCACAAACACCATCCTCGATTCAGATGGGCGACCGCGAGCAGCGGACTGCGCGTGTTGCTCACGATGGTTGAGAACTGGAGACGCGCTTGATCGAGCAAGTTGGTCGCGTTGGCACGCTCCGGTTCCGCGGTCGCGTAGTACTGCTTCAAGCGCAATTCGCCCAGAGTCAGACGCAATGGGTCCGCGGGCAAATCCGCCGGAGCTTGACGCAGGAACACTTCCAAGCGGCCGGCGGCTTCGTCGGTTCGCCCGGCCGCCAGCGCCAGGCGGACCAGATGTTGCGCCGCCTCGAAGCGCCGGGTGGCGGGGGCAGTGGGCTCCAGGTTCTGCTCATAGGCCTTAGCGGCCGCCTCGGCTTGTCCTTTGCGCTCCAGCAACTCACCTTGCAACGCGACGGCATCCGCCTTCAGCGCGAGGGCCGTCGTGTTGGTCCCCCCCGAAACCAGCGCCAAGAGTCCGGTCAAGGTGGCAAGGCCGGCGTCGATTCGCTGGCCGCCCGCCTGCAAGCGCGCCAGGAGATATTGCCTTTGCCAATCCACTTCCGGCCGCAGCGCACGGCCGGCGAGTGGCTTGAGTGCCTCCTCGCCCGCCGCGTATTCCTTCAGAATCAGGCTGGCCTCCCCGTGCAGCAGCAAACCACGGACGGTGAGCTCGTCGTCCAGCCGTTTCTCGGCGGCGGGTTGGAAAGCGCCGTCGGGGCGACGGAGCAAATCGGCCGTGCGGCGCGTGTCCCCCAATCTAAAGTGGGCGAAGGCCTCGCCCACGGCAGCCTCGAGTCGGCGCGAGGAAGCGGGAAAATCATTGAGCATTTTGGCGAAGGCCTGCGCGGCTTCGGCGTACTGTCCTTTCTGGAACAGCGCCTCGCCGATCCAGTAGGCGTACTGGTCGGCCAGCGGCCCGGCCGCGTTCTGCCCGGCACGCAGCAGCGCGAGAGCCCCGTCGGGATTCCGGAGCTCATAGCGCGCCTGGGCCTGGAAGAGCACCGCGGCGGGGACTTGCGGCGCGTTGGGATTCGCGGCGATGAATGCGGCCAGTTCCTTCTCGGCCAGGTCATACGCCGCCGTCTGGAACAGCCGCAGGGCAACATCATAGCTGTTCGTGGCCGTCTGGGCCTCGGATCGCCAGGCGCCCGCGACACCGAGGCATAGCAGAAACGCCAACGGCCAGCGGTCAGCGAAGGATCGGCCTGGCGCACGATGTCCCGAGCGGAACAGACGGTGCGCTTCGAGATTCTGCCGACCTTGGGAATGACAGTTGCCAGACATTCCAGTCACACTGCGGCTCAGGATGCCGCAGCGGGCGTCAGGACGCGACGCAAAAATTGTCCGGTGTGGCTGGCGGCGCATTGGGCCAGCGTCTCGGGCGTTCCTTCCGCCACGATCCGCCCCCCGCCCGCCCCCCCCTCGGGGCCGAGATCGATCACCCAGTCCGCCGTCTTGATCACCTCCAGGTTGTGCTCGATGACCAGGAGCGTGTTGCCGGACGCTCGCAGCTTGAACAGGACTTCCAGGAGCTTGGCGACGTCGTGGAAATGCAGCCCGGTGGTCGGCTCGTCGAGGATGTAAAGCGTATGGCCGGTGGCTTTGCGGCTCAGTTCGGCCGCCAGCTTGATGCGTTGGGCTTCGCCGCCGCTCAGCGTCGTGGCCTGCTGGCCGAGCCGGAGATAACCCAGGCCCACTTCGGCCAGCGTCAGACAGGGTTCATGGATCAACGGCACCGCCCGGAAAAAGTTGACGGCCTCGTCCACCGTCATGGCCAGCACGTCCGCGATGTTCAGTCCTTTGTAGGTGATCTCCAGCGTTTCCCGGTTGTAGCGTCGGCCGCCGCACGCTTCGCAGGTGACATACACCGGCGGCAGGAAGTGCATTTCGATCTTGATCAGGCCGTCGCCTTGGCACTTCTCGCAGCGACCCCCCTTGACGTTGAAGCTGAACCGGCCGGCGTCGTAGCCGCGAATCCGGGCCGCCGGGAGCCGCGCAAAGAGGTCGCGGATGTGGTTGAACATGCCGGTGTAAGTCGCCGGGTTGCTCCGCGGCGTGCGCCCAATCGGCGTCTGGTCGATGACGATCACCTTGTCCAGGTGTTCGAGGCCTTCGATGGCGCGGTGCGCGCCCGGCCGCTCCTTCGAGCCGTAGAGCCGGCGGAACAGGGCGCGGCGCAGGATGTCGTCCACGAGTGTGCTCTTGCCGGAGCCGCTGACGCCGGTGATGCAGGTGAGCGTGCCGAGGGGGAACCGGGCGTGGAGGTTCTGGAGATTGTTCTCGCGCGCACCGAGCACTTCGAGCCAGCCGCGGGCAGGGGCCGGCGAAACCCGTTTCTTCGGCACGGGAATGGACAGTTCGCCGCGGAGGTACTGCGCGGTGAGCGAACGTGGATGGGCCAGCACTTGGGCCAACGTCCCGGCCACTACCACTTCGCCGCCATGGATGCCGGCGCCGGGACCGAGGTCGATGACATGGTCGGCGCGGCGAATCGTTTCTTCGTCGTGCTCGACCACGATCACCGAATTGCCCGCATCGCGGAGGCCTTCGAGCGTTTTCAGCAGCCGCTCATTGTCACGCTGATGCAAGCCGATGCTGGGTTCGTCCAGGATGTAGAGCACCCCCACCAGGCCGGCGCCGATCTGGGTAGCCAGACGAATGCGCTGCGCCTCGCCGCCACTCAACGTGCCGCTCTCGCGATCCAGGGTCAGGTAACCCAGCCCAACGTTCCGGAGGAAACCCAGCCGGGCGCGAATCTCGCGCACGACGTCTCCGGCGACCTGCTCCTGAAAGTCCGTCAGTTTCAGGTGGTCGAAGCAGGCGCAGGCATCGTCAACCGACAACGCACAGACGTCCATGACGGACAAGCCCGGGACGGGCGACGAGGGAGGACGGGGGCCGGAGGGCGGAGGCCGGAGGGCGGAGGCCCGAGGCATCTTTACGCCCTCCGATTTCTGGTTCCCGGTGTCGGGGATCAGGCCTTGGGCCTCCGGCGCCGGCAGCGTCACCGCCAGGATTTCAGGTTTGAGCCGCCGGCCGCCGCAGGCATCGCAGAACTGCGGGCTCATGAACCCTTTGAGCCGGTTCCGCGTGAATTCGCTCTCACTCTCCTGGTAGAGCCGTTCCAGGTTCGGCATCACCCCTTCGAACGGCCGGACGATCTTGCTCATTTTGCCGGTGCGCCAGAAGTGAAACTCGATCTCCTCAGTGCCCGTCCCCTGAAGCAGCCGGCGCTTGAACTCGTCGGGCAACGTCTTGAAGGGCACTTCGAGGCTCTGGCCGTAGTGCTGGGACACCGCGCGGAGCATGGCCTTGTAATAGACGATCATCCGCTTGCCGCCGCGGCGCCACGCCAGGAGGGCGCCTTGCTCGAGGGACTTCTCGGGGTCGGGCACGATCAGACCCTCGTCGAACACCATCTTCTGCCCCAGGCCGTGGCAGACCGGGCAGGCTCCCAACGGGGAGTTGAAGGAGAAATGCTTCGGGGTCAGCGTATCGAAGCTCCGTCCCGTGGCCGGGCTGTACATCCGGTTCGAGTGGAGCGTTTCGGTCCAATGAGGAGTGGCCGCATTCGGGGCCTGGTGGAGCAACAGCAGCCGGCCTTCCCCCCACTTGAGCGCCGTCTCCACCGAGTCGCTCAGGCGGATGCGGACCTTGTCGTCAACAACCAACCGGTCCACGACCACCTCGATGGTGTGAGCCTGCTTGGGGTCCAGCGGGAACCGCACGTTCGCGGCGAGTTCCACGACTTCGCCGTCCATCCGGGCGCGGACGAAGCCTTCGCGCGTCAGGCGCTCCACGACGTCGCGGAACTCGCCTTTCGCGCCGCGGACCACCGGTGCGAGCAGCATCACCCGCGTCCGGGGCGGCAGTGCGAGAATCTTGTCCACGATGTCGCTGGTGGTCTGCCGCGTGATCGGCTCGCCGCTGACCGGGCAGTGCGGCTGCCCGACGTGGGCGAAGAGCAGTCGCAGGTAATCGTAGATCTCGGTCGTGGTGGCGATGGTGGAGCGCGGGTTGGCGCCGGCGCTCCGCTGCTCGATGGCGATGGCCGGAGAAAGCCCCTCGATGTAGTCCACGTCCGGCTTCTGGAGCTGATCCAGGAACTGACGCGCGTAGGCGGAGAGGGACTCGACGTATTTGCGCTGGCCTTCAGCGAAGAGGGTGTCGAACGCCAGCGACGACTTGCCCGAGCCGCTCAGACCGGTGACGACCACGAGCTGGTCGCGCGGAATGGCGAGCGTGAGGTTCTTGAGGTTGTGCTCCCGCGCCCCGCCGATCCGGATGAATTCCTTCGCCACAGCTTGCCAATTCGGTTGACCGCGCAATCGGCAAGCCTAGTCGGCGCGCCGCCGGAAGGGAAGCGTGTTGTTCCCGCGTGCGACGTCCAAGGGGGCGGCTAGGGCGGCGGCACCTGACGGACCTGGTAGAACACCGAGGGCGTGTTGGTGGGCGGCGTAACCACGATGTCCACGAAGAAACTGGTGGCCGTGAAGTTGGTGAGCAACGCCCAGTTGATGAGATTCGTCGAGTTCCAGATCTCGTAGAGCTCGCCCGGGACGCTGGGCCAGGCGAGGTGCAGGTCGGATCCGGGCGGGCCGGTCGGAGTGACGGTTAATTGCAGCGGGATGCCGCTGGGCAGGATGCCGTTGGTGGACACCACGGCGCGGATCGTGAAGCTCAGGTTCGTGTCCAGCGGGTTGTCCACGGCAAGGTACCAGTTGGCGTTGAGGACGGCGGGCGAGCCGGTGTTCGTGCGCAGGACCACCTGGGCGGGGTTGGCCTCCGAGCCCGGTGCGGCGCGGAAGGGGCTGGCGGGGGTGGGCAACCCGTTCGATTGGACCAGGAGCGTGGCGGGCGCGTTCAGGTTATAGACCTCGAACAAGACTGCCGGATCGGCGTTGGTGACGCTGAACAGGAAGAAGTTGGTCGGCTGCGAGCCGCTGGCGATGTTGAACTGGGCCGGCACGGCGTTCGTCAGCGGAATGATGTTCAGGAGCGGAGCGGACGTGCTCTCGATCACCCGCACCGTGTAGCTCATGGCCGGACCACGTCGGAAGACGCCGATGTACCAGAGACCGGGTTGGAGCGGTACCGGCGTGGACGCCGGGGTGACGATGATCTGCTCGGGCGTCGTCCCCGGGCTCTGGCTCAGGTAATCATAGTGGCCCGACTGGAGAGTCGGCAACGGGTCCGGCACCGGCAGGGCCCGCCGGATGGCCAGGTCCGCGTCACTGCTGAGACCGTAGAGCTGGAATTCAACTGAAAGGGCGTTGGAGGAAACCCGGTATTGGTAGTAGTCCACCCAGGTATTGCCCAGCATCGTGCCCGTCCAGGGGACATTATTCGTCAGCTCCATGACTAAAACGCCACTGGTGTCGATCCGGTCGAAAGCCGCGCTGACGAGGAACTGATTCGTCTCGGCGGGATTGGAGTTTGCCACGCCGAGGTAGTAGCGCTGGCCCGGCCGGAATGCCGGGGTTGTGTTTGTGCCCAGAACCAGCATCTCATTGGTGCCGATGACCGGGCCGACGCGGTTCTCCCGCCAGTCGCCGGTCCGGAAACCGCTCGGGAGGCCGTCCTGATTGAACAGCAGGACCAGGTCGCCGGAACCGCCCGGCGTCGCGAGACTTTCCAGCCAGTTGGTCACCCAGCCCGCCGCCCGCGGGGCTTCGACGTAGAAGTAGCGGATCTCGTCGCCGGCAACGGTACTGACCACGGAGTCGCAACCGTTGGTGTGCAGCGAGGCGGTGTTGGTTTCCGGCTGGCAGAACGTCAGCGGCAGGGCTGGCGGGTTGGTGTTGGCGAAGATGAAATCGAGCTTCCAGCTCAGCAATTCAGGGGGCGGCGGCGGAAGCGGCCCCACCCGGTTATCCCAGATCTCCAGGGTCCAAATGCCCAAGGATGATTCTCCAACAAGCGGCTGCAGGAATTCCTCGGGCAGGAAGAACGACTCGTGCGGCTCGGCTTCTTCGAGCAATTGCACGGAGTCGAGCAACGGGCCGGTGGCGCTGACGGAACGGAATTCGAAGCTGGTGGTGGTATAAACCGCTCGGAAGAGGACCGTGTTCGTCTGCCAGGTGTGGGCTTGCACGGGCAGGAACTCGGCGAACACGCCGTTGGTGTAAATGGCGAGCGCCTGCGGGCTGCCGATGGGCCCCCAGGGATTCCGCTGTGTGGCGAACCGGAGAAGATACTGCCGGCCCACGCGGGTGGCCACGTTGGTGGACACGCCCGACGGCTCGTTGCCGACCGCGAACTGGAGGAAGTTCGGGACGCCGGCGGGCGGCACCCCCAGCGGATTGCCGACGGTATGCACCACCACCTGCCCGTGCGTCACCCACCAGCCATCCACATACATGCCGGCGCTATAAATCCCCGGCGGGGCGGCATCGAATCCATCATCCACGATCACCCGGTTGGTCAGGCCGATGCTCGCCAAATCGACAAACGGAGGATTGGCGAATTTGATCGGCAGCTCGGTCTCGCTCGTGTTCTCCGTGAACACCGTGTAGAAGACCCGCTCCGTAACCACGGACGCCGTGTAGATCCATTGCGTGGTGAAGTAGGAGCTGCCTCCTTCGTTGACCACGATCGTCACCTCGGTGGAGATGCCCGGGCCGTAGTTGACGTTGAGCAAGCGCTGGCCGTTGGTCACCCCGCTGTCAAAGATCCGCACGCCTTCGTAGTAAACGCGGATCGTGTCGGGTACGGTGTAGAAGTCATAGTCAATCTTGACCGTGCCCTGGATCTGGCCGGTGTCGATCACGTTGCGGTCTTCCTCGGGGCCGCCGTTCGAGGTCCGCGGAACGACATTGGTCGTGGTCACCGTGGTGCCATAGCCCTCGGTGCTGGTACGGCCACGGTTCTCGGTGAGCAGAACGCGCGTTCCGTGCGGGCTGACCAGATGCAACACCAAGTCCGACGCGCGGGCGTGATCGATCCGGATGCCGACGTTCAGCTCGGCGATCAAGCCGTCCTCCGGTACGGAGAGATAGGAGCGGATCACCGCATCGTCCGGGAGGCGCAAGGGCGTGTCACCCGAGACCAATGTCGCCAGGTTCGCTCCCGACAGGTCGTGTTCGATGACTGCGGAAATGCGGAAGCGAACGGGCACGCCGTTGGGATTATAGACGCCCACGAAGTAGCGCCCGGCATTGAGCGGCGGCACATCGTATCGCGTGATCGACAGCGAACCGCCCGGCGGCGTGATCAACGCCTTCTTGTCAAACTCGTCGAAGGTGGGGGCAGCGCCCCGCCGGACGTAGAGATCCAGGGGCAGCGGCGGGTTGATGCTGGAAATCGTGATGGTCAGCTTGGAAGCGTCCGCCGGCACGTCCACGAAGTAGCGCGCCCATTGGTTGGGCAACACCTCGCCGAACACGCCGAACTCATCCAGCAGAATCATCGGCTGCACACGGATGTTGAGCAACTCCACGCGGCCGGTGCCGCCCCCCGGCACTTCATCCACCATGTTGAGCAGCCAGGGCGACCCGGCAATCTTCGTCCCCACAAAGTCGTCCAGATGACCCGGCCCGTCGGTGGGGAGCAGCATCCACCCCGGCCGCGAGTAGAGACCCGTTTCGCCGTCGTCGTAGATCGCGTTGTACACGGTGTTCGTGTTGTCCGCGGGCCGGCCAAACAGCGTGTGATTGTTCAAGACGGACGAGGCGGTTTGATGGCTGAGGATGCCGATGAGATCGCCGACCGACTGGTGGGTCAGGCCCATTTCCACCCAGGCCTCAGCCACGTATTCCGGCGAAAGCCCAAACGCCAGCACCGGGACATAACCGGGTTGCGCCGGTGAACCGTCGGGGATGACCGCCGGCACCGGCATGCCATGCAGCACCCGGTTGCCGAACTCATCCACGTCCTCGAAGGGCATGTCGGTGGAGATGGCGATGATGTTGAACTCGGCGGCCTGCTGGTCCTCCGACTTCACGCCGATGTAGAACACCACGTCGGTGCCGACGGCCGCATTGGTGAACAGAATCTGCTCGGTCCCGCCCCGCTTCCGGGATTTGTAGGAGGCATTCACGACCCCCGGGTCCAGGACCAGCAGGTTGCTGTTCATGGAGACATAGAGATCGATGTCGGCCTCCAGGTTGCGCGGCCGGGAGAGGTTCGGCGGCAGGAAGGTGACGAAGGCCACGTTGCTGCCGTTGGTCAGCGAGCTAAAGTTCGTGTAGTTGGTGTAGAAATAGTTCGTGAACACGTAGAACTGCCACTGATTGGGGGCCCCGTTGATGCCCGGCAGGAGCTGGAAGTTGCCGCCGACGCGCTGTCGCATCAGGGGCACGCCGTTGGTCAAGGGGGTCGGGGGGATGCGGTGAAAGTCATTGGCCAGTCGCCGGCTGAGTTGGAACGGCGCGGCCAATACGCCATTGCCGGACGAGATCACGAGCGCGTAATCCTGGACGACGTCGGTCGTGTTCGCGGTCACGGCGTTGACGTTCACCCGGCGCCCGATCACATAGACGACGTTGGTGACGGCGTTGGTGCTGGTGAAGTCCCCAAGAGTCTCGAGGAACACGTTCTCGACGTTGTTGACGAAGTCGCGGACCGGCGGGTCGTTGGTATCGCGGCCCTGGTTGTAGTTGGCCAGAGCCGTGATGTCGTTGCCGTAATAGACCCGGTGCGTGGCGGTGTTGCTCACCACCAAGTCCAGGTCGTTGACCAGCTTGACCGCGACGCCGGGATTTCCAGGCGGATCCGTCCAGGCCAGCGTCAGGCGCAAGGGCACGAAACGGGCGTCTTCGTTGGTGACCACCAGGTCGTAGATGTGGATGTCGCCGCTGGCGATGGCGTTGGTCGGGCTCTGGTCGAAGAACTGGAGCGGCCAGGCCTTCCTCGCCTCGGCGGAGTTGGTCGTCAGCGCCGCCGGCAGGCTGTTCGTCAGGTTGACGGCACCCCAACCCTGGTAGTTGATGATTGGGCGGGTGTCCAGGTCGTAGATGGGATTGGCCGACCGGGCGCCGTTGATCAGGAGTGCTTTGAGCAGGGCCGGGCTGTAGTTGGTGACCTGGAGCCGGCTCTGGAAGAACTCCTGCATCAACGCCAGCGTGCCGGACACGGCCGGGGCCGCGTAACTGGTGCCCCAACCGAACCAAGCCTCCCACTCCCAGCCGTACCGGTAGTAGGGCTCAAGCCGGCTGTGGAGGTTCGACAGAATCGGGTAATACGGGTCGCTCGTCCCGTACGGCCAGTGGGCCTCCAGGGTCCATTGGGACGCGCGGGTGGACACCAGGAACACCCCCGGCGCCACGAGGTCCGGCTTGAACCGGCCGGCGTCGCCCTCAATCCCGATGCCGACATTGCCGCGGCTCGAGAACCAGGCCACCTCACCGTCGCTGTCCGTCATGCCCAGGAAGGGCTGGTTGGCTTCAATGATCGGCGTCACGATCACGTTGGTGCCGACGATGTTCGTTTCAAAGTCGTTCGTGATGTAGTACTCGTTCGTGATATTGCGCCACTGCTCGAGCGCGCCCACGGTCAGCACGTTCTTGGCGCTGCCCGGAGAGAGGATCCGCCCCGCGTTCCCGCCCACGCCATTGGTGCCGCCGAAGCCCTGGTTGCCCGCGCCGAACACAAACAGAATGGGCTGGGATCCGGTGAGGTCCGGCAGCGCGTCGCGCACGGCCTCGTCATAGCTCGCCGCGGCGATGTCGTAGCCGGCGGAGCGGTCGTAGGCCCAACTGTTGTTCGAGATGAGGGCGTTGGTCTGCCGGTTGGTGAGGTAGTGGTACTCAGCAGCCGTCTGCTGGAGATACGTGTCTGAGATCAACGGACCGTTGTCCACGTCCACCGGCAGCACGAAGAGGCTGGACTCGGACGCGAACCCGCGAAAATCGGCGTCGGGCAGCGAGCCGGAGGCGTTCGTGCCCGCCGGCGAGCTTGCGCCTGAACTCGCAATCGTGCCCGCCACAAACGTGCCGTGCCCGTTGGTGTCCACCAACAGCCCCGGCAGCGGAGGGACCGTGGTCGAAACGCGGCCCGCTAGATCCGGGTGGTTCTCGTCCACCCCGCTGTCGTTCAAGTTCACGGTGATGCCCCGGCCGGTCAGGCCGAGATAGTTGGTGGGCACGACGGAATCCACCGACACCTGCAACTTCACGCGCGCGAGGTCGTTCAACAGCACCCGGGGGTTGGCGGGCTCAATCCGCTGCACCGCATCCAACCGCGCGAGCTCCACCAGGCTGTCCGGACTCGGCTGAACGGTGAGCAGCGGGCCGAACGGGCTGCGGCCTTGGGCCAGGATCCGGGCACCCCGGGCCTGCAACTCGTCGATCGCCTTCCCTTCCTGACCGGGGAAAATCACCACGTTCAGTAGCGTGTCCAGCGGTAACGATTGCCCCGGCACGGCCAGCGCCAGCAACGGCTCCGCCAGCTTGTAGTAAGGCTCGTAACGCAAGACGGCTCGCACTGACGCCGCGTCCGCCAGCCGGCGTGCCCCCGCCTCCGCCACGCGCACCAAGGCGGCGTTGTTCGGCACGTAAGCCACGAACTGCGCCCCGGCGTCCCGCAATCGTTGGTAAAACTCACGGTCGAGCGGACCGCTGGATTGAACGACGTAGCTGCCGGGATCGCCCGTCGTGCGCAAAGCCTCCGGCACCGCGAGCGGCGCGCGGCCGGTAGTATCGACAAAGGCGTTCTCGAGCAGGATCGCGGCATCGCTCTGCCAAAGCTGATCGACCGGCTGGGTGGAATTGCGAAGCCGATACGGGAACTGAGCGTCCGAGGTCGGAGCGCCAGGCCCCGCGGTCACCGTGGGAAAGAACGGGGCAGGACCCGGGGCGGCGGCCAGGGCCGCCCGCGGACTGAGCAGATGAAACTGCCCGACAGCCGGCGCGCTGCCCCCGGACGGCCCGTCGGTCCTCGCGGCGGAGGTGGGTTCCGCGGACCGTTCCTGGCGCGCATGCCACCAAAGCGCGGCGGTGACGAGGGACAACACAGTCAGCCAAAACGCCGTGCGGCTTGGAGAACGCATAGACTAATCCGTAGGCAGAAGATTGTAGCTCTCGACGATTCCGCGGTAGCACGTGTTGGTGACTTGCCGCTGGAATTGCTCCAGGCGCACCGCCGTTTTGGTGAGGACTTCGCCGGTGATCTGGTAGTTCGTGCAGAGATTGAAATACAGACCCGGCGCGGTGACGCGGGAGCGCTCCGCCGGCTTGAGCGACTGGCCGTAGGAGTAGATCACCACGTACGGCTCGTCCTCCTTGAGCAGCGAGAGGATCTGCTGCGGGATCCGTT
>Ga0315288_10007555_pt1 | contig 13763 bp, 11 predicted proteins | sample YL17G11_20_MG_FD_203454 | JGI IMG/M metagenome (GOLD analysis project Ga0315288, IMG submission 203454) | Sediment microbial communities from Yellowstone Lake, YNP, Wyoming, USA - YL17G11_20 | ecosystem: Environmental > Aquatic > Freshwater > Lake > Sediment | place: USA: Wyoming | collected...
GCCGAAAGCAAAATAAATGTATCTGCCCTTTGTTGCTTACTTGTTTTGGTTAATCTGTAATTTCTGGTCATTTCATAGAATATTTTCGGATCTTCGTAGAGCGGATGTTTTTGCCCCGGCTTGCCCGGCACTCCCAGGGCAAGCAATTCATGGTTGTCTTTATAATTGTAAATGTTCTCAGGATTATTCTGATCGCTTATGTCATGAGTGGTCTTTGACGTATTTGCTTTGTAATAGAGTACGGGCATACCGACTCTTCTACCCGTACCGATATGCGTAACTCGCCTCAACTCATCGCAAATCACATAATCGTTTCCATCAAAAGGGCCGACATTTTCGTATAAATCTTTCAGATGATACGCTTTGGCATTTTCGACAGGAAGATAAGGCCCCTTTCTGTCCTCAAGAGTATTAGGATCGTATAGCAAGGCACCCGATTCATCCAAGCCATCTGCCCTGAACGTGGAACTCGGATGAAATCCCTGCAAATCCCGGCCCATCATAGCCTCGCAAAGCTTCATTGTGCCACAATAATGCCGCCCTTCATCGTCCATTGCACCGGATGGTGGATAGTAATCAAAATCACCTTTGAATAAAAGTTCGATGGCGACCTCGATGCTATGGAAATTAGCCATTTGCTTAATCACATAACCGGGGGGGTGCCGGCCCTTAATCATTCTCAGCAACAAGGGAAGGCAAGCGAGAAACAGAGTCATAACAATCCCTATAACAACAAAATCTCTGCCTGTTAGTCTGGTCCTCACAGTTTCATCCTCCCCTTATATCTCTTTACAAACTCGGCGTACTGTTCAGGGGTGTCGATGCCATCGCAGGTGTGCTTTACTTTGCCAACCAGAATACTATAGCCGTTCTCGATGGCTCTTAGTTGCTCGAGTTTTTCTATCTTTTCCAGCGGCGTCTGCGGCAGAGCGGTTATTTCCAGCAGGAATTTCTTGCGATAGGCGTAAATTCCGATGTGGCGCAGGTATTGCCGCACATCTCCTACGCCGGATTTCTCACGGTCATAGGGAATAGGCGAACGCGAAAAATAAATCGCTTTATTATTGCGACCAATTATCACTTTTACGATGTTCGGATCGGAGACCTGTCGAGCGTTTTGAAACTCCGCGGCGAGCGTAGCCATCGGGCAGTCGGGATTGTCCATGAGCATTTTGGCGAGATAGTCGATATTAGCCGGGTCTATCTCCGGCTCGTCGCCCTGGAGGTTCACGATAATTTCAACGTCCATATCGGCGACCGCCTCGGCGATGCGGTCGGTTCCGCTCTGATGGTCGGGAGAAGTCAAAACACATTCGGCGCCGAAAGTCTCAGCGGCGGCAACGACTTTTTCGTCGTCGGCTGCGATGATGACCTTTTCCGGCAGTTTCGCAAGGGAGGCCCGCTCGTACGTGTGCTGGATGAGGAATTTACCGGTATCTTTAGCGAGAACTTTACCGGCGAACCGGGTGGAGCTAAAACGTGCCGGAATTACTGCAATAACCTTCATTTTTATTCAGCCTTTATTATACAAAGTCTCTTTACCGGGCAAGTTATACGCATTCAGGGTCCTCAATCGCCGCGATGCCTGTGCGGCTTCGAAATTCCAACTGGACATTTATCATAAAAAGAAAACCGCAACTTGTCAACAACCGCTTCACAAATTTCCATAACAACAATAAATCTTCTCTCTGAGGATTCGCCCCGTCAAGCTGTAATCAGGCTCCCGCCCCGATCCGATTCGAGAATGGAAAGCTTGTAACCGGCGCCAAACCGAATATACTTTATTGACTATCGAGTTTCGAGGCTTTATCATTATCTTCAAAATAAAATTTCAGGAGCCATAATTATGAAAAAGGTTATAGCAGCAATCGTTCTTGTCGCCCTGACTGTTGTTTTCGCATCAGCCGGCTGCAGGCAGAAGAAGGCGGAAAGCGTCGATACGTATCGTATTGCCGTGATTCCCAAGGGCACGACTCACATTTTCTGGAAGTCGATTCACGCCGGCGCGCTCAAAGCCCAGCAGGAATTGAAGGCATCCGGCCTGAACGTGGAAATCATCTGGAAAGGGCCGCTCAAAGAAGACGACAGGGAATCACAAATCCGCGTCGTAGAGGATTTTGTAACGCGCGGCGTAACGGGAATCGTGCTGGCGCCGCTGGATGATGCGGCCCTGCGAATGCCTGTAAAAGACGCCGTCGACAATGGCATCCCCGTCGTGATTATCGACAGCGATCTTAAGAGCGACGATTACACCAGCTTTGTCGCTACGGACAACTATGTCGGCGGCAGAAAAGGCGGCGAGCGCCTGGCGGAAATCCTGGGCGGAAAAGGCAAGGTCATCATGCTGCGGTACCAGGAAGGCTCGGCCAGCACGATGAACCGCGAGCAGGGTTTTCTGGACGTCCTGAAAGAAAAATATCCCGACATCGAGGTAGTAAGCGCGAACCAGTACGGCGGGGCAACCACCGAGAGCGCCTACCAGGCCAGCGAGAATCTGCTGGCGCCGCTGCGGACTGCCGACGGCAAGCTTACAATCGACGGCATTTTCTGCCCGAACGAATCGACGGCCTTTGCCATGCTGCGGGCCCTTGAGGACAGCGACCTGGCGGGCAAAGTCACATACGTCGGCTTCGACAGCTCCGACAGGCTTGTCCAGGGGCTGCGGAACGGCAAAATCCAGGGGCTGGTGCTCCAGGACCCGATTAATATGGGCTACATAGGCGTCAAGACCCTCGTGGCGCATCTACAGGGTCAAAAGGTGGAGAAACGAATTGACACCGGTTCGGCGGTAGCCACTCCGGAAAACATGGACGATCCGAAGATGAAGAATCTGTTGGAGCCGGATTTCAAGAAATGGCTGAACGAATAGACTCACAGCAACCGGCTGCCTCGTCTCCGCTCGGCATGAAGAAGAACGAGGTCACTCTTCACCCTGAGCGCAGTCGAAGGGTCCGGCTCCAGATGCAGGGAGTTTCCAAGCGATTCGGGGCAACAATTGCGCTGGAAGACGTGAGCATCGAGGTCGCCGCAGGCGAGGTGCTCGCGCTGGTGGGTGAGAATGGGGCGGGCAAAAGCACGCTGATGAAGGTCTGCTCGGGAGCCATCAAGCCCGATGCAGGCCAGATGCGGCTTGACGGCGAGCCCTACCGGCCGGGCAATCCCCTCGAAGCTCGCCGGGCCGGCGTGGCCATGATCTACCAGGAGCTTTCACTGACGCCGCACATGAGCGTTCAGGAAAACATCATGCTCGGGATGGAACCGTCGAAGCTGGGCGTGATACTCTGGAAACAGGTCCGGCAGCGAGCCATCGAAGCGATTAAGGAATTCGACAATCCGGAATTGACGCCGGACGCACGCGTCAGCAGATTGTCGGTAGGTTCGCAGCAGTTGGTGGAGATTGCCAGGGCATTAGCGATAGGCTGCCGGGTTCTGGTACTGGATGAGCCGACCAGCAGCCTGACGCAGCAGGACGTCGAGCGATTATTCGAGATAATAGGCCGGCTGAAACAACAGGGCAAAGCCATCGTTTATATCTCGCATTTTATCGAAGAGGTCAAACGCATCGCCGACAGGGTGACAGTCCTGCGGGATGGAAGAGTGGTCGGCAGCAAAAACGTGGCGGCGATCTCGCCCGATGAGATTGTCTCGCTGATGGTCGGCAGGCAGGTCGAAGAGCTTTATCCCCGCTCTGAACGCCATGCGGGCGAAGTTGTGTTGGAGATCGAAGATCTCGCCGGGGCGGACAAACCGAAATCCGCGAGCCTGACGTTACGCCGCGGCGAAGTTTTGGGCATCGCCGGGCTGGTGGGCGCAGGGCGAACCGAGCTGCTGCGGAGCCTGTTCGGGCTTGATCCGGTCAGGAAGGGCCGGATTAAACTGGGCGTCTACACGGGTCCGGCCTCACCGGTGAAACGCTGGATGCAGGGAGCCGGTCTTCTGAGCGAGGACCGCAAGGAAGAGGGTCTGGCGCTGTCTTTGAGCGTTGCCGACAATGTCACGCTTTCCAAGCTGAAAGGTTTCGGTCCGCTGGGCCTGGTCTTGCCAAGCCGGCAGGATAAAGCGACCCGGCGATGGCTTGAGCGGCTGGATATCCGCTGCCGGGGGCCGCGACAATCCGTCTCGTCCCTGTCGGGCGGCAACCAGCAGAAAGTGGCGCTGGCCCGATTGCTCCAGCACGATGTGGATGTGCTGCTGCTGGATGAGCCGACGCGAGGAATCGACGTGGCGGCCAAGGCGCTGGTTTACAAACTTATCAACGCGCTGGCAAGTGGCGAGGCCGTCCCGGCCTTGCGTCCCGCCGGCATCCCTTCGACTACGCTCAGGACAGGCTTGCCAGCGGAAAGGAACAAGGGCAAGATGCCCTCGCCACACCGACAGCCCAAAGCGGTGCTGATGGTCAGCAGCTATCTGCCCGAATTGATGGGTGTATGCGACCGCGTGGCGGTTATGTGCCGCGGAAGGCTCGGACCGACATACCGCATCGACGAAGTAAACGAGCATGATCTTATGTTAGAGGCAACTGGTCAAATAGTTGTTAGTGAACAGTGAATAGTGTATAGTTGATCGAGGCCGCCTTTGGCGGCACTAAATACTAAATACAAATGACTAAACACTAACTTGTATGAGCGATAAGCAGACAACACTAAAACAAATATTCGGATTCAACTGGCGCCGCTGGCTCAATACGCTCAGCCCCGTCATAGCTTTGTTCGTAGTGTTCGAGTTATTTGTACTGATTGCGCCTTCCAGCTTCGCTACTGCACGGAACATGGAAATGATCGCCCGGCAGACGGCAATCGTCGGCATAGCGGCACTGGGAATGACGCTTGTGATAATCTCCGGCGGGATCGATCTGTCCGTAGGCTCGATCGTCGCTTTGAGCACGGTCGTAATCGCATGGCTTCTGCAGAGCGCCGGAGCAGGCCCCTTGACGGCGGCCGTCGGGGGCGTAGCGGCGGCGGCATTTTTCGGGCTTCTCAGCGGCGTTCTAATTACCCGGCTGCGGGTCGTACCTTTTATCGTAACATTGGGAATGATGCTGGTCGTTCGAGGAGCCGCCAAGGGCATCGGACGCGAGCAGAAAATTGATGTCGACCCGGCACAGCTTAAATGGCTCGATGAGCTGCTGGCCTCGGTGCCCGCCGAGCGAAGCTGGATGCTCCTGCCGCCCGGCGTCTGGATGATGATTTTTCTGGCAATAGGGATGGCCGCCCTGCTGCGATATACCCGGCTGGGCCGGCACACGTTCGCAATCGGCTCGAACGAGCAGACGGCCCGTCTGTGCGGCGTAGCCGTAGAGCGCGTCAAGGTGCTCGTCTATACTTTGTGCGGGGCATTTGGCGGGCTGGCTGGGCTGATGCAGTTCTCCCGCCTGACCGTCGGCGATCCGACCGTAGCGGTAGGACTGGAGCTAAACGTGATCGCCGCGGTAGTCATCGGCGGCGGCAGCCTAAGCGGAGGCGAAGGCTCGATACTCGGGACCCTTGTCGGCGCGCTGATTATGACCGTCATCGCTTCGGGCTGTACGCAGAGAGGCTACCCAAACTGGGTCCAGGAAATTATCACCGGTGCGATTATCGTCATCGCCGTGGCACTCGACCGCCTGCGCCATCGCCGAACCACATAAAATCCGAGAAAAAATTAAAATGTAAAAATCAAAATGCAAAATGACACGTTAGTGTCATCCTGAGGCAAAACCGAAGAGCCTGCCCTGGATAATGCTAAAGGATGACAACAGATGGGTCTGTCCGATGATCGATGTCCCTGCTTGTCATTCTGAGCGTAACACAGTGAAGCGAAGAATCTAAACGCTGCAGAAGCATGATCAATCGATGCGTTACTATAATACCGACGGCGTTGAGATCCTTCGCTTCGCTCAGGATGACAAGTAAGGAGCGTTTAATTCGCGAAGTTTATCCTCGATCGCATCGAAGAGCTCAGAACGCCTTAAAAGCGGCGTTCTTATTTTTTATCTTTGATATTTACATTTTCCTCCAACACTTCGATGCCTTCGAGCATTATACTAATAGATGGGCGAACGCCGAGACGTATCGGATGCAGACAAGTGGATGAGATAAGTGTGGATTTCGCGGTAGAGCTAAACCATGCAGCCGGCGAACGGCTATCAGAACCAAGCTTGATGGATGTCCTTTCTGCCGAGCTTTGGCGCCTCAAGCGGATTATCGCCGGTATGGGATTAAGCGCTTCGGACAGTGAAGATGTCCTTCAGGATGTGTCCATCCAGGCGCTGAAGCAGAGCAGGAACGGTTCACAAACCGCCCTTCCGAGCCGAGAAGACAGCGTTAAGTGGCTGATAAAGGTCACCGTTAACAGATGCCTGATGGAACACCGACGCCGGCGAACTTTTCGAAGGTATGCCAGTGAAATATTGAAACGAAGGCTGGAAACCAAAAAAGCCTCAAAGCCGGCAGATGAGAAAGCGATTGTCGCCGAGGAGCTTGAAATTGTGCGTGAGAGTCTGCATAAGCTGGATGATTCTTTGCTGTCGCCAATAGTATTGCGGTATTTCTGCGACCTGAATTCAAAAGAAATCGGAGAGATACTGGCTTTGAGCCCATCGGCAGTGCGAAGCCGTCTGCGAGAGGCGAGAATGATTCTTGCTAAAGGATTATTAGAACGAGGTTTAGAACCGTAATGGAAAAGTTTTGCGAAGATATCGAACAGATGCTCGTCGATTACGCCGACGGGAAGTTATCGCCGAGTGATTCGAGTATGGTGGCCGAGCATTTGGCAACATGCGAGCATTGCCGGATGTTACTTAACGGACTGCAAAAGTCGCTCGAGCTCGCCGGCGTTATCTGGGCCGATAGTCTGGCGGAAACAGAGCACATTTTTATCCCAGCAGCTAAAACCAAAAAAATCCGCCGGCCTCGATATGCCGCAATAGCAGCGAGCTTTTTGTTGGTGGCAACGGCATCTGTTGTGTGGCATACCCTCACAAGACCGAAAGAGAACAAACTGACGTTTACAGAGATTGAACGCAAGATATCCGAATCGGGCAGTGCCGCTCAATTATTAGCCGCAGCGGAACTGCTCAGTGATAATCCTGAAGCTGAAAATATAGTCAAGCAGCAATACCAATACATTGTTGAGACTTACCCCCAGACAAGTTCAGCCATTAAAGCAAAATCGAAAATGCAATAATTCTTTAAGGAGATTAGAAATGATCAGGTTAAAAACAACGCAAATAATAATTGTCCTGATTTTGGCATGCACTATCAGCCCGTTAACAGGCGCCGAGCCTAATGAGGCCAAAACAGAACTGAAATTCGAAATCGATAACGTAAGGTCGCAGCTCTGGCTGAGCGACCGTTCAGATAAACCCGGCCAAGGTCCTATTAAGCCCACACATGTGGCAATACTCCATATACGACAGCCCCACTTGGATATGCCCATAAGTCACGAGGGAGTATTACAAATCCTAAAGACCGCTGCAGGACAATCCTTATCCCAGCAGCAACGAAAATTCTTGACGGCTTCAGACGCCATTACCTGGTGGGGCATCGAAGCGATCAAGAACCACGATACGGTCTTTCTTTATGCAGTCAGCGAAGAAGATGCGAAAAAGACAGTCCAGGCTTATCTTGAGATCCCAACAAATGAGATTAATTCAAGAGTTCGGGAGTATAGAAAATACATAAAAGACAGAAAGGAAGAAATAGTCGAAATCAAGAAAACCCTGCCTGAAAAACAAAAACAAGCGGACGAGACGGAGTCGAAGTACCTGGAAATCAAGAAAACCCGCTATTTCTCGCTCCCCGATGACGAAGCATATGAAAAGGCAAAAGAGACCATGCTCGAGATGTACAAGATGCTGGATATCGTGGAAATTGAGCTTGCGGGTATAAAGGAGAAGATGGCGGTAATCAATGAATATCGCAAAACTCCCCAAAATGCACAAGAAGTGGCTCGACGCAATAAATTGACTGATGAAATGATCGCGAAGCTGGATCAAATGTTCATCGAACAAACAATTGAGCTAAAAAGTGCCCAAGCCCGAGAAAAAGCTGCTATTAAGATTCGCGACCGGGATAAAACTTTTGTCGATCTGTTTATACAATGGAGAAATATAAAGGGGGAAGTTGATAACTTAAAAACCAACCTTGAAAGTGCTGAAAAAAACGTGCTGGAAGGAGAGGAAATGCTAACCAATCCAAGTCCGGCCTGGCTGCCGCCGGAAATATATCAGAACAAGGTGACGATTTATCCGGTCCTCACAGAGCAATCTTGACGAGACAGCATCCACCAGGTGCCTTAATGAAGTTAGACGGGAAATCTCGATTGAACAGACTGAAAGAAATTATTCGGTCCGGTGTAACAGACAGTCGCCGAATCCGGATATGGATGCCCTAATGAGAGGATCTAAGCGATGAGTCTTATTCGGATTAGAAATATTATTTCGTTGCTGAGTTGGATTATGCTTCTGAGTTGTCCAATCCGAGCAGTCGCAGGCAAATCGCCTCAAGCCGGTAATACGGCACGCGAACTGGTCAAGGAAACATCTCCGATTCGTTCGTACACAGTAGACAAGAAAGTTTCGGATTTTCCGCCGTCGCGAGACCTATCGACGCCGGAGGCGGCTTATGCTACCATTATGCGGGATTTTATGGCCACAGGAGCAAGCGATTCGGAGTGGTCGGAGATTTCAGTTCAGCAGACGTATGGAACGGAGCGACGACCGGTATCGCCGGAACGCGCAAGCAACTGCCTTGATGCCCAGATTCATGAAGTCATCATTTACAGAGATCGCCTGGCGCTAGTTATCGCGAAGATGAGAGAACGTGATACGGTCGGCTATGACCAACGTTTCCTGTTCTATGCCAACGGCCGTTGGCTCAATTCCGGGCACGATGGGCTCGCATCAACAGTAGAAGAGGCACGAGATAATTTCCTTCGTAAAAGCGAAAGACTATATAGATCCAATCTGTATCGGCAGAAGCGGCGAGAGTTTTTGAACAGGCAGCCGGTTGCTGATCCGAACTCACATCTGAAGCCTTACGTCGAATTCCTCCAAAAACAAGGACACCAGCCACATTCCTTCATGATGGAAGCGTTTAGTAAATATCAGTTGGTCGTCATGGGTGAGATACATAACCGGCCCACCTACTGGGCATTCAATGCCGAATTAGTGCGCGATCCGGCTTTTGCCCAAACAGTGGGAACGATCTATACGGAGTTGCCTTCGAACCACCAGGAAAGTATTGACAAGTTTTTGGCTCAAGACACATGTGAAAAAGAACTGATCATTCAAATGCTGCGCGATTTCTTTGAATTAGGATGGCCATGTAAGCCAACGCTTGACTTTTTTGTGGCCGTCTGGGAAGTCAATCAAAGACTGCCATCTGACACGAAGCTACGTATTCGCCTTGTTGATATGCAGCGGCCCTGGGAAAAGATTCAGAAACGGGAGGACTGGCAGGCATACAATGTGGATCGCGATTCATTTATGGCCAAGAACATCATAGACGATCTCGGTACCAAGAAAGACAAAAGAAATGGATTCTTTATCGTCGGTATGATGCATGCCATGGAGGAGCTTTGTGTCGCTGAGGAAACGCCCAGACCCTCTGCGGGTTGGCACTTGAAGCAATCGCTTGGCGATCAACTTTTTACTGTCTTTCAACACGCACCTGTCCAGACAGACAGGGGCGTAACCAGCGGGCGTCTAGCGTTGGGATTGATTGACACCGCGTTTGCAAAACTTGACGATCGACCCATTGCTTTTACTCTTGAGGAAGGCCCGTTTGGAAAACTGCCATTTGACGGCATGCCGGATGCAGACGTCTATGGTACTTTTGGCGATGGTTATGATGCGTACCTGTATTTGATTCGGCTCGAAGACGAAATACTATCCCCGCTAATTGAAGGATTTTATTCCGACGAGTTTATGCCTGAAATTGACCGTCGTTATCGACTGATGAATGACGGAAAACCTCTTTTTTCGGATATCGATTTGCCAACACCGGCACGGGTCATCGCCATGCGAGCCGCGTATTGGGGACAGCCACGCAGTTGGATACCGGAACTGGGGACGAAGAATGCCTGGCACTACGGGGATGATTGGCGAAAAGAGATCATGGCCGGAGCCGACAAACGTCATCTCAACGCCACGCGGAAGGAACTGACTGCGGAACTCGATAAGATATATCATGGAATCAGGGAGATTGACCCGGAGAAGTACGTGTGGACATCGTGGGAGAAGGCTTTCGATTTCAACTACCTGACGATGACTGACTGGCCGGCCATGTTTGAATGGTGGTGCAATGTCGTCAGAGCGCACCCGCTCGAATCCGCGGAGTACGGTGAATTGAGTCGCAACAAGGAAGAATTGCCGGAGATCAAAGTCACGACCAGGCTTCGAGGCGATATCACTTTCTCTAAGGTCTTCACCTTCAAGTATCTGCCGCTCCAGGAGCGATGGCAGGCCCAATATGGCTTGGATCTGCATTTGGATCCCAAATGGAAGGATTTGCCAAAAGCTAAAAAAATACCATCACCCTGACGGTTTGAGTTCTTGTACCATATATTTCATATACACAACACCGTGTATGTATCTTTCATATTGTCGCGGCGACGTTTTACTGTCATAATAATCTTGGTCCGTGAGTTTTTGAACTCTTCATAATGATGGATATGGGATAGACGATACGAGAATGATTGTCGGCGTTATGACAGCACATTTATCTTTGCAGGGGGTAACGTCCCTCAAGGGAAAGAGGAGCATCGTCAAGAGCGTCATCGGTCGGCTCAAGAGCAGATTCAACATCTCGATCGCCGAAGTCGACCATCAGGACAATAAGAATGGTGCCGTGATCGGCATTTCAATCGTCAGCAACGATACCCGCTTCATAGACCGCCAGTTCGATGCGATTCTCGATTTTATGCGGAATGACGGCCGGTTCTACCTCGGGCAAGTCGAACGCGAAACCCTCTAGGTATTTACGATTGCCGAATGCCGAATGCCGATTTCAAAACAAAAATGCAGAATCATCGCTTTGTGATGATGACTTCCACAATTTTGCATTTTACATTTTTATATTTGATTTCAAGTTGCGAAGAAAATCATGTCGACGACAAACCTCGCACCAAGAAATATATCCAATCCCATAGTCGCACAGAGCAAGCTATGCCGGAGCAGATGCGTTCGGAATTTTGCACGAGCCGTAAAGAAAAAAACCGCAATCGTAATCGCGCCGAGTATGTACATTTTTGCCGTTTCGGTCAAAAGCCTTGCGTATCCCGATCCCAGTCCCGCGAAGACCTGGAAGTATTTTGTAGCCAGCAGCAATGTCGCGATAGCAAGAATGCCCATAAAGATTGCCGTAAACAAAATCCACTTTCGGTCGGCAAAGCCGGCACAAACGAATCCCTGCATCCCCGCACCGATAAGGACCGAGCAGCACAGCACACTGACGGCAAGCCAGATAACAGGGCTGATATCGAAAAAAGATTCGCAGAAGGCTAATATCGTAGCGACGGCAAAAATCGCCACAATGCCGAATCGACGAACAGCCAGTCCCCTGAGAAATCTTCCCCTCTGCAAAATCCCGCCCCTGCTCAGACCTTCCAGCGGCACAAGGAGCATAGAAAAACCCATAATCAGTGATGCGACCGGAATATGATAAAAGCCGACTAAAGTCATGTTGCGTTTAGCAGCAACCAGCGGAGCCACCAGGCCGGCCAGGTCGGCACCGTGGAGTTTGAGCTTGATCGGGATCGGGTATAAACCGAATCGAGCGGAGAGAAGGAAGAACAGCGCGATTGTCAAAAAAGGCAGAAACGATAACGGCACACGCAGCGGTTTCCATTTGCCTTCCGGGCCAAACACCGCCGGGCAAAACAGCCACGGTATAGCAGCGAATAAAAAGCCCGCCGACGGGTGAAATTTAGCTAATCCGAGCGCGAATGGCCCAAAGCCGTAAATGGCTCCGGCAAAAAACGACTCGGCGAATCCGGCAACCCAGCGCCGACTGATCACATACGTACCCAATGAGGCCAAACAGATATTTGCTACGAACAGGTCTTGTAACCGCAGTGTATCGAAGCCATTGAAATACGGTCGATACAGATAAACGGCAAAAGCCGTATAAACAGCCGCGGCTACGGCAAACCTCGTGTACTTCGTATTCATTTCAGAATTACTCTGCCGGTTCCGGTAGTTATCCTGCCTATCCTGTAAACCTGCTCGCCGAATCGCGTCAATTTCTCTGCGATTGAATCGGCGAAATCCTCAGCCACGATCAGCACAAATCCTATCCCCATGTTAAAGACCCGGTACATTTCCTCTTCTTCGACGGGGCCCGTATTTTGCAGAAACGTAAAAATCTTATGCTTCGGCCAGCTCGATTTTTTTATGACCGCGTTGCAGTCTTTCGGCAGCACTCGCGGAACATTGCCCGGCAGACCGCTTCCGGTAATGTGTGCCATCCCGTGGACGATTTGTTTGACTTTGTACTGCGAGAGCAATTTCACAACCGGCCGAACATAGATACACGTCGGTTCCAGCAAAACATCGCCCAGAACATCGCCGTCGAGTTCATCCAACACATCGGTCATCTTGAGCTTTGCCTGTTTGAAACAGATATTGCGAGCGAGGGCATAGCCGTTACTGTGCAGTCCGCTGGAGGCAAGGCCGAGAATCACGTCGCCACTTCTTATGGTTTGGCCCGTAATGATTCTCTTTCGCTCAACCACACCGACTGCGAAGCCGGCCATATCGAAATCATCAGGGGCATAAGTATCGGGCATCTCAGCGGTTTCTCCGCCGATCAGTGCGCAGTCCGCTTGCCGGCAGCCGGCAGCGACACCTTTGACCATCTCGGCGATGATTTCCGGCTCCAGCTTGTGAACCGCCAGATAGTCCAGAAAGAACAACGGCTCGGCCCCCTGCACGAGCATGTCATTGACGCTCATCGCCACCAGGTCGATGCCGACGGTATCGAATTTCTTTATCTGGCCTGCTAATTGGACCTTGCTGCCAACGCCATCGGTGCAGGCTACCAGGACGGGATTCTTGTAATTTCTTTTGAAGAGTCTCTCATCGTAGTCCAGCCGGAACATCCCCGCGAAGGCATTATATGATTCAATAACCCGAGGCCCATATGTGCTGGTAACGGCCGATTGGATCTGCCGAACCATCTCGTCGTTGGCGTCAATATTTACCCCAGACTCTGCGTAGCTGATATATTTGCTCATTAGCGGAAAACCATCCAATTTCCGATTTACAATCGGAAGAAAAATTTAGCCCCCATTTATTTCGTCAAACAGATTCATATGATACCGTTCCATCGTAAACTTGTTGACCGCCACATCGACCGGTATTCGATATTTGCCGGTCCAGCATGCGGTGCAGTAGTGGTCCGGCGGCAACACCGCACAGGACAGCATTCCCTCCAGCGACATATAGCCTACGCTGTCAACTTCGAGGAACTCCCTGATTTGCTCCAGATCCCGATTGTTTGCCAGCAGCTCTTCTTTGGTCGGGAAATCTACGCCGTAGAAACACGGGAACCTGATCGGCGGACAGCTCGCTCGCATGTGGATTTCCTTAGCCCCGGCCAGCCGCAACGCCCTGATCTTGCCACGCGTCGTCGTGCCGCGAACTATCGAATCGTCTACCACGACGATGCGTTTGCCGGCGACAACTTCGTTGACCACCGCCAGCTTGAGTTTCACTTCATGCTCTCTGAGCTTCTGATCAGGCGAGATAAAAGTCCGCCCCACGTAGTGACTTCTGACCAGAC
>Ga0315288_10007565_pt1 | contig 13750 bp, 13 predicted proteins | sample YL17G11_20_MG_FD_203454 | JGI IMG/M metagenome (GOLD analysis project Ga0315288, IMG submission 203454) | Sediment microbial communities from Yellowstone Lake, YNP, Wyoming, USA - YL17G11_20 | ecosystem: Environmental > Aquatic > Freshwater > Lake > Sediment | place: USA: Wyoming | collected...
ACTGCAGGATGAGGGGGAGGCAGCCGCCGAGGGGGTTGACCTTGTTCTCTTTATAGAACTTCATCATCTCCTGGGACAGCTTCTCTTTATCGTCCTTGTATTTCTCCTGCAGTTTCTTTATCTCCGGCTGGATCTTCTGCATGGCGATCATGGACCTCGTCTGCTTGATGGTCAGGGGCAGCAAGACGAGCTTCACCACGACGGTCAACAGGATGATCGCCACGCCGTAGTTGCCGGTGAAGTTATAGAAGGCCTGCAGCAGGAAGTTTAGCCCCGCTACTATCCCGTTCCAGATCTCTCCGATTACGTTCATCGTAGCTATCCCTCCGGTAGAGGGTCATATCCGCCGTCGTTCCAGGGGTGGCATCGCGCCAGCCTGCGCAGGCCCAGCCAGGTGCCCCTTACGGGCCCGAACCTGTCAACCGCCTGTATCATGTACTGCGAGCAGCTAGGATAGAATCGGCAGGCGGGGGGCAGCCAACTAGATACCAGGACCTGGTAGGTCCTTGCCGCTGACTTGATCGCCCACTGCAGGGCTTTGCTGATGGCCGATATCACTTGGCGTTCCCCCGCTTGACTTTCCGGATGTCCCTCTCTATGCCTTCGTAGCCAGCCGCCAAGATGCCGCGACGTGCTACGACCACTACGTCCTCGCCCACAGGCAAAAAGGCCGTGTTTCTCCTGATAGCTTCCCTGATTCTCCTCTTGATACGATTGCGCTTTACGCTCCCGCCCGCCTTTTTTGTCACGGAGATGCCGATGCGAGTCTGTCCTTCCTGGTTGGGGAGCCTGTAGAGGGTGATCGTTTCCAGAATTTCCCTGTCGCCGCCCTCAATCACTCTCCTGAAATCGCGGCTGTTCCTCAGGGTTTCCATAGGGCTTTCAGGCACTCAGCCTCTTTCTGCCTTTTTGCCTCCTCCTCTTTAGAACAGCCCTTCCGGACCTTGTGCTCATCCTCTTGCGGAAGCCGTGGTTCTTCTTCCTTTTTCTGGTATTTGGTTGATACGTTCTCTTCATTGTTTTACCTCCAAAAAAACATGCAAATTATATCTGTGGGTATGTGGGGTGTCAAGGAAAGCCCTGCTAGTCCGACATGTGCCGCGCGAAAGCGCATGTGGGGGCGTCTTCTGGGGGCCCAAGCGCCCCTGCGAGCGGACCGGGCGCGGCCGGCCTTCAGCGCCCCAGCGCTGCCGGCTCCGACGGGACGCATGCTGGCTTCCGGAAGGTCTTCGCCTCTTCCCGCAAGCCGCTTGTTTGTCAGCTCCCATATCGTCGACCTCTTCCTTTCTCTTACCTTGCGCCTGGTTTCCAGGTGTTTTTCTCGCCATGCCACAAATACCTCTTAACCGCGCGCGGTGCTGTTGTTATAATAGCAAATTGTCCTCATGTAATTCGCGTTGAGCCGGGGAAAGGGTTTTTCAACAGCTGTGGAAATCATTGTGCAAAAGACCGTGTTTGGGCAGCTTGTTGAGGCTTTATCTGCCTCTGCTGTAGCCCCCGGTGTCCCTGTTCTTATGCTTCCAGCAGGCCGAGAAAATGTCGATTGCGTGTGCATAAAGCCCGTGCTTTCCCGCTTTCCTGCAGCTTTCCTCTTCTTTTTCCTGGCCTTTTCCTCTCGTGCAAGAAGGATGGTGAAAAACCGTGGACGGTGATACCGGTAGGTCGCCGCATGACCGAGGCGTGTTCCCCCCCCACACACGAGTCGCCATACCCGATGAGGAAGGCTCCTACCAGATCATCGACGTCGAGGAAGGAGCCTTTTCCGACTACACCGACCGCCTGGCCGGATTGCTCTCGGAAGCACTGCGCGACAGGGGCGCGCAGGTGCCTGCCGTGGCGCTGCGTGAGGTCATCGACAACCTTATCCATGCCTTGCCCTGTTCCGTCTCGGTCGTCCTCGACCCCCAGATCAACAACGTGTTCTTATCTGATACGGGGCCGGGGATACCACGGTTGGATCTCGCTTTCGAGCTGGGCTATTCCACGGCCAACGAACTTCACAGATCATATATCAGGGGCGTAGGCATCGGACTTCACCTTGCCCGGGAGGATATGCGCTCCCTGGGCGGGGAGCTCCGCATCGAGTCCGATCCCGGCGCGGGAACATACGTGCACCTGGCCCTGGCGGGCATGGCGCCCCTCTCCAGTTGGGATGAAGGAGCGGAGGCGCTTCGCCTTACCCAACGCCAGAACAACATCCTCTTCCTGCTCTCAGAGGGAGAGTCTCTCGGCCCGTCCAAGGTATCGTCCGAGCTTAACATAGGTGTGAGCACCGCCCACCGTGACCTTGTAAAACTCCAGGAATTGGGGCTTATATACATCAACCCAACTGGAAAAAGATTCCTTTCGGAAGTGGGGAGATCCTACTTGCAGAGCCTTCTGTCGCTGTAATAGAATAGCGCTGTGGCGTTACCTGCGACCCTCCCCGGGGGATGATCCAATGTCGGCAAAAACGAACCTTTTATGGGATAAATGCCAGGAAATTATCCAGGAACGCGTCACCAACTCATCCTCCATGTGGTTTAAAAACCTGCGTGCCGACAAGGTCGACGGCTCTACGCTCATCATCTACACCAACAACGACTTCATCAAGGAGTGGGTGGACAAGAGGTATCTTAACCTTATACAAGAGGTTGCCTCAGAGGTCTTCCCCGGGGTAGACAAAGTACAGCTCGTACTAAAGGATCGTCGCAGAAAAGGGACGCGGGATCCGGTATATCTCGACGTAAACCTTCTCGCGGAGGAAGAGGTCTCCGATGCTTCCAGCGATCTCAACCCGCGGTTCACCTTCGAGACCTTCGTGATCGGGGCCAGCAATCGCTTTGCGCATGCCGCCGCCCTCTCGGTATCTGAGAATCCCACCTCTTACAACCCGCTTTATATCTATGGGGGGGTTGGTTTGGGAAAGACCCATCTTCTCCACTCCATCGGTCACTACACCAAGAGGCTCTACCCGAACTTTAGGGTCATCTACAGGTCGTCGGAACAATTCCTCAACGATTTCATCAATTCTTTGACCTCTAGTTCCATCCCCACCTTTCAGAGGAGATACCGCTCTATAGATATGCTGCTCATTGACGACATCCAGTTCCTGGCCAACAAGGAGAGGACGGTTGAGGAGTTTTTCCACACCTTCAACGATCTCCATAACAACAACAAGCAGATCATCTTGAGCAGCGATTGTCCTCCCAAGGAGATCAGTGGATTGCAGGAGAGGCTCATATCCAGGTTCGAGTGGGGTTTAATAACAGACATCCAACCACCAGAGCTGGAAACCAGGATCGCCATCCTCAGGAAAAAATCGGCTCTAGATAAAAAAGCTGTGCCTGATGAGGTCATCAACTATATCGCCTCCCGCTTCGACTCCAACATCCGGGAGCTTGAGGGAGCCCTGATACGGGTGATCGCCTACTCGAGCTTGTCTAAAGAACCCATTACCCCGGAAATGGCCAAGGAGGTACTCAGGGATATACTCCCGGAGGAGGAGAACAGGGACATAACCATCGACCACATCATGAAGGTCACTGCCGACTACTTCAATCTTTCGATAAAGCAGTTAGTGAGCCCTAACCGCTCCCGCCAGCTCGTCACCGCTAGGCAGGTCTGTATGTACTTATGCAGGGAGTTAACCGATAAATCCCTGCCGACCATCAGCAATGCTTTTGGCGGGCGCCATCATTCGACTACCATCCATTCCGTGGAGAAGATAAAAAAACTCATGGAGGAGAAGAGAGACATCTACGATGCTGTCCAGAAACTGACCAATAAGATCAAACAAGTCTGAGTATATCCTTGTGCAAAAGATGTTGTTTCGGTTGTTGATAAAGAGGAAAAAGATTGGAGGAATAAAAGGCATGTTTATAAAGCCATCCTTTTCGTGCCCGGTAGACATCTTTTGCACAAGGATATCTACAACCTTTATTATCCCCTTAACTCCTCTTTCCTGTCTTTTCCACAAAATAAACAGCCTCTACTATTACTACTAATAATTAATTAAATATATTATCAGTATCAATATCATTAGGAGGTAAGAACAATCATGAAATTCAGTGCCCTCAGGGAAGATCTGTTGAACGCGGTGCAGATCGTACAGTATTCAGCCAATGCAAAAGGGATGATGCCAATCCTATCAGGGATAAAAATCGAAAGTGAAGATGGAGGGTTGGTCTTTCATACCACGGACCTGGAGTCATATACCATCACGAGTTGTACGGCGAACGTAGAACAGGGAGGGGTATGTGTAGTAAATCTCAAGGTACTCATGGACTTTTTGAGGGATTTGAAGGACGAGAAGGTGGATGTAGAGGTCGTTGGGAACGAGATGGTACTGCAGGGACAAAAAACGGTTTTCAGGCTGTTCACCATGCCGCCGGAGGATTTTCCTGACGCACCCTTGGTGAACGTTCCAGTGCTGGAGGAATTGGAGAGCAGAATATTTATACCGGCCGTACAAAAGGTGTCGCGCGCAGCTTCAAAGGATGAGAAGAGGCCAACCTTACTCGGGATCTTATTGGAGATAGAGGAAGACGGAATACACATGGTAAGCACTGACAGCTACAGGTTGGCCATCCGCAGAATAAGCGAAGGATATAAGACCCTGGAAAAAGGACAGTACATAATCCCGTCATCGGCGATGGTAAACCTGGCGAGGGTCGCTGGGAAGGTGGAGAGGATAAACGTATATCGCGACGAGAACGGGGGACAGGTAAAGTTCGACGTAGGCGGCTCTAGCCATATTATCAGGTTGATAGAAGGCAAATTCCCGAAGTACGGTCAGTTTATCCCGGAAAGTCTGGAGAAGACCTTGGAAGTCGATAAAGATGAGATGTTAGGCGCAATAAAAAGAGCATCGCTTATAAGCAGCACCGTAAGGCTCAGAATAAACACGGATGGTGTAACCATGGTGAGCGAGTCCAGGGAGATAGGGGAGGGTAAAGAAAACATAGCAGCTGTGTACAGCGGAGAGGAGATGGACATAGCCTTCAACAGCAGGTTCCTGGAGGATGGCATAACATCCATCGACGGGGAAAAAGTGGTGTTCGGTATATCGGAACCATTGAAGCCGGGGATAATAAGAGAAAAAGACGGAGACGACTTCATGTACATCATCATGCCCATCAGGTTGTAAAGGAGGAAAAACACCCACGCCGTGATAGGGGTTACGAGGCTTTATAACTTCAGGAACTATGATCGCAGGTTGATGGAGTTCAAGCCGGGCATAAACGTTGTGATCGGGGATAACGGGCTAGGGAAGACAAACCTTCTCGAAGCCCTTTTCTTCTTGCTGCAGGGAAGGTCGATGAGGACGAACGACGTAAGGGAGATGATAAGGAACGGGGAAGAAGAGGCGGTTGTGGAGGGGACGCTATACAAGGGAAGGGAAATAAAACTGAAGGTAATTATAGAGCGGAATGGTGATGTGCGCGGGAGGAGAAAGCTGGAAGACATAACGGCAGTTTCCTTCCAGCCGGACGACATATGGATGGTAAAAGGGGGTCCGGAGACCAGGAGGAGATACCTGGACGAGGTGGCGCTGGAGACAAAGAAGGAATATAAGGAAACGCTAAGAGAATATCAGCGCGCGCTGAAACAGAGGAACGAAGCCATAAGAACGGTGAGGAAGGGCACAAAAGGAAGGGAGTTCATAAGGACCTGGAACCCACTGCTTTACCAGCACGGCAGCACGATCGTGGCCGAGAGGTCGGAGACCCTCAGGGTCTTGCAGGAAAAGATGGCGTTCCTGGGAGAAAAGTGGGGCAAAGGAGGGGTAGAGCTTAAATATTATACCTCCATGGGCGACGATGCCGGTGACGAGAAAAAAACCCTGGAGAGGATGGAAAAGATGGAGGATGCAGAGATAAGGAGGGGAGTGAGCCTTATCGGACCGCACCGCGACGAGCTGCTACTTTACCTGGCGGAAAAAAATGTGAGGAGGGAATGTTCGCAGGGCGAACAGAAGTTGATGACCATCATGTGGAGGATGGCGCAGGCGAGGATGATGGAGAGTGGCACCGGGAAAAGCGCCCTGCTCTTGATGGACGACTGTCTATCCGAGCTTGACGAGGGGAACCGAAAAACGATCATGGGTGAATTCGCGGGGTGGGGACAGGTGATAGTAACCGCCACGGACGACATGGAGGAGCTCGCGGGGACGCATAAGATCTGGCTCGACCGGGAGGAGCAGGGTTGACGGACGAAGGCGACGTCATGGATATGCGGGGCGCCATGCGGGAGTTCCTGGCGGGAGAGGGCATGCAGGAGCTTGAAGACTTGCTGCGCATAAAGGAGGCGTGGCGGGGATTGGTGGGAGAAGAAACCGCCGCCAGGACCAAGCCATACCGGCTGGAAAAGGGAAAGCTGTACGTAGGAGTCGGCTCTCATGCTTGGGCACAGGAGGTGCACTACCGCGTCGAAGATATAAAAACCAAGATAAAAGAGGAACTCGCTGTCGATATAAGGGAGATAAACGTCAAGAAAATAAACCTCAGGTAAAAGGTTATTTTAGTGGCGAAAAAGCGTCAAAACCATTTAAAAAGAGGCGAAGTAAGTACCCCCCGGATGATATAATTTGATTGTTGGAATGCGCGCAGTCACGGCGCAGACGATAAGGCGAGATGGAGGATTTATGGCAGGAGCGACCAGGAAAGCCGAGATATACGACGAGAGCTCCATATCCGTCCTCGAGGGCCTGGATGCGGTAAAAAAACGACCGAGCATGTATATCGGGACGACCGGCCCCAGGGGCCTGCACCACCTGGTCTACGAGGTCGTGGACAACAGTATCGACGAGTGCCTGGCTGGATATTGCAGGAACATCTGGATAACCATCCATAATGACGATTCGATAACCGTAGTCGACGACGGCAGGGGGATCCCCGTCGGCATCATGAAAAAGCAGAACAAGTCGGCGGCAGAGGTGGTGATGACCACCCTGCATGCAGGGGGGAAATTCGGCAGCAAGGTGTACAGGGTCTCCGGCGGCCTCCATGGCGTCGGCGTGTCGGTAGTGAACGCCCTCTCCAAGTGGCTCATCCTCGAGGTGGGCAGGGACGGCAAGGTTTACCAGCAAAGATACGAAAAAGGCGCCCCGGTGACCGAGCTCAAGGTCGTCGGTGAGACGGACAGGACCGGCACCATCATCAGCTTCGCCCCCGATCCGGAGATCTTCGAGAGCACCGATTTCGACTTCGACGTCATCTCCCAGAGGATGCGGGAGATGGCCTTTCTCAACCGCGGTTTGAGGATAGAGATAAAGGACGAGCGCAAGGACCCGCCCGAAGAGGCTACTTTCCGTTACGAAGGCGGCATCAACGATTTCATCAAGCACATCAATGCCAACAAGGACCCCTTACACGACAAGACTATCTTCATGAGCGCTGAACAGGAGAAAGCGCAGGTGGAGATATCCATGCAGTATAACAAGGGCTACGTCGAGAGCATCTACACCTTCGCCAACAACATAAATACCCACGAGGGGGGGACGCACCTCGTGGGCTTCAAGGCCGCCCTGACCAGGGTGATCAACGACTACGCCCGCAAGAAGGGATTCCTCAAGGAGAAGGAGGACAACCTCATCGGGGAGGACGTTCGCGAGGGGCTGGCCGCCATCGTCAACGTCAAGCTCAAGGAGCCTCAGTTCGAAGGGCAGACCAAGACCAAGCTGGGCAACACCGATATCAAGGGATTCGTGGAGTCCGCCGTCAACGCCAAGCTGTCGGAGTGGCTCGAGGAAAATCCCGGTGAGGGGAAGACCATCATGGGCAAGGTCATCGGCGCCTCCAAGGCCAGGATGGCCGCCCGCCACGCCCGGGAGTTGACGCGGCGCAAGGGACTCCTGGAGAGCACCTCCCTGCCCGGCAAGCTCGCCGACTGCACCATGAGGGACCCCTCCATGTGCGAGATATACCTGGTGGAGGGCGATTCGGCCGGCGGCTCCGCCAAACAGGCCCGGGACAGGCGCTTCCAAGCCATCCTCCCACTCAAGGGAAAGATACTCAACGTGGAGAAAGCCAGGCTGCACAAGATCCTCAACAACACCGAGATACAGGCTATTGTCTCGGCCTCCGGCACGGGTATCGGGGAGGAGTTCGACATCTCCAAGGCGCGCTACCACAAGGCGATCATCATGACCGATGCAGACGTGGACGGCGCCCACATCAGGACCCTTATCCTCACCTTCTTTTTCCGCTACATGCAGGAGATGATCGAGGCCGGGTACGTGTACATCGCGCAGCCGCCGCTGTACCGCATAACCTGCGAGAAGAAAGATTATTACGCCTATAACGACTCCGAGATGGAGGAGCTGACCAAGAGGTTCAACGGCAAGAAATACGATATACAGCGCTATAAGGGCCTGGGAGAGATGAACGCCGAGCAGCTCTGGGAGACGACCATGAACCCCGAACAGCGCACCCTCATGCAGGTCGCCCTGGAAGACGCCATCATAGCCGACGAGATCTTCAACACGCTCATGGGAGACGACGTCGAGGCCAGGCGCCAGTTCATCCAGAAGCACGCCAAGAACGTCCGCTTCCTGGACATATAACCAGGCCCGCCGCGATACGCCAGGAGGAAGAAAATGGTACAAATCCTCGCCGGGAAGATAAAACCCGTGGAGATAGACGAGGAGATGCGGCGCTCATACATGGATTACGCCATGAGCGTGATCGTGGGCCGCGCCCTCCCTGACGTGAGGGACGGCCTCAAGCCGGTGCACCGCAGGATACTCTACGGCATGTACGAACAGAACCTCTCCCCCAACCGGCCCCACCGCAAATCGGCCAGGGTGGTGGGGGACGTCATGGGGAAATACCACCCCCACGGCGACGCCGCCATTTACGACACCCTGGTGAGGATGGCGCAGGACTTCTCCTCCCGTTACGAACTCATAGACGGCCATGGCAACTTCGGCTCCGTCGACGGAGACAGCGCGGCGGCGATGCGCTACACGGAGGCGCGGCTCTCGCCCATCAGCATGGAGATACTCCGGGAGATCGACAAGGAGACGGTTGACTTCGTCCCCAACTATGACGAGTCACTGGAAGAGCCGTCCGTTCTGCCCTCCCGCTTCCCCAACCTGTTGGCCAACGGCTCGTCGGGCATTGCCGTGGGGATGTCCACCAACATACCGCCGCATAACCTGGGCGAGGTGATAGACGCCGCCGTCGCCGTGATAAAGAATCCGGACACTGAGAACAGGGAGCTGATGAAGCTCGTGAAGGGCCCCGACTTTCCCACCGGGGGCATGGTCATGGGGCTCGAAGGCATCAGGGAGGCATACGAGACGGGGCGCGGGGTGATCAGGGTCAGGGGGAAGGCCCACATCGAGCAGAACAAGGCAGGCCGCACCAGCATAGTCATCACCGAGATTCCCTACCAGGTCAACAAGTCGAGGATGACGGAGAGGATAGCCGAGCTGGTTAGGGAGAAGAAGCTGGCCGGCGTGTCCGACCTGCGCGACGAGAGCGACCGGGCCGGCATGCGGTTGGTGGTGGAGCTGCGCAAGGACAGCGCCCCCCAGGTGATATTGAACCTGCTCTACAAGCACACCCAGCTGCAGGACTCCTTCGGGATAATCATGATCGCCCTGGTGGGGGGAGTGCCGCGCACCCTCAGCCTCAAGGAGGCCCTGACCGGTTATGTCGCGCACCAGGTGGAGGTGGTGACCAGGCGCACGAGGTTCGACCTGGACAAGGCCGAGAAGAGGGCCCACATACTGGAGGGCCTGCTCATCGCCCTGGCCCACCTGGACGAGGTCATCGCCCTGATCAAGAAGTCGAGGACGGTAGAAGACGCCAGGAATGGGCTGATGAAGCAGTTCAAGCTGAGCCAGGAACAGGCCCAGGCCATCCTGGAGATGAGGCTGCAAAGGCTGACCGGGCTGGAGCGGGAGAAGGTCAAGACCGAGCACAAGGAGCTGAAGAAGGAGATCGCGCGCCTGCAGGACATCCTCGCGGACGAGGCCAAGCTGAACGCCATCATCGTCGAGGAGCTGCAGGCCATCAAGAAACGTTTCGCCGACCCCCGCAGGACCGAGATCGTCCCCGACTACGAGGACCTGGAGATCGAGGACCTCATCGCCGAGGAGGAGGTGGTGGTGACCATCACCCACTCCGGGTACGTGAAGAGGCTGCCCATCACCACCTACCGCACCCAGAGGAGAGGGGGGCGCGGGGTGATGGGGATGAACCTCAAGGAAGGCGACTTCGTGGAGCATCTCTTCATCGCGTCCACCCACCATTACATCCACTTCTTCTCAAACCGGGGGAAGGCATACCGGCTCAAGGTCTACGAACTGCCCGAGGGCTCGCGGGCGGCCCGGGGCCATGCCCTGGTGAACCTGCTGCCCCTGACCTCCGGGGAGAAGATATGCTCGGTCATCGCCACCAGGGATTATCCCGATGACGCCTTCCTGGTCATGGCCACCCGGCAGGGCATGGTAAAGAAGACCCCTTTCAAGAGCTACGACTCGCCGCGTAAAGACGGCCTGATCGCCATCAGCCTGGTGGAAGGGGACGAGGTAATAGACACCCGCCTCACCAGCGGCAGCAACGACCTGGTGCTGGTGACGCGCGGAGGGCAGGCCATCCGCTTCGCCGAATCCGACTGCCGCGCCATGGGTCGTGACACCAGGGGCGTCAAGGGCATGACCCTGGGCGCGGGCGACGAGGTCATCGCCATGGGGACAGCCACCGAGGACGCCGACCTGTTCGTGATCACCGAGTTGGGATACGGAAAGAGGACGGCTATCTCCAAGTACCCCAAGCACCGCCGCGGGGGCAAGGGGGTGCGGACCATCACTTTCGTCGGCGTGAAGGGGTTGCTGGTGGGCGCGCGGGTGGTCAAGGAGAACCAGGAGTTGATGGCGGTATCGGTGGAAGGCGTGGTCATCCGCATGTCCATAGACGATATCTCGCGCATGGGGCGCGCGACCCAGGGCGTGAGGATCATGAAGATGGACGAGGCGGACAGCGTCGCATCCATCGCCCAACTGGCCTTCCAGGAAGGGCTCCCCGATACCGATACCGATACCGAGTCCGAGCTTGAGCCCGAGCCCGTGAGCGAACCAGAGACCCGGGGGGAAGAAGGCTGAGGGGTTTCGAGGTCGTAGAACACACCTCCGATGTGGGCATCCGTGCCTACGGCAGCAGCATGGCGGAGGTTTTCGAGAACAGCGCGCTGGGCATGATGTCCCTCATGCTCGACCCCGAGACGATCCGGCCGGAGCGGCGCGTAAGGCTGGCCGCACAAGGCAGGGACCGCGGGTCCCTTCTGGTGTCCTGGCTCTCGGAGATCTTGTACCAGGTGGAGGCGGAGGGCTGGGCCTTCAAGTCTTTCGAGGTGTCCGAGCTCAGCGAAGTCGCGGTCGGGGCATGGGGAACGGGAGAGCCCCTGGACCTCGCCAGGCATGCGGCCGAGATGGAGATCAAGGCACCCACATACCACATGCTAGAATTAGAGGAGAGGGAGGGCCTCTGGACGGCCCGGGTCATCTTCGATGTATGAACGCGCAAGAGGCGCGCGACACCTATGAGCTTTCTCGATATCATCACTAAAGTGGACGACTTTACCTGGGAAATACCCCCGCACGCGCAGGAGGGCATGCTCGTTCCCGGTGTAGTATTCTGCGATCGCGCGCTCCTGGAGAAGGCCGACAAGGACAACGCCCTGCAGCAGGTCGCGAACGTGGCCTGCCTGCCGGGGATCGTCAAGGCCTCCATGGCCATGCCCGACATCCATTGGGGATATGGCTTCCCCATCGGGGGTGTGGCTGCGACCGACATGGAGGAAGGCGTGGTGTCACCCGGGGGAGTAGGCTACGACATATCCTGCGGCGTCCGCCTGGTCAAGACCTCCCTCGTCCACGCGGAGGCCGGGGAGAAGCTGCGCGAGGCCATCGACCTTCTCAACGCGAGCGTGCCTAAGGGGCTGGGGACGAAAGGGAGGCTGCGCCTGGACCGCAAGGAGCTGGGGCGCATGATGTCCCGGGGCGCCGGGGAGCTGGTCGCCCGGGGTATCGGCTGGGAAGAGGACCTCGAGGCCATGGAGGAGGAGGGGTGCTACCCCGGGGCCGACCCCGGCAAGGTCAGCGACAGGGCCTTCGCGCGCGGGCGGGACCAGGTGGGCACCCTGGGCTCCGGAAACCATTTTCTGGAAATACAGGTCGTGGACGAAACCGGCCCCCTGGCGGAGAAGCTGGGCCTCTTCAAGGGCCAGGTGGTGGTGATGGTGCACTCCGGGTCGCGCGGCATGGGGCACCAGGTATGTACCGACTATATCGAGGTGATGGGGGCATCCCTCGGCCGTTACGGATACCGGCTCCCGGACCGGCAGCTGGTCTGCGCCCCGGTGCGGTCGCGCGAGGGGCAGGACTACTTGGCGGCCATGGCCTGCGCCGCCAACTTCGCCATGTGTAACCGCGAGGCCATCACCCACTGGGTCCGGGAATGCTTCGAGAAGGTGTTCAGGTCGGGCGCGAGGAAGCTGGGGATGGAGCTGCTATACGACGTCTCGCATAACCTGGCGAAGATCGAGGAGCACGAGGTGGACGGGAAGGCGATGTCTGTGATGGTGCATCGCAAGGGGGCGACCCGCGCCTTCCCGGGCAGCCGCCCCGAGGTGGCGGAGAGATTCGCGGAGACCGGGCAGCCGGTGATCATCCCCGGCGACATGGGCAGCTACTCGTTCGTCCTGGTGGGCACGGAGGAGGCCCTGCGCAAGAGCTTCGGCTCCACCTGCCATGGCGCCGGCCGGGCCATGAGTCGCAAGGCGGCCAAGAAGCAGGTGCGTGGCGAGGAGCTGAGGGACAGGTTGGAGAGCAGGGGGATAATGGTGCGTGCCGGCCACCTGGCAGGCCTTGCCGAGGAGGCCCCGGAGGCCTACAAAGACGTGCGGGAGGTAGTGGAGGTCTGCGAGGGGGCAGGCCTCTCGCGCAAGGTGGCGCGCATGCGGCCCCTGGCGGTGATGAAAGGTTGACGGCATGAGAAGAGCGGCGGCGGTCCTGTTGTTCCTGGCGGCGGCGGCCTCGATGTGGGCGGCCGGCTGCGGCGGAGGGGGCACGGGGCTTTCCCCACGCGAACAGTCGATGCAGAGAACCTACGAAGGCAGCTACCAGGTCAAGGGGATCGAGGACGGGAGGGCCCAGGGCGTGGGCATCTACGACAACGGCTCCTTCCGCATCATCCTGGAGGACGCCCCCCGCATGGTCATCTACAACCGGGAGACGGAAGAGGGTTGGCTGGTGAGCCTGGCCCAGAAGACTTACGAGCCTATAAGCTACGACGAAGCGTTGTTGAAAGCGGGATTCTTGCCCGACCTGGTGATGAAGCCCTACTTCGAACTGGAGCAGTTCTGGGATGGACAGGAGTTCCGCATGGACACGGCGGACGGGAGGTCCATCAAGGCCTACCTGGAAGGGCTGGAGTATCTCCCCAGCGCTTGGGTGGCGGAGGCGCAGGGCAAACCCTTCAAGGAGATAAACTGGGAGTATCAGCGGGTTGGCGACGTCTCGCCCGCTAATTTTCGGCTGCCCGAGGGATTGATCCCCACCAGATAACAACATATTGTGGTTTGATGCTATCTTATGCACAACATATTGTTGAAAATGTGCATAACCCACGCAGGGAAGGACACCGGGCGAGATCGGCACCGCGTCCGCAGGCTAGCGGGGATCTCTCTTGGGCGACCCGGTCTGTTCTGAAGATCGGGAGGTGCCTGCGCGGGGAAGCCTTACCGCAAGACGAGACAGGCC
>Ga0315288_10007570_pt1 | contig 13747 bp, 8 predicted proteins | sample YL17G11_20_MG_FD_203454 | JGI IMG/M metagenome (GOLD analysis project Ga0315288, IMG submission 203454) | Sediment microbial communities from Yellowstone Lake, YNP, Wyoming, USA - YL17G11_20 | ecosystem: Environmental > Aquatic > Freshwater > Lake > Sediment | place: USA: Wyoming | collected...
CTGAATGTGACGCCGGATTCGTTCAGCGACGGGGGACAATTTCTCGATGCGGGGGAGGCCATCAAGCGCGGAGTGCAAATGGCGGAGGAGGGGGCGGCGATAATAGACGTTGGTGGGGAATCGACCCGGCCTGGGTCGGAAGGCGTGGCGGCGGGTGAGCAGATACGGCGGGTGGCGCCGGTGATAAGAGGGCTGCGCGAGAGGGCATCGGCGGTGATTAGTATCGATACGAGGGATTGTGAGGTGGCGGCTGCGGCTCTGGATGCAGGGGCGGGGATGATAAACGATATAACGGCGCTGGGTGATGAAGGGATGGGGGAGCTGGCGGCGGAGCGGGGCGTGCCGGTGGTTCTGATGCATATACAGGGGACGCCGGCAACGATGCAGGCTGAGCCGAGGTACGATGACGTTGTGAAGGAGGTTCTGGAGTTTCTGGTTGGCCGGGCGGAGCGAGCGGAGAGGATTGGGATTGCGAAAGAGCGGATTTTCATCGACCCTGGGATCGGATTCGGCAAGACGGTGGAGCATAATCTTCTGCTGTTGAGACATATCGACGAGTTCGTGGCGAGCGGGTATCGGGTGCTTGTGGGAACGAGCCGCAAGGGCTTTATCGGGAAGATAACGGGAAAAGAGAGGCCGGCGGACAGGATATTCGGGACTGCTGCGACGGTGGCATTATGTGCGGCGGCGGGCGTATCAATCGTTCGGGTGCACGACGTGGCGGCAATGGCTGACGTGGTAGCCGTGGCGCAGGCCGTGCGGGCCTGATAGCGGGCAGTTTTGTGCACGGCTTGATATCAGAGTGTGACTTCGGTGTATGACGTTGGGTCGTATTGGAGGATGATTTCGGGGACGAATCCAGCGGGGACCTCGGTGAGTCCGGAACGGTTGAAATAGAGGTCGCTGTTGCCGGTTAGGGTCATGTCCTCCTCGGAGTAGTTTATTATTGAGCCGTTGATGATTCCACCGGCGTCGCCGAAGAATTCGATGCCGTTGGCGGCTATTGCGCCGTTGAGCGTGTCGAAGCTTCCGCCGAATGACAGGTGAAAACCGGGGGCGACGGCAAATGTGCCGGTTTCGTCTCTGATGGCGGCGAATATCTCAGTTTCGGGTAGGTCAGTGACGGGCCTACTGGAGACGTTGCCGCGGAATTCGATGCGATTTGTTGCGGAGTCGTCGTTGATGTCGCCGTTCCCAACGATTATTCCGATTACATTGGCACTTCCGGCGAATATTACGACGTTCGGCGCTTCGACAAAGATGACGCCTTTTAGGGTGACGCGGCGGGTGAAGGTTGGGTTTGTTCCGGCGAGGATTTTTACGTTCTCAAGAACAGCCTCTTTGGTTGTATCGGTATTTGAATCGACTATGTTGGTAACGAAGGATTCGAAATAACCGGGAGTTGGTTCGGGGAATTCGCTGGCGGGGACGCCGAAATCAACGTGATTCTCAATGGCAGCGTCGCCGGTCTCGCCGCCAATGCCGGCTTTGCCGCCCCGCAAATCGACGGCGGCGAGGGGATTGACGATGCTGACGTCGCCGGCGATGTGTGAATTGCCGATGATGGACAAGGCCAATACGGATTCGGCGCTTTCGATATAGACGCTGGATTCGACGGAGATATTGACTCCTGCGAGGTCAATGTTTCCGGCCAATGAGAGGGGGCCTTTTGTTGCGACGCCGAAGTCGAAGATGGTGTGCGCTCTCTGGCCGAATTCATAATTGACTCTGACTGTGCGGGTGAACGAGCCGCATGAGCCCGTGACGGCGAGCTGCAAGGTGTCGTCATCGAGCCTGGTAATCAATGCGGAGAAACTCTGCCCCTCAGCCAGGTTCAACGTGACGTTGGGAATTGTTATGGTCGAGGCGGTGCAACTTGCAGGGATGTTTGTGATACCATTGAGCGTGAGGTCATTACAAAACGAGGCTGCGATTTGCTGGAATTGCATCTCCATTGGGGTTGTTCCGGATATTGCGACTCGATTGAGCCAGTAGCGGATAATATCAAGTCCTGATTCAGCGCAGGCCCTTGCGGAATCAGCTTTGCATTGGTTGTCGGCTATCCGGACGTTTGTGTCTGAGAATACGGCGATTGAGACAGCGAGGGCGGAGAATACGAGGACAAACATCATAGAGATGATAAGTGCTGCACCATGTTGCTTTAGCTGTATTTGTCGTGCGGGTTTCATTTTCTCCCCAAACCAGAAAATATCCCACTTTATTTACTGATCATGCCAAGTTCAATGTCCGACTAAAGTATAAGAAACGCTTGAGCGAGAGCAAAATAGCCGAACCGCAGCGTATCAAGGAATACGACTATATTTCCGAATACGAATCGGGGTCGTATTCGAGGATGATTTCCGGGACGAATCCGGCGGGGGCCTCGGTAATTCCTGAGCGGTTGAAATAGAGGTCGCTGTTGCCGGTCAAGGTCATTTCTTTGTCGGAATAGTTTATAACCGAGCCGTTAATGATTCCGCCGGCGTTTCCGTAGAACTCGACGCCATTGGCGGCTATTGCGCCGCAGAGGGCATCGAAGCTGCCTCCGAAGGACAGGCCGAAGCCTGGCGCCATAACGAAGGTGCCTGTTTCGTCTCTAATTCCTTGGAATTGGGGCAGGTCGGGCAGACTGCTGACGGGCAAGCTCGATACGTTGCCGGTGAAGTTTATTCGGTTCGTTTTTGAGTTGTCCTGGATGTCGCCGTTGCCGACGATTACGGCCATTACGGTGGCTCCCCCTGTGAACGTGACGACATTCGGCGTTTCGATAAAGACAACGCCCTTTAAGGTGACGCGGCCGGTGAAATTTGGGTTTGTTGCGGGCAGTATTCTTATATTCTCAAAGGTAGCGTTGGCCGATGTGTTGGTGTTGGAGTCCACTATGTTGGTTGCGTAATGCTCGAAATAGCTGGGGACAGGTTGCGGGAACTCGCTCGGGGGGACGCCGAAAGTGACGTGGTTCTCAATGGCGTCCTCGCCAGTCTCGCCGCCGATGCCGGCCTTGCGGCCCTGTAAGAGGACATTGGCTATTGGGTTGACGATGCTTACGTCTCCTGCGATATGGGAGTTGCCTGTTATCGAGAGGGCAAGACTCGAGTTCTCGCTCTCGATGTACACACTTGCGTCAACGGAGACGTTTACACCTTCAAGCTCGACATTGCCGGTGAGGGAGAGCGGGCCACGGCTGGCGACTCCAAAGTCAAAGACGGTATTTGCCCTCTGGCCGAATACATAATTCACGCTTATAGTCTTGGTGAATGAGCCGTAGGCGCCCGTTACGGTCAGGCGGAGCGTCTCGGGGTCGATCTGGGCGATTTGTGCGGAGAAGGTATGGCCACTGTCGGAATCGAGGGCAACACTCGGTATGTACAGCGCCACGCTCGCATAGTATGGGCCATTCGGGAGGTTTACAGTCTGGCAGTATGCGGTGACGTTGGGGCTATTTGCGGCGAGGTAACTCTGCAGCGAGTTAGCGATTTCGTAGAACTGCATCTCGATGGGCGTGGTTCCTGAGATGGCGATGTTGCTGAGCCAGAACCGGACGATTTCAAGGCCGGACTCTGCGGAGGCCCTTGCGCGGTTGGCATTGCAGAGATTATCGGCGATTTGCACGTTTGTGCCGGACAGGGCGGCCATACTGAGCGCCAGCGCGGAAAAGATGAGCACGAATATCATTGATATTATCAGCGCGAAGCCGCGGCGCTTCGGGAATGCCGACTTTTGTGCGGATTTCATTTTTCCCCACTCCAAAACTTCAATTAGACGAATTGGGAGTTACTTCTGCATACCAATAAAAGTATAGGAAATGATACTGGAAAAGCAAAATCCGGGGCCCGAGAATCGGGTGAGCTGGATAGTACCGCATTTCGCAAATAGGGCGACTATGCGAAGAAGCCAGTAGGTCAAAAGGACAGATTTCTCCGCTGCGCGACGCTCCGCGTCGCTCCGGTCGAAATGACGGGGTAGTAGCGGGACTTACAAAATGCGGTACTACTCGCAGGTGTCTTGCAGGTCGGCGAAATATGAGCTTCTGGCGTAGGGGGCGGAGATTACCCAGGCGAATCCGAGGTGGATGGCTTTTTGTTTCCAGGCGTCGAATTTGTCGGGGGTGATGTATTCGACGACGTCGAGGGAATCGGGGGAGGGTTTTAGGTACTGGCCTATTGTGATTCGGTCGCAGCCGACGCTGCGAAGGTCTTTTAGGACCTGTTCGACCTGGTCGTCGGATTCGCCGAGTCCGAGCATTATTGAGGATTTGGTGGGGATATTATCGTACTTTTCCTTGGCCATTTTGAGCAGGTTGAGGGAACGGGGGTAGTCTGCACCCGCCCGGGCAGCGGGATAAAGGGATGGGACGGTCTCGATATTGTGGGCGAATACGAAGGGCAGGGCGTCGCGGAGGATTTCGAGGGCCTCGGGCTGGCAGTCGCGGAAGTCGGGGGTAAGTATTTCGAATTTCATATCGGGGGATGCTTTTCTTGCGTGGGTAATACAATCGCGGAAGTGGGCGGCGCCGCCGTCGGGCAGGTCGTCGCGGTTGACGCTGGTGATCACGAGGTATTTGAGGCCCATTTTTTTTGCCATTTCGGCGATTCTGGCCGGCTCTGTGGGGTCCGGCGGGGCGGGTCTGCCAGCGGGGACGGAGCAGAAGCTGCAATTGCGCGTGCAGATACTGCCGAGTATCAGGACGGTTGCGGTTCCCCTTGCCCAGCATTGGCCTCGATTGGGGCAGTTCGCGCTGTTGCAAATTGTCTGCAGGTGGAGCGATTTTAGGATTTGCTCGGTGCGGCGGAAGGAGTCGCCAGCGGGTAAGGGCCTTCTCAGCCAAGGCGGTAGTTTGCTTGATTTGCGGCTCATCTGAGGCATGTTGTACAAATCCGAAATTCGGGCATCAAAATATCCAAAACGAATGCAAGATTGGGTCAACTGCGAAGAAATTCGCTGATTAACCCGCGAACACAAAAGGATTTATCGCTTTTTGGGCACCAGCATGTAGCCACAAATGAGGGGCGCCGCTGAAGCCCGCGGAGGCCCCCACCAAGGGGTTCTGGCGCGGTGTTCTATCCTCCCGGATGGCGGTTGCATTATGCTCATTCATGCTGTTGCCTTAAAGTGGCCCCGCCACGGCAGGGCCGCGTTGAATCCAAAAGAGTTGCTGTCTCTATTCTTCATTATTCGCGCTTTTGGAGAAAAGGGCCAGGAGTAATTGGGACAGATTATTCTTCACAATGTTCATCGCGTGTCGTTTGCCGGTTTCTTTTAGGACGGAGGTCATTTTGACGTTCTCAAGGCCGCAGGGCACAAGCAGGTCGAAGATGCTCAGGTCGTTGCAGATGTTAATTGCCATTCCGTGATGCGTTACGAATTTGGAGACGCGGACGCCGATGGAAGCGATTTTAGGAGATTGACGATTGACGATGGACGATTGATGATCATTTTCGACCCATAGGCCGGGGAAGCCTTTTCGCCTTTCGGCTGTGACGCCCAATTGCCCGAGCAGCTCGATTCCTATTCCTTCGAGCTTGCGGATGTAGTCGGTGATTGCGAGGCCCAGGTGGTGGAGGTGCAGGATGGGGTAAAAGACGAGCTGGCCGGGGTTGTGGGCGGTTGTTCCGCCGCCCCTGCGTATTTCAACTACGTCGATGCCGCGCCGCGCCAGCTCGTCTCGATCGACGAGTAACTTGTTGGCGCTTCGGCGGGCGCCGAGCGTGATGACGGGGGGGTGTTCGAGTATCAGGACGGTGTTGGGGATTTCGTCGCGGCGCCTCTGTTCGCACAATTCGTGCTGGCGTGCCAGGACTTCACGATAGTCGGCCAGGCCACAGTCGATTACTTGCAGAGAATGGTCTGAACATTCGTGAGCCGTAGGTTTTGCAGTGCTTTGCATAGCGTTTATTGGGCAAACGTTACGTGGAGCCTTCCGATTTTCTGTTTGAGAGCTGATTGTTATTGGCCGCCTTTGTTGTTTTCTATTTCGTCTTCTTTGGCTTGCCGGCCCGACAGTCCTTTGGCATCCTGCTCGCCCAGTTCAAGATGAGGCGCAGCGCCTTTGATTCGGCTCCTCACCTGCTTGATATGTTCGGCGGGCGGAATGTTTTCGGGTAAAGTACCGCCGATTCGTTTAATGGCGTCCCGCACTTCCTGCCCGATTTTCTTGTGGGTTTCAATTGCGTGTTCCTGACCTCTGATTTTCTGCTTCTGCAATTTATCGCGCGCCTGCGTCATTCGGAATTGATTGGCCGCAAGTTCGGTAGTGTTCATACGGTCCATCAGGTTTTCGCGCCTGTCAATACCCTTGAATCTTTTAATGTCGTCAGCGCCTTTGCCTCCGTAAAGACCTTTGTAACCGGCATCGTGAAAGACCCCGAACATTCTATTCTGGACGCCTGCGTCGCGGGCGGCGCCGGATAAGGCCCGGAATTCCTCAGAGGTCTGCTTTCTCAGTTCGAGGCGTTCTACATCGGCAGCGAGGACGTCGGATATTTCCTGCCGGCGGGTCTGAACGGCAAAATACTTCTGCGCGTTGGCAATCTCCGGTTTGCGAGGGTCGCCGTTCTGGGCGATAAGGTAACATGCAAAACGCGAAAGATGGTAATCAACCACTTCCTGAACAGCCCCCTTGCCGCCAATTATCGGTTTGCGCGCGCGCGCAAAGTGATGTTCCGGATTATTGCCGGACTGCCCACAAGATGTCGTCGCCTTGGTAATCGCGTTCTCAAAGCTGCGCCACTGGTTGTAACCCAGCAGCGGCGGCAAGTCTCTTGCGCTCCAGTATTCAGCACCATACTGATTGACCTGTTTCAACTCCTCAAACGTCGTTGGTCTAATAGCAGGGGGGTTTTTGTCTTTCATATTTTTCCCATTATCAATGTGAGGCGAAGGCGTCCTCGATGGCTTCTTCGAGGGTTTCCGAGATAGTTGGGTGGGGGTATGTAATCTCGGCGAGCCTGCCGGCTGTGCCTATCAAGGTCGCGGCGAGGGTGACGAATTCGGTGGCCATAAATCCGACCATAGTGGCACCGACTATCTTGTCGGAGGCGTTGTCGCGGACGATGCGGATTTGGCCTGCGGTTTCGTTTTGAGCGACGCTGCGGCCATTGGCCTTGAAGAAGCCCTTGCCGACCGAGACATCCATTCCAGCCGCTTTGCATTTTTCTTCGGACCTGCCCACCGAGGCTATCTCAGGGAAGGTGAAGATGACCCTGGGTATTAGCGCGTAGTCGGACATTTTGCGGTCGCCTCCGGCAGCGTTTTCGGCGGCGACGTTGGCCTCGGCGGTGGCACCGTGAGCGAGGAAGGTCGTTCCTGCGAGGTCGCCAATCGCATAGACGCCGGGGACGCTGGTTTCGAGCTTCTCGTTGATGGCTACGGCACGGCCTTTCATCTCGATGCCCAGAGTCTCGACGATTTGGGGGTCGATGGCCGGGCTTCGGCCTACGCAGATGAGGACTTTGTGGGCTTGTATTGACTGGCCGTTCTCAAGGACGACCGTGGCCGGGGTCGTGGACTTGTCAACTGAGGCGACTTTCTGGCCGGTGATTGAGTCAATACCGATTCTTTTGAATTCGCGCTCGACGAGGCGGGCGACCCATTGGTCCTCCATCGGGATGAGCTGTTGAAGGGCTTCAACGATTGTCACTTTTGTTCCCATAGCGGCATAGACGCAGGCCATTTCGCAGCCGATGACGCCGCCGCCGACGATTACCATCGACTGGGGTATCTCCGGCAGGGAGAGGGCCTCTTTGCTGCTGATGACGATGTTGCCGTCGAAGGGGATGTTTGGGAGCTGGATTGTCTCGGAGCCGGTAGCGAGGATCAATTTGTCGGCCTCGATTTCGACGGTGCCTTGACTTGTATCGACCTTGATGTGATTGGGCGAGGCGACGGTTGCGTGGCCCTCGATGAGGGTGAGCTTGTCGGCCTGGGCGGAGCCGGCCATTCCCTTGCGGAATCCTGCGACTATGGCGTCCTTTCTTTGCTGGATATTGGGCCAGTTCGGCGCAGCTGAGGGGATATCAATGCCGATCTGGGCTGCATTCTTTGCCGAGAGCAAAGCGTGGGCGGATGAGAGGAGGGCCTTTGAGGGGATACAGCCCCAGTTCAGGCAGGTTCCGCCGAGAAATGCCTCTTCTATGACGGCTACGGATGCGCCTCTCCGAGCGCATCGTCTTGCGGCGCGAAAGCCACCCGGGCCCGCGCCGATTACTGCGACGTTAAAACTTTGTGCCATAATTTGAGACTCCTTTTGAGGTTTTTAGCTGCCGAGAGCTTCTTCCAAATCAGCCCTGTGAATGACGGTTTATGCAGGGCGATAAGGGTCATTTTCGGGATTATACCAGGCAAAGAGGCGGTATTCCAAGTTCTCTGCTGTCTTTTTGCGGGCGGCGCGACTTTTGGGCAGGGGGATTGGTTTCGTATCTCGTATCTCGTATCTCGTCCCGGCGGAGCGGGGCAATTGGGTTTGATTGGGTTTGTTTTGAATGGCGTTCGTTGTTCATTGTTCGTTGTTCTTTGGCATAAGCCTTTGTTCTTGCTGTACTTATGTTTATATTGCCCATTTTGAAATTGGGTTTGTTTTGCGCAAAAAGGGGGCGCTCTGTAGAGAAATCTCTACATACGCAGAGGGGCTGCAGGGAGACCATAGAGTAGAGCAGGAGAACAGGGGAGCAGGTCAGCGGGTGACTGGGTAGTGGGCGGTTCATGGTCGAGATTGTAGGCCTCTTGCTTGCCGATTGATTATTGATGATTGATTCCGCCAAGGGCGGATATTCGATACTGACTATGAACTTGTTAGATGGATATTATACAAGATTGGAAGTTGGGTGTCAAGTGAATTTTAACGACGGATTCGCACGGATTTTCACGGATTTGGTTGCCACAGAGAACACCGAGGGCACAGAGAGAAGATTGGAAACACTCGCACAATTTACCGCAGAGATCGCGGAGACCGCCGAGGAACGTCGGGGTATGGAGATCCGCCTGCGGGGTTGTTTGGCGGGGGATGCAGGCGCAGAAACTCGAAATCCTAAGTACGATCCTTCGGCGTTGCTCAGGACAAGAATCCGAAACAAATTCAAAATGCGAATGTTGAAATAAGCAAAACCTGGTTGTTTGGCGAGCGAGGGGGGCAGCTCCCCCTACGGGGGTCTCCGCCTCGCTTCGAGATGATGAGTTTCTGAGGCTGCAATATGACTCAAACAGGAAAATCGGGCGGAGACGCAGAAAATGCACCGCACACCTTTAGTTCTCCACCTTTAGTTCTCCCCGTCCTCCTAGATTCCGTCCGGTTTCCATAGCCAGTTGCTTGAAAAAAGCATTAAATCCGCAGAATCTACCGCTCCACTTTCATCAAAATCACATTCCTGACACCAACCGTTTGTCTCATTGCAATCTGTTTTCGGCCACTGGCTTGCAAGAAACGAAAAGTCCTTAAAATTGATTTGTCCATCGTCATTGAAATCGGGGTCGGGCACTAAAACAATGTGTCCATTGAAACCTATCTGGAAATCACAATCAAGTAAAGTGCCATTAGAGAGGGTTCCTGTTATATGCCTAATAGGTTCATAATAATACTGTCCTCTTTTTATACTCTCTAGCTCACCATATCCAAAAGCTGACCCATCTACAAAGAAGTCGCTTCCATATATGGTTAACAATGAGTTGAGGGTGGAAATCATGTTTTCTTCAATGGTCCCTCCATATAAATTAATAGAACTCTCATCAGAGCAATACAAAGCCTCGGTATGCCCATCAAAAATATCGGCGCTAGCGGTCCCGCCAGTTGTAAAATATCCGGCACTTCCACCAAACATATCAATGTGCGTCTCATCAGAGCCTCGCAATCCGTTAAATCCAATAGTGCCACCGCTGAAGCTTACACGTACGTTCTCACGGGCATCAACACAAAACAGGTCTCCGCCTGTTATTTTGATGTCTGATTCACCAAACGCCCACAACGAGTCCTCAACCGCACCTCCAGCCACCCTGATATGGGATTTATCTCTCGGATCAATGTTGTTTACTTTTCCCGATGACAGCTCGAAATTTCCTTCATCACAAACGTACACATCCTCCGTTATCGTTCCGCCTTCCAGCTTAACACCCCCTTTGCCACTTACATCGGCACGTGCAACCGTCACCCCAGGTCCTAATGTAACAGCACTATTATGTGTGGCATAAACTGTGTTGGTAACTGTACCACCAGCAAGATTAATCTGTGAATCATCACAGGCAGACAGATAGGAGCCGACAACCCCTCCGGAGACCTCAACTCTACTGCGCCCCCAGCTACTTAGACTCGACCCTATAAGGCCGCCACTCATGTTTAATATGCTATCTTCGTATGTATTGACCCAAAATGTGTACCCTCCGTCGAGTAGGTTTACCGTGGTTCCCGTTCCTGGAGACTGATAGTCAAGACGTATGTCATCGTTGATTTCGTAATCTATGTCGTATGTGTTGCCATCAGCGAAATCGACGGTGGCCCTTAGCTGCTCTGTTGTCAATGATAGAACCACTATCATTAGCGGGATAGTCAGACTTGCACTTTTCATTGCTGTTTCCTCCAATAAACCCTAACCGTTCACGGGCATTTTTGTAGCATTGGGCAATACGCCCAACATCAAATACCCACTTTTTAGTTCAATTTGAGTTTATAACACACTCAAGACGGTAAGTCAAGATTAAAATGTCTGGTTCTGTAAGCGGACCAGTTCTGGTGGCTCACTCGGTTTATGGTATCGAAGGTCAACATCTTGAAAATCGCCTTCTTCTGCGGCAAAATGAGGTTTCACTGTGTACTTGACGGCTTTCTGCGAAAATGGTCAGGTGCGGAAAATTTTTTGCAGAGTATCGCAGGCCCCTACATGTTTGGAAGGCTCATTTCGGCTGGGGCGTTATATATGCGGTGGGGCCGAATTCGAGGGGCGGGGCTCCGGCTTCGAAGGTGCCGATGTCGGGGGCCTTGCCGGTGAAATCGTCGTTGAAGTTGGGGATTATTACGCCGGCATCGTAGCCTGGGCTGTTTGGGGCGAGGTTGTATTGGTCGGGAGGATTCTGCGGGTCGTAGATGGGTGCGGCCCTAATGCCGTTTTTCTCGTGCTTGTTTGCGGGGATGACTCTGCTGCTATAGAGGTCGTAATCGTAGTCGTTGTCACGGCAGGCGTCGCCGCGTTCCTGGATGGAGTAGCCATCGGCCTCAAAGACGTGCCATATATTGTTTCGTGAGATATGGTCGATAAGTGCTCCGCCCCAGGAGGAAAGTCCGAGGGCGGGCCCTTGCCAGTCCTGGGCGGTGTCGTTAGAAGAGGGTTGGAGGAGGGTGTTGTGGAAGACGTAGGTTCTGCCGCCTCCGAAGCCGGAGCCTATTCCGGCTTTGAGGAAGGGGCCGCCGTCGAGGGTTTCGGGGCCTGCCTGCGATACGGCGGTGACATTTCGCCATAAGTAGAGTGGGCCGACGTGGGTGGCGGCGGAGGCGATCGAGACCATTGTGTGGCTTATGTAGTTGCCCCAGATTCGGACGTTGCAGTTGGCGCCTTCGGCCTCTATCGCGTCATCCCAGCAGTGCTGGAGGCGGTTGGCGTAGATGTCGGAATCTCGATTTGGCGAGCCGATGGCGGAGAAGTTGTGGCCGCCGCCGATGATGTCGTTGTAGTAATGGTCTTTGTCGGAGTAGATATCGTTGTAGCGGATGACGTGGTTTCCCGCGGTGTCGTAGAGGGTGACGGCCTGGGGTCCCATAGGGTGCCAAGTGGTGTCGGTTTTTTGCGGGTCGAGCTTTTCGCGGTATTCGGACCAGGCGTTGGTATCGCATCGCGGGTGATGGATTTTGCATCGCTGGATAATGATGCGGGCGATCTTGGGGCTGAAGGAGCCGGACTCGGAGGCGTAAACGGCTGCTTCCATATCTCGGCCCCATTTGGGGCCTTCGAGGTCGTCGGGCCTGCCCCAGGATGAGATGTCGCAGTCCTCGATGACGACATCGTGCGAGCCTTCGAATATGCGAATGGCGTGAGTACGAGCGTTCTTGAGGACCAGGCCCTTGATGATGACATAGGAGGCGCGGACTTCGATACAGTGGTCGCAGGCGGCTGCGACGTCGATTGTGGCGCTGCCGGATGCGTCTGCGGCTTTGTACAGGACGTAACCTTCCGGAGAGCCTGAACGGTCGATTACGAGGGTTTGTGCATTATTGTCGGGGACAGGAACGGTAGCGGCTATGGGGAAGTGTTCGGACCACGTGGCTGCCGTTATAACGGCCTTTTGTCCGGTTTTTTCCAGAGACAGCTCGATTTGGTATTTTGTTGCGGGTGAGAGGTTGACGATGCTGCCCCGGTACTGATTGGCGTGATTGAGGAGGGAAGGGGCATCTTTCGCGGGCAGGTTGTACCTGTCCGGCGGGTATGGACGATTGAATGTTTTGGGGGGGCGTGAATCGAACCAGAGGGGAAGGGCGGCTTTCCAGGTATCTGATCCTGCGGGGCGGTAACGGACGCGGCAGACGTTTTCGGGGGAACCTTCGGCGCTGTTCCAGTAGAGGCCGATGCAATGAAACGTCGGGACAGCCAGAGGCGTGTCGGCGGGAGCAGGAGCCGAGAGAGAGCAGGCGAGCAGTGTGAGGACTACAGATTTTGATGTGGTTTGGACATTCATTTGTTTTTGCCTTGTTCTTTTGGAGCGAAGAGGTGGAACTCCCAGATTGTCGGGCCGTCGGCGGCGTCGAGGATGTTGAGGCGGACGTGGCGGGCGGTTATTGGGTCGCACTTTTTGGAATAGTCGGGACCGATTTTGTCGCCCTGCACAAATGTCCGCCAGTTATCATCATCTTTGTATTGCAGCTCGAATTTTCGGACTCGGTCGAATTCCTCGCTGATCTTGATGCGGTCGAAGGTTGCCGGTTTGCCGAGGTCGATTCCGAGCCAGACCTGCTTTGTGCCGGAGTCTGTCGCCCAGCGTGTGGCGGGGTCGTCGTCTATGGCCTTGTCGGGGCCGTGCGAGGGCGAGTTCTGAAAGACGTTGGAGGCGGTTGCCTTTTTGCCTGTGGTCAGCGAGTCGGAGGGCAGGGCACGCGGCGTAATCTCGCTTGCCGGGCCATCGAGGGTCAGCTCGATGATGGTGTCGATTTCGTCGGGGGGCGCATCTGCGACGGAGATTTCGATGGCGTTGTCGGTCTGGTTGAGGGCGAGTGCGCCGCGGGTCAGCAGGACGGCACTGGTTATCTTTCGGGGGATGGCGGGGAGGGTCAGCGTATCGCCGGGCCAGGTCAGGACGTGGACGTAGATTGTGTTGCCCTTGTATGTGCTTGCGCCCCAGGGGCCGGATTTGAACGGTCCGCCTCGGGCGGCGAAAATGGTTTTGCCATATTTTTTGAGCCAGTCGCCCATTTCCTTGAGGCGTTCGACCTGGCGGGGTTCAATTCTGCCGTCGGGCATTGGGCCGACGTTGAAGAGGAGATTGCCGTCTCCGCCGACCACGCGGACGAGCGTGTCGATGCACTGCTTGAGCGATTTCATTTGGTCGTCGGGCTTCCAGGCCCACTGGTTGCAGATAGTCATGCAGGTTTCCCAGGGGCGGTCGTTCTGGAATTTGCCGATTTCCTGTTCGGGGGTGTCGTGGTCGGCGGAGAGGCCTGCGCGATTGTTTATGATTACGTGGGGCTGGAGTGTCCGGATTATTTTGAAGAGGTTTTCGGAGTCCCAGTCTTTTGCGGAGCCGCCGAGGCCGTCGAACCCGAGAATATCGAGCTTAC
>Ga0315288_10007574_pt1 | contig 13744 bp, 9 predicted proteins | sample YL17G11_20_MG_FD_203454 | JGI IMG/M metagenome (GOLD analysis project Ga0315288, IMG submission 203454) | Sediment microbial communities from Yellowstone Lake, YNP, Wyoming, USA - YL17G11_20 | ecosystem: Environmental > Aquatic > Freshwater > Lake > Sediment | place: USA: Wyoming | collected...
CAAAAATTGCGTCTCCGTCCAATGAAGTCCGTGATCTCGAAATTTTAAGCCCAAATGATTGAGCGCTAGAGAATTAAAGCGAATTACCTAACACCCTCTCATAGGGCAAGTTTGCACAATCTGTCGCCCCGACCCAGCTCGCCGATAGCCACCGGTAACCCCAGAGTGCCAGAAGCCAATCCGGCCTCCGGCAGCCAAGTAGCATCGGCGAGCACGTTGCCCCGCCATTGTTCGGTAGAGCGCATTCACGTCCTTTGCGTTTCAGTGGACTGAATCCCGTATAGCTCCGTGACATAGGCATCAATCTCATCAAGCAGTTGCCGTGTGCGGTCTGGCGAGATGTATATTTCATCGCCTCGCTGGAACCAGTGCAAGACTTTGGCGCGCTCAGCCTCTTCCGTGGCTTCCCCCTGGTTGTGGAGTATGGCTTGTCGCAGCTTGGCTATGTCTTGAAAAAGGTCTGACTTCAGTGCGTTCTTGTCTGAATGTCCCAAACTCGATGCGACCTTCTGCCGGTAGTTATCCTCCCATGCCCCATACAGAAGCGCGACCATCATGTGGCCCAGAAATCGTGCAACTGATCCGCCCGGAGCAGTGCGGCGCTTGAATTCACCTTGCGTGGAGCGGTGCAGGAGCTCCTCTGGATTGTGTTGGTCGGCTGGGAACCGATGATCTAACACTTGCTGGTCCATGAACTCCTCCGAGGCTTTCTCGGGCTGCGTCTCCTTCAACTCATCGATCTTTGCCTTCTGACGGCGGACCAGTTCCGACCGGATGGCTTCGAGGCCTGCCAAAGCGTCCAGATATGCTCCGAGCAAATCGTAACAGAAGCGCATGAACTCCCGGCAGATGGCAAATGGTTTCGGATCAACGCCAATGGGAACGGGTGGAGGCATTGGATTGGGGCACGAGGATTCGTTCATGACCAGAGGTTTCCCAGTTAAGGTGGTTGGCTGGACATGGATCGACGCTATTCCGGCGGACGAACGGAGTCAAAGCGGAACGGAACAAGCGGAAACGGAAACCGGCAGACGACAGCGCTGCAAACGAAGCTGGTGCTGGCGGGCGCCAGGGGTCAGGGCACTAAGACTCGGTGGGCATCACCCGCGCGGGTTCATCCAGGATGTCCAGCAACGCTTTCGCGCAGAAAACGCGGTCGCGCTTGGCCTCGGTGACGGAGATGACGATCCCCTGGTTCTGCAACTGGCCGATGGCCCTCATCACCGTGTTGTAGGCCAGATTCAACTTCTGTTCCGCTCCGCGCGGGGTGAGGAACGGATTCGCGCCCAGCAGGTCAATCATCTGGAGCGCGACCCGCGTGTTCGGCAGGCCAGCCAGGGCGTTGCGCCATTTCTCGAGGAGTCCGTTCAGGCGTTCGGCCCGGCTGAGCGCGTCCTCCGATTGGCGAGCCACGCCGTTGAGGAAGTATTGCACCCAGCCTTCCCAATCGGCGCGCTCAGTCACGCGGCCCAGGCCGTCGTAGTAGTCGGCCCGCGTCGCCTCGAAGAACGCGGAGAGATAGAGCAGAGGCGCCGGCAGGATGGCGCGCTCGCACAGCAGCAGGGTGATGAGCAGGCGTCCGACGCGACCGTTGCCGTCGAGAAAAGGATGGATGGCCTCGAACTGGTAGTGCATGAGCGCCGCACGGATGAGCGGCGGCTGGGTGCGGTCGTGAAGAAATCGTTCCCAGTTGGCGAGGTGTTCGCCCAGGGCGGCGGGCGGCGGCGGGACGTAGGACGCCTGGTTGAGGGTCGCTCCCGGTCTGCCAATCCAGTTCTGCGAGCGCCGGAACTCACCCGGCGTGGCGTGGCTGCCGCGAACGCCGGTCATCAAGCGTTCGTGCAGTTCGCGGACCAGTCGCAGCGACAAGGGCAGCGTCTTGAGGCGTTCGATCCCGCATTCAAGCGCCACCACATAGTTGGCCACTTCGCGCAGGTCGTCCGGGCTGCGCTCGACGGCGGCGCCCGCTTCAGACGCGAGCAGCTCGCCAAGGGTCGCCTGCGTGCCTTCGATGCGGCTGGACAGCACAGCCTCGCGGCGGATGAAGGGTCGGATGAGAATGTGCGGATTGGGCAGCCGCTTGCCTTCGCCCGCCAGCCGGCCAATGAGCAGGGAGGCGTCCGCCAAGGCGGATGCCAGTTGCGGCGACCAGTTCAACGTCGGCGGCAATGGGTCCGGGTGAAAGGCACGATAGCCCTCCAAAGTCATCATCCACCGGCCTGACCGGCGTTCGGTGGGCTGGGTAGCGGCGTCTTCGTTCATCGCTGAAACAAGGAGTACTCTTGTTGCAGAAGCGATGCAAGAAATGAAATAGGTTGGTTTCGTGTTTCAGTGAAGGCAGGTTCCTGCCCCAACTGTTTCCGTTCTCCGTTCAAGGCGGAAACGGCGGGGCGCACTCGGAACCGCAGTTTTCAGTCAAGCACAGAGGGACACACTTGCCGGTGAGCGCCCGGTCAAGCGACTTGGCCTGCAAGTCATCACCGTAGGCCGCGTGGCCTCACGCGGCGTGCCAGATCTTCGGTATTGATTCGGGTCAAACGAAGCTGGCGCTGTGAAACGGCCGGGTCTAGTCTACCTCCACGAAATCAGCCCAACCCCTGAGCCGCAAGGATCCGGTGAGATCTCCCGCTAACCACGCTAAACACGCGAAAGGAGAGAACGCTCCGACGATTCGCTCGCCGCAGACGGAGTCCCCGTCCGGTGAATCGCTCCGGTTCTGCTTCGTTGCCCCTTCCGCCGCTGCTTTGGCGTCATTTGGCGTGTTTGGCGGGAATCCCAGCGCATCCTCGCGGCCAAACCACACCCACTGAACCCATGAACACGATTCGCCGTCTCCGCCGCCTGCCATCGTGCGCCCTGCTCTTGGCCGTACTGCTGACCGGTTGGGCGGCCGATCGGGATTTCTCCAAGGAACGCGCCCGCACCGCGCCGCAGTGGCTCCGGGATGCCGTGGTTTACGAGCTTTACCCGCGCAGCTTCTCCGCCGAGGGCACCTTCAACGGCATCACCCCCCGCCTTGCCGAACTCAAGGATCTGGGCGTGGACATTCTCTGGCTCATGCCCATCCATCCCATCGGCGAAAAACTCCGGAAGGGCACACTCGGCAGCCCGTATGCCGTGCGGGACTACTACGGCATCAACCCCGAGTACGGCACGACCGCGGATCTGAAACGCCTCATCGCGGAAGCGCATCGCCACGGGCTCAAGGTCATCCTCGACGTCGTCCTGAACCATTCCGCCTGGGACAACGTGCTCATCACGCAGCACGCCGAGTTCTACAAGCAGGACGCCAGCGGTCAGATCATCCCGCCGGTCAAGGAGTGGACCGACGTTGCCGGGTTCAACTATGCCAACCCGAAGCTCCGCGAATACATGATCGCGATGCTCAAGCACTGGGTCACCGAGTTCGGCGTGGACGGCTTCCGCTGCGACGTCGCCGGCATGGTGCCGGTCGATTTCTGGGAACAGGCCCGCGCCGCGCTCGAGCAGGTCAAGCCCGACATCCTGATGCTGGCCGAGGCGAGCCAGCCGGATCTGCTGCTGAAGGCGTTCGACTTCGATTACTCGTGGCCCCTGCACGCCCGGCTCAACGACGTCCTGCTCCGCGGCGCGCCCGCGTCAGACCTGCGCCGCTCGTGGGAAGAGAGCCTTCGCCAATTCCCGCAAGGTTCGCTCCACATGCGCATCTCAGACAACCACGACGAAGCCCGCGCCGTGGCGCGATTCGGCATCCGCGGCGCGCTCGCCGCCTCGGTGCTCATGTTCACCCTCGACGGTGTCCCGCTGCTCTACAACGGCATGGAGGTCGGCGACGCGACCGAGTCCGGCGACCCGGCGTTGTTCGAGAAGCTGCCGGTGTTCTGGAAGTCGAAGGATCGTCCGCCGTTGCGCGACCTCTATCGCGACCTGATCAAGCTGCGGAAGCAGTATGCCCCGTTCCGCAGCGAGCGACTGATCTGGCTGCGCAACTCGAACGAGGCCGACCTGGTGACGTTCCTGCGGCTGGACGACAAGGACGAGTTCGTGGTGGTGATCAACTTCTCGAGTCGTCCGCTTCTCGGGTGGGTCGAGGTGATGAACGACCAGCAGTTCACGCCGTTGAAATTCCCCGGCATGCCCGACGTTCCCGCCACTGGCTTCCCGCTCTTCCGCCTGAGCGGCTACGAGTGGCGGATCTACCACCGCATCGTCCCGCGCTGAGCCGTATCCGTCAGTGAAGGAGAAGGGAAACCACAGATGGACGCAGATGGACACAGATGCCAGAGGCAGCCGAGGTCGGTTGGTGCGGATGCAGAGTGGAATGGCCAAGCCTCGTTCTGCCCAGCCCAAGACCAGCACCATCCTGATCTGCGGCGCATCTTCAAGTGGTGGATGGCGCGACGCTGCGGGGCGCGCCTGTCCCCGGGCGCAGCGACGTAGGGTGTACGGTGGGCGAGGGAGGCGGTCCTTGGCGGACCCAACATTCGGTGGTCACTACGGCCGAGGACGGCCGCAGTCCGCCCGCAACTTGGAGGTGAATGGTCTGATCTGTGTTCATCTGTGTCCATCTGTGGTTTCCCTCCTGAGTTCTTCCCGCCGGCGCGATGGATTTATCTGCGTTCCTCTGGACTCGAACTGGGTTGTCCCGGCTAAGAAGCCTCGCAGCCCGAAAGGAATCCTGTAATGTCGGACATCCGTCTTCCTCAGGAAGCGGGTGTATGAGTGCTGAATCGACCATTGCTGGTTGCCCGAAATGCGGAGCGGCGGTGCCGGACTCCGCCGCCGAAGGTCTGTGCACCCGCTGTCTCCTGGCCGCCGCCGCCGCCCCCACCGAGGCTGGCCAACCCTCCGGGACCCGCCCCACCGTGCCCCCACTTGAACGCATCGCCGCCGCCTTCCCCCAACTCGAGATCCTCGAACTCATCGGGGCCGGCGGCATGGGCGCGGTGTTCAAGGCGCGCCAACCCAAGCTCGACCGCTACGTGGCGCTGAAAGTCCTCCCCGAGGCGCTGGCCAGGGACCCCGCGTTCGCCGAGCGGTTTCAGCGCGAGGGCCGCGTCCTCGCGCGCCTGAACCACCCGAACATCGTCACCGTCCATGACTTCGGCCAGTCTGGGGATTTCTTCTACCTGATGATGGAGTACGTGGATGGCGTGAACCTACGGCAGGCGATGCGGGCGGGGCGTTTCACGCCGGCGCAAGCGTTGGCATTGGTCCCGCGCATCTGCGAAGCCCTGCAGTTCGCCCACGACGAAGGCGTGCTGCATCGCGACATCAAGCCGGAGAACATCCTGCTCGATGCCCGCGGCCGGGTGAAGATCGCCGACTTCGGCATCGCCAAGTTGTTGGGCGAGACCCGGGCCGACGTGAGCCTGACGGCGACCGGCGCCGCGATCGGCACCCCGCAGTACATGGCACCCGAGCAGATCGAGCGTCCGGCCGACGTGGATCACCGGGCGGACATTTATTCGTTGGGCGTGGTGTTCTACGAACTGCTGACCGGCGAACTGCCGTTGGGCCGGTTCGCGCCACCCTCCGCCAAGACGGACCTCGACGCCCGGATCGATGAGATCGTCCTGCGCGCCCTGACCAAGGAACGGGAACTCCGCCAACAGAGCGCCCGCGAGGTGAAGACCGAGATCGAAGGGGTGACCGCACGCGGCGACGTGCCATCGTCGTCACCGCCGTCGTTGACCGAATCGACGCATGTGGCGCCGCTGTGGCAATTGTCGTTGTTCGCCCGGGAAGCGATCCGGACATTGCTCATCGTGATGGTCGGGTGTCTGCTTTACGCCCTCGTGCTCCAGTGGGCTCCCTGGCAGAGGATGATCGTTTGGTACTTTGCTCAGGGCTGGCTACCGGCGGTGGCTGTCGGTGCGGGGATGGCCGCTGTTATCTGGCTGGGAACGCTCTGCTGGCGCAGACGCGCCGCCTGGGTGTCGCCCCTGCGGCTGCCGCTCTCGGCTGACGTCACGAACCGCTGGCTGCAGGCGCTCCTCGGCAGTCTGTTGGTCGGGGTTGGGGTCAACTTCGTCCAGATAGTTCTGGTCGAGGTCGGCTCGCTCGGCCAGATGCTAGCGAATGGCGAGTTGGGGCGCGCAGGCTCTGCCTTCGCGACTCGACTGTGTACTCTCATGGTGGTGTGGCTACTGGTTCGACGCGAACTCAAGCGGACGAACCTGACCGTGCCCGGGCCTCTGCCTGCCTGGGCGCACCGCGTGGCGGCGGGTTTGGCGGTTGTGGCGCTGGCTTTCACCACTTCACTTCTGGTGGCATCCCGCACGGAGTATGTGATCGTGGGCGGGCTTGCCGGGTTTCTGGCGCTGATTTCAGTAGCACTCTGGACGGGCAGCCGGGTCTGGCGCGCCGCCGCCTTGGCGCTCAACGCCTGGATTCTGCTGCTTGCCTTCCCTGGCGCCGCAGCGTTGCTCGCCGGGGTTTTCGCGGAGCCTTCCATTCTGTTTTACTCCGGTGTGTATCTGCCGCTGGGACGGCTGCTGGCTGCCTATCCGCTCTTGAGGGCGTTGTGCCAACTGCTGGCGATGCTCGCAACCGTGGCCGGCTTGGTCACGCTCATCCACCCCGGCGTCCGCGCAGCGTTCGGTCTGCCGCCCCGCCGTCGGTCCAGAATGAGCGCCGTCGCGCCGCCGCTTACCTCCAAAGCGTGAACGCCGAGACGACCACGCCCCCCTCGCCCGCGTTCGTCACCACGCGTTGGACGCTGGTGCTGCGGGCGCGGGGCGGGTCCCCGGAGGCCCAGGCCGCCCTGGGTGAACTCTGCGCGGCCTACTGGCAACCCGTTTTCAGCTTCATCCGCCGCGGAGGGCGTGACGAACACACGGCGCGCGATCTCACTCAGGAGTTCTTCGCCCGCCTGCTGGCCCGACACGGCCTCGACACCGTGCAGCCCGGTCGCGGTCGCTTCCGTTCCTTCCTTCTGGGCGCCGTGAAGCACTTCCTCGCCGACATGCACGACCGCGAGCATGCGCTCAAACGTGGCGGTGGCCAGGTCGCGGTGCCCCTGGATGCCGAGGATCCCGGCGTGCCTGAGTTGCCCGATCCCGCAAGCCCGCCGTCGGACGCGGTGTTCGATAGGGAATGGGCGGTGACCTTGGTCAATCGCTCCGTCGAGAGCCTGGCTGCCGAGCATGCCGACGAGGCGCGGCGCGCCCAGTTCACGGTGTTGAAACCCTGGCTGCTCGGCGACGTAGGCGGACTCACCCAGGCCGAGGCAGCCGAGCGGTTGGGTTGGACGGAGAACGCCGTGCGCGTGGCGGTGCACCGTCTTCGCCGGCGCTTTCGCGAGTTGGTCAAGCAGGAGATCGCCCAGACGGTGGACGATCCGGCCCAGTTCCAGGAGGAACTGCGCTATCTGCTTGAGGTGCTCTGCCCGGGCTGACGTTGATCACCGACTGTCCCCGTTCCAAGCGGTGTAGAGGAGCTGCCTCCCGGCCTCCGGCCATCGCGCCACTACACTCTTCGGTGGTACTCTCAGATCGCCGCGCCGAAACTCCTGTTCACCGAAGTTCGCGATGAGTTGGACGCGGTCGCCGAACACTGTTTGCTGGACGGTGCGGTCGGCCGTCAGCCACTGAAACCCGGTCAACGGCAGCAGGCCCAGCTCGCGGTGAAGCGGCGAGAAGAAGTCGTAGTGCGCTTTCATCTGAAGCTTGCGGCGCCGGAACTCGTCCCGGTTCAGGTGATAGAGCGGGGGGACATTGTAGAGCAACTCGAGCAGTTCAACGGTTTCCACCGCGTTCGAGAACTTCCAGCTCGGCGAGCTCCAATGGTGCGTCGCGACGACCGAGTCATGGAAGACGGTCTGGAACAGGGGTAGACGGAACCGCGGGTCGAAGTAGCGGTGGCGGTACTCCTCCTTCAGCGGCACCGGCTTGAAAAACACCGCCGGTGCATGCGGCGGGTAGTAACCCCCGAGGTAGTACTGCGATTGGCGATTCGTGAGGTCGGGATCGCCCCAGCCAATGACCGGGGTCAGCACGCCGTGGGCGAAATGCATCGTGCCGGCGGCGCCCGCGGAGCAGGCTTCCGAACCGATGACCGCGCCGTAGGCATCCCGAATCCAGGCGCAGCGCGCCATCCGCTCTGCAAGGTCCGAGGGCTGCGTGGCAGGATGATCGGTCGCGTAATCATCGAAGTACTGCCCGTAACCGTCGCAATCCACGAACCACGAGTTCGCAGGAAAGGTTTTCATGAGGTTCGACACCCGGCGTTCCACGTAGGGCCGCGCGGCCTTGGGGCTGAGCAGGTAACCTTTACCCTTGAACCCGCGCCGCTGAGTGCCGTCGGCCCGAATGATGGCACCAGTGCGATACAGCTCCGCGTCGAACTGCGCGGTGGGCCAGGTGTCCGGCTCGTCGGGTGCGTGGATGCTGTGGTACGAATCGTAAGGTCCGATGAGGTAGCCGCGGGCGCTCGCGTTGGTCACGGTGTCCGGCCGTTCGACGAACCCGGCCCATCCTTCGGCGCCCAGCCAAAGGCGGTCGAAGCCCGCCTCGGCCAGTTCTTGAATCATCTGGGGCGAGATGCCGTCCCCCCAGAGATAAACGTGCGCGGCGCCCAGCAGCTTCTCCGCCCCGGGCGTGCGCCGAATCTTGTCACGCAGGCTGACGAACTCCCCGCGAGTCTCCAGCCACCGACGATACTGCCGGGCGGGTTCAATGGGCGATGGGGCTCCCACCCAGATGCGCACTCCGAACTGCTTCACCGGATGGTTGCGCGTGAACTGGTGGGTAAGGCGCAGACGCATCCTCCCGGCGGCGGACTCGAACTTTGCCTGGTTGTTGAACGGGTTCAGCAGCAGACACGTCAGCGTGAAATCCCCATAGTCGAGTCCCCAGAACGGCAGGATGAAGTCGGCCGTGGTGTTCATAGCCTCACTCTGCGTCAGGAACGAACCCCAGCGCGCATCCTCCGCGGGCACATAAAGCCCTTCGAACAACGGCAGCATCCAGGCTCGAGCCGCGGCACCCGGCGAGAAGATTGGCCAGGACAACTCTCCCACCCCGTCCGACACGAAGCGCACCTGTAATCCGTCCGCCTCCAGGTCGAGGGTGATGGCCAAGCCCGGATCGTTGAGCCGCCAACTCGCGCGGCTTTCGGACTGCTGGAGGTTACTGACCTGCCCTGTCTTGGGGCTTGGGGCGGAAACCGTGATCTCGGTCTTGCCCGTGGGAGTGACCCGGAGTCCCAGGGTGGACGGATCAACCGTCACCGTCATGGCTGGGTTTCGCAAGACCACCTCGCCAGCGATCGCGGGTTGGCACAGCGAACACCAGAGCAGCGACCCCAACAAGCGCATCGCGTTCTTTCGAGTTCTCATATCGGCGGCAGCTCGCCCCGCTCGGCCCGTGTCTGATTGCATTCTGCCCACGCGAGGTCGGTTGTCACGATTCATCCTCAGGTTCGGTTTCTTTCGGTTTGATTTTCCGGGGGGCTCCCCCAAAGGTCACCAAGGTTGCCGAGCTCTCCCACCGGCCAAATGACAAAGAACGGCGTGCGGGTGTGGGTGGCCGCATCGTTCGCCAACGTGAGCCGACCGGGCAGAAGACCTACGCGCGCCCGCCGGTGGTCCCGAGTCCTGGTCTGGACCACCTTCGGGGTCGTGGTCACGCTGCGTCTTCTTTTCCCGCCCGAGCCGGTTGAATCCGTGGGAGGCCCGCGACGGGACTTCGCTGAAGGCAGGCGCTTTCGTCACCCGCCCACGCGGGTGAATCCCCCAGTCTCAGCGGTGCCCGCGGACCTGTGGCGGCTCCGCATCGACATCGCACTGGAGGACGTCGAGAAACTGCGCGGCTATTCCTGGGACGGTTGGAGAGGCCGACGCCAGGAGCGTCCAGAGGTCCGGGTGACGGTGCGCGAAGGCCAGACCGTTCACACCAACGTCGCCCTCCACCTCAAGGGAGCGGCCGGCAGCTTCCGTCCCTTCGACGACAAGCCGGCGTTGACGCTGAACTTCTCCAAACACGTCCCCGGCCAGACGTTTCATGGCTACCCTCAGGTCTCCCTGAACAACTCGGTGCAGGACCCGTCCTATCTGTCCGAGGCGATCTGCCGGGAGCTGTTCGAGGCGGCGGGCGTTCCGGTTCCGCGCGCTCATCACGCCACGGTCCTGGTCAACGACCGCGACCTCGGCCTCTATGTGCTGACCGAAGGCTGGGGCAAGCCGTTTCTGCGAAGGCATTTCAAGAACGTGAGCGGCAATCTCTACGACGGGGGATTCGTGCAGGATATCACCGGGGACCTCGACACGAATTCCGGAGACAACCGTTCGGATCGGGCGGATCTGAACCGGCTGCGGGAGGTCGTCCTGGAACCTGACCTGGCGATCCGCTCGGAACGTCTCGCCCAAGTGCTCGACGTCGAGCGGTTTGTCAGCTTCCTCGCCATGGAAATCATGACCTGCCACTGGGATGGCTACGCCCTCAATCGAAACAACTACCGCCTGTTCCACGACGTCGAGAGTGACCGAATGGTGTTCATGCCGCATGGCCTGGACCAGATGTTCGGCGTGGCTCGCTCCTACCCAGGCAGTTCCATCCACCCCCCGATGCAGGGTCTGGTCGCACAGGCAGTCATGGCGACGCCCGAAGGCCGCGAGGCATATCTTGAACGCATCGCCAACCTGCGGTCCCAGATCTTCCTCGAAGAAAAACTGACCCATCGCGTCCATGAGTTGTCCCGCCAGATCCGGCCGACGCTGGCCGCCTATGGCCCGGACCTGGCGGAGCAACACGACGCCCATGTCGCCGCTCTCTGCCAGCGGATTGTCGAGCGCGCCCGCAGCATCACGGAACAACTCGGCTCGCCGCGCAAACCGATATAGGTTTACGGTCACCGAACCTCTGGCGGAGATCGAACTCGTCTGCGAACTGCAAACCGCCAGCGGTGAAGCGTGGTTCGATCAGGAGTCACTTCGGCTGGTCCGGGAATGATCGCGCCGTCAGTCGCCACATCCGCCACGCCCGACTTGACAGAAGGCGCTCAACCGCTGACAAGAGTCGTCATGAAATCCTTGCGCACCTCGACCCTCGCCCTGCTGGCTCTGTTCTGCGCGAGCGCCACCGCCCAGGAAAAAGTCATTCGTCTCTACGAAGGTCCCGCACCCGGCTCCGAGAACTGGAAACAGGAGGAGAAGGAGAATCGCACCAACCTGTGGCAGACCCGGGTGGTCTATAACGTCGCCCACCCGACCCTCACCGTCTTCCTGCCCGAACCGGCCAAGGCGGTCGGCACCGCCGTCGTCATCTGCCCAGGGGGCGCCTTCTACGCGCTCTCCATCGACAGCGAAGGCTACGACGTCGCTCGCTGGCTCAACACGAAGGGCATCGCTTGTTTCGTGCTGAAATACCGGCTCGTCGAATGCCAGACGGACGACCCGACCCGCGAGGTCATGACCAAAGGGGCAGACCTGGCTACCACGGTCGCGCCGGTGGTGAAGCTGGCGATGGCCGATGGAAAGGCGGCCGTGGGCTACGTGCGTCAACACGCCAAAGAGTACGGCGTCAATCCGGATCGCATCGGCATCATCGGCTTCTCGGCCGGCGGCACAGTGGTCGCCTCGGTCGCCTACAATTACACGCCCGAGACGCGGCCAAGTTTCGTCGCACCGGTCTATTTGCAGTACGACTGGGCGATCAAACCGGGCGGCGTCCCGGCTGACGCCCCGCCGATGTTCATCCTGGCCGCGACCGACGACCCGCTGGGGCTGGCGCCACAAAGCGTCAGACTTTACAGCGACTGGACGGCCGCGAAGAAATCCGCCGAGCTGCACGTGCTCTCCAAGGGCGGACATGGCTTCGGGATGCGAAAGCAGAACCTGCCCTCCGACCGCTGGATCGAACGCTTCGCCGATTGGCTGGAGGGCCAGGGGTGGCTGAGGAAGTGAGCACGCGGCTCAGCCGCCGCCCGTAGCGGCGAACGGGAGTTCGCCGCATTCTTTCGGAAGACTCCGCCCGACAGTCGACCTTCCCGGACCGCCTAACCTTACTCCGGCCATGCACTCACCAAACCCCACCAGTGCCGGAGCCACTCGCGAAAGCGGCTTTCGGAATCTGGCGAGTCGAAGGGCCGGCGAGTCATCATACGGGTGATGGAAGATTCGGTGCCGAGTGATTTGTCAGGCCACAGATGGAGCTGGCGGGCGACGCCAACCTCGCGGGCTAACCGTTCCACCGTCTGGAGCGCATTCACTGCGTAGTCCTGCCAGCTTTCGCGGTTGGCGAACACTTCGGTCCGCAGCCGGATCCCGAGCGCCTCAGCCTGGGCTTCGATGCGCGCGACGTTCTCGGCCCGGATGTTGATGGGTTCGTGGAAGATCGTGATGGGTTCCAACTCGGCCACCGCCTGGAGTGTGGCGCGCAAATCGGCTTCGTCGCACTCCGGGTAGGTGGGCGCCATTGCCACATAGACGTGCAAGCCGGCTTCCTTGGCGGCGCGGAGCGCGGCCAGTCTTTGCGACGGCGCGGGAGCCTTGGGCTCATACACCTTGGCCAGGTCATTGCGCAGCGTGGGCAGGCTCATGCCAAACACGAGGCGCTTGTCAAAGCTGCGGTACAAGTCGAAATCCGCCCGGGCCAGCGGACTGCGGGTGAGCATGCGGACGTTGATAGTGGACTGGTCGCGGATGAGTTCAAGCGAACGCCGCACCAGCAAACGGGCGTGCCCGGCCAGCTCGCGCTGCCGGACTGGTTCAGGATGGTGGATGACCTGGTAGGGATCGGTCGTGCTGCAATAGATTACCGCGCGGTTGCCGTCCGGCTTGAGCTGCGAGCGCGGCGTGTTCTCGGCCGCGCGCAGCGAGGCGAGGAACTTCGCTTCGTCCCAGGGCCGGAGGAGCAGGTAATCGCCCCACTCTGCGTCCGGGTCCTTAACGCCGTATTCCGCGAGCATGGGAGCCAGCTTGTTCGTCGCCGCGCTCGGCACATAACAGAACCGGCAGGCGTGGGAGCACCCGACCGCGATGTTGAACGCCCAATTGGAAAGGCTCTTGTAGATGAAGTTGTTCGGAGCGATGACCGCCGGCGAGCGCCAGAAGTCCACGGGGCCACTCCGTGCGGCTGGCCGTGGCGCAGACGAAGCAATGTGACCGGCGAGCCGCGTCTGGCTATTCGCGACTCGCTTCGTCGGCGGTTCAAGAATCAGGCTCATCGTCTGTTGTAGGTGGAAGATGGCGCAATCACACTCCCAAGTCGAACTCCGGATGCATAACGCCCCTGAGGGACTTCTCCCAGAACTCCTTCCCTCGTTCATGCTTGCTGGCGAACAGCAGCAGATACAGCGGTGTGTTCTTCTGGTTCTTGATCAGCACCTCCCGACCGGTAAAGGTGAAGCCCAGACCGTCGAGTCGCTCCTTGTAGAGGTCCAGCACACCACGGAAGAAATCGCGCGGATTGTGCTGCGGCACCTTCTTCCAGTGATCATTCCCAAGGAATCGGGTCAGCGCAGACTGCTCGTCTGCGTCCGGCGTGTACTGGTGGATGTTCATTTTGATGCCCATCCCGTATTGGATGTTGATGAGCAGGTCGCAGCGAGTCTTCTGGTGCAGCGCCTCGATCAAAGAGAAGGGGGCGTGCCCGATGCCGGTCGGATCGATGAAGGCGAAGGTCAGTGAACGAGCCGGTATGCGGATGTGCTGGATGGCCTCCGCGCAATCCCCGCACCAGATTTCTGCCAAGCACGAGTTCTCAAAAGGCTCAAGCCGGGTTGCCAGAGCCTCGGCTCCGGGCCAGTTAAGCTCGGTGAAGAT
>Ga0315288_10007576_pt1 | contig 13740 bp, 13 predicted proteins | sample YL17G11_20_MG_FD_203454 | JGI IMG/M metagenome (GOLD analysis project Ga0315288, IMG submission 203454) | Sediment microbial communities from Yellowstone Lake, YNP, Wyoming, USA - YL17G11_20 | ecosystem: Environmental > Aquatic > Freshwater > Lake > Sediment | place: USA: Wyoming | collected...
TCATGATAGATAAGGGATTTTCGTTAATTTGATTGTTCTGATTATTTGAAGTTTGGTTATTATTTATACTATTATTCAAAATTTTAAATTGTCCGTTCTTATAAAAATAACCAGCCCCTATTCCAAGACCAATAAAAATGACTAAAATAACAAATAATTTAAATTTATTCATAACGTAAGGCCTCGATTGGTTGTAAATTAGCAGCCTTATTAGCTGGATACCAACCAAAAAGAATTCCGATGATACCGGAAACACCAATGGCCAAACCAATGGAGGAAGGAGAAATGGCAAAAGGCAAACCAATAAAATGGGCAATAATCAATGAAGCCAACACTCCAAAAACCATCCCCAAAATACCGCCGGCACCAGTGAGAATAATAGACTCTAACAAAAATTGATAAGTAATCACTTTCTTTTTTGCCCCCAAAGCCTTGCGTAAACCAATTTCCCTGGTCCTTTCAGTGACAGTGACTAACATAATATTCATAATGCCAATTCCCCCAACAATCAGTGAAATAGCCGCAATCCCTGATAACAGGGCGGTAAAAGTGCTGGTCACCGAAGAAGCTGTCGAGAGAATATCGTTTTGAGATAAAATCGAAAAATCGGCCAAAGATGGGTCATCCAATCGGTGACGGGCCAAAAGAAAATAGCCAATTTGGTCTTGGGCCTGAGTCATCACTTCGGCACTTTTGGCTTCAATGGAAATTGAACTTATATTAGTGGCGCCGAAAATAATCTTTTGGGCCGTGGTTAGGGGAACAAAAATCATATCATCTTGGTTCTGAAAACCGCTTCCTCCTTTAGAAGTGGTTACTCCCACTATCCGAAATGATTGGCTGCTAATTCTGATACTTTGGCCCAAAGGACTAGCCCCTTTACCAAATAAATCGATGACAACCTGTGGTCCTAAAACGGCTACTTTATCAACAGCATCAACATCACGTTGGGTAATAAAAGAGCCTGAGGAAACACTTACTTTTCTGACCTCGGCATAAGCCGGCGTCACCCCAATAATTTGGGTATTAGTATTGTTTCTGCCAGCCACGACTTGAGCTCGCCTGGAAAATTCCGGGGAAACATTTTTAACGGTTGTTATTTGAGCAGAAGAAGCAATGGCTTTAGCATCATCGTAGGTTAATGAAGTTATGGTCCCGGTTGCACTCCGAACATTGCCTGAACGTTGTGCCCCCGGCATAACCGTCAGCAAATTAGAGCCTAATGATTGAATTTGATTTTGTACCGATTTTTGGCTGGCTTGACCTAAGGAGATTAAGGTAATGACACTCCCAATCCCAATAATAATCCCTAAAGTCGCCAACCCTGTCCTCATTTTATTAAGAGTTAAAGTTCCTAAACTTTCTAAGAATAATTCTTTTAATTCCATATTAATTTTTCCTATCCTCGGCAATTTTGCCGTCACGTAAAGTAATAATTCTTTTGGCAAATTTCGCGATGTTTAACTCATGGGTAATCATGACAATCGTGTGGCCTTCTTTGTTTAATTTTTTAAAAATTTCCATAATCTCCAGACCTTGGACTGTGGCCAAATTTCCAGTCGGCTCATCCGCCAAAATAATTTTGGGATTCATAGTTAAAGCCCGGGCAATCGCCACTCTTTGTTGCTGCCCGCCGGAAAGTTGATTTGAGGTATGATCCATTCTGTCTTCCAAACCCACCATCCTTAAATATTCTTTAGCTTTTTTCAAACGTTCTTCTTTAGGGATACCACCATAAGACATCGGCACCATGACATTTTTTAAAGCGGTAGTTCTGGGTAAAAGATTGTAAGCTTGGAAAACAAAACCGATTTTTTTATTTCTAATATCAGCCAGCTCATCATCATTAAGCTTGCTCACATCTTCTCCATCTAAAAAATAACTTCCAGCGGTTGATGTATCCAAAGCGCCTAAAATATGCATCAAGGTTGATTTGCCTGAGCCAGATGGTCCCATAATCGCCACGAATTCACCCTGGGAAACTTCAAAAGAAACATCATCTAGGGCCACTGTTTCCACTGAATCATTGCGATAAATTTTTGACAAATGTTTAACTTTAATCATGAAGTTTTAACGTCCCATAAACATTCTGCCAGCACCACCGCCGCTAAAAACGGATCCACCTGATTGACTATTGCTACTGGAAGAAGTGGTAGAAGTAACAACCTCATCACCTTCGGATAAGCCTGAAAGAATTTCTGTTTGTGTGTCTGAAATTAAACCAACTTCAACATCAACCGTTTGTTCCTGTTCCCCTTTCATCACCTGAACCACATTTTGATCGTTTTGTTTTTGGACAGCCGAAGAAGGAACCAATAAAACATTATCTTTAACTTCTAAAATAATATTGGCAGTTGCCGACATGTTGGGTAAAATTTCTGAAGCGCCAGAATCAAATTTGATAATTACCGGATAGTTGGTTACTCCACTGGTAGTAGCGCCAATTTTATCAACAGTAATTACTTGGCCGGTAAAAGTTTTATCCGACAAACTATCTAATTTAATTGTTGCCTTTTGTCCTGGCCTAACTTTAGAGACGTCAATCTCTGAAATATTAAAAGTTGCCATTGGTGTTCCCTCAGATTCAATCACCGCTATTCTTTGGCTTGTATCAGATGACGCACTTAAACTCATCCCTTCAGCATAGGTCAGGTTGGTAATTGTTCCGGAAATGGGAGCAGCAATAACTGAGGAAACAGATTGATAAGATAACCACGCACTACTAACAGACGCTTGTGATTGAGTAATGACATTTTGCTGGTTTTTATATTTGGCCTCAGCCGCCAACCAATCAGCATTTTCTTGAATATAAGTTGGATCGTCAGTTTTCAACCCACGTGCCACGGCGTCATTGATTAATTTTTGGTTGGCGGCAAATTCCTGGGATTGCAGAGAGTATAAAGTCACCTGAGCTGAATCAAGATTATTTTTGGCAGAAAGATAAGAAGCCCAAGCTGCAGTAGCTTTTTGTTGGGCATCTGAATCCAAAGTTAATTCCATTAATTTTTGCCCAGCCCAAACCTTATCACCGTCTTTCACATAAACTCTTTTGGCCAAACCTTTGGTATTGGTCGTAATATTAACAATATTGGCCGTTAAAATTTGTCCGGAAGCAGAAATTGAAGAGATAATAGTTCCTCGCTCTAATTTTTGAGTTTGTATCTGTGGCTGTTGGTTTCTATTTTTAACCAAGCGTACTCCCATCACAACCAAACCCACAATCACAGCTAAAATAACCGCCGCCTTAAAACGATTCTTAAAAAAGCTTTGTAAAAATTTAGAAATTTTAATCATTTTAAATACTTTAAATTATCATAATAAAAACAAACTGAAAAATAGCTTAGAAAATTAAATCAGCTTGTGGAGCTGTTTGACAGGAAGCTGAACAGTAAAAGTTGTCCCTTTTTCTGGCTGGCTTTGAACTTTTATCAAACCATGATGTTTCTCAACTATTTCCTTGGCAATGGAGAGACCTAATCCATAACCAGTCATCCCTAATTTAGTTCTGGCTTTATCCGCCTGATAAAAGCGGTCAAAAAGATGAGGCAAATCTTTTTCCTCAATACCTATTCCCTGATCAGTAATATAAACCGAAACGTGATTATCAGTTTTTTTAGAAGTTATTTTTATTTTTGTCTTTTGAGAACTATATTTAATTGCATTATCCAAAAAAATCACAAACAACTCAATTAAAATCTGTTTATTACCTTGAATTTTCGAATCATCTATTTTATTAACAATTTCAATCTTTTTATTTTTAGCTAAATTGGCAACCTTTTTAACAGCTTCATTAAAAATAGAGTTTAAAGATACCTCTGTAAAAGTCAAACCATTAGTTCCCCTTTGATATTGTGTCAATTTGATTAAACCATCAGACAAAGCTTGTAAATGATTAACCTCTTCAAGATTACTTTTCAATAATTTTTTGGCTTCGTCTAAAGTAAATTTTTTGTTTCTCAAATTAACCTCTATTTCTGTTCTTAAAGAAGTTAAAGGTGTTCTTAGTTCATGAGAGGCATCGGTAACAAACTGATTTTGTTCATCTAGCATTTCTTTAATTGGTTTTAGTGTTCTACCAGCTAAAAAATAACCACCACCGGTGGAAATCATCAAGATCGCTAAATTAATAAAAGCTAAAAGTATTTTAAGGCGATTTTTTGTTTCGACTACCAACCCTGGATCTAACGGACGAAGAAAAACGTTATCATTCGGAGGAACAATTCTAAGCGTTTCAGGCAGTTGGCGTTCTATCCTTAACCTTTGCATTCTTTCAATCCTATCTAACTCAAAAGTTGTCATCCGATAAATAACCATGCTAAAAGAAAAGCTCACTAGCATGATAATTAAAAGATACCAGGCTGTTAGTTTAATTCTGGCTGAGTGAAACATTTATTTTTCCTCTCCTATTTTATAACCAAAACCTCTAAAAGTCTGAATTAATTTTGGACTTTTAGAAAATGGCCGGTCAATTTTATTTCTTAAATAACCAATGTAAACTTCAACGGTATTGGGCAAGACATCGGCATCATAATCCCAAAGATTATTGATAATTTTTTCCTTTGTCAAAATCGTATCTTTATGTCTCATTAAATACTCCAAGAGGGCAAATTCTTGTTTTGACAATTTAATTTCTTTACCAACTCGTTTAACTTCATAAGTGACACTATTTAAAGAAAGATCTCCTACTGTTAAAATTGTTCCTAAACTATCCTTGGGTCTTCTTAATAAGGCCTTGAGGCGGGCTAAAAGTTCGGTGAAGGCAAAAGGCTTGACCAAATAATCATCAGCTCCAGCATTTAAACCCTTAACTTTATCATCCAATTGTCCCTTGGCTGTTAACATTAAGATAGGAGTGTGAATATTTTCTTCTTTTCTAAGTTTTTTACAAATTTCCAATCCATCCATATCAGGCAACATTAAATCCAAAACAATAACGTCATAATCTTCGGAAACAGCCAAGTCAAAACCATCAGTCCCATCGTAAGCCACATCAACGGCAAAAGATTCCTGTTCTAATCCTTTTTTAATTGAATTGGCAATTTTATGTTCATCTTCAATAACTAGGATTTTCATTGCCTTCATATTATACTCCTAATCTGAAAATAAACTGAGAAAATGGTCTCTTTGCAAACCATCTCTGCATAGGCTATAATTTTTTGATGAGTCAAAAAGATTTTTCGGAAAAAATACTCGTTGGTATCACTAGCAAGGATGATATTCATTGGCCAGAACAATTAGAAGAAATTGCCAAATTTAAAAACACAGAACTCTCACTATTTTATGAAAAACTCTCCAAATTTCAAAGAGAAAAAGTTTATGCCAGTCTTTTAAAATCCTGGATTAAAAAAATTCCCCTGGTTCATCTTCGCCACGACATGGATAAACAAGAAATAGAATTCCTCATCAAAAATTACCAATCTCGATTTTTAACTATTCATGAAATTAATTTCGATTATTTGAAGCAATGGCGTGGTTTTTACCAACATTTGTTTTTGGAAATGAATAAGGATAATCATGTTTCTTCTCTCGTTCAAATTAACAAAATCGGCGGCTTTTGTGTTGACCTTTCTCACTTTAAGGCTGCTAGTATAAGAGCAACAAAAGAATTTGACTATATCCTTAAACGAAAAGATATTCATCATTATTTTAAATGCAACCATCTCAACGGTTATTCACCACAGCAAAATACCGACTTACATGATATAAAAAGTATTCATAACTTTGATTATTTAACAACTCTGCCAAAATTTCTTTTTGGCGAGGTAATTGCCTTAGAAATGGAAAATTCGATTGCCGAACAGTTGAAATACAAAGATTATTTAGTTAAAATACTAAATCATTATTTCCAAAATGATTAAAAAAATTATTATTGCTTTTGTTGTCTTGGCTGTTTTAATATTAGGGAGTTATTATTTGCTTAAAAAAATGCCGACCAATACTAATCAGAATACAAATTTCTCCGAAGAACAAACCACTTCGCCGGTTCCCACTTCGACTCAAACAGAAACAAAATTAAAAATCGAAGACTTAAAAATCGGGCAGGGAAAAGAAGTTAAAAGTGGTGATACCATTACTGTTAATTATTTAGGTAAGCTTACTAACGGTCAAAAGTTTGACAGTTCTTATGATCGCAATCAGCCTTTTGAAACTCAAATCGGTGTCGGCCAAGTCATTCAGGGATGGGATGAAGGTCTTTTGGGGATGAAAGTTGGCGGTAAAAGAAGACTGACTATTCCACCAGATCTGGGTTATGGCGAACAAGGGGCAGGGACTGCTATCCCACCCAACTCTACTTTGATTTTTGAAATAGAATTAATTAGTATTAAATAAATGATAAAAAAAATTCTCATCTCCCTTCTTGTTTGTCTTGCGGCTGGTTTTCTTGGTTCAGCTTTTACCACTCCATCAATCCCAACTTGGTATGCTTTTTTGGTCAAACCATCTTTTAATCCGCCCAATTGGCTTTTTGCCCCAGTCTGGACAATACTCTTTATCTTAATGGGAATTTCTGCTTTTCTTGTTTGGCAGAAAGGTTTAAAAAAGAAAGGAGTTAAAAAAGCTTTAGTTTTTTTTCTTGCTCAATTGATCTTTAATGTTTTATGGTCTTTTTTCTTTTTTAAATTTCACTCGCCTTTTTTGGCTTTATTAGACATAATTTTCTTGTGGTTTTTAATTCTGTTAACTATGATCAAATTTTTCAAAATTAATAACACCGCCGGTTTATTACTAATTCCCTATCTTTTGTGGGTTAGTTTTGCTTCAGTTCTCAATTACGCCGTTTATTGGCTCAACCGATAAATAGTCAAAAGAGGATATTGAAAATCTTCGCTTGCTAAGTCTAATTTTTTATCTTTTAGAAATTCTTTTAATTGAGCCTTGTTTTTATTGCCCTTGGAAATAATATGAATTTGTTGGCCATCATATTGCCAATAAGGAAAATCAATCGCCTGCTGGGAAATAAAAACTTTATCACCTTGAGATAATTTTTCATTAATATTTTCCTCTATTACTTCCTGTATTTTTTCATCACCATTAAGATAGAAAGCGTTCCTGTAGTCTAACTGAGGTCTTTGATAGTCTGACAAAATTAAAATATCATTTTCTTTTAAATTGATTTGATTGATTAAAGTGGCTTCAATTTGACGAATGGGTGTTTTTTGATAGACCACAAAAGTTAGCAGAAAACTTAAAAATAAAATCGTTATTAAAAACCAATAAATTCTCCGCCAAGGCATAATTCCCAAAAGCAAAGCCAAGGGATAAGCGATCAATGCCGAATAACGACCAAATAATCCCCCATACCAAAATTTGCCAGTTAGCAAAAAGGGCAGGAAGAAAGACAAAAAGAAAATTAAAACTAGCCAATTTTTCTTTTTAATAAGATAAATTCCTGAAACGATTAACACTAAAATTGCCGACAAAGAATAACCATGAAATAAAATTAAAATGTCATTTCTCAACATTCTTAAGATATTTAAAAGACTCCAGCCGGATAAAATTCCTCCCCCTCCATAATTAAATAAAAGAGTTTTTAAGCGAAGCATTGGGTTAATAACATTGCTTATTAATAGAATTTTATAAAGACCACCAATAGCTAAAAGAAAACTTACAATAATTATTACTAGACTCAAAAAAATGTTTAGCCAATTAATTTTTTTAGATTTTAAAATGGCCAAGCCAATAAAGACTGGTGACCAAAGAAGAATTCCGACAAAATCAAAAAGAGCCAAACTCAAAAAAAGAATTGATAATAAAAACCAAGAAAACTTTTTCTTGGTTAAGAAAAAATCAACAAATAATAAGCCTAAAAGAAATAAACCAAAATCCAGTGATTCATGTAAAACATTGGTTTGGAGAAGCCATAAGTGAGGAAAGAAAATTAAAGGAATCGATGAAAAAATCGCAGTTTTTTCATTAAAATTTCTTTTGATTAAAAAGTAAAAAGAAACAAAACCAACCAAGCCAAAAAGAGCTGCAATTAAACTTATCTCCCAAACATTGTCTTGAGGAACTATTTTTTGAGAAGTTTGAGTTAAAAAAAGCCATACAGGATGAATTGACTCATGAGAGCTTTTTAAGGAATCAAAAAAACTTAAAGATTGTGATTCACGAAAATATTCAGGAGAATCATAAAAATGAGGATAGTTGGCTAAAAAGAAAAAACGAGAAACAAAAAATAAAGAAAAGATTAGCCAAAAAAACTTTTTCACTTAAATTTTTCCGAAATGACCTTTAATCTTTTAAGAGTTTTTTCTTTACCTAAAAGCTCCATGGTTTCAAAGAGAGGTGGTGTTCCACTTTTACCAGTTAAAGCAATTCTCACGGCCATAAAAAACTTGCCAATGTGATAGTTTTGCTCTTGAGCTGTTTCCCTAAACAAATTTTCTAAATTTTCAGCTTTCCACCCAACCTTCTCTAGCTCATCTAAAATTATTTCAAATTGATTTTTAATAACACTTTTATCTTTTCCGCCTTTTTCTAATAAAAGTTTTTCTTCTACCTGAGGTTCTTTGACAAAATAATCAACCATCCTCTCAAAATCTGAAAGCTTTATTAATCTTTCTTTAACCAAAGGAATAGTTTTTTTAATTAAATCATCATTTATTCCTTTGGGGGCAAAAGGTTTTAATAATTTAAAAAGTTCTTCATCTGATTTTTGTCGAAGATAAACTCCGTTTAGCCAATCCAATTTTTTTAAATCAAAAATAGGAGCAGACTTAGAGATCCTTTCAAAAGAAAAATTCTTGATAAATTCTTCAATAGGAAAAATATCCTTGCCTTCAGGATGAGACCACCCAAGTAGACACAAAAAATTAATTAAAGCTTCTGGTAAATAACCCTGTTCCTGGTACCAAGAAATGGCAACCGGATTTTTTCTTTTGGAGATTTTAGAACTATCTTGATTTCTTAATAAAGGTAAATGAGCAAATTGAGGAATTTCCGCCCCTAAAGCCTGATAAAGCATCATCTGTCTGGGCGTATTGGAAATATGTTCTTCCGCCCGAATAATATGGGAAATTTTCATCAGCCAATCATCAACCACCACCGCAAAATTGTAAGAAGGATATTTATCTGATTTTAAAATAACAAAATCTTTAATTTGATCATTTTCAAATTCAATTTTATCCCTGACTAAATCATTCCAGGAAGTCTTACCGGAAGAAACCTTAAACCAAATCGCTCCTTCCTTTTCATAAGCTAAATCCTTATCAATTAATTGTTGAACATATTTTTGATATTCTTTTAATCTTTCTGACTGGCGATAAGGACCAAAAGGTCCACCAACATCAGGCCCTTCATCATACTTTAACCCCAACCATTTTAGAGCCTTATAAATCACTTTTTCTGCTTCCGGAACATGACGCTTCATGTCAGTATCTTCAATTCTTAAAACAAATTTGCCTTTGTTTTGCCTAGCAAAGGCAAAGTTATATAAGGCAATATAAACATTGCCAACATGAGCTAAACCAGTTGGTGAGGGAGCAATTCTAACCCGAATTTCTTTTATCACACATTGATTTTAACATGCCGAACTTTTATACTCAAAGTACCTGCCATGGTTAACTTAACGCAAACTGCCTATTGGGCTAGAAAAATTTTAAAATTTGGGGCTATTTTCTTAATTGCCATCATTTTTTTAAGATTTTTCTTTAATATCACCAATTCTGTCTGGAAAAAAATCCATCCGCCACCGCCACCGGCTCCAACCGTTTCTTTTGGCAAATTACCTAAGTTAAATTTTCCGGAAGGCAATAAAGAAAAGTTAACTTTTAAGTTGGAAACTATTCAGGGTGGCTTATCTAAACTCGCCACCACCAGCAAAGTTTACTTTATCCCTAAAGAAGGGCCAAATTTATTAGCCTTAGACCGGGCCAACCAAATTGCCAAAAAGTTGGGCTTTAAAAACCAGCCCCAACAAATTTCAGAAAAAATTTATCGCTGGACGACCGAAAGCACACCACCAACAACCTTGGATATCGACATCAACACCGAAAATTTTCATCTTTCTTATGATTACCAGAATGACCAGGAAATCTTAAATAGCAAAGATTTACCCAACAACCAACAAGCAGCTGAGGAAGCCAAAAACTTTTTAGCCAATAATGGTTTACTCTCGGATGACTTGGCCACCGGCAGCGCTGAGTTTGTTTACCTGAAATTCACCCCTCCTAACCTAACCCCGGCTCTTTCTTTATCCGAAGCCGACTTTGTCAGAGTCAATCTTTTTCGGGCTGATTTGGACGGACTAAAAATTCTTCCTCCCAATCCTAAAAATTCCATGATTTCTTTTCTTTTTTCCGGCTCAAGAGCCTTAGGTAAAAGAATTATTGAAGTCAATTACACTTATTATCCCATTGAAAGAGAAACTTTGGCGACTTACCCTTTAAAAACGTCTCAAGTTGCTTGGCAAGAGTTGCAAGGTGGGGCTGGTTATATAGCTAATTTAGGAGAAAACAAAAATGGACAAATTGTTATTAGAGAGGTTTCCTTGGCCTATTTTGATTCCAATCAGAGCCAAAATTTTCTTCAGCCGGTTTTTGTTTTTGAAGGCGACAATAATTTTTTTGGCTTTGTTCCGGCAATTGATTCTAAATGGACGGATTGACCTCCTGCCATTGAAAATTATCAAAAACCCAATTCGTTAATTTGACTGTTTCTCCAAATCTGTCCTGGCTCCCCATCACCACTGTTATCAACCCATGGCCATTCCTTTCGGTATAACCCACCAAGCATTCACCGGCTTCTTCAGTATAACCAGTTTTAAGACCTTTCATTCCCGGAAATTTACCGATCAGCTGATTAACATTCCCCAACTGATGAAAGATTTTACCATCAACATCGCTAATCGTAATCGACTGAGTGGAAACAATTTCCAAAATTATTTCCTTTTTTAAAGCCAAGGAGGCTAATTGAGCCAAATCAGAAGCCGTGGTGTAAGAAAAGTCAGTAAACATCTGGCCTTGTTCATCACTATCCAAACCAGTAGGATTGGCAAAATAAGTAGCTTTTAAATTTAAATCTTTAGCTTTTTGATTCATGACTTGAACAAAAGCCAATTTACCTCCAGGATAATTTTGGGCCAAAACCAAAGCCGCATCATTGGCTGAAGCCACCAAAAGTCCATAAAGCAAGTTTTTAAAAGTCATTCTCTCTCCTTCAACTAATTTAATATCCTGGCCTAAATCATCAATTTTCCCGACCACTAAAACCTGATCCAAAGAATAATAATCTAAAGCCACTAAAGCCGTCATGATTTTAACGGTCGAAGCCGGTAAAATCTGCAGTTTTTCATTGCGGCCATAAAGAAGAACTGAAGAATCTCTATCAACCACGGCCACGGAACGAGCCGTTAATGATGGGGGCAGAACTTCTTTAAAATTAATGGGGTAATTAGCCACCGACAAGAAAGGAAAATCCAATTTTTGGGTTTGAGCTGGCTGCCAAGTTGCCTGAACTATTAAATACCAATTTTGCCCAGGAAAAAGAAAAAAACTTAAACAAAAAATAAAAAGAAAACCTCTTTTAATTTTTATCACGAAAGATTTATTTTTTCTTTGAGGAGACATTTTTAATTTTTTTAGGGGCTATCTCAATACCCAGTTCTTCTAACTGCTCTTTATCAATTTCAGAAGGAGCTTCCATCACCGCCGTTTGGCCGCCGGAAGTCATTGGGAAAGCCATCACTTCACGTAATGAAGGTTCTTGAAGAACAACCATCAAAAAGCGGTCAATTCCCGGGGCAATACCCCCATGAGGCGGAACTCCGTATTCAAAAGCCTGAAGTAAATGACCGAATTTCTTTTGGATTTGTTCTTCGGTATGACCCATGATTTTAAAAATCTTTCTTTGAATCTCCGAGCTGGAAATTCTTAAACTCCCACCACCCACCTCAAAACCATTTAAAACAAAATCATGCTGATAGGAGCGAACTTTACCTGGATTTTTATCTAGCATGGAAATATCTTCTTCTTTTGGAGCAGTAAAGGGATGATGCACGGAATCCCAGCGTTTTTCTCTTTCTTTCCATTCAAATAAGGGAAAATCTTTAACAAAACAAAAAGCCAACACGTTAGGATCATTTTTATCTGGTCTTAAATCAGGTTTGTCAGTGCCATATTTTTTTATGACTTCATCATAAGAAAGTCTGGGAAAAGGAAATTTTAAAACTTTTTTCTTTAAAATCTTCTCGGTAATTTCTTTATACAAGTTTTCAATTAAAACAAAAATTTCTTCTTGGGTTGTAAAAGACATCTCAATATCCAGCTGGGTAAATTCACCATAGGCCCTATCAGCCCTTGGATCTTCATCACGAAAACAGCGGGCAATTTGATAATATTTTTCCAAACCAGCCACCATTAAAAGTTGTTTGTATTGCTGAGGGGCTTGGGGCAGAGCATAAAATTTCCCCAGTTGTAAACGGGAAGGCACAATAAAATCTCTGGCTCCTTCAGGAGTTGCTTTGGATAAAATCGGTGTTTCAACTTCAAGAAAGCCTTTCTTATCTAAATATTCATGAATCAGCTTAATCATTTTATGGCGAATTTCTAAATTCCTAATCATCCTAGAACGGCGAAGGTCCAAATAACGATATTTCAAACGTATTTCTTCATTAATTTCATAACCATCTGTATCTAGAGGGAAAGGCAAATCTTTAGCTTTAGCTAAAACAGTTATTTTCTCCACTCCCACTTCTATTTCACCGGTGGAAATCTTTTCGTTTATCATATTTGCCGGCCGTCTCTTGACCATACCCACAATTTCAACCACATACTCGGAACGTAGTTCTCCTAATTCATTTCCACCAACAATCTGAACCAGACCAGATCGATCACGCAAATCAATAAAAACCATTTTGCCATGGTCACGGCGAGTGTTAACCCAACCACAAAGTCTTACTTTTTTGCCTATTTTTTGAGGAGTTTGGTTAATTAAAGTTCTTTCTTCCATCAGTTTTAATATTTATTATCACTAATTTTAGCTTTTGCGGATTGATTTTGCAATCTTATATCTGGCCGAATGGGTGACGACAAACTCAAGCCAATCAGCTGAGGGTTTCTTTCTGTTTTTATCAATTAGGATTTCCACCATTTGTCCGCTTTTTAATTTAAAATCCAAAGACACCATCCTACCATCAACTTTGGCCCCGCAACATTTATCACCCAAATTAGAATGAACAGCATAGGCAAAATCAACCGGTGTGGCTTCCGCCGGCAAATCAAAAACATCACCTTTAGGAGAAAAAATAAAAATACGGTGATGTAAAGCATCAAATTTTAATGATTCTAAAAATTCTTTGCTCCCCACCAATTCTTGCTGCCATTGAACCAATTCTTTCACCCAGCCCATTTTTTCCGTGGGGGCAAAAAAGCCAACTTTAATTTGGGCATTATCAACCTTTTTCATTTTCTGATGAGCATAATACCAATGAGAAGCAATTCCATTTTCTGCTTGTTCATGCATTTTCTTCGTTCTAATTTGGATTTCAATAATTCTTCCCTGGGCAAAAACATTAGTATGGATTGATTGATAGCCGTTGGGTTTTGGCTGGGCGATAAAATCTCTCACTCCCACCGAGGGGACAGGTTTGTAAAGATTATGCATTAAGCCTAAAGCAACATAGCATTCTTCAATGTTATTGACGATAATTCGGAGAGCCATCAGATCATAAACTTCATGAATATCTTTGTTATATCCCGGCCGGGAAAGTTTTTTGAATAGACTATAAAGATGTTTGGCTCG
>Ga0315288_10007577_pt1 | contig 13739 bp, 12 predicted proteins | sample YL17G11_20_MG_FD_203454 | JGI IMG/M metagenome (GOLD analysis project Ga0315288, IMG submission 203454) | Sediment microbial communities from Yellowstone Lake, YNP, Wyoming, USA - YL17G11_20 | ecosystem: Environmental > Aquatic > Freshwater > Lake > Sediment | place: USA: Wyoming | collected...
GCGATCACCGCCGCCTCCCGGTCCGGTGTCCAGAGGAACTGCGATGCCCCCCCCTGCACATGCTGCGTAGCTTCGCCTGAGCCATCTTCTCGCATCTTGCGCCACCGGAACCCCGGCCCCGTCACCATATTCTTAGCGAACTCCGGCTCGACGTTCTCTTGCTTGATAGCTGCCTCAACGGCATCCGCTGCGGACTTGTCGCTGGTCAGCACGGCGGCGTCATACTCTGAGAAGCCGTACTCACTGACCAAACGTTTCTTGCGAACCTCCGCCAGCTCCGGCAGTTCGGCCCGAACCCGTGCGATCCAGCCGTCGTCTATCTCGAGCGGCGTCAGGTCCGGCTCTGGGAAGTACCGGTAGTCCATCGCCGTCTCTTTGGTGCGCATCGGCTCGGTCGCACCGCGCGCATCGTCCCAGAGCCGCGTCTCCTGGACGATCCGCTCGCCCTGCTCCAGCGCGCGCGTCTGCCGCCTGATCTCGTAGTCTACCGCGCCGGTGACGGCGCGGAAGCTGTTCAGGTTTTTGATCTCGACGCGCGTGCCGAGTTCCGTCGCGCCCTCCGGGCGGACCGACACGCTCGCCTCGAACCGTAGCTGGCCTTGCTCCATCCGCGCCTCGGAGATGCCCAGATACAGGAGCATGCTCCGAATGGAGGCCATGTAGGCCTCGACCTCGGCGACCGAGCCCATATCCGGCTGGCTGACGATCTCCAGCAGCGGGATGCCGCTGCGGTTGAAGTCCACCAGGCTGTGCTGGGGATCGTCCTCGGGGTGCAGGAGCTTCGCCGCATCCTCCTCTATGTGTACATCGGCGATGCGCACGCGCTTGGCGGCGCCGTTGGCGCCGATCTCGAGGTAGCCGTCCTTCCCAAGCGGCGCGCGCTTCTGCGAGATCTGGAAGTTCTTCGGAAGATCGGGGTAGTAGTAGCCCTTGCGCTCGAAGATGCTCGGACGTGAGATGGCGCAATGCATCGCCAGCGCCGCGCGCAGCGCGTACTCGACGACGTTTCTGTTCAGCACCGGCAGGACGCCGGGGAACCCCAGGCAGACCGGACAGACCTGGCTGTTCGGCGGGGCGCCGGCCGCGGTCGAGCAGCCGCAGAATACCTTCGTTCGGGTGCTGAGTTCCGCGTGGACTTCCAGGCCGATGTTGGGCTCGTACGTTGCCACCATGTCCTCCGGGCGCGGCGTCACGACTTCCGCCGCGTGATCTCGATCTCGGCCGCGCCGACGAGGCCGCCGACCGGTGGATGGGGCTTGCGTACGCGGACGGTCACCTCGTCAACTGGGAACGCGGCGATGATCTGGTTCGCTATCCGGCCGGCCATCGCCTCCAGGAGCCGGTACGGGCCGGCTTCGTGGACCCGCTGCACTATCTCATAGACCGCTGCGTAGTCAACGGTTGCCCCGAGATCATCGGTCTCGGCCGCTGTGTCGAGGTCGAGCTTCAGCTCAACATCCAGCTCGAACAGCCGACCGACCTGCCTCTCCGCCGGGGTGACGCCGTGGCAGCCGTACAACGCGATGTCCGTTAGCCTGATCCAGTCACTCGCCATGCCTACCTCGCTTCCGCGCCTTTGTGCGGGCCCTGCGCCCGCGGGAACCTTCGCACGCGAGCGTCGGTCACCAGAATGTCAACAGGGAGGTCATTGTCGCTGCGGGGCACCTCCGGTACGACCTGCATCTCGAAACCGAATCCGATCCTGACCGCTGACGGTACCCTATCCAGGAACCGATCGTAGTAGCCGCCGCCGTAGCCGATACGATACCCATCCTCACCCCACACGGCTGCCGGGACGATGACGGCATCTATCTCGCCGAGCGGCACCGGCCGGCAGTGGAGCCGGGGCTCGCGGATGTTGTGTGCGCCCGGCGCCAAGTCCGCGTCCAGGTCAGCGATCTGACACGGCCCGAGGCCGCGGGTGCGGGTGTCGGCGCGCGGCGCGGCGACGCGCTTTCCCTGGGAGATTGCCTCCTGGATAGCCGATAGCGTGTTGACTTCGCTACCGAAGGTGACGAAGAACATCACCGTTCCGGCCCTCTGGAGCTCAGGCAAGGCGAGCAGGCGGGAACTCGCGGCAGCGCTGCTGCGTCTAATCTCGTGAGCCGGCAGCCGATCGCGCTCGGCGATGGTGCGGCGGCGCAGTTCTGACTTGCGTTCCATGGTGGTTCCGGCTATTCTAACGGGCGGGCGACGCCGGTGTAAAGCGCAGCTGCTGGCCAGAGTGCGAATGGCGAGACCGGGCCAAGGAAATGGCATCTTCGCGCAGGACAAAACGCGGCCTCTGCCGTAATGCTCAGGAGTCCGCTGCCCAACAGGTCGCGGGACAGGAGGACGGTAGGAAATGTCAGAGCGACAGGCCCTTGCATTGCGACTGGTGGTCTTTCTCCTTATCCTCTCACTGGCTGTAGTTCTGCTGGGCCTCGCCGGCTGCAAGAAGGAACAGCCGGCCGGCGGCCCCACCGCTGGCGCCGCGCGGGGCGGAGAGCAGGGCGCCGCGCCCGCGACAGGCGGTCGCGGGGCGGCCGGCGGTCCGATGGCGGGCGGTCGACGCGGGGGCCGCAGGATGCAGGGGGGCGCTGCTGCGGGCGGCGGTATGGCAGGCAGGGGCATGAGGGGCGGTGGGGCCATGGCCGGCGGCCGCGGCGGGCGGCGGGGCGGCATGGAGGAAGGCCCGGCAGCCGCTGAAGCCGGGGCGCGGGGGAGAGGCCCGGCGGCGCGCGGTGGCAGAACGGGCGCCGCGCCGGCGGGTGCGAAGGTTGCTGCTGGCGTTGAAGCAGCGAAGCCGGGCGCGGGGCCGGTGCTGACCGCGGCCCAGGTGCCAGTGTCGACCAAGGGAGCTACGACCGGGATTCCCGAGGTCGACAAGATGACGAAGATCCGCGATTTCGCCGCGGTTTTCGGGGCCACGACGCTGATCAAAGCCCAGGACCAGAACGGCACAGAACTGGAGTGGGTCGGGGTCACCCCCGACTCCGGCAAGGAGAAGGGACGACAGGTCGTGATGCCCTTGAGTATGCTGATGCAGGCCGAGTACCCAGAGCTGCTCGAGGGTTACTTCCCGATATACGTACAGGCCGGGCGACCGTTAGCGAAGATTGTCTCCAAGGCGACTGTGACCGCCCCTCGTCGCCCGAAGAAGGATCTTCAGGCGATACGCCAGGAGGAAGGAGACAAGAGACGGGCTACCGCCGCGGCCGAGCAGGCGGTAGCGGCTGAGGCGGAGGCAGCGGCTGGGGCGTCTGGAAGTCGAGGTATGCGGGGCGGCGGTATGCGGGGCGGCGGCATGCGAGGCGGCGGCATGCGTGGAGGTCGGGGCCGGCGGGGCGGGTTCTAGATCGAGCCTTAGGCTTCAGCAGAGGCTTCGGCGGGCCGCCGTCTGCCTATCGGCCTAGATGCCGTGGACCCGGGCCATCGCCAGCGTTGCGGCAGGCGCTAGAGCCGCCGCATGTGCGATTTCCTCGTCTGACAGTTCTCCGGCGACGAGCTGGACGCCGAAAACCTCTTCTACCCCAGCCTTGAGCGCACCGGCGACCTGCTGGTAGCTGACCTCTGCTCCCGCGGCGTCCCGGAGACCGAGCGCCGCCGGCGCAACTGGCTTGCGCCGGAACAGCCGGCCCCAATCTTCGAGGGGAATCCGCAACGGCAGCGAGTTCTGCTGAAGGATCGCACCGTCCCGGTGGACCTGGGCGCTGCCCAGGAGCTTCTCCGTACCGACCACCAGATCGCATCGGGCCTTGACTGCAAAGCAGGCCGGGTCGCGCGCCGCAGCCGTCCCGCTGGCGGCCGATCGTTCGACCAGGCGCGCGTCAACGCCTAGCAGTCTCAGTCCCGCTACGGAAAACATGGCGAGCGCTCGGTAGGAGTCCATCACACCCTTAGTTCCGAGGCGGCGCTCGGAGACGACGATGCTGAAGGTGACCTCATCCTCGGTATGCAGGATCGCCCGGCCACCGGTGGGGCGGCGCACTACATCCGCGCCTGACCTGCGGCATTCGTCCAGATCAACGCTTGCCTGCGCGTCCTGGAACCGGCCGACGGAAACCGCTCGCGGGCGCCACGTGTAGACGCGCAACGTGGGCGGTGCCTCGCCGCGCAGGTGCGCATAGAGCATTGCCTCATCGGTGGCCATGCTCAGCGCGCCGGGCTGAGGGCCCGAATCCAGATAGCGCCATACCTCGCGCGTCACGGGAGGTTCTCCAGGCGCACGAGCGCAGCGGCCTCATCCTGACAGAGTTCGGCACCCGCGTTGATGATCTGTCGCTGGAGAGCGGTGGCCTCGCCGTCGGTGAAGTCTCGTCCCGGGATAGGTGGATCGTCAATGATCAGCACGCGGCGGCCGAAGCCCCGCGCTCTCACCGCCGCCTCCAGGTTCCGCAGGTTCCCGGACCCGTAGGGAATGCCGGTGACCACGACAACGTCGGCCTCGCGGGCCAGCTCGGAGTTGAGCCGATGCATCTCCTCGGTGATGGGTGAGAAGGGCGCTTCCTCGACCCGTGGGAGATCGAGTGCCTCTGCTTCGAGCTGGTCGGTATCGGCGACATTCACGACGCCGACCGATAGGGCGAAGCCTTGCTGGCGAAACTGGCGCATGAGTCGCGCGCCGGTGCCAGCTCCGCAGATCAGGTGGATACGCGTCTGCCTGGTAGGCGGCGGGGCGACCGGCAGGCGGGACATGAGCGTGACATAGGGGCGGCCACTGCTGGGGTGCTGCCGGACCTGGACATCGGTGCCATAGGCCGTGCGGATGTGGACCTCGGTGACCACATCGCCGGGCGGACCGGCCGCCAGGACCCGACTATCGGCGATGAGCACGAGGTGATCGCAGTACTGGCTGGCGAGGTTGAGGTCGTGCAGGACGACGAGCGTGGCCAGCCCGCGTTCGGCAGTGAGCCGCTTGGCGAGGTCGAGGATCTCGATCTGATGGTTGATGTCCAGGTGGGCGGTGGGCTCGTCGAGGAGGAGGATATCGGGTTGCTGGGCGAGGGCCCGCGCGATCATGCAGCGCTGGCGCTCCCCGCCCGACAGCGATGTGATCGGGCGATCGGCGAAGACGAGCGTGTGAGTGAGCGCCATCGCCTCGCGCGCGATGGCGTGATCGCGCGGCCCTTCCACCGCGAACCGGGAGAGGTGGGGAGAGCGGCCCATCAACACCACCTCGCGCACGGGGAACTCAAAGGCGACGGCGTTGTCCTGCGAGACGACGGCGAGGCGCCGCGCTAGCTCGCGGGCGCTGATCCGGTAGACATCCACGCCGTCGAGGAGCGCCTGGCCTCCGATCGGCGGCAGCACGCGGCTGAGCGCGCGAACGAGGGTGGACTTGCCGCAGCCATTGCGCCCCACGATGCCCACGAACTGCCCGCGCGCGACCGCCAGGTCCACCTCGTGGAGGACTGGCTCACCGTCATAGCCAACCGTCAGCTTCCGCGCTTCGAGCATTGCCTTAAGCCGGCCGCGGGCGCGTCTTGAGGAGATAGAAGAAGAAGGGCGCTCCCAGCACCGCGGTGAGGACGCCGACCGGGAACATCTCGCCGATCGCCCTGGCGAGGGTGTCCGCCCAGACCAGGAACGAGGCGCCGAGCAGCGCCGCCGCCGGCAGCAGCAGCCGGTGATCGGGGCCGACCAGCCGGCGCGCCATGTGGGGAATGACCAGGCCGACGAACCCGATCAACCCGCTGACCGAGACCGCGGCGGCGGTGATCATGGCGGACAGCACAATGATCGCCTTCTTTAGGGACTCCGTCTCAACGCCAAGCTGGCGCGCTTGCTCCTCACCGAGCGAAAGCAGGTTGAGGTCGCGCGCGTACGCGTAGAGCGCGACCGACCCACCGATGACGAGCACGGCCGCGACGCCGACGACGGCCCAATCAACCTGGCCGTACAGGTTGCCCATGAGCCAGAAGACGACCGTCTGAAGGTCGGCGCCGGCCACCGTCATCAACAGCGTCACCAGCGCCCAGAGGAACGAGCCCACTACCACGCCGGCGAGGATAAACGCATCGCGGTCTACCTTGCGTCTGGCCCGGGCGAGCCAGATCACCCCGGCCATGGTTCCTGCCCCGGCGGCGAAGGCGATAATCGCCCTTCCCGCGCCGCCAGCAAACCCTCCCAGGTGAAGCACCATGGCTGCGCTCGCCCCCAGCGCAGCGCCGGCCGAGACGCCGACGAGATAGGGGTCGGCGAGGGGGTTCATCAGCAGCCCCTGGAGCGCGCCCCCCGCGACCGTCAGCGCGCAGCCGACCACCGCGCCGAGGACGACGCGTGGGAGCCGGAGGTGCCAGAAGATGTAGGCGAGCTGTGTATCGCCGGCCTGCGCTCCGGCGAGGTGCCCTCTGAGGGAATCGAGGATGACCGCAAGGGGGACCGGCTCAGCGCCGATGTTGGCGGCGAGCAGGACAGTCACGGCGAGAAATGCCCCGAAGCCGGCGAAGATGGCGGAGAGCCGCTGGAGGAGTGAGCGCCCGGGCATGGCCTCGATGCCGCTCATCTTTTCTTGTTCTCGTCAGCGATGAGCTGCTCCACCCCCGGCCGGAGCTCCAGCGCGCGTTCCCGCTCTTGCTTCTCCTCTGTCCACATGCCCACCCGCCTGTATATCTGCGATTCGCGGTATCGGGTCTTCGCCTCCAGGGTCTGCATGTCCTCACCCCGGTATTCGCGCGGCCGGCCGAGCGCAGCGAACATAGCATCCGTTCTCTTGGCCCGGGCCCCGTACTCTAGTGCTATCCTCAGCGCGCTATCGTAATGCTTGAGCGCGATGGGGATAGCGTCTTTCACGCGGCGGTCGTGCGCCCTCTGCGATGCGAACCCTAGCTCGTAGTGGGCGAAGGCGAAATTGGTGTCTACGTCTATCTCGGACAGAGCCCGATACCTGTTATACGGCGCGTTCTCTTCGGCGACAAGACGCTGGTAGACGGCGAGCGCCTTCTCCTGCTTTCCCACTTTCTGGTAGGCTTCGGCGAGGCGCCTAATCGTGCGGGTGTGGTTGGGGAACAGGACAAGCGCCCGCTCGAAACACGGAATTGCGTCGGCGAGTCTGCCCTCCTCCTCGTAGAGCTGCCCGAGCGTGGACCAAGGGCGAAAGCTGGTCGGGCTCAGCTCCTGCGCGTGCCTGACCGCCTTCACCCCGTCGTTAATCCTCATGAGCCCAAGCAGCAGGCCGTAGCGCTCCCAGGCCTCGGCCCAACCGGGATCGAGCTGGCGCGCCCGATCGTACTGCGCGAGCGCCATGGCGCCAGCCTGTTTCGACCCGGAGGTGGCGTAGGCATCCCCAGTGTCCATGGTACGCTGCGCTATCGTATTCCTGGCCGGGGCAGTGGTGGCGAGGATCGCTGCAACCACCACCGCCCCCAATAGCCCCGACCACGCAGCCAGGTAGAGCATTCGCTGACCGGCAGGCGACGCTCGCCCGGCAGCGAGTCGAGGCCACCGGAACGCCCGGCCGGGGAGGTCCGGCACCGGGGTGGGTTGTGCTCCTTTCATGGCTGCAGAAGGGCGCTGGCGGCCGCGCTTCGTGCTTCCCTTTGGGGTAGACTCCGCGTTTGCAGTCGCCACGACAGGTTGGGCATGGACAGCGTATGCCAGCATGCCTGCGACCAGCCAGAAGCTGAGGTTGATGGCGCCGATGTACCAGTCGTAGTCGAGCAGGCTGTGCACCATGAGAGCCGCCACCGAGCAGACGCCACCGATCGCCCAGTAGCGCCGGGGGAGGTCACGCGCGGCGGTAATGGCTCGCCCACCGGTCAGCAGGATCGAGGCGAGCAGCCAGAGGAAGACAATGCCGCCCACCGTGCCCAGCTCGGCGAACATCTGGAGGTAGTTCTGGTGGGCCGCCTCGGTGTAGCCCGCGATGGCGTAGCGTGGATAGACGTACTTGAAGGCGCCGGGCCCGACCCCGAGCCCGGGGTGGGCATCGAAGAGACGCAGCGTGCCCTTCCAGGTGAGCATGCGGAACATGTTCGACTGGCTGTCGAGCCTGAGCGTGTGGACAAACCAATCCCTTGCCGGTGGCACCTGGAAGGCGAGAACGCCTGCCGCGACTGTGGCTACCACTCCGGTTATCACTACCACCGCCGCGAGCCTTCTGAGTCGCGGGCTCTGCCACGCCAGCAATACCAGGTAGAGCAGCAGCGCGGCAGCGCAGGCCACCATCGCGCCCTTGGACTTGGTGGGAATGATGGCGGAGGCGAGCGCGATCGCGGAGAATCCCCAGAGCAGCCGCCGCCACAAGGTGCTGTCCGCCAGTGTTGCAGCGAGCGCGAGGGGAGCGATCATCGCCAGGAAGCCGCCCAGGGAGTTGGGGTTGAAGAAGGTGCTGAAGATCTGCCAGGTGGGGTCCCTGAGCTCACGGGCGACGGCGAACTTCTCGCGCCAGCCGTAGAGCGCCACCACCATCGCTGCCGAGAGGATGAGGCCGTTGCGCAGCCAAGCGACTGGGTCCGCCTCCTCTCGCTTGGTTACCATCACCGCCGCCGCGATGCCAACCGCGACGATGGTGAACGTCCGGAGGGCAAGGCCGGCCGCTTCGGGTATGGGCACGAAGGCGGTCAGGACGATGGAACAGGCGAAGGCGGCGGCCACCACGCTGGGCCTGGCTGCTGGCAGCGTCGCGCGGTTCGCTATCAGGAAGAACAGGGTGCAGCCCACCAGCAGCCGGGAAAGCTCTATCTTGCTGGCATGCGGGTTGACGGATGTGAGAGTGCTGAGGGCCGCGATGGCGAGCAGCAGGGCGGCGGGCAGGTGGATGGCGTTAGGCAGGCGGGCCGGCGGTTTGCCCGCTGCCCAGCGGGCAAGCAGTGCAGAGATGAGAGCAAGGAAGACCAGCCCTGCGGCGAGCGTCTGCCCGGCGGAAGCGGAAACCTGGCCGAGGGCGGTTGTCTCCGGTATCGAGACCTGGCCCCAGAAGATCGGCGCGTAGAACACCGCCACCAGGAGAGCGGTATCGTGGAGCGCGGCCAGCGCCGCCGGCGCCGAACTCTGTCGGGGTGCGCGGCTCACCGTTGCGCCCTCCGCGTGGCACGCAGTCTGTCGGCGAGGCGGCGCAGCAGCATCTGGGTCAGCAGCAGCCCTGCACGCAGCCATAGCCCGGCGATGGGCAGGAGCCTGATGCCCCAGGGCCAGTGCGGGGCGTAGTGCTTGCGGTAGAACCGGACCGCGCTTCGGTGGAATTGGATCACCATGGCGAGCGGGCGCTGGTCGCTGCTGCGACCGATGCGGTGCACGATCACTGCGTCAGGCACGTAGTAGACCTTCCAGCCGGCCTGCTCGGCGCGGAGGCACCAGTCCATGTCCTCCGAGTACATGTAGTAGCCTTCGTCGAAGCCACCGAGCTGGTCCCACGCCTCCCGCCTGATGCAGATGGCTGCTCCCGAGAGCCAGTCAACGTGCCGGATCGAGCGGTGGTCCCAGTCTTGCATCAGGTAGTCGCGGGTGAACCGATTGCGGGGCACCAGCCGGCCAATGATGGTGTTCCTCAGCACGCCGACCATCGCCCGCGGAAAGCGGCGGCATGAGAACTGCAAGCTGCCATCGCCGTTCAGCAAGCAAGGCCCGGCTGCTGCCGCCTCTGGGTGTGAATTCATGAACGAAACGAGACAGCCTAGTGCCCCCCGCCGCACGATAGTGTCGGGGTTGAGGATGAGCAGATGGCGACCGCTGGCGGCTGCGGCTGCTCTGTTGTAGCCGCGGGCAAAGCCCACGTTCCCCCGGCTTTCGATAAGCGTGACCCGCGGGAAGGACCGCCGGACCATTTCGACGCTACCATCCCGCGAGGCGTTGTCAAGCACGATCACCTCAACGCGCAGTTCGGGATCTGATTCGAAAACGGAGCGGAGGGCCTTTTCCAGATCCTGCCGCGTGTTCCAGTTGACTAGGCAAACCGAGAGATCAGGCTGGGCCATACCGTGGGCGGGGCCGTCTTTCTACTGCTCTCTGGGCTGCCAGCCCTCGGGCGGGGCCTCCGCCTCATCGGTTAGCATTATCGGGATGCCGTTCTCGATGCGGTACTGGCGGCCACAGCGCACGCAGATGAGATGATCGTCGTCCAGCTCCACCCGCACCTTGCACTCGGGGCAGGCCAGTATCTGAAGCAACGCCGGGTCAAGCGTCATATGTCTCCTCCCTCAGCAAGCAACTGCGACACGCCAGCATAGGTGCCTCAGACGTTTATCACTCGCCGAACGCCAAGAGTGGCGAAGCGACCGACTAGGATCCCCGAAATCGCCCCGGCCAGGTATCCCCAATATGCGTTCTGGATGCCGAAGCCGAGCAGCAGGCCCGCTAGCATGCCAATGAACGGCCCCTTCTGGAGGCGCACCAGCAAAGCACCGAGCATGAAGCCGAACAACAACCCCGAGGCGATGCCGAACTTTATGGCTTGGAAGACGCCCGCCCCGCCGCGTCCGAGCGGGATCGCGACGATCTTATCGGGGATCGAGTGCCCGACGAAGTACTGCACTAGAGCGACCACGACACACACGATCAGGCCGGAGATGGCGCAGCGGATCAGCCGCTCGTTCTCAGACCACTGGGGCCCGCCTTGGCCTTCGGCCGCCGATCTCCTCTGAGTCACGCGCTCCAGGCTGGCCGCGCTGCTGTAGCCGGCCTCCTTCTGGATCGGGCGGAAGATAGACTGGTCCCTCCCCACGTACTGCGATATGTCTACGGAGGTCGTCGTCGCCTCAGTGGACAACCCGTGGCTGGGCACTCCGGGCCGCCCTGCGGCCTCGGTGGGCGGCGCAGCAGCGGCCGCCTTGTCACCGGCGGCCCCATGGCCGAGCGGGCGTAGCACGACGTCGGCTGCCGGTTGCTCGGTGGCGGACTCGGCCTCGACGCCGGTTTCAAGCTCTTCTCCTTGCTGCTGGTGGAGTGGTAGCCCCACCTCTGGTTCCACCGCGAGTTTGGATGGCATTGCCACCGGCTGCCCGCTCTTCTTCAGCTCCTTCGCTGCCTTGCCCGATACGGTCGCGCCAGCGGGAAGCATCGGGCGATTGCACCACTCGCAGACATCGGTGGTGCTGCTCTCCAAGCCACATCTTCGGCACAACATCAGCGATAATGCTCCTCTTGACCAACTCGACGCATCCCGCCCGGGCGCGAGTCCGGCCGACTGGGTATGCCAGTGGGGTTACATTCACATTATGCTACCCAAAGGGCAGCTTGTCCAGCCTCCGCAAGCGCGCTTCTGGGCTGACTCAGCGCCCACAAGCAAGCTCGCCTACGCCTGCAAGACCTCCTCGAGCGCCGCGATGAACCGCCGGTTGTGCTCCGGCAATCCCGTCGTGACGCGGATGTGAGTCGGCGCGCCGAAGATATCGCCTGTCCGGACGATCACTCCGCGCTTCAACAGCTCAGTGAAGACCGGCCGGCACTCCCGCTCCAGATCCACCCAGACGAAGTTCGCGTAGCTGCGGGTGTGGCGCAGGCCGAGGCGCTCGAACTCGCGGTAGAGGTACTCGCTGGATTGCGCGTTCAGCGCCACGGTCCGCGTCACCTGATCACCGTCCTCGAGGCTGGCGAGCGCGGCGGCCTGGGCGACGCTGCTCACATTGAACGGCTCGCGCACGCGCTCGAGCGCGTCCGCCAGCTCCGGCGTGGTGACGCCATACCCGATCCGCAGGCCGGCTAGGCCATAGATCTTCGAGAACGTCCGCAGGACGATCGCGCGGCGACCATCTCGCACAAGGGCCAGGCTATCGGGGTAGTCCGTCTCTTGCACATACTCGTAGTAAGCCTCGTCCATGACCAGTATGGTGGTCGCGGGGATGGCTTCAAGCAGCTCGGCCAGCTCCACCCGGGTGACTATAGTGCCGGTCGGGTTGTTCGGGTTCCCGATGAAGACGACCCTTGTCTTGGGCGTCAGCCGCCGCGCCATCTCGTTCGTGTCATAGCGGAAGTCCACCATCGGCACGTACACGGGCGCGCCGTCCATGAGCTTCGCGGTGAACTCATACTGGCTGAAGGGGCCGGTGCACATCATCACCTCGTCGCCCGGGGAGATGAACGCCAGCCCGATGTTGTGAATCAGCTCATCGCTGCCGTGACCGAGCAGGATCTGTCCCGGCGGGAAGCCGAGCTTTGCCGACAGCGCGCGCCTCAGGTGATAGCAGTCGTTATCCGGGTAGAGCGCGACCCCGGCCGCAGCATTGCATATCGCCTCAACCGCCTTGGGCGAGGGGCCCAGCGGGTTCTCGTTGGAGGCGAGCTTCACGACATCGGTGAGCCCGAACTCTCGCTGGACCTCCTCTATCGGCTTTCCCGGCGTATACGGCGTGAGCTGCCTCACACACGGCCGGGTTATGGCTCCGTCACTCATGAACCCTTCTCCTCAAGATCATCATCGTCAGCCAGCGACCGAATCCGTAGCTGCTTTGACTCAGTGTAGCTGGCCGCTTCCTGGACGGCCTTGGCGACCTCTCTCGGCAAGCCGCGCGATTCAGCGAGCCTCCGAAGGGCGGTCGTGTTCACCTGGGTGACCGCCTCCCACTTGCCCAGGGGCGCCAGCAGCTCCCGCAGCCGCTCCACGTCCCAGCCCGTGATCCGTGCGTAGGTGCGTCTCTCGGCGACGTAGCCCGACCGCTCGACCCGCTCGGCCTGGCACTGGTCGAGATAGCGGTTGATCAGCGTCTTCGCCTGCTCCTTGCGGGCCTCCGCTTCCTTCCCCGCGGCATCCGCCTCGGCGTAATCGCGCAGCGCTGCCGCGACATCAATCTCCAGGTTCTCTGGCTCGACTGGCGCCCGGAACAACAGGCAGTGGGATCGGTAGGCGCACCAGTTGCAGTGAGGGCCCGGCCGGGGGTCGAACTCCTCGAGCTCGATGCTGACGATCGCATCCAGTATATCGTCTTTGGTCGCCGCCAGGAACTCCTCGGTCTGCGCGATCTTCATCTGGTAGTCATGGAGCAGGAAGAACAGCGTGGTCATCACCTCGAAGCCCGGGTAGAGCTTGCGGGCGGCCATGCGGTAGATGGCGAGTTGGGCATCCTTCTCCAGGAAGGTGACGGGGGGCATTCGCCGGCTGGTCTTATAGTCTATCACCTCGAGCTGCTGGTCGGGCAGCACATCCACGCGATCAATCCGGCCGGTCAATGAGTGGCCCCCCGACAGCTCGACGCCGAAGCCCAGCTCAGTGGCGGCGGTTCGCCTGGTTTCATCGCGCTGAGAGTAGCGCTCATAGTGAACTCTCAGCACGTTCACGCCTTCCTCGAAGTAGGGTGCGCGCTTCTCCTCCGGCACTTGACTCTCCCGCCCGCGCCAGGAGCGGATGAAGACCTCGACGACCTCATCGAGCCCAGGCATCTCGAGCTGACCGGGATTGTACATGCGATGGAGCGCCTCGTGCACAGCCGCGCCGAAGTGCAGCTCGGGCGCTACCGGAACCGCGATCCTGTCAACGTACTGCAGCCGGTACAGGTGGGGACAGCGCCGGTAGGCCGAGAACTGCGAGTAGCTAATCCGCATCGGCCCCCTCCTCGGTCGCCTCTTCCTCCTCCACGTCGCCCACGTAGAGAGAGCGGCCGAGCAGGAAATGGCGCTCCGTCCAGCGCCGTCCCTTCTCTCGGGCGGCCTCTATCTGGCCGAGGAACATGTTGATCTTCGCGCCGAGGTCCTCGGCGTGGTGCAGGGCGATCGCCTCCGCCGTCATCGGGGTCTTGGGCGACCCGAACTCGGCCGTCCCATGATGGCTCAGGATCATGTGGCTGAGTCGCAACTTCAGCTCCTCGGGAAACCCCTCGATCTCGTTC
>Ga0315288_10007579_pt1 | contig 13736 bp, 9 predicted proteins | sample YL17G11_20_MG_FD_203454 | JGI IMG/M metagenome (GOLD analysis project Ga0315288, IMG submission 203454) | Sediment microbial communities from Yellowstone Lake, YNP, Wyoming, USA - YL17G11_20 | ecosystem: Environmental > Aquatic > Freshwater > Lake > Sediment | place: USA: Wyoming | collected...
ATGGACGAGTGCATGTGGACGGCCATCGCCAGCCCGCCTGGGCCGTTGGTCGAGGGTGCTGATGGTCTCCGATCATTGTCGTTGCGTGCCAAGACACTGCGGGCCAAGACCGACCGCGCCATCATCGGCCTGTTCGGGGGGAATCTCCTGGAGATGGGGCAGTTCCTCTACCGAAACGACAACTTCTTCATTCTTTTGGCCAGCGAACCAAGAAAGGCTCACGAATTCCTCGACCAGATCGTGGAGATTCATCTGGCCAATCTGGAACGGTTTCTGGGAGCCGTCGGGAAGCACATCGACATCATCAATTTCGGCGATGACCTGGGCATGCAGACTGGCCCGCAGTTGTCGCCGCAGATGTATCGCGAATTCTTCCAGCCTCGCCACAAGCTGCTGTGGAATCGCGCCAAAGCGCTGGCCGAAGTGAAAGTCATGCTCCACTGCTGCGGGGGAATCCGGGAGTTGCTTCCGGACCTTATTGAGGCTGGGCTCGATGCTCTGAATCCGGTGCAAATCTCCTGCCGAGGGATGGGCCCCAAGGAATTGAAGACGGAATTTGGGAAAGACCTGGTGTTCTGGGGCGGTGGTTGCGATACCCAAAGCATCCTCCCTTGCGACATGCCGGAAGGGGTCAAGAAGCACGTTCAAGAGCAGGTCAAGATTCTCAGCCCGGGAGGAGGATTCGTTTTCCAGCAGGTGCACAACATCCTGGCCAATATCCCGCCAGAGAACATCGTGGCGATGTTCGAGGCAGTGAACAGTCCGGCTTAGCGCTGGCGCTCGCGAATGAATGTGGTCCGATGGCCACGGTTGCCAAGTGGTTTTTCGTTCGCGGCCCGATTTCGGGGAACCGGGGCGGTTCGGATGGCGTAGATTCAATTGGAATGCCGAAGATGGAGACGAGTGTCCTATGAGCACAACCCCTCAGCCTCCCCGCGCGCCTGTTGCCCCGCCCCCACCGCGCACGGGAGGCCACATTCTGGCGATCGTGCTTTTGCTGCTGGCGCTGATTGTCGTGGTTTCCGTCATGACGGTTTGGATCGGGCTGCGCATCCTGACGCGGGGTGTCAGTGTGCGAGTGGAGGAAGGCAAGAAAGAGGTCGCCATCCATACTCCCTTGGGCTCGCTTGAAGTGAGCCGGGAGGTGGATGAGTCGCGCCTGGGCTTGCCCCTCTACCCCGGCGCCCAGCGCCTGAAGGGCGAAGGCTCCGCCAGCGTCAATATCGCTATCGGGGACGAGGAGAACGTGCGCGTGCTGGCGGCCAAATTCGAGACGTCAGACCCCCTCGACAAGGTCAAGGGGTTCTATAAGGAACGCCTGGGAAGTGACGTGACGAAGTACATCGAAAGAAACCACGAGGGGAAGACCGTCTTCGAAATCAAGCGCGAGCACCAGGAGAAGGTGGTGGCCCTGAAGGGCGAAGGGGAACGCACGTCTATCGAACTGGTCCGGGTCACCCACGGCCGCGAGGAGTCTAATTAGCCCCAAACCTGCCGGCCGCCGGGCCAGCGCGGACCCTCGCGCGTTGCGGCGGATGGCTGGTTGACAGATGGGCCGCCCCATGCGAAACTTTGTTTGTTAGGATGTTGTTCCCCTCCGTGCGCCCGTAGCTCAGCTGGATAGAGCACTTGCCTACGAAGCAAGGGGTCGGGTGTTCGAATCACCCCGGGCGTACCAGTTTCCTCCTGCGGCACCACTAAACGCTCGACCAGCGAAGTAACCACCTGCCCGCCAAAAGGTCTAAAATACCCTTCGTTACGGAGGACACATGCAAAACAAGCTGACGCGACGACATTTTCTGGGCACAGCCATCGCCGGCACCGCAGGACTGAGACTCCAGGCACAATCGGTCTCGTTCCCCAGCGGGCAATCCGCCGCGACCGAGAAGCCGGCGCTCCTGGGCGGAAAGCCGATTCGCACGATGCAGTTCCCCTCCTGGCCCAAGATCAACGACCGCGACGACAAGAACTGGACGCAGGTCCTACGCCAGGGGCTTTGGTGCCGGCTGGACGGAACCTACGCCAAGCGTTTCGAGGAGGCCTGGGCTCAAACGTTGGGGGCCAAATACTGCCTGGCCACGGCGAGCGGCACCACCGCCCTGTTGACCTCCCTGCATGCCCTCGGCATTGGCCCCGGGGATGAAGTGCTGGTGCCGCCCTATACCTTCGTCGCCACCGTCAACGTCGTCCTCCAGGTGCACGCCCTGCCGGTGTTTGTTGACACCGATCCGGAGACTTTCCAGATGGACGCGGACAAGATCGAAGCCGCCATCACGGAAAGGACCAAGTGCATTCTGCCTGTGCATCTGGGCGGCTCCCCGGCGGACATGGACAAGATTCTGGCCATCGCCGAAAAACACAAGCTGCCCGTTCTCGAAGATGCCTGCCAGGCACATCTGGCGGAGTGGCGGCATCGCAAGGTGAGCACGCTGGGCGAGCTGGGCTGCTTCAGCTTTCAGGCCTCGAAAAACCTCAACTGCGGCGAGGGCGGGGCCATCCTGAGCAACAACGAGGAGCTGATCCGGGTGTGCGAGAGTTTCCACAACAACGGCCGGGGCGCAGCGGGCTACGACTTTTCCTACGTGCGCAACGGCTCGAATCACCGCATCACCGAGTTCCAGGCGGCGCTGCTCCTTTCCCAATTGAGCCGGCTCGAGGAACAATCCCGCACCCGGGAGGAGAATGCCGAGTATCTGACCAAGCAGCTCCGGGAAATCCCCGGCATCCGGCCCGCCCGCATGTACGCCGGATGCACGCGAAATGCCTATCACTTGTACATGTTCCGGTACGACAAAGCGCATTTCGCCGGTCTGCCCCGCTCGCGTTTCTTTGCGGCCTTGCAGGCGGAGGGGATTCCCTGCTCGGGAGGATACGCACCGCTCAACAAGGAACCGTTCCTGAAGAACACGCTGCAGTCGCGCGCTTTCCGGTCCATCTACTCAGCACAGGAGATCGCCGCCTACGAGGCGCGCAACCACTGCCCGGCCAACGACAAGCTGTGCGCGGAAGCAGTCTGGTTTTTCCAGACGATGCTGCTGGGCTCCAACACGGATATGGACCAGATCGCGGAAGCAGTCCGGAAGATTCAAAAGCAGGCTGCGCTGCTAGCGCGCGCGTAAAGGCACAGTCGTCTACGGGAGGCGCTGCCGCCGAGCGCACTCCGGCCGCCTATCCGGCCGCTTTTCTGCGCGCCGTAGTGAAAATTTCTTTCAGTCGGCGCGCCACGATTCTCTCCTCGCCGGGCTTCATCATGTAGGGCGTGAGGCTCAAGCCCTGAGTGTAATCCTCCACCAGACACACGATGCTCGGCTCACCGTCTTCCAGTTGGCGGGCGCATTCCACCTTGGTCAGTTGGAACGCGGTCTCATCCCACTGGAGGGACAAATGCGGGACGTGGTTGGCGATCTCCGGGACAAAGCGCGAGGTGCGCACTCCCGGCACGGAAGCGACGGCTTTTTCAATCACCCCCAGCCGCGCTTCCCAATCCTTCCATTCGGCGTCGTGGTCAACCTTCAGGTAGCGCTCCAGCGCCACGAACATGCCCACGATTTCTTCCTTGCCCACTTTGCAGGGCCGCCCAATGCTGTCTTCGTGAGGATTGTTGTTGAGCAGTGCCGCCTCAATCAGGTCCTTGCGGCCCAGCAATAGCCCGGCGCATTGCGGCCCGCGCAGGCCCTTGCCGCCGCTGAACGCCACCAGGTCAAAACCCATCTTGTTGTAGTCGCTGAGGTGGGAAGACGGGGGCACGTCGGCCGCCGCGTCGTTGAAGGTGGGGACGCCGCGGCGCTTGCCCACCTCGATGAATTTCTCCAGGCCGACCTGGCCCCGGCTCTGCGCGTCGTTGAGGAAGTACATCATCGCCGTCTTTTCACTGACGGCGTTTTCCATCTCCTCCGCCGTCTCCACCACCACCAGGCGCACGCCGACGTTGCGGATGGCGTGGTCAAACGGGTTGCGATGCGACTTCTGGATGATGACCTCGCTCTTCATGCCAGTGATGTCCGGGAGGCGCTGGATTCTCTCCAGGTCCTTTCCGGCCACGCACGCCGCCGTGCCCAGCATGATCGCCCCGGCCGCGCCGGAAGTGACCATGGCTGCGTCCACCCCCAGCATCTGCGCGATCTTGCCGCCCACCGCCTGCTGGAGCTCCAGGAGCCACACGTAGTGTTGCGCGGCCTCTTCCATGGCCCGGGCCACTTCCGGGGGCAGCAGCGAGCCCGTCAGGAAAGTGTAAGTCCCTTTGGCGTTGATGCGCGTGCGGACGCCGAGCCGCTCGTAGATGTTCTTCCGCGCCGGGGTCTTTGCCGCCCCCGGCATGGCAAACAGCCGACGCCCGGAGAGTCCGGCGAGGGCAGAGAACAAGCCGCCGCGCGCCAGGAATTTTCGCCGTGAGGATGACCAGTTGAAGATCGCCATCTTAGTTCCTCCTGTCATGCGTCAGGGATTGGTTCCCGTTCGATCCGCCCGCAGTTCGCGCCCGATCCGCAACGCCTCACTCGGCTCAGCGCGACGATCGGCAGAAAGAGTCGCAAGCGCGGCCTGCCACGCCGCGTCCGGCAGGAAAGGCGACAGCACCAGCCAGGCAGCCAAGCCCGCCAACGCGGCGCGCGACGGCGAAGCGGCGCGGCGCAGCTCGAGTCGCAACAGGCGTCCCTGGGCCGGCGGCGCCTCGAGTTCGGCATCGATCAGCAGGAGCGTCTCTGGCCGGCAACGCGCGAACGTCCCATTCGCCTGGAGTTCTTTCCAGCCGTCGGCGCTGGCGACAATCACCACATCCGGATTCTCCATGCCCGTGTATTCAATCGGGCGGGGACTCAGGCAGATCTCGGCCAACGAGAAGCCGGTCCCCTGGGTCACCGGGTTGTCGTTCTTCTGTGTGGTGTACAGGCCGGCAGCCAGCGCCGCCCGGCAAAACAACGCCGCGGCCGATTGCACGCGCTCCCCGGCGCTCCCCGCCACCACCAAGCGCAGTTCGGCGGTGAGCGGCGAGGCGGTCATCGGTTTCTCCGCTTCGGGCGCTGCGGCCCGCGCGGGCCGCGATGGAGGTGCGCGACGGTAAAGCTCACGCAGGGTGGGACGCCCAGCCTCAGCTTCCAGGCGCCCTACCTGATAGCCCTGGCGGGCGATGATTTCCTTCAGCTTGCTCCCAGTGAGCTGGTTCCAACGCGTGCCGTAGGCCGTGCAGAGTTCCAGGATTTCCACCAGGGCGAAACCCGGATAGGCAATGGCCTCGGCGATGGTAGCGTCCAGCGCCGCGTCAGTGGCAAGATGCCGGGCAAGGAAACCCGCATGGGCTGCGCGCAGCAAGGCCACCAAGTCGAGGGGTGGCGTCCAATTGCCCCCCGGGGTAGTCGCCGTCGCGAAGTCCAGTGGCGTGAGCGCCGAGTGTTGCCCGCCGGTCATGCCAAAGAGGAAGTTGTTGTGGAGGAGGACGGTGATGTCCACATTCAGTTGCGCCGCATGGACCAGGTGCAGCAGCCCGATCATGGCCCCACCGTCACCGATCATCACCACGGGCTTCAAGCCGCCCGGCTCGAGCACGACCTCCGCCAGCGCCATCCCCGTCGCGAAGGCGGTCGAACGCCCGTGCGTGGTGTGGACGGTGTGCAGGTGGGGAAAGAGCGAATCCGCCAGACCCACACAGCCAATGTCGGTAGTAAGCGCGATAGACCGGCGCGGGAGTTGCAGGCGCTCGAGGGCCTGGCCCAGGTGGCGCACCACGGCGGCGTGGCCGCAACCGCGACAGTAAGGCAACTTGGCGTCAGGAGCCAGATACTGATTCTCGGCCATCAAGCCTCCGCCGCCCGCACCGCCTGCACGATTTCGCCCGGGGCGATGAGCCCGCCGATCCTGTTGATGCCCACCACGCGCTTGCCCTCGAGGTAAGGCGTCAGCACCGCGCGGTACTGACCAGTCAGGTTCTCCTCCGCCACAAGTACATTCTCCACCCCAGCCAGCGCCCCCTCCAGCGCCCGGCGAGGGATGGGAAACAGAGTCTGAGCTTGAAAGAAAGAAACGCGCACGCCCTCGCGACGCAGCGCGGCCACGGCCTGGCGCGCCGCCCGCGCCGTAATGCCGTAACTCACGACCAGGTGGGACGCGCCCGGATCGAGGTCAGTTCGCGCCAGTTCCATCTCTTCGGCATGGGCCTCGATCTTCCGCTCCAGATGGCGCAGCACCTCGATAACCTCGGGAGCATTCTTGCGCAGGCGCCCCTGCTGGTCGTGCGCCGAGCCGGTAACGGCAACTTTGACCTCTCCGCCGACCGCCGCGAACGCCGGGACTTCCTCCGGTTGCGTGAAGCCATAGGTGAGGAACGGAGGCTCCCCCGCAAAGCGCTCGCGCTCGACCACCGCCGGCGGGCTCAGGGCCTCCTCGTCCACCACCTCAGTGGTCATGCCCACTTCCTTGTCGGAGAGCAGCACGACCGGCGTGCGCAGCCGCTCCGACCAGTTGAAGGCGTGGATGGTCAGGTCATGGCACTCGGCCGCCGTGCTGGGAGAGAAGACGGGAATGGTGTAGCCACCGGAAGTGGCGAACTCCGTCAGCCAAACGTCTCCCTGGGCGCCCTGCGTGGCTCCGCCTGTGCTTGGCCCCAGACGTTGTACCACCGCAATCACCACGGGCGTCTCGGTCATCAGCGCGTACTGGAGGGTTTCGATCATCAAGGCCCAGCCCGGGCCGGAAGTGGCCGTCATCGCCTTCAGCCCGCGCAGACTCGCGCCCACGCAATAGCAGAGGGAGGAGATTTCGTCGGGTGCCGAAAGCGCCATGCCGCCGTGCCGGGGCAGCTCGCGCATCATCACTTCGTAGATTTCCGAAGCCGGTGTGATCGGATAACCTGCGAAAAAACGGCAGCCAGCAGCCAGCGCGCCTTCCGCCACCATCCGGTTTCCCGAGCACAGACGCCGCGGCATAAGAGGAGTTCCGTCGGCCGTCGAGCCATGGAACGGCCAGGAAGACGACAGCCATCTTGCCCGCAAGCCGACCCCAGACTAATGACACAACTCGACCCACACCGCAAGCGACTGTACTGGGCCGCTGACATTCCAGCTAAACATGCCTGAATGTGGAACGCCTACCACGCGCTCGGCTTGTGGAAAGTACCTTTGGCATCCGTCATGGTTTCAGGGAATTGGCACGCCGCGGTGTGGGCCTGACGGATTCGTTTGACAAAGGTGGCATGCTGCCTCAGCACGCAACTGTGATACTGATGAGGATTCAGTATGCCCACCGACAGCCCGAGATGGTGTCGGACTATCCTAACGGGCTCCAAAAGATCCGAGTCGTTCGTAATGAGGACAGCCAGCTCATAAAGCCCCTTGAATCCGTCGTGAAGAAGATGGGTTCCGAGATTTACGTCTGAACCCTTTTCTTCCGTCACATCCACCCAAACTTTCTTAGGAGGATTGCTACCAGTCAGCACCATCCTACGCGAATGCGTGAGGAAGTGGCCATAGACTATAGTGAGGTTGGGGATGGTCTTGAGCGCACGCAGATAGATCTGTTGACGTGTTGGCTGGTCGGGATCATGGGGACGACCACTAACGCGAGCTGTGAAATATTTGATTGATTGGATGGTATCGCCAGGAAGCAAAATCTTACCTAGCTTGGCAAGATCGAGCCACCGATATGGCGTGTCCTTTACGGCTCCATAATAAAGGTTGAAGCCGTCAACATAGACGTTCGTTTTTGCCATTGCTTTCAACAACAACCGGAACGCTAGCGGAACCTCGCACAGTCCCTCGACAAATTTCCCCTTGACACTTACGAGGGTCAGAGGCATTATAGCACCGTAATTATCCCCCCTCTTCCTTCGGGAGCAGGGAGCGAGGCCGGCCTTTGGGTCGGCCTCAGTGTTTGTGGCCCTTCTCCGTTCTGCTCCGCATTGGCTCATTGAAGCCTGGCACGCACACTGCTACAATCCCGCCCCGGACCCGGAACGGCTTCCATCTCGCAGGAGGAGGACCATGATGACTTCGAGGGAGCGTGGTGCGCGCGCGCTGAACCACCAGGAACCCGATCGGTTGCCGCTTGACCTGGGGGCCAGCCCTACCACGGGCATGCAGGTCAGCTCGGTTTACTTGCTGCGTCAGACGCTCGGGCTCGACCCCCCAGGAACGCCGGTCAAGGTCACCGAGCCCTATCAAATGCTGGGTGAAATCAAGTCCGACCTGATGGAGGCGCTGGGTGTGGACGTCGTTCCACTGCCCGGACCCAAAACCATGTTTGGATTCAGGAATGAGGGCTGGAAGCCGTGGACCCTGTTCGACGGCACACCCGTCCTGGTGCCCGAAGCCTTTAACACCGACCCTGAGCCCGACGGTTCCATCTTGATGTACCCGGAAGGCGACCGCTCGGTGCCACCCAGCGCCCGCATGCCCAAAGAGGGCTTCTACTTCGATTCGCTAAAGCGCCAGGCGCCTATCGACGATTCCAAACTGGACCCCGAAGACAACCTGGAGGAATTCGGCCCCATCTCGGATGCCGATCTCGCCTACTTCGCGCGCGAGGCCAAGCGGCTGTACGACGAAACCGACAAGGCGATTCTGGCCAACTTCGGCGGCATGGCCTTCGGCGACATTGCGCTGGTGCCCGCGCCCTGGCTGAAGCATCCCAAGGGCATCCGCGATGTGGAAGAGTGGTACGTCAGCACCATATCGCGCCGCGACTACATCTACAAAGTCTTCGAGCGGCAATGCGAGATCGGGCTGGCCAATCTCGAGAAGATCTTCAAGGTGGTGGGCAACCGGGTGGCGGCAGTCTTCGTCACGGGCACCGACTTCGGCGCGCAACACGGCTCGTTCATCTCGCCCAAGGCTTATCGCGACCTCTACCAGCCGTTCCACAAGGCGGTCAACGACTGGATTCACAAGAACACCACCTGGAAGAGCTTTATCCACTCCTGCGGCTCGGTGTGGAACTTGTATTCGGATTTCATCGGGGCGGGGTTCGATATCCATAACCCGGTACAGTGCTCGGCCGCGAACATGGACCCGCGTCGGCTGAAGCAAACCTTTGGAGAGCGTCTTACTTTCTGGGGCGGCGGCGTCGATACCCAGCGGACGCTGCCCTTCGGCACGCCCGACGAAGTGCGCGCCGAAGTCCATGAGCGCATCCGCATCTTTGGCGCGGGTGGGGGATTTGTCTTCAACACCACGCACAACGTCCAGGCGCGCATTCCGAGGGAGAACTTGCTGGCCCTTTACGAAGCCGTGCGCGATTACGGACGCTATCCCCTGACGTAGGAATCTGAGTCTGCAAAGCGGCACCGCGCTCACTTCCCGAAGCGCCGGTGCTGGGCCGCGTCAGCTCCAGGGCAGGGTTTTCTCCCGGCCACAAGCCCGAGACCCGCGACCGCCTTGCGGCCCCAGAGACCCGGGTGTAGACTCCTGTCCAGAATCCCAAGAGCATAGGGCAACGGTTGGGTTCTCCGCAGGGTAGCGAAGAAACCTTGCGAGTGAGTCTCATGCAGGACCGCCGAATCACTCAACTTCTCCACGAGCTACGCTCCCGCAGCCCCCAGGCAGCCTGGGCAGAGTTTTTGGAAAGTCACTCCCCTTTGATTCTGCAAGTCGTGAGGTTGTTTGAACGGGACCCCGACCAGATCGCCGAATGTTTCCTCTACGTGTGCCAGGAGTTGAGCCGGCATCGTTTCCGGCGGCTGCGGCGCTTCCATCCCGCAGGCCCGGCAACTTTTTCTACCTGGTTGCGCGCCGTCGTCCGAAATCTCTGTTTCGACTGGTATCGGAAGGAATTCGGTCGCCACCGTATCTTCCAAGCTGTCGCTCGTCTCCCCGCCCTCGACCGTGAAGTATTTGGCTGCGTCTTCGAGCAGGGTTTGTTGCGGGAGGAGACTTTCCTCTCCCTACGGCAGCGCTTTCCAAACTTGACGCGCGAGGAAACGGAAGAGAGTCTCGCTCGGCTTCACCGCTCGCTTACGCCGCGACACCTGTGGCTGCTGAGCCTCCGCCGGGCGAGCGCCCAGCCCCTGCCAGAAGACTCAACGCGCGACCGCCCAGCGTCGGGGATGGAGATTCCAGCTCCGGAGCCCGATCCGGAAGTCTTGGCCTCTGTTAATGAGCAACGCGCCGCGCTCCAGCGAGTTCTGGCACGCCTGCCCAAGCCCGAGCGCCTCCTGATACGTCTCCGCTTTGAGCGGGGCCTGACGCTGGAACAGGTGGCGCGTCTCACGGGGCTGGGCTCGGCGCAAAAGGCCGACTACCGGCTCAAGGAGATCCTGGAAAGGTTGCGGAAGGAGTTGACCTGATTTTTAGCGGGAGTTTGGAAAAAATCCCGCCGTGTCCGTGTAAGAGGAGTGAGAGAGAACTTGAGAAAGATTGACTGGTCCCGGAAGAGAGGCGCATGGACGAAAAGCAATTAAGAAATCTCCTTCGCCCACAGAAAAACCTGACGGCACGCCGCTCGTGGAGATGTCCGGAGGAAGCACTGCTCGCTGCTTATGCCGAGCAGAAGCTCACCGAGCGCCACAGGCAACGTCTTGAAGCACATCTTGCCGACTGCGACTTCTGTTTGGGTCAGGTGGCATTTCTCCTGAGCCCGCCAGAAACCGCGCCTGCCGCAGTCCCCGCAGGCTTGCTGCTGCGAGCGCGCCAGCTCGCAGAAACGCGTGCCGCCGTCCCAGGCCGGCCTGCATGGCGCTGGGGAGCGGTGGCGGCAGCCACGGCCGGCCTTATGGTCATCGCCGCGATTTCGTTGCGCGAGCCAAGGGCTCCGGTGACTCCTCCCGGGCCCTCGGTGACTCCTCCGGTGTCAACCTCCTCGTTGCCTGCTGCTCCGGCGGCGCCGACACCGGCCACCTCCCGAACCATCCGGAAGGAACAGAGGAAAGCTGTTGAGCTGCAATTGATCTTTCCGCGCGAAGGTTCAGTGCTTTCCCGCAGTGAGGTGGAGTTCCGCTGGAAGTCGGTCCGGGGAAGTCAGTTCTACGAAATCCGCCTGGTGACTGCGGAAGGCGACGTGGTCTGGGAAGGGCGTGTGGAAACGACTCAGGCCCGTCTGCCCGACGACATCGAGCTTGCACCCGGGCGAGAGTACTTTGTCTCGGTGCGCGCTTACTTGCCCGAAGGCAAAACTCTGAAGTCGCCAACGGTCGGCTTTAGAGCCCGTCATCCTGGCTAGACGGGGCCTTCCTCGAGGTGCCTGTGGTTCGACTCCTGCCCGCAGGGCTGGCCCTGTTTGTCCTGAGCTTCCTCTCTGTCGCCATTCCCCTGCCTGCGCAAACGGAATCCGCCGACGACGTATCCGCCCGCGCTCGCGAGATCTACTCGCAGCAAGGCCCCCGTGCCGCGCTCCCGGAATTCGAGCATGCCTTGACACTCTATCGCCAGGCGGAGAACCGCCGCGGCGAGGCCATCACTCTCGGCCATATTGGCAATTGCTATAAGCGCTTGGGCGACCACGCGCGGGCGCTCGATTATCTTCAGCGCGCCCTCAAGATGAAGCAGGAACTGGGCGAGCGTCTGGAAGAAGGCAAGACCCTCAGCCACCTGGGGCTGGTTTACTGGGAGATGGGACAGTACGAGCAGGCCATCCAGCAATTGACCCGCAGCATCGCCATCGCTCGCGAGCTGAATGACCGGCAGCTCGAAGCCGCCGCGCTCAATAATCTCAGTCTGGTTTATGACGAGCAGGGCGACTATCGCCGCTCCCTGGAGCAGTACCAGCGCGCGCTGGAACTCCATCGCGCTGTCAACTTCGTGGAAGGCGAAAACGCCACCCTCGGCAACATTGGCGGCGTGTATCTCTTGCTCGGCCAGTTCCGCGAGGCCATGCGGTATTACCAGCAGGCGTTGGCCATCAGCGAGCGCTTGAACTTGAAGCCCTCGGCGAGCCAGGACCTCGGAAATCTCGCCCTCTGCTACGTGGGTCTGGGACAGATCCAGGACGCCATCCGCACCTTCGATCGCGCCCTGGCGCTGGCACACGAGGCCGGTCTCAAGAAAGAAGAGGCGGATTGGCACAAAGGCAAAGGCGAGGCGTTGTTGCGCTTAGGGAAACACAACCTGGCGCTGGAGGAGTTTGGCGCAGCGGTGCGGGTATACGAGCAAGCGGGCCTGAAACGCGAACTCATCGAAGGGTTGAACGACCTGGGAAATCTTCACGCTCTACTCGGAGACTCGGGTGCCGCCGAAAAGGAGTTCCGGCGCGCCATCGAGCTGGCGCGAGCGGTCGGCAATCCGCGCGGCGTGACCATCAATCTCCTGGCGTTGGGCGATCTGGAATGGCGACGCAAGCGCTATGAAGAGGCTGCCGCTCTCTACCGCGACGCGCTGGCACGCGCGCGGGAAGCCGACGATCGCGCCAATATGGCGACCAGTTTGATTCAGCTTGCGCTCACCGCGCGGGAGCTGGGACAACTCGACGAAGCGCGGCGGCACGCCGAGGAGGCTCTCGAAGTCGCCCGCGGGGTTGGCGCCCGCCCGCTCGAAGCCCAGGCATTCCACGCTGTGGGCGAAGTGTTGCGCGCCCGCCAGCAATGGGAAGACGCTCTCCGGCACTACACGAGCGGAGCCCAAATCGCCGGCGAAGTCGGCGATCCCGAACTGATCTGGCGGCTGGCCTTCGGACAGGGGCAGACGCTGGAAGCGCTCCAGCGTTGCGAGGAAGCCATCGCCGCCTATCAGCGCGCGGTAAACACCATCGAAGGCGTGCGCAGCGAGCTGCGCGAGGAGCGCTTCCGCGCCGGCTACATCGAAGACAAGTACCAGGTCTACGTGGCCCTGGTTCAGCTCCTGCTGAAGCTGGGACGCGCTGACCAAGCTTTCCTTTTCGCGGAAAAGCTCCGGGCGCGTGCCTATCTGGAGTTGCTCAATCGCGGCCTGCCACCCATCAAGAACGACACCCAACGCCGTTCCGAAGCTGAGCTTCGCCAGCGCATCCGGCGCCTTCAGCAGGCGTTGGAGCAAGAAAGCACCAAGCCCACGGCCGAACGGCGGCAGCCCGCCATCGAGCTTTTTTCCAACGAACTGGCCACCGCCGAACGCGCCTACCACGAGTTTCTCGATAATCTGATGAGCACGGACCCGGCCTATGCGAATGCCCGCGCGCTGAGCGTGCCCTCCCTGGAACAAATCCAACGCTTGCTGCCGGCCAATACCGCTTTGGTCGAATACGTGACAGGCGAGGATGGCGTGGCCGCGTTTGTCGTCACCACCAGCAAGCTCCTGGCCAAGACGATTCCTCTGCGGGCCAAGGATTTACAGGCCAGGGTCGAGCTCCTTCGCGACCTCATCGTTCGCCGGCGCGGCGACGCGTGGCAGAAACCTGCGGAGGCCTTGCACCGAGTCCTCCTTGCGCCACTGGAGCAGGAGGGATGGCTGGCGGGCATCGAACGCTTGTACGTTGTGCCCCACGGCATCCTCCACTATCTGCCCTTCGGCGTCCTCATCCGCTCCACCAGTAACGGCCCGCATCCGGTCGTAGAGGACTATGTTCTCACTTATCTGCCGGCGGCGGCCGCCCTGGTCTATGGCCAAGGCACCGCAAATGCTGAGCAAAGCCTGTTGGCGCTGGCGCCCGCGCGCGCCCGGCTGCCCTTTGCGGAGCAAGAAGCCCGCAGCATCGCCGAGTTCTTCCCGCCCGGACGCCTGGTGCTGGCGGGGCCGCGCGCCACGGAAAGCTCCTTCAAGCGCCTTGCCGACCGTTATCGAGTGGTGCATCTGGCCACCCACGGCTACTTCAACAAATTCAATCCGCTCCTCTCCGGGGTGGAG
>Ga0315288_10007580_pt1 | contig 13735 bp, 22 predicted proteins | sample YL17G11_20_MG_FD_203454 | JGI IMG/M metagenome (GOLD analysis project Ga0315288, IMG submission 203454) | Sediment microbial communities from Yellowstone Lake, YNP, Wyoming, USA - YL17G11_20 | ecosystem: Environmental > Aquatic > Freshwater > Lake > Sediment | place: USA: Wyoming | collected...
TCATCCTCGAAGTCCAAGGCATTGATGGCGACCTGGCTCAAGCCGACGAAGATAGTCGTGAGACGAGCCCCATGAAGAGCCTCGAACGTATCGGGTCGATTGCCTACGTGGGCACGATCCCCGCCTCGAAGATCAGCCTAGCGTATCAGATACCCGAAGGCTCTAGGGAGTGGGTCAAGTTGTGAGAAACGCTGGGGCAGACCCGATCTCGGGGCCAGAAAGAGCTTTTGAATCAGGCCAAGAGACATGAGTGACACATCGATCGTTCGTAAGGTGGCTGCGCGTTACGCCGCAGACTTGACCGTCAAGTTCAAGAACACGATCGAGCGTGTTGTCAGTCCCTATGGGGGCAAGGTCAAACGCGAAGAGGTCTTCGAGGTCATACGCCACTTCAACTACGACATCGATCCCACGGTCTCCCTCCTCGACCTGGGGGCGCGCGCCGCGGATCTGCGATCGACCTCTGAGGCCGCCAAGGTCTACGCCAAGCTGAAGAAGCTGGTGGTCTCGTCACTCCCGGAGTCGCCCACGGTTGGGGCCATCTACGTGATGGACTTGGCGGAGCCCGTCGAGACGATGTACGCGGTCGCCTCCATCACGTACCGCGCGTGGGAGGGCATCGAGTCGTGGCTTATCCGGTCGCCCGAGGGCGCGACCTTCGAGCTATCCGCGGACGAGCACGCGCGCACGAAGAAGCGTGATCGTGTCGACCCCGAGCCCCTCGTGAAGTGGATTCGGACCGAGACCGATCTCCCTGCGAAGTTCAAGGCCCTGAGGGAGGAGAAGCGCGAGGTCTTCATCCGCACCCGCGAGAACACGGGGACGTGTGGCGCTTGCCTCCGCAACATCAAGCTGCGCGAGAAGGGCAGCGGGCCGGTCATGGTCATCCACGGCTACAAGAGGCCCGGGAGCGGCTACACAATCGGTCGGTGCTACGGCGTGGACTACCCGCCCTACGAACTCAGCAACGAGGCCTCGAAGTTCGTCCTCAGCGCCGTGCTCCAGCCGAGCCACGTGGAGATGACGAAGTACATGGAGAAGCTCGAACGGGACGACCCGAAAGAGCTGACGGAGATCCCTGGCATCTCGGAGATGTCCGCGCCCATCGAGCGCGAAGGCACCAGCGCAATCGTCTGGAAGTTCGAACTGGACCGAGTCAAGAAGAAAGTCGGCCACAAGCTTCACGACCTCAAGGGCATGATCGACCTCTTCGAAGGCCTGGTACGGAACTGGACCCTCGAACCCCTGCCCGAGGCGGGCAAGGACTCCCCGCTCGCGCCCAAGATCCTGTTCTGAGCTTGACGGGGCTTCAAATCCGAGGGTTCGGCGAGCTACCCTAGGGGTGCCGAATCTCTGGGCGTTCTAGGGCTGCGGCTCGTAGATACCCCCATGAGAAAACCCGAGCCCGCTCTCCCCTCGAAAGACTACACGCTCGTCCAGGTCGGCGGGGAGTACACCCCGCACTTCAAGGGCGCGTCCATTCGCGAAGGGTACAGCGTCAAGGCCGTCCGCCGGGCCACGGCCATCGACGACTGCATCCTGCACGCGAACAACCGAGACCGAGCCATCGAAAACCTCGCGGGTGTGGACGGGAACTACCGTCTGCTCCACGACACGGACCTCGAACGTCTGCTCGATCTGCCGGGGGCGAGCGTGGTGTTCGAGGGGCGTACCCGTGCAGCGGCGCAAATCCGCCTGGCCCTCGCGCGCGTCTACGCCCGGGGCGACATGGCCACCCACTCGCAGTGGCATGTCGTCCCGGGCCTGACCGAGAAGGGGACGATCGGCATCCTCAACATCGCCGACGGCACCGCGTGGGACACGCACGTGGAGGCCGACCCCGGTGTCCACGACCTCGGCCTTGAAGGGGCTGTCTACGGCGCCGCCAACGGCTTCGCGGGCACGGTGGCGTTCGACGGCGTGGTAGTCCAACAGGACGGCGTCGCGGCTGGTACGACCCTCAAGATGCCCGTGGGGTGGCAGCAGATCGCCTTGCCGACGTGGCGGGGCTACAAGGGCACGTCGCCCTACCGAAGCGTCCCTGCGGAGGAGTACAAGCCCGAGGCGTGGATCAAGCCGACCCTCGTCGCGGCGGGCCTCATGACGTGCTACGGCAGGCCCGGCAAGTTGCGGGCGACCCTCGCGGACACCGCGGGCTGGCACATCGACCGCGATCCGACCTCGATGGAACCCGCCCCCAACAAGTGGCCGAACGGTGTCCCCGCGTGGATCACCAAGGACTTCGAGCGTTGCATCCAAGCCGAGGCGGTGTAATGCACCCTCCGATGCTCGATCCGATCAAGACCCCCGAGGAGTTGAAGGCCGTCTGCGCGCGCATGCAGACGGCTTCCGACCAGTTCTACCGGCAGGCGATCCAGACGGGGTGCCACCCTTGGATCGAGATCACGGGCTTCCTGAACGAGTACATCAAGGTCTGCCAGCGGGCCGCCAACGATGGCGTCGACTTCACCGAGGCCAGTATCCACTCGGGCAAGAAGCTCCCGATGGAATCCTTCGAGGCCGCCTACCTTGGCGAGAAGTTCGGCTGCATGTTCGACACCTCCCTCGGCCGGGATCCCAAGATGTTGACCGCATTCCTTCTCAGCGCCTTCGAGGAAAAGGTCGTCGTCGAGATGGCGCGCCTCGTCTTGAAGGGCAAGTAGGGCTACGGGGGCCAAGCGATGAAGCAGCGCTACTACGTCGAGACGCAACGCGACGACGGATCCTGGGTCAAGTTCACCAAGGGCTCGTTCGATGACATCGAGGCCGTCCGCGTGCACCTCGGCAACATCAAGGCGTGGGCTCTCTCCCTGGGTCAAGATCCCGAGCGCGCCCGCATCCACGAGATGACGGAAGACGAGCGCAAGGCGGAGATCATCGCGGGGAGCCGAGCCGCGCTCGATACGTACCTCATGACGCTTCCGATCGAAGCCCTCGAAGCGGCTGTCGAGCGGGCGAGGCCGGAGCCCATCGACAAGAACGCCTTCCGATGACCGCCGAAGACCTCCCCTGTTGCAAGAACGTCGGGGCGACGGGCTTCACCTCGTGCGGTAAGCCCGCGGCGCGCGCATGGTTCAGCTTCGACCAAGAGTGCGTGGTGGCCTTCTGCGCAGACCACGCGGGCAGCTACGAGGGCCACGCCTACGCCGCCGAGTTGACCCTCCACCTGGCCCGGTGGATCGAGAAGAAGCGGACCGGGGCCTTCCTCTGCCCCGAGTGCAGAGAGGGCGTGACCTTCGCTCCGACCCGCGTGCAGAACGAGGCGGGAGCGTGGATCACCAAGCACGCCTGCGTGGACTGCAACGCCCTGTTCGACAACCCGCCCGGCGTCACCGTCGTCGAGACTTCCCCCGGGGTCGTGCAGTACAAGATTTGATACGATCCCGTGAGGTATGAGTCACGAACGCCAGACCTCGAACGTCTACCACCGCTTCCTCGCGCAACGGGTAGCGTCCCGGTACGTGCTCGCCAAGGGGGCGTCGCTCCTCCCTGACTTCAAGAAGGCCCTGGCGAAGCTCGAAGAGGGCGAGACCACGGCGCTCGTGAGCTTCTGCGAGAAGACCTTGAAGCTCATCTTCCCGCAGGGGGATATGAACGCGGCCTCGTGGTACCACGGGCTCGGGACCGGGCGCCGCAACGCGATCAACAGCCTCCAGAAGGAGATGCGCGTCTTTCAGATGGAGGCTTCGGGGCTCAAGGAGTTCCCCGTCCTCATCGCTTCCTGGGTCCAGCGGGCGGGCGGATGGGCGAAGAGCCTTCGGACCCTGGAGCTTGCCAGCGAGGCTGGTGATGAGGAGCGCGTCATCGCGCACGGACCTTTCGAGATCGTCCCCATGCCGGGCGTCCCCAAGGCCAAGACCGACGAGGCCATCGCGGCGCTTGACGCCGCCACCGAGAAGCTGCGGCCGAAGTTCCCGCAAGTCCTCTACGGCAAGGTCTTCCTCTCGAACCACCTGAAGAGCGGCACCGCCGCCTGGTATGTCAACACCGAGGACAAGTTCTACCTCGACATCAACGTGACCAAGCGCTTCGACGACGTGAGCACCATCATCCACGAGCTTGGCCACCGCTACGACCACAAGTTCTTCAAGGACAAGGATCTGCGAAAGCAGTTCTGGGATCTCTCGACTCGCAAGGTTTACGAGATGGTCGTCTTCGACGAGAAGCTCCGCAAGGAGGTCGCCGATGAGGCCGTCCAGCTCGTGAAGGACCGCCTGCTCGGCAAGAGCGGGCTCTCGATGAGCGACATGCTCGTGATGTGGCTCAAGGGTCCGCACATCAAGGGCGACGCGCGCAAGCTCACCACCGAGTTCATGAACGGCAAGATCGACGAGAAGGCGTACCACACGGCCATGATGGGCAGCGGAAACGCCGAGATGCAGACGGACAAGCTCCTGCACGGCCCCATCGCGGTCACGCCCTACGGCGGCAAGAACCCAACCGAGAACTTCGCCGAAGGGTTCATGCACTACGTCCTCGGCATGAAGCTCGACCCCGAGATCGTCACCATCTTCGACCAGTTGAAGTGAGCGGGGTAGAGAAGAGCCATGCTCCGACGCAAGCTCGAACCCATTGGACTTGGTGACGCCTTCCGAAGGGCCATGGAAGACCCCGCGGCCCGCGCGTACCTCCAGGCCCCGCTCCGCCGCAAGCTCGAAGTCGTCGGTTGGGGCGAGGCTTTTCGAAAGGCTATGGAGGATCCGGCGCAGCGCCAAGCCTTCGTGGAGCGCTTCGGATCGGTGTAGTGTCGGCCCATGGGCGCAGGACGTTTCATCTCGCAGGCCACGAAGAGCGCAGGTGTCGGGAGCGGAAGCCTCGATCGCTACTCGACGTGCACGTGTCACCCGGTCGCGTGGGGCTTGAAGAAGGGCCTTCGTAGGGCTCGACGGCGCCTCTCGTCATACACGGGAGAGGATCCCCAACAGGGCCTTTGAGAGCGAGCGGGGGCAGCGTCTTCAACCGCGGCATATGCTTGGCCATAACCCAGCCCTCCTCCCCGAATCCTCGCATATCTATCGGTGTAGAGTGGGGGCATGCACACACGACGAGATGCCCTCAAGATCGTACCCGCCCTTGTTCTCGGAGCCATCGTCACGGTTCACGGGGATGACGCCCAGGCTACCGTAGCTGCGGCGCCCGAATCCGAATCCACCTTCAAGCTCTACACCATGTTGCTCCACTTGGGGCCCGAGGATACGAGCACCACGTGGGTTCAATCCGAGCCCGGATCCGTGGGCTACAGTCCCGACTCGCAACTCATTCGCTTCTTCAAAGAGGGTATCGACCGGTTCTGGAAGGAGCACCCGAACGCGGCCATCCTCCAGGGCGACCAGGTGGCCTTCCACTTCTACGACGCCGAAGGCAGCCTCTGGGGCCAGAAGCACGACATCAAGGCGGACCTCGTTCAGGTCGTCGAGATGGGCCGCTACGCGATCATCGATCGCGCGCTCTGTCTGCTCCGAGCGCAGGTCAATACGGAGCGCAAGGCGCAGGGACTCCCCAAGATCACGGACTTCGCAGGCCTCCAGTCCGCCAGCGTCCAGTTCCGCTTCGAGTCCGTGTCATGACCGTGGTGTCGACCATCCAAGGGCTTCGACTGGATCTGGACCAGGATGCCTGGGATATCAAAGTCCAGCCCACGCGCGACGTGGTGGTTCACCCAAAGGGAGATCCGGAATCTAGCGCCAAAGCGCTCTTCCGCCTGCACACGGGCAACCTCTACGAGATCGCCGAGTCCGTCATGCGCCGGATGGTCCGGCCTCCCGCTCAACCCGAGCGGAGCCAGACGACGGTCAATGACCGCGTCGCCCTGACGTTCTTCTGGACGGACGGCGTCCTCGACATCGAGACCTCCTTCATCGGCTTCGATGCGACGCGGGTCGTGGAGATGGTCTATGCCGCCCGTACCCCCGAAGAGCGGCAAATACTCTCTCAATCAATCCGTGTGGCATGGGACTGATCTACGACTACGACCGACGTACAGCCGCCAGCCTCCCCACGGCGGTGAGTGCCCCCTTCCGGCACAACGCCGACCGGGAGGCCGTACAGAAGCTGTTCCGGGAGTACGTCGGTGACGCCGCCCTCAAGAGCCTAGAAGCCGGAGGGAAGAAGATCGCAACGGCCTTGAAGAAGGCCGTCTCGGATCTGACGTTCACGGCCTCCGAGCTTCGGGTGAGCGTGCTCCCGAGCAGCTTCGGGACGGCCACCGTGAACATCGAGGCCAAGTCCCCAGTACGCGCGCTCCGGTTCATGGCTTTGGAGTTACACTCCCATACGGTCAAGGACCCGGCCGAGCAGTATTACCTCACGTCGGACAGCAAGGTGTTCCAGCCGCCCGTCTACAGGCTGAGCATGTACGCGCCCGGCAACGCGAACCCGATGCTTCAGAAGGCGTTCCCCGCGCCCCCGACGCCGAAGGTCGTCAAGGACTACCTCGACGAGTTCACGGTCGATCGCCTCATCACGCTCCTCGGGGGACCCTTCAAGGGCAAGACCACGGCGAAGCCGACTCTGAAGCAGGTCGAGGAGTTCATCGCCCGGCAGCGGACGTACTTCGACCTCGAACGCAACCCCAACTTCCTCGCCTACAGCACGCGAGAGAACGGCGATGTTGGCGATGGGCAGCCGGGCGAGTTTGACCTCGATGAGGCGCGCCGACTCCTCAAAGCCATCCGCGAGGAGTACGGGCTCAACGTCGTCGCGACCATCGACCGGGTCGATGAGTGGGTCAACCTCGACGTGAAGATCGCGCCATGAACTACGACCGTCGAACCGCGGCGAACATGAACACGCCCAACTACTGGGAGGGCGCGACCGACGATCTCGCGAAGTTCAACAAGCTCTACGCGCTGGTCGAGAAGAAGCCGAACGACGCCGTTGTGCTCAGGAAGTGCATCAACGGCATCAACAAGATGACGCCCTTCGCGATCTGGGCGAGCAAGTGCCTCCCCGAAGAGATCGCAGAAGGCCCACACCTCGCCGCGCGAAGGGCCGTCTTCAAGCTCACGAAGGACAAGGAGGCCGTCCCCGAGGCGCTCCTCGAAGCCATCCAGCAGTACCGGACCGCGACGCAGGACCTCGTCCGCGGGGCGGCGCCCGAGCACTTCAGCTACCAGGGCTTCAAGGTCCAGAACCCGCTCCACATGAGCGAGGTCCTCTGCATGCGGACGCTGGAGGGCGTGGACTTCCTGAAGGCCCTCTTCAAGAAGCGCGGTGTCGAGCCCCTCCTCGCGGACGGCATCGCCGTCATCGTCCTGCTCCTGGACGCGGGGGCAGCGGCGTACTTCAACAGTGAGACGGGCGAACTGGTCCTCTCCGTAGGCGAGCTATCCAAGGGGGACGCGGGGCGCTTCTTTGACCGGAAGTCCAACGAGACCGTGCTCCACGAGTTCGGGCACTACGTCCACCGGAACTACATCCGGGGCGAGGCCAGAGACGCGTGGGACGCTCCGTGGGGTGAGATCCCGACCAAGGCCAACCCCAACGCTCGAAGCCGACGGCCCGAAGAGGAGCAGCAAGTCGAGTCCCTGGAGGTCGTCACCGACTACGGGAAGACCGACAAGTTCGAGGACTTCGCCGAGACCTTCATGATCTTCATGGCGAAGCCCGAGCTACTCACGCCAACGGCCAAGTTCCGTATGCAGCGGGCCCTGTCCCTCACGGGGCTCTACGGCAAGCCCGTCATGCGACTCGCCACCGAGGAAGCCATGTACAACTACGACCGGCGCACCGCCGCCGATGAGGGCACCGATCGCTCGACGAATCCGACCGTCGTCGAGTACGCAGCCCAGACGATGATGAAGGGCAAGTCCCCCGCCGCAGCGGCGAAGGACACGGCCAAGAAGTTCGACGGCTTCGAGAACATGTTCTTCGGACCGGGCATCGCGCGCGTGGACGCCAAGGTCCTCGAAGAAGCCCTTTGGGAGCGCCTCGTCGATTTCGTCATCAAGAACATGGCGAAGATGAAGGAGGGCATGGGCCACTTCGCCCTCGACGGCACCATGGATCACTTCAAGCAGAAGCCGCCCGTTCGCCGCGAGGTGAAGAAGCGGATCACGGCCAAGCTCGGAGGGAACCCCTTTCCGAACGACGATCGTTAGCGCGAGCGACAAGAAGAATGGGGCGGGCTCACCGCAGCCAGAAATAGACAGTTTCCCCGGGCGCGGCGCCCACCGTCTTCAGCCACGCGTCCACGTCGAGGTTGAACTGGATGGTGTCTCCGTAGTTCGCATCAGTGTAGCTCTCGACCGAGTCCCCGAAGGGGCCGCCCGGGTTGTCCACCACCCACTGCACGAGACTGCCGCCCGTGCCGCCCCCAAACTCCCGGTAGAAGCGGTCGAACAGCGCCCGCGGCATCGCTTGAGGGTGGTAGAGATAGACGGGTCCCGTCCGTGCGGCGGTCATTGAGGGTCCGAAGGTTACCAACCCATGCCGAGCGCGACAACCCCCGCGGATACGTACCGAGAGATGGTCCGTGAAGCCACGGTCCTACTCTCGGGCTCTTCACGGTCACGGTGTAGCGCGGAGGATGAACTTATTTGTAACGCGCGCGGGTTATGGAGCTTCACGTCCGGGTCGCTACGCGATTCCACGCCCGCCAGCTTGTAGCCCGAGTCCTCTACGCCTTTGGGGTGACGGATCTCGAACAGCTAAGCAAAAAAGGCCGGTCTTTCGGCGTGATTTCTGCGTACAGGAGTAACCTGCCCAAGAAGGAGAACCAGAAGCGGCACGGGGAACTCATCGCCGACCTCCAGAAGTTAGGCATCCGTGACGCCGCTCCCCTTAAGTCTCACTGGGAGGACATGGACACGAAGGTCGTGAAGCACGAGAAGAGCCTCATCATCCCTAACATCTCGTTCGCTAAACTCACGGAACTGGGTGAGAAGTACGAGCAAGATGCGGTCCTGTTCAAGGACCCTACGGGTACGATCGGCATCTACTTCAAAGACGGCACTGCCACCATGGCCTATGACCCAAAGGGCGAGCCGGCCCTCAGTAAGTCCGTCAAGAAGGACGAGTACAGCAAAGGGAGAGGGCTATCCTTCGGCCTTCAACTCGTTGAGGACAAGAAATTCAAGTGGAGTGGTAAACCCATCAAGCACGACGATATCGTGAAAGAGCTTGGGGTCTAGTTCCTTGTCGGCTGACTCCGCCGGATGACCTCTTCGTTGGTATTTGTCTCTAGCTCTTCGGGACTTCGTGCCTCAACTCTGATCCCGAGGGATTGAACCTCCAGGAGGGGTTGCCCCCTGTGTGTGAAAGAGATGAGCCCGCGCCATCGTGCGAGGGGGTCCTTCGCCGGGACTGGCGGCGGTACTTCCGCGGTACCGCTCTTAGGTTCACGTCGCTTACGGGTCTGCCGGCTCATGATGTTCATCTTTCTACGTCGAAACGAACGCCCGATCCCTCTAAGGGTAACCCTCACAAGACGTTGACGGTAGCCCAAGGATCGGTCTCGTTGGGGATCGGGATCTCGAACTGTGCTTTGAGCCCGAGGCGGGTGCAGGCCGCGAGATCGGCCTGTGCGGCGCTCTTGATGGCGTGGGCGGCCTCTTTCAGCGTCCCGTAGTGGTGGATGTACCTGCCCCACTGAAGGGGCGTCCACGGCCCCTCGTCGAGGCGGCGCTCGACGCTGAACCCAGCACCACGCGCGCGGTGGACGGAAGGAACCGTCCGGTAGCGAATCGACTTCGGCATCACTTCGCTTTCACTACCCCGACGCGCTTCATCGACACGGCAACGTTCTTGTCCCCGCCCTGAAAGTCGAGCTTATAGTGGGGCCAAAGGTACGAGGTGGAACCCTCGGGGAACGCCTGCTTCACGACCGCGAGATCGCGGCCATCGACAAGAACCTTGGAACCGTAGGGGAACACCGTGCTCATGCCGGTATCTACGCCGCCAGGGCCGCAGGACTCCCAGGAAGTTTTAGTGTAGGAGCAACGGGCATGAGTGATCTCGCGTCCCGCGTTGCCTATCGTTTCCGGGCAGCCGCCGCCGAAAACAGCCAGAAGGAGGCCCTCACCATCGTCGGAGAGAGCGGATCCTTCCTGGTGAAGGGGCAGATTGACGCAAGGCTCCAAGGGGCGTTCAAAACCGCCCTCGCGTCCACAACCTCTTGGGAAGGGCGCGGGAACACCCTGACGTACGAGGGGACGACGACGGACGGGCGAACCTTCCGGGCCGACCTCACCCTCGGCTTCAACAACGAGGGGCGCGTCACCTTCACCGGCGACCTCGCCGTAATGGGAACCGCCTCCCTACCCCCCTTGCCCAAGGAGGGCGCGGATCTCTTCAACCTCATCGAGGACTACTTCAAAACGCTGGAGAGCCTCGGCGTCAACATGAAGCTCGCGCTCGGAAAGTGGTTGCCCTACCGCGAGGAAGTCCTCGACTGGATGGCGGGGAAGACAACCTCGGGGAAGTTCGGCGAGCCCATCCTCATGAAGCCGTTGGGCGCGAACATCCGACTCCACGCCGCGAGGTACATGGAAGAGAAGGGCGGCGAGATACGAAGCTCGGTCCCGGTCGAGAACCAAAAGGTCGTTACGGATCTCGTCGTCAAGATCAAGCGGCGGATGCTCGATCTCGGCAAGATCATTGGGTCCGTCGGCTGATTTCCTCTGGGGCTTCCGGTGCCCGCCCGTCGTAGATCACGGAGATGGGCCGTTGGAGCTTCTTCATTCAGAGCGTCGTGTTGACGTTGGCCGCCGCCGCGCGCGTCCTCGTCAGCCCGTCCTGGCTCGTGGGGGGCGTCCTCGTGGGGCTCATCATCATGTGTTTCCTGACGTTCCCGGAGCCAAAGCCATGAATGAGGGCGACGAAGTCGTCTACACGCAGAAGTACCTCCAGTTCATCAAGTGGGTCCACGGCGTCCCCAAGAAGGGGATCATACGCGAGGTCCGCAGCGAGAAATTCGCCCTCGTGCAGTGGGAGGGTCAGCCCAACGAGACCCTCGTCCGCCGCACCAACATCGAGCCCGCGTTCAACATCAACTGAGGCCCGCACATAATCCGCTTTTTCCCGGTAAAAGGCAGAGCGTCATGATCAAACTCGACGAAACCGGCGACACCCTCGTTGTATCGGGACCCTACGGCGAGATGGTGAAAATCATCCCGCGCCTGAAGGGGCTAGGGTTTCGTTACAACGGAGCGGATCATACTTGGTCCGCCCCGAAGAAGTCCCTGACGGATCTCAAGCTCAAGAACCTGAAGAAGCTGATCAACGGAGATGCCCCCGCCGCGTCCAAAGGACCGGAAGTGGACCTGGCGGCTGTCCAGGAGGTCTTCAAAGAACTGGCGAAAGAGCCCCTCTTTGGGTTCCGAACCCAGCTACTCAACAACGGCCTCACTCTCGGCGGGGATACCTACCCCTTTCGATCCGAACTACGGGCCGCGGGTGGGGATTGGAGCACGAACAGCGAGGACTGGCTGTTCAAGGCTTCCACCGTCAACGTCGCTAAGCTGAGGCAGGTGTTCGGGAAAATCGTCCACCAAAGTCACCAAAACGCCCTACGATCCGCGAAGGTCGAAAACCTCCTCAGCGCGCCCAAGGTCTGGACCAACCTCAAGATACACCTCGCCTACGACAGACGGAGTAAGCTCGTCTCCGTAGCCGGAGATACCCGCCCCCTCAAAGATGTGATTCGAGACCACCTCCCCAATGTGAAGTTCAATAGCTCACAATGGGAAGTCCCTCGGCTCGCGACCTCGGCGGAGGAGATCGAGAAGCTCATCGAAGCCTTGGATGATCTTGAAGCCAAGGCGAGTGCGGCGCCGAAAGTCGCCCCCGTCCCGCAGACTCCGCGCCGCATGGAGAACCGTAGGGGGCAAGCCTGCAAACGTTGCGGCGTCTATGTACCTCCGGGAGAAGGCTACCTCGTCCAGTCGGATGACTTCGACTACGACGATGAAGAGCGCCCCGCCAATTACGACGTGCTCCACAAGGACAAGGAGCTATGCGATCAGAAGCTCGCAGAGGCCCGTATCCGGCATGAGAAGGCACGTACGATTCAGCAGGCCCAGAGAAGCCTCCGTGACCTTGCTGAGAAGCGCGAACACTACGTTGAGGGTAAGGGGCTCACTCCAACCGGGAACACGATTACAATCGAACGGAGTGGCTACGGGAGCGGCGTATCCGTCGTGATCGAACCCGACCAACATCACTTCTGGTACATCGTCGGCAACAGTGCGGACGGAGATGACTGGAGCCGCAACAACATCGGGGGCCACTCGGTAGGCTACCGCTTGCCCCTCACCGACGAAGCCCGCGTCCTTATCGACGTGGCGACCGCAGGGCAAGCCCCCGCCTAGTCGCGGTCAAAGGCCGAGGAGCTTCCGCTCCTCGGGCGTGAGCTTCGCCAGCGCCGCCGCACGACGGTCTCCCTCCGGCGCCTCCCCCGCGTAGATCGGCGCCCCGAGCAAGTAGAAGTGGCTCGCCGACCGCTTGTCCTGCGGGTTGAACGCCGACACGACCTTCAGCGTCTCCGTCACCACCTCCGCGTTCGTCCCCCACACACCCTTGCCGACCGCGAAGGACTCCGCCGCCCCACGGTCGAGGAAGTACCCCAGCACCACGGACGCCCCCGCCCCTCCGCGGTCCGTGTTGCCCACCACACGATGCACCGGGCGCTCATCGATCTGGATCATACAATGTACGTACACCGACTCTAAGGCGCGATCTTCTTCACACTCTCGTGGATGGTGATGCGAACGGTGCGGCCGGGGTTCCACCACGTATCGGACGAAACGTGCCATTCAAGCCCACCAAGGGCGTTGCAGAAGGCATCGAGTGATCGTGCATCCTTTGAGCTGAAGCTATAGGGCTCGGACACAAAGTTGGGTGCTGTTTGGCAGCACGTGTAAGGGCCTTTCTTGGACTCACCCCAGTGATCCAACCAGGTGAAGTCACCATCCGCGATACCCAGAAGAGAATGCTGAAACAGGCCAGAAGGTACAGGTTCTAGCCCTTTCGCTTTGCGATAGGCACGAATGCGCTGCGTAAGCCAAGACGGCACCTCGTGGAGATCCACTGCGCCTGCGCGAAGAAGCTGCCGCATCTCCGATTTGGTGGGTTCTTGCGTGGTTTTGGATTGAGCTTGGACCATACCCCGCTCTTACACCGGGACTCTCGACCGGGTTTTGCCGAAAAATACGAGGCCGAAAAATGGAGAAAGCCTCTCCGGGCCGGAAAACGTGTAGGTATAGACCCCATACAATGCGAGATACGCTGCGTCAGGCGACCACGAGTCAGCGGGGTGAGTCGCGGCGCGGTGTACTAGCTCGGGATGCCGCAAGAGACCGACCCTGAAGTCACCTTCCTTCGCGAGGAGAACGCGCGCCTGCGGGCGGCGCTTGAAGACGCCTTGGTCAAGACGGGCGGGAACGGATGGTCCGAGTGCCGCTGCGGTGGCTTCGACGCCTTCGGGCTTGGGCCTTCTGTCATCCACCACGGGGAGGGCTGCCCGCTCTACCCGCGCGTCTTCGTCGGCGACGTGACCCGGCGGACCTCCGTGCTCGTGCCGAGGAACGAGCCGTGAGCTACGAGGTCAAAGCCGTCGTCCCCGTGACCTCCCTCGGGCCGAAGCACCGGGAAGTCCGCGTCGAGATGACCACGGGCCGGAACTGGATATTCCGCGCGGAGAAAGAGAAGGTCCGGCTCCGTATGGGGCCGAGCACGGACGAACATCGGATGGAGTACAAGACCGCGCGCGCCGCCGCGGTGAAGGCTCTCAATAGCG
>Ga0315288_10007581_pt1 | contig 13735 bp, 10 predicted proteins | sample YL17G11_20_MG_FD_203454 | JGI IMG/M metagenome (GOLD analysis project Ga0315288, IMG submission 203454) | Sediment microbial communities from Yellowstone Lake, YNP, Wyoming, USA - YL17G11_20 | ecosystem: Environmental > Aquatic > Freshwater > Lake > Sediment | place: USA: Wyoming | collected...
AAATCGCCCACCTTCTTCAGTGGCTATCGGATTGCTCGCGCTGCACCGCTGCCATCGAGATCGCAGAGGCGGCCTCACGCGTGCCTCGGCCAATACCTGAGGCCGCCGTGCCGTTGGCCCTGGCCGGTAAGGCGGCCGGACGCGCCGCGCATGCCCGGCGGCCCGCCGACCGTCAGCGCGCGCTTGCGCGAGCGAGCGCTGCCCTCAATGCAATCCTCGATCGGCCCGCCGAGGACGTTGGGTCGCTCTGCCTTCAGCGCGCGGCCCGCCTGTGGCAACAGGCGCTGGAGCAGTTCTTCGGCACAGCGCAGACCTGCGAGCTTCGCGCGACGCTCGTCTCCAGGCGTGTGCTGTGTGGACCCAAGGCGAGAGTGACTTTGCTGCTGGAGAACTTGGCGCAGCATCCTCTCCTCGACATTCACGTGGCCTGTGGGGGCGCTGAAGCGCTCCTCGCCCTCCTTGAGCCAGGCGATTCCCGCGAGGTGGAGCTGCGCTGTCACGCGCCCGGCCCTGGTATCGTCGAGGTGCGCGGCCGGGGGCGATACCGCGGAGCAGGCCAACTGCGCGAGTTCAGCTTCGGGGGAGCGGTCACGGTGCTGCGCCCGGGCCGCCTCGCCCCGGTAGCGAACCCATACGTGGTGGGCAAGCCCCTGGCTGAGGACGATCCGATGTTCTTCGGACGCTCCGATGAGATCGCCTCCATCGAGCGCGCGGTGACCGGAGCCGACAGCGGCTCGGTGGTGGTCGTCGTCGGGCACCGACGAACAGGCAAGACCAGTCTCCTCAAGCGACTGGCCGGCAGGCTCCCCCTTTCCTGTCGGCCGGCGTTCATTGACATGCAGGGCATCCTGGCGTCGAACACGGACGCCTTCTTGCGGGAACTGGCGCTCCCTCTCCTGCCCTACGCCGAGGGTCTGAGCGATGGCGATGCCGCCCGCTCGGCCACCGGCGCCGACATGGTGCGGGAGGCCGTGGCGCGTTCCGAGCGAAGGATAGTGTTGCTCCTCGACGAATTCGATGATGTGGAGCAGAAGGTGAGCAGCGGTCTGCTGGACGGGGCGGCGCTGGACCAGCTCAGGCATCTGGTACAGCACAACCGGAACCTGAGCCTGGTGCTATCGGGAACGCACCGGATCGAGGAGCTCGGGGGTGGTCTCTGGTCGTTCTTGCTCAACCTGGCCACCTACCGAAGGATTGGCTGCCTGAGCCGGGAAGATGCCGAGCAAGTGATCAGGGAGCCGCTTGCCCGCCTGGGGATAGTTTGCGAAGATGCGGCAGTGACCCGCGCGGTGAGGCTGACGGGCGGGCACCCATATTTCCTGCAATTGCTGGGCTACCGTATCGTCGAGAGCTGTGTCGCGTCAGGGGAAGCAGGGGTCTGGGCGGACTCGGTGGAGGAAGTTGCGGAGCACGTGATCGAGCAAGGTGACATCCATCTGCGCTATCTCTGGGAAAGCGCCGGTGATACTGGACAGGCGATCGTGAAACGTCTCGCAGAGACGGACGCGGCGCTCACGGCGGATGAGCTGCGCGAGCAGACCGGCACAAGCGCGGACTCGCTCCACCGGGTGCTCGAGCGGCTGACTGCTCTCGAGATCGTCACGCAGAGAGCTGGGCGCTACGAGCTGCGCATGGAACTGCTCGGCCGGTGGCTGCGCGGTAGGCCCTTCAGCGGCGCGACCTCCACGCCCGAGAGAAAGGCGGATCGCCCGGCCCGGCAGCCTGCGCCGACGGAGGAGAGCGCATGAGCAATCCGTTCTTCAACCGGGGCCCGATCCTGGATCCGCGCTTCTTCTCTCCGCGGCCCCGGGAGACGCGCGAGATCCTGCACCTCATCGCGGGGTCGCAGAACTGCTCGCTCGTCGGACCCATCAAATCCGGCAAGACCTCCCTCTTGCTGCACCTCGCCCGGCCGGGAAACATGGCCGGCCACGGGCTGGCGCCGGCGCGGCATTCGCCCGTCTACCTAAGCCTTGAGGGACTGGGCCGCGTCTCGCAAGAGCAGTTCTTCCATCTCATGATCCGCGAGACGGCGCGCCAGACCTCCGGCAAGATCGCCGTCATCTGGCCGCGGCTCGAAGCGCGCGATGCGATCAGTTTCCTCGAGCTGAAGGAAGCGCTCGACCAGCTTGAGGTGGCGGGCGAGCGACTGGTCTTCATGCTCGATGAGGTGGAACTCGCCGCCAGGAACCCTGCCTTCGACCTGAACTTCTTCTCCGCCCTTCGCCACATCGCCGCCCGGCCGGCGGTCTGCTTCGTCACCGCCACGGACTGCCGGCTGCACGAGGTGGAGGTGGCCGGGCGGGAGATCGGATCGCCCTTCGCCGACCTGTTCTCCGTCGTCCGCCTGCGCCCGCTCAATACCGATGATGCCTGGCAATGGGTCCACTCGCTCGCCTCCGAGTCGGGCGTTGACCTGGAACCCGAGCGCGACTTCATCACCGACCTGAGCGGCGGATTCCCCCACCACCTCCAGGTCGTCGCCTACGAGACGTTCGAGTGCAAGAGCGGATCCGATGCTACTCTGCGAAGTAGCGACTCCTCGCTACGTAGCACGGGCCCGCTCACCGAGGACCAGCGCCGCTATGTCAGCTCGCGCGCCTATGAGCAGGTGGAGCCGATGCTGACGATCATGTGGGAAAGGCTCAGCGACCCCGAGCGCGAACTCGCTCTCGCCGCCCTGGAAGGGCCCGCCTCCGCCGAGACCGATGGTTTCACCTCGCTCGTGGAAGGCCAGGCGGCGGTGCTCGACGGACTCGTCAAGCGGTTCCTCTCGGCACGCCGGCGCGACCGTGGGACGCTGGTGGCCAGCGCCCTTGACTCAGCCAGTGCCGACCGCGATATGATGTACGGGGTGGTCCGGGTACTGATGCGGGCGGTCGAGGCCCGAGACCGGTATGCTCGCGGTCACGCCGACCAGGTGGCCCGCCTGGCCGGAGCCATCGCCCGGGAAATGGGCTGCTCCCAGGAGACAATGGAAGCCGTTCGCGTCGCCTCGCGGCTGCACGACGTCGGCCGCGTCAGCATCAGTGACATGATACTGCTGAAGCCGGGACCTCTGACGGAGCTGGAGACCGAGATAATCCGCACCCATCCCGTGGTGGGCGCGCAGATCCTCGACGCGCTCGAGTTCCCGTGGGCGGTGAAGCCCGCCGTCCGCTATCACCACGAGCGGCTCGACGGCAGCGGCTATCCCGAGGGGCTGATCGGAGACGAGATCCCGCTGGCGGCACGCATTCTTGCGGTAGCCGACGTCATGTCCGCCATGATCTCGGACCGCCCATACCGCCGCGCCTCCACCGAGCAGGAGGCAATCGCCGCACTCACAGCGGGCGCCGGAGAGCGGTACGACGCGGCGGCGGTTGCAGCGCTAACCAGGGTGATCGAGGGAGGGGTGTCGTGAGGCCGCTTGACGTCAGGCCGGAGGATCCGCCAGCCGCCTGGCAGAGTGGAATGCTGGAGCAAGAGCCAGCGGGGTGGGGATCGCCTCCGACCGATGAGCAGAAACCGGAAGAGCCGGAAGAGCCCTTCTCCTTCGAAGAAGCGCCGCCACCAGACGTGGACCTGTCGGCGGCTCGCCTGCTCGCCACCGAGCCGAGGCCGGCCGGGTTCGGCGACGTGCTGGTGACCGATATCTGGTCTCCTCCTGTGCCCAAGGAACGAAAGGAGCCCGAAGAGCGAACGCTTGACTCCGCCGTGTATGGGACCCCGCTGAGCGAACTCGAAGCCCCGCCCGACGCTGCTCTGCGAAGTGGTGAAGACACTTCGCTGCGAAGCACGAGCCGCCAGAAGGAGTGGGAGACGCGACAGGAACTCCGCGAGCTTGGGCTGCTGCGCGAGCGTCCCCTCGTGTCGCATGACGCGCGCTTCGAGATCTACTGGAGCCAGGTTAGGGACGCCATGCGCTCTGCCCCGCAGGCGATCGTTGACCCCTACACTCACCTGGCCGCCGAGTTCGCCGACGTGGATCTGGGTGACCTATCCGAGCAGAAGATGGCGCTGCGCGAGTATGGGCGGGAGGGCGATTCCCTGCTCGGGCTGGCGCGGGCGCATTGGGCGATTGGGAGGCACAAGGGGGCCCGCAGTGCGCTCGAGGCGGCGACGAAGGCCGATCCGCTGCACCCCACGATCTGGTACAACCTCGGGGTCGTGCGGCTGCTCAGCCGCGCCAGCAAGGCCGCTCGCGAGGCGCTCGAACAGGCGGCCGACCAAGCGCCTGGTGACTTCCGCTCGGAGCTCGCGCTGGCGGTTGCGTGCTATCAGATGAGGGATTACGCCGCCGCCGAGGAGCACTTTCGCAGGCTGGCCGGCCCATCGGGGCTGCGGGCAACCGCCCGCTCCATGCTCGCCTGCAGCATGCGCATGCAAGGCAACTGGGACGATGCCAGAGTGGAACTCAGCTTCCTCAAGGACGCCCGGCCGGGCGACTGGGGAGCGATGAGCGAGCAGTGCCGCGATTGCGTCGAAAGGGGGGAGCAGAAGCTGGTCGGCGCGCTGCGAGGGCGGAGGCGGAACGCGCAGATGTGGCGCGCGCTGGCGGCATCGGTGGCGGGCGGCATCTGGCTCGTCTATGGAATGACACAGGATTTGTTCAAGCGCGAGGCGCAATGGGCGGTTGTCCCGCTTTTCGTCCTCGCCCTGCTGGTGGTGAGGTCGCTGAAGCGCATCTCGGGCCGGGAGTTGCCCGACGAGTTCGGGAATGCCGAGCAAGGGCTGATCTGTTGGCAGAGCACCGCGTGGATGCGGCCCCGGCGGTCTGAGTTCTAGGTGAAACTGATGAAGATTAGCGCCAGTCTGGCCCTTCTCTGCGCGCTCGCAGGCATGCTCGCGGGCGGCCTCGGGCGCGCCGCCCAGCCGACGGCTGGGCCGGTGGCGACGATCCGCTTGGAGGGCGCGATAGACGTGCCCAGCGCCGAGTACCTGGAAAGGGCGCTCCGCGAGGCCCACAAGCAGAACGCGCAATGCCTGCTGATCCTCCTGAACACGCCCGGCGGCCTCGGCGAGCCGATGAAGGACATGTACGAGGCGCTGCTGAACTCGCCGATCCCCACCGTCGTCTACGTGTCACCAGCCGGTGCCTTCGCCATCTCGGCCGGCACCTTCATCACCCTCTCCGCCAACATCGCCGCTATGCACCCCGCCACCACCATCGGGGCCGCCCATCCGGTCGAGCTGTTCTCCATGCCCAAGTTGCCGGAGCCGGAGACAGTGCCGGGCGAGGGAAAAGGGGAAGGCGCAAAACCGAAGCAGCCGGTCCCGTCCGACGTGATGACGGAGAAGATCGTCAACACGTTCGCGCTCCAGGCGCGCGTCATCGCCAAGGAGCGCGGGCGGAACGCCGACTGGGCGGAGAAAGCTGTGCGGGAGAGCGCCACCGCCACGGCCGAGGAAGCGGTGAAGCTGGGCGTGGTCAACCTGCTGGCGAACGATCTCCCCGACCTGCTCGCCAAGCTGGACGGGCGGAAGGTCTCGCTTCCCGGCGGCAAGACGGCTGTCTTGCACACCCAGGGCGCGCCGGTCGTGGAGATCCCGGCAAGCATCAAGGAGAGTTTCCTCCACGTCCTCGCCGACCCCAACATCCTGCTCGTGCTGCTCGTCCTCGCCGGCCTCGGCATCATGTTCGAGCTTCAGAACCCGGGCGCCATTCTCCCGGGTGTGATCGGGGGCCTCTGCCTGCTCCTCTCGCTCTACTCCATGGCTGCCCTGCCGGTGAACTACGCCGGGGTGGGCCTCATCGTCTTCGCCATGCTGCTCTTCCTGGCAGAGGTCAAGGTGCCATCGCACGGGGTGCTTACTGTGGGCGGGGTCATCTCTTTCGTCATCGGAGCGATGATGCTTATGGACACCTCCTTAGCTCCTGCCCTCAAGGTCTCGTGGCAGGTGATCGTAGTCATGGCGCTGCTGCTGGTGATGTTCTTCCTGTTCGTCGTCGGGGCGGCGGTTCGAGCGCACATGCGGAAGGTTCAGACGGGCGAGGAGGGAATGCTTCGGGAGCGCGGCCGCGCGCTCACCGCTCTGAGCCCGGTCGGCACCGTCCTGGTGGAAGGAGAGCGCTGGCAAGCGCGCGCCGCCCAGGGCGAGATCGCCGAAGGCGACGAGGTCGAGGTAGTGGGGCGGGACGGGTTCGCGTTGATTGTCCGCAAGCGCCAATCGGGCGCGGCGCAAAGCGGATAACGACGGGCGACGGCGCAGCCGTCGCGGCGCGCCGAGCGCGGCGTGAACCGCTAGCCGAAAGCTCGGCTTTCGGCCACACCGAAAGGAGTCGGAAATGCCGAACGGAGGGTATGGTCTGCCGATCGCTATCGCGGTCATTGCGTTTGCGTTCATCCTGCTCGCCGCCGCCATCCGCATACTGCGCGAGTACGACCGAGCTGTCGTCTTCCGGCTGGGAAGGCTAATCCCGGTGAAGGGCCCCGGGCTGATCTTCCTGATACCGGTGGTTGACCGAATGGAGCGGATCAGCACCCGGATCGAGGCGATTGATGTCCAGCGACAGGAAGTGATGACGAGGGACAACGTCCCGGCAACGGTGGACGCGGTTGTCTACTACCGCGTGCTCAACCCGGCCGACGCGGTTGTCAAGGTCATGAACTTCCGCAAGGCCACCTACCTGCTGGCACAGACCACGCTGCGGAGCGTGCTGGGTCAGTCGGAGTTGGACGAGCTTCTCTCTGAGCGCGACAAGATCAACCAGCGGCTTCAGAAGATCCTTGACGAGCACACCGAGCCCTGGGGCATCAAGGTCTCGCTGGTCGAGGTGCGTGACGTCGTTCTGCCCGACACGATGAAGCGAGCGATGGCGCGGCAGGCAGAGATCGAGCGGGAGCGCCGGGCGAAGATCATCAATGCCGAAGGCGAGTTCCAGGCCGCTCAACGGCTGAAGGACGCTGCCGACATCATCGCGCAGCAGCCGATCGCGCTCCAGCTGCGGTTCCTTCAGACGCTCTCGGAGGTGGCCTCGGAGAACAACTCGACCACGATCTTCCCCGTGCCCATTGATCTGTTCGCCCCCTACATCAAGGCGCTTACGCAGGCCGCCAAGCCGGCAGGGCCCGGCGCGAGCGGATAGGCTAGCGGCGACCAAGCGACGTCAGATAGCGCTCGGCGAGAACGATCGCAACATAGTCGTCGTACGCACGCGGAGGCGTCTGCAACCCGAGCGGCAGCAGGCGCCTCCAGCCGCGCGGGGGATTCTCCTCGAAGTAGCGCCGCCGGCCCTCAAGTGTGGAGTGATGCTCCTCCACCAGCACCGGGCTTACCCGACAGCGCGCCGTCAGCATGGCGCCGATCTCAGCCGCGCCGGTGCGGTCCCCCAGCACGACCGTCGCATCCGGGTGGGCCTCCAGCAGCCGCGCGACGGCCTCGGCGATCTCCGCTGCCGCGACGATCGCCTTCTCCATCACCCGGCCTGCCGAATCAACGGCGGCCAGGCCGCACTTGCCGCGCCCAGGGTCCACCGCGATGACGACAGGTGTCGTGGCTTCGGTCATCGGCTCGCACAGGTTTGCGGTTTACGGCAGGGCAGATGATCGCCCGCAAACTGTAAACCGCAAACTGTAAACCTACCCCGCCAAGGCGGGTGTCACCACCAGGTCCACCTCGAGCGGCCCGATCGTCCACGTGTCGGCCGCAGCGACCGCGGCGACGCGGGCCATGCCGCCGATAGCGCGCAGACGTTCAACGGTGGCGAAGAGCTCCTCGATGCTGATATCGCCCACCGTCTCCTGAGTCATGCCAATCGTTTCCGATCCCTCGGAATATGGTCGCGGCATGATGTTGTGCGAGCGCGCCTTCGCGTTCACCTGTTCGCGCAGCAGGGCCAGCAGTCCACCCATCAGCGCCGGCTCTGACTGGCGGCCGTCCATCAGCGCCTGGGCGAGCGCCTCGCCCCGACGGAAGATGAGGCGGTTGCGGAAGAGCTCGAAGTCGACGCGGACGGGCTCACCCGGATGGGTGTTGAACACCGAGAACGCCCGCACGATTACGCCCCCGGCCGTCTCGCGGATCCCTTCCGCCAGCGCCGCCAGCACCTGGTCCTCGCCAAACCACGCCACCTGTTGGGCAGGAGTTTCCTCCTGCCCTACCGTGTCGCCCGCCTTCTGGAGAACCGGCTTCCGGATGATGATGGCGCGGTTCTCCCCCTCCAGCGGCTCCGCGCCGGCGCGCCTCGCCTGCGCGTCCAGTCGGGCGACGAACTCGTCCAGGTCCTGCCTTATGGCGCCTACCGGGCGATCTCCATCAACCAGCCGCCAGTCGAGCGGCTTGCCTGCCCCGAACACCACCGGGGTGGCGCGCTCCAGCGTTATCCCGCCCGCGACTCGGGCCCGCAGGTTCTCCACCTCGCGCTGCAACTCGTCCCGCTGGTGACCAAGCTCGATGCTGGTCGCGCCGATCCGTCGGGCCGCCCCCTCAGTGCGCTTCGCCGCCGCCTCTGTCCGCTTCAGCGCCGCCTCGGCCTGCGCAAGCTCCTTCTTCGTCTTCTCCAGATCCGCGGCCGCGGCGCGCAGCTCCTCGCCGGCCTGTTCGAGCGCCTGCTGGCGCTTCTGCAGCTCGAGCTGGGTCCGGTCGCGCGTGCCCTCCAGTTCGGCCACGGTCTCGTTCAGCTCTCCCACCCGGCGGCCCAACTCGGCCTGCCGCCGGCGCATCTCGACCACCTTCAGGAACCCATCCTTGACATCCTGCGACACCGTCATCGCCACCACCAGCGTCATGATGGTGATCACCATCCCGGCCACCACCGAGACGGCGATGGCGGTGTGGCGCGGGCGAAGACCGAAGAGGCTCAGGCGCTTGCGGCCCAGCCGGCGACCCATGATGTCGCCCACATAGGCGATCAGGCCGCTGATAAGCACCAGCGCCACCATGAGCAGAATCCCCGCGAATCCGGCCACGAACAAGCCCTCCCTGGGCACAGCCGTTCCCCCCATTCGGATTATAGGCTGGGGCTGCAACCAACGTCAACCGGCGGTCTGCTCGCGAGCAGGAGGGCCCCCGTGCGCGCCGGTCCCGCGGGCGGCGCGGAAGCGTGGCGCGAGCAGTTGCCCGAGCGGCCGGAGCGGCGGCCAGCGCTGCATCAGCGCCTGGCAGGTGTTCAGGTAGTGATGAAGCCGCTGCAGGTGATACTCGCCCCCGAACTTAGCCAGGAAGTTCGCCGCCGCGCCCGCGTATCCCAGGCACTTGAGCAGGGCGGCGTAAGCGACACCGCGCTCGAACTCCTTTCGCGCCGCCAGCGGAATCCCCGATTCGGAGGCGGTCGCGTAGTACTGTTCGATCAGCGGTTCCCATCTCGGCTCGCCCGCCCCCCTCAGGACCCCGAGGGGACCCTTCAGGGCGCCGGACGGGCCGCCAACGTCGCTCTCCGGCTGCACCAGCAGCGTCGCCAGGTCGAACTCCAACGGGCCGATGGTGGCCTGCTCGAAATCGAAGGCGAAGAGACCGCCGGCGCGCGTCTCCCCCGTCGCCAGCGGCGAGCGGCCGGCCTCGGCAGAGGCGTCTGTCACCAGGAGATGATGTGGGGTGAACTCGAAGTGGATGAACCCCTGGCGCCGCTCCGAGAGCAGATCCACCAGCGGCCGCGCCTGTTCGGCAAGCCGCTCCCAGTCCGGCTCCTCCATCGGTGTATCCGCCAGTTCGCTGATGCGGGTCACCGCGATGCGCAGCGCGTTCAGGTAGTACTCCGGCCGGAGCACCTCTTTCTCGACCTTGCTGATCTCCGCAGCCAGCTCGCGCAGGTGGGCCTGCCCGATGCCGTGCAAAGCGACCAGCGCGCTCACCGCCGACCGCAGCCACTGTCCCCTCGCCGCCGACTCCGATGCTTCCAGGCGCTCCGCCAGGGTCTCGTCTCCCAGGTCCTGGAGGAGCAGCAAGCCGCGGTCCTCCCACAGCTCGCCCGCGTACACCCGGGGAACCGCCGCGCCGTACTGCCCCAACAGCCTCAGCACTCCCTCTTCCCGGCGGTAGCAGGCAGAGAAGAAGTCAACTCTGTCAGCAGCGTACAGCTTCGCGATCACGCTGGCTGGCCCGCTGCCTTGCCAGCGAACGCCCAGGCGGCAGACCGTGTTTCTGGAGGCCTTCGGGTGGACCGCCACCTGGATGATCTCGGGCTCGCCCTGGCCGGCCCGCATAAGCACTCGAAGCAGGTCCGCCCGCGATAGCCCGAGCTCCATCGCAGCGCGCTGCGCCGCGTCGGCCGCCTGCTGCTCGGTTTCCGCGGCCGGCCCGGGCGTAGTGCGCACCAGCTCGGCGAGTGCCTCATCGAGTTCATGAATGCGCGCGAGCACGACGTCGCGGCTGTGCCGGAGCATCTCGCGGCGCGCCCGCGCCGCCTCGGGGTCGGCCGCCCGGCCCCGCAGCTTACCGCTCTCGTAGAGAAGGAGGGAAAGAAGCTCCTGGTTCAGCTTGCGCGCGGCCGAGAAGTGTGCCTCGACACGTTCCGCGTCCTCCGGCGTGCGCCTGCGCTGTGCAACCAGTCGCATCGCTTGCCGGTGCGACTTGTTGGCGACGTCGGCGAGTCGCAGCTTGGCGCTTCGAACCACCTCCCGCACGTTCGGCATCTCCGCCAGCCGCTCGCCCGGAAGCTGCTCCCATAGCTTGATCGCCTCCAGCAACCGGTCCCGCCCGTAGTAGATCCGGGCCATCCGCAGCATCACGCTCGGCCGCAGCAGCAGGTTTCGCATCGGCACCTGCTCCCATTCGGCCAGCGCTTCATCGAGCAGCCGCTGGTCCGCGTAGATCCGGCCAAGGATGATGCGCGCCTCCACCTCCGAGACCGGCCGCCACAGAATGCTCTCCGCCGTCGCGCCCACCAGCATGCTCTCCGTGATGGTGGTCTCTGTGACCGGCCGGTAGAGGTGCCAGCCCATCACCCCCAATGGCAGCCCGCAGTAGAGCGCGACGACGGCGGGCTGGTCGGGCCGTTCGACAAGGCCGATGAAGTAGCTTCCGCGGAGAAGCTTCTGCGCCGCGGCCACCACCAGGAAGGCCGGGATCAGCGCCGCGCCCACCAGCCAGACGAGGCCCGAGTGCAGCGACAGCAGCGCCCACAGCGCCATCGCCGCCCCGAAACCCCAGTAGAGCGCGAGGATCCGCCGGTCGGGCCAGGCAAGCCACTGGAAGTGGTGATGAAGCGGAGTGCACAGAAACGGCCTTGCCGTCTCAGTGCGGCTGTGGCGAAGCGGCTTCACCACCCGCCACAAGCCCCTCACGGCCCCCATCTGCACGATCACCGAGGCTGCGTTGACCACGAACGGCGCCGCGACCAGTGGCAGCCAGAGCTCTGCCTGGGCGACGATCGCCGCCGCCCCCAGTGCCGCGCCCATCCCCAGCGCGCCGGTATCGCCCATGAGCAATCGCGCCGGCGGCAGGTTGAACAGCAGAAAGCCCAGCGTCGCGCCGCACAGCGGCCAGGCAATGGGGCCGACTGCCCGCGTCGGGTCGAGATAGCCGATCGCGGCAAGCCCGGCGAGCGCGATGACGAGGCCGCCTGCGGCAAGGCCATCCATCCCGTCCGACAGGTTGACCGCATTCGCGGTGGACAGGATCACGAGGGCAGCGACAAGCGGGTAGAGAAGACCGATCGGCACCGGATCAGCGACGAACGGCAGGCGCAGTTCGTGCCTCCCCCCGAGGCCCCAGAGCAGCAACCCGAAGAGCAATGCCGCGCCGAGCTGAACAAAAAACTTCGGGCGTTCCCTGAGGCCTCGTCCTCCCGCCTTCCGCAGATCGTCAACGAGGCCGATGACCGCGTATGCCCAGGCGACCGGCAGCACCACCAACGTTTCCGGTCTCGGCGCGCCGCCCCAGGCCAGCGGCACCAGCAGCAGCGCCGCGGTGGCGGCGATCATCATCGCCAGCCCTCCGCCCAGCGGACGCCGCGGCTTCGGGAACAGCCGGTGGATCTTCTCCTTGCCGGGCTTTCGCTCGCGCGACCGCAGCCAGAACAGGCTCCGGCGGAACGCTCGCGAGAGCGCCATGCCGAGGGCGAACGAGATCAGGAACTCGGTCAGCGTCTGGAGCATTGCCCGGTTCCCTCAGCGGCTCTCAGGAGTACCTGAAGATGAGGCGGTATATCCCTACACCGATCTCGTCCCGGTCGTGCAGCAGCTCCTCCCCGATGACCGGCTCCCTGTTCAGCAGCGTCCCGTTGGTGCTGTTGAGATCCTGGAGGAAGAAGTGGCCGCCGGCCTCTCGTATCCGCGCATGCCGGCGGGAAACCGTGCTGCTGGGCAGGCTGATGTCGCAGTCCGGATTCCGGCCGATCACCGCCACGTCGTCCCGCAGCTCGCTCGCCTTGGCGATGTGCTCGCCGGATGGATCGAGCAACCATAAGCTTGCTCGCCTGGAGACGGCCTCCTCGGGGCGCTCATCGAGCAGGCGGATGATGAGCGTGTCGTCGTCCTCGGCGCCTGCCTCCCCCGCGCCAAGCGGGCAGCCGCAGTGCTTGCAGAAACTGCTTTCTTCGTCGTTGTCGCGATCACAGCGAGGACAGCGTGGCATGGTGCTACCCGCGGGGTATTGACCTCACAGGGGCAGGAGGCAAGCTCCTCCCCTACGGGTGCATTCTAGGGAGAGCGAGGAGCGCTGTCAACCGAACTCCCCCTCCCCGGCATGGCGATGACGCCCCGGCGGTCCGGCGTCTCGGCGCCGAGCGGGCGGGACAATGCGGCGAGCCGGGCGAGGCACTCCGCTCGCTCATGCGGATGCGCCAGCCGCGGACGGAACCCCTCGATGATACACGGGATGATTTCCACCGTGGCGCGATCATCCCGCCGGGGCGAGTAACGCAGCATCATCGTGCTTCGGCACGCGCCGCGGCTCGGGAAGAGAAAGTTGCCGAGACTGTAGGCGATGAGCGCGCGCCCCCTTCGCTCGAACCCCTGGAGCACGTGGGGATGATGGCCCACCACTAGATCGGCGCCGGCATCGGCCGCGAGATAGGCCAGCTCGCGCTGACGCGCTGTCGGCGATGTGCTGTGCTCGTCGCCCCAGTGGAACAGCACGATCACAGCATCGGCCTGGTGCCTGGCCTTTGATACGCTCTCCCTGATTGCATCTGGTTGTGCGGGGTTCGTGCCGGGGCGGCCGCGTCCGGCGTAGAAGCTCACCGGCTCCATGTTCGAGAATGCCAGCACCGCTATCCTCACGGGCGGCTCGCCGCGGGCCACGATCACTGGCTGGCGAGCAAGCTCGGCGTCTGCGCCCGCGCCGGCGACAGCGATGCCGGCCTCACTCAACGTTTGCAGCGTGTCAGCTAGGGCCTGGGGGCCGTAGTCAACCGAATGGTTGTTGGCGAGTGTCATGACATCGAAGCCGGTTTCACTCAACGCCGCCACCGTCTTCGGGTCGGCGCGGAACGTGTACTTCTTGTCCGCTCGTTTCCCCCCGGTGGAGAGCGAGCACTCGAGGTTGCCGATCGCCAGGTCGGCCTCCCGCAGCGTCGCGCTCACCTCCGCAAAGGGCGCCGCCGGCCCCTTCTCCTCAATCAGCCGCTCCGCCCGGCCCGCGAGCAGGATGTCGCCGGTGATGACGATGACAGGAGGGCGTTCCTGCGGCGCGGGTGATGGCGGCGTGGGCGCCCCACAACCGGCCAGCAGAAGGAGGTAGGTGAGCGGGAGCGCGGCCGCTCCCCGTGAAGCGCTGCGGGGCATCACCGCGCCAGCAAATGGGCGCCGGCCGCAATGAACTGCTTGACCGCGCCCGCGATGCCGTCGGGGGCAAGCCCGATCTCGGCCAGCAA
>Ga0315288_10007585_pt1 | contig 13732 bp, 31 predicted proteins | sample YL17G11_20_MG_FD_203454 | JGI IMG/M metagenome (GOLD analysis project Ga0315288, IMG submission 203454) | Sediment microbial communities from Yellowstone Lake, YNP, Wyoming, USA - YL17G11_20 | ecosystem: Environmental > Aquatic > Freshwater > Lake > Sediment | place: USA: Wyoming | collected...
GCTTACAAATGGTTGAGGTTGAGATACTACTTTTAGGAGGAGTGTGAGATGAGAAGAATATGGCTAGACAAATCAAAAGGAAGTGCTTTGGTTTTAACAGAGGCACAGTATAAACGCATAGTTACTGGTGGTACTATTGGGGATGTGGATAGTTGTGTGTTATGTGAGGAAGCGGTAATAAGGGCTAAAAACAAAGGATTCGAGTATTATAGTAGTTCCCCTACAAGGTGTGGTTGTTGTCGGTTACCTCTTGTGGGTACGAGAGTATCCTTTCAATGTATGGAGTGGACTAAGATACTATTAGGAATTGATTTAGACAGTAGTGCTTATTTTCGGATAGTGCGTTGGATGAGAAAGCACGCTAAGAGGATATAAAATGAAGAAAGTTATTAAGGGTATTCTTGTGCTGGCCTCTATTGTGAATGTTGGTATAGGTGTAGTTATGATAGTGGCTCCTAAGGCATCTTTTAATATAACTCGTATGGGTTGTTATATTGGTTTGGTCAGTATAATAACTGCTCTGGTACTATTCGATGATGTTATTTGGAAATCGTAAGGAAAAACTATGAACGGTAATCTCCCAAGTGGACATTGTAGGAAAGGAATTCAGCCATGAAAACTGTGAATGGTAACCTCTCAAAGAAAATATGGAAGGCAACCTCTGGCTTCTTCTTTAAGGTAGAGATGATTAGAGTAGATAAGGATACAGGTCTATTAAAGAAACCCTTTGGTTTTATTCTCTGCCCAAAGCCTATAAGGGATAAGAATACAGGGAAGACATCTAACCCTATATGCTCTATTAAGGCGTATGAGGTACATGATGGAGAGGTAGTATTAGATATGTTTATAGGTGGTAAGAGAGTAGGATTGGTGTATATCCCTGGTGTAACAGGTGCTCCTGCATATATAACGGATAAGTTTTTCAAGGTGCGGTAAATGGCTGTAGAAGCATGGTGGTGGACATATGAAGATATTGACATAGTTCATGCTTACATATGGGGGATACGGTCGTAAGGTAATAAGGCTCGGTCCACGGTTCAAAACAGCACATTCGGTATTATTATAGGTCATTTTGGTATGGGAATTGGTCATAATAGCATGATTAGGTGTTATTTGCGGTTGTTTTGGTATCGGTTATTGCTAAAGTGGTATTATTTTAGGCTGCACCGCCGGTATAAATGACCACAGTTTTAAATAAGGATAGGTTGTTTAGAATAATGTAAAGGGACGTGTAAGCATTACAGTTACAGGTGTAGCACATGACAATTCTTGAGGTTATTTATTGGTTATTCTTGAGGTTGCTCTTATCATATCTATTGAGGTAGAGTAGAGGAGATACTTATGGCTATTATTAGCACTCAAACGGGAAGAGTGCGTAAGGGTATCTGGTTAGTTATAAAGTGGTATTGGTTATATGGTATGGGAGTAGGGTAAGGGAGTTGGGCCGGGGACCTTCTAACTACAAAGTGGACAAACAACAACGTGGGTCAGAAACGGTAATTCTACAAAGTGGACAAACAACAAGTAGGGAGAAATATTATGTCAACTAATTTAGAGTTGAGGTTGCATGTTGTTGTTTGTGGACTATGTAAGGTATGGGTAAGTCTGGGTAAAAAAAGAAGTGGAAATCGGGTAAGGGTAGGCTGGATGTGGTAAAACTTGGATAGTTTAAAAGAGGGAAATCGGAGCAAGGGCGGGGCCGGGGGTTACAGGAGTTCGGGGACAGGAATCCAAAAAACCGAATCGGTCATCCAAATAAATGAATTCTAGGGAGACGGAATCCAAATTTAAGTATTTTCATCCAAATTTTTGAATGAGGTCTGATATATCAGAGAAAAAAGTCGGTAAGTCGTTTATTTTCTGGTACTTAAGGTATTCAATTTTTTGGATTTAAAAAAGGTCGAAAAATACCTTGTATCTTATTTATTTTCTTATACTTAGAAACTTGCTATTTCATAGGTAAAAGCCTATTATGAGGTCAAGAGATAACATAAAGTTATCAATCCTTGGCCCGGGAGGTCAAGGGAAAAAAACTAGGGACCGGGCCCGACAATACCTTAAGAGTATATGAGGCTCGATATTACTAGATGTTAGGCAAGCGGTCGAACCCTTAAGGGATGGACACTAAACCTTGAAAAGAGTAGGGCCTAACATGAAGTCGATAGCATTATCACCTATTCAATAGGGGCCTCATGTTATACAAAAAAACGTCTCCCCTTAAACGGGAGGCGGGAGTCAACCTTGAAACTTTTATTCAATGAGGCTTTTAGTTTGGAAGGACTTTCGGCGACTGAAACTCTGGCATCCGAAAGAAAAGGCGGAGGGGCGAAACATGACGGGATGTTATTTGAGTTATCAACTCGGCTCATCCCTTTCGCCTTGTCCTTGGCGGATTCGGAACATGAGGCCGGAAAGGTCATTTTAACTGACCTTATCGAAAACGAAGAGTATACGGCATTGACCGGGATAGACGGGCTTCATGGTTTCTATGTGGCTGTCTCGGCAACCGAAACTGTCGGACCCCTCGGCGCCCCGTCTCTAGCGAAAATTATGACCGATGGGAATCTCGGCATGGCTGATGTTTTCATCGCCCGTCCGGTCATCGCCAAGGTATGGAACAATACAAGCAAAAAGTCGGCGGCCCGGAAGGCCTTGGCGGACGCTCTCAAAAATTCCATGCGGACTTTTTCCGAAAAGGGAAACCCGTTCAACAAGTTTAGGGCGTCCGATGAAAACGCCGAAGTCGAGGCCTAATGGGGATTTGTCCCCAAGGGATATTATTCATCTGGAGAAATTAATCGAAGCAAAAAAACGGGCGATTGAAATTTCGGAACGGCTCGGGAAGTCATCTGTAAGTTTGGAGAAACTTATAATTGACTTGGCCCTGGCCGAATTAAATTCCCTTAAGGGAAACTAGGCCCCTAACATGAGGCTCCTATTGAATAGGTGATATAGAAAAATAAAAAAACGGGAGGATAAAAAACATGGTAGCAGATTATATTTTTTTCTGGGGATGGCTGTCTTTTTTTGTTTGGGGAATCGTTTTAGGTGGCGTTATTAAATGGGGACTCGATAAGGTTTTTAATTACGGGAGGACTAGGCAAAGGAACATTTTTTAGGGTAAGGTGAATCGAAAAAAAGATAGGAGGGGGGCTTTGTGTTATTTAAGAATCCTTATTCCTACCCCCATCCAATTTTTTGAGAATTTGGAAATCTCATGTTTATTTCTTATATAGTATAAGTTTTTGATGGAAACACGGTAAAATGCGGTATAGTATGTAGAGAGAGCGGTATAATGACGAATATAAAGCATGCTTCGTTGTCAGGGTATGCTACTCCTGTCATTATGCTGACTCCTACTCATAGGGTAAGAGAGAAGGGTCCAAACCTCCTAATAGCCCCGCAAGGCGACCTTCTCTCTTACTCGTCTTATTTTACCGGAGTAGGTATAAGGAGTAAGGCGTGAGTCGTGGTTTTATCAACACGAAATACAGGACGTTTTGCGATTCTTGCGGTAAAGTGATAGATATGGGCGAAAGAGTGTTTTGGAATATAACAAAGAAACGGGTGACATGTTTCGGTTGTGCGTATAAAGTAACGCCGCCGAAGGAAGAGGAGAAGGTATGAGGAAGAGAGAGCTGAAGTTAAAGGCGTTGCGGGAGTGGGCCGAACAGGTGCTTGAGAGTCACCGACTTTTGTATGTGTCCGGCGATACTTGGACTGTTGAGGATACTTTGCTTGAGGCCGACCTACTCTCTATTTTGGATGACTACGCAGGATTCAAGGCAACGCTTCGGTTGGCGATGGAGAGGATGGATTTCGCAATAGGGGATGCCTATTCTGCTCGTCAGGACTTGACGACGCAGAAAGGTTATACGAGGGCAAAGGCGAAAGAAGATTGCGATATGGACCATGCCGCCCTCGCCGTCATCCGGGCCGCACTTACCGCAACCATTAAGCCGCCCTTAACAGTTGCCCAGACGACGAAGGTCACGAGGGAGTGGATACGAAAATGCGTCCGTGGATGGATGGACTGTTCATGCCCGACATCTATCGAGGATTTAGTAATTGATATTATCCGCGAGAAGGGCATCGAGGGGGAGGAGTTCGCCACATCGGTCAACAATGCCGAGAGGTTCCAGAAAGCCGAGGCCCAACTCGCCAAGCAAGCCCCGCTCGTAGAGGCGGCGTGTGCTTTTACAGAAGATGATAAAAAACGGATAGGAAATGCCATTGACAATATTCCGTATTACACTCCGATTTCGGATTATAAATGCCCCGGTAAAGTTCTGCGGGACAAGTTTAAAGCCTTGCTTGCGGTGATGCCTTCTAAGGAGAAAGAGTAAGATGCCGGATATTGCGATGTGTTGTGGTGTACGGTGTGCGAAGAGGAATAGATGTTACAGATTTACAGCAACTCCTGACCGGTATCAGAGTTATTTTGAAAAAACTCCTTGGGTGCGAAAAGATGGTAAAAAGGTTTGCGAGTATTTTTGGAATGTAAAAGTGGTATCTAAAGCAGAGAGGGAGGAGTAGTATGGCACACGCAGAGAAATGTCCTGTTTGCGGTGGTACAGGAAAAGTTAAAGATAATAACTATGGTTCTAAGACAGATGGAAATGATGTTGAATGTCATGGTTGTGGTGGTAAAGGTTGGGTAGAGGTCTCTGATTCTTATTACCCTTTGGGGATGATTACTTATTATCCTACTCGTGGCTGTGGTTATTATGATGAATATGGAATCTGGCATTATAATTGGTGAGGAGATAAATGATAGAATATTCCTTGACGATTAAGAGAGTATCTAATGGTTTTGTATTATCTTGGATAGAAGATAATGAGGATGGTTCTGAAAGAATTGAGACTATGGTAATTGAGGAAGAAGATTCTAAGGATGGTGAACTAGAAGCTGGTATGCATCTACTTTACGCTGTAATGGAACATTTTGCGTTGAGTGGGTCTAAGCATGACCCTAAACGGCTAACGGTTAAAATTACGACTCAAAAAATTTAAGGAGATAAAATGACAGTAACAGAGACGGCGAAGGCTACAATTCAAAAGGCTGGTTTGAACGACAAGGATTCTGACTATGAAGGTATGATTGGTGAGGCATTAGGTGAATTGCTTGACGTTTTTCAAAAGCAAGGACATTCTGGTTTTTCAGCGATTATGGTTGCTGATATATTTAAGAGTCTCATCTTTACAGGTGGTGAGTCTTTATCTGTAGCGGAGACGGTAGAAGATGGTATCACTACGACTAAACAAGCAATAGTGGATTTTATGAACGAGACGTGGCCTGAGAAAATGGATTCTCCTGTATTTATAGCTGTTGGTTGTGCGAACATCGAAAAATTTATTAGAAAGATTGGTGTGAAGGTAGTGTCAAATGGCGAGTGATGCATATACTCGGATTATTGTAAAAATAAGGTGTGGAAAAATTCTTTGCTCTCGTCCGATAGACAGGTCTTGGGGAAAACGTGGTTGTTCATTAGGGCAGCCTGGAGGATTTTGTAGTGCGTTTAAGCAAGACCGAGAGCAGGGAGACGGTGATTGGAAAAGACTCCCTGAGTGTGTCAAAGCTGAAACTATTTTTAAGACACTTTTAAAATGAAATTTGCTCGGTCTTGGAAGCATGGTACTGTTGGTGTAGTAGTATTTATTGTGCTAGTATTGATTGGTATGAGTGTTTGTGCCGATAGAGGCAGTAAGCAATTAGAGGGTGTGGATATAACGTGGGAAGATATACAGAAATAGGAGAATTTAATGGAAGAACGACTTTTATTTAAGCCCTTTGGTTGGAAGAAAGACCCGAGAGACATGCGGGATTATCTACATCGGCCTACAACGGCAGTTATTCCTGATGTGTTTTTGATGCACATTTTGTTGCCGAGTGTGCGTGACCAAGGTAATTTAGGTTCTTGTACTGGATTTGGTATAGGTGGTAATCTTACCTGTACAGCGAAAATGTATGGGCAGTATTCTGAATGGTTTAGTCCTACCTGGATTTATAATGGTGGGCGAAAAATTGCGGGTGATTTGCTGGTTGATTCTGGTTGTTACCCTAGAGATAATTTTGAATTTATTAGGCAGTATGGTTGTCTACTTGAGCATTTTAAACCCTATAGGGATACCCTCGATAAGACCGACCCTATTACTTGGGGGTTGAATGAGGAAGCGGCAAAGTGGCCTATCATTGAGTATTTCCGAGTGGTTGATGGTATAGACTATATTTGTAACGCTCTCTTTGAAGGTAACTTTATAAGTCTTGGTTCTCCTTGGTACGAGTCTTGGTGCGAGGTAGGTTCAGATGGAGTGTTGCCTGAGGATTATTCTTTTATAGCTGGTGGTCATGCGACTTTCCTTTATGGGTATGATAAGAAGAAAAAAGTTTTTCATGGTCAGAATTCTTGGGGTTCTTCGTGGGGTAATGGTGGTCTTTTTGAAATGCCGTTCTCTGCTATTGAGCAATTCAAGAAAGACGGTGGATACGATGCCCACTACCCCGTAGTCAGGTGGGTTGATATTCCTCCTCCCCCTCCTGTTGTTAAAAAGAGCAAATGGTGGATTTGGGCTTTAGCTGGTATTGCAGTTGTGGTTGCGGCTATTCTTTTATTTTAAATGCAACATCATCGGTGTGTTGTTTATGGTTGTACTCGTAGAGCGAGAGTGTTTTGGTCTGGTATTAGTTTAGATGAGGATACTCAATATGGTGAATGTATCTTTCATGTGGGTGTGTGGAGATATATTTGGTGGTGGATACAGGATACGTTTAATTATTTAGTAGGTTTACTTAAGGAGCAATTAAGTGGATAATTCAATCCCTGCTAAGATTAAGTTAGACAAGAGCGACATAGAGGAAATCAAACTTGTTTTAGGAGTAGCGGTGGCTCCACAGAAGGTAATGAGCAGACCTTTGCTCCTTAACAAAAAGTGGGATGAGGAATACATCAAAAATCTTGGGTTAGTTAAGGCGGAGATGTCAAATTTTATCTGGGTGGGTCATTGTCCGATGTGTTTGGGTCAAAACTGTTTCATTTTATTCCAACATAAGAGGCAAGTGCATTGTTTAGACTGTGGGTTAACAGGGAGAATTAGGTAAAATCCAAAAAAAATGAATAAAATGCATTAATTTTTGGTATAATGAGTGAAAAGCGATGAAAATGCTTAAATTTGCTCAAAATTGCCAAAATTCGCCTATTGACACTACGAAAGTAGTTATATAGTATATTTTATGGAGGTGCAGTATGCGTAAGATTATTTTGATGGTGGTTGGTCTTGTTACGGCTATCTTTGGTCTTTTTGGTGTTCAACTTGGGCTTACTACTCAAGTTAGTGCGGCATCTATCGTTGGTGGTCTGCTTATTATTGCGGCTTACGTCTTTACAGAGTTTAAGAAGGACTGGGCAGATTTTGTAGCTGGTGTTAAGCAGGAAACTAAGTGGTCTGACCCCGCTTTTTGGACGGCGACTATTGGTGCTCTTATTATTCCGCTTAGTCAGGCATTTGGTTTCACTCTCTCTGAGAGTGTGATTTCAATCGTTTCGGCTTTGCTTGCTATTATGGTTCCTATCTTGATTTCCTTCTTCCGTAAGACGACTCCGGTTCCTGATGTTCCGGTTGCTGTTGCTTCTTATCTTTCAAAGTTTAAAAAGTAATTGGAGGGTTTTATGAGCAAGTCGGTTAAATTGGTTATTTCTAAGATGAGTAAGACTCTAAAGATTACTCTTTGGAGTTTGCTTATCGTTTTACTGGTTGGTGGTACTGGCTACCTTGTTGGTAGAGGTTCAGGAGGTGGTGGTAATATTGAAAGGATAGTTCCTTTTTCCATCACAGTTAATCCTTCTGGTTCGTATGAGATTGCTATTACTCCTGTGGATGCGGTGGTCACAAAAGGCGACCCTTTAGTTTTCAGTATTACTGCTACCATGACGGGTGGCTTTGATGCTAGCATTGGTTTGACTGTTGGTGGACTTCCTGCGGGTTCTTATACTTTTGGTACGACTACTCTTACTCCTGCACAGCGGACTACGACACTAACGGTTAATACCACTCTTTTGACTTCAAATTCAGTTTATTCTTGTAATTTGTCAGCGGTGGATAAGTAGGATGAAAAGACTCACTAGACTGCTTGTTTTGATGGTTTTAGTGAGTCTTTGCCTTGGGCAAACCCCTATCCCTACTCCGGTTCAAATGGTTCCTGGTTTTTCTATTAGACCTTATGCACCGAGAGTAGGGATGGAGGTTGAATTTAAAGATTATTCCGTTGGTCCTGTTGTGGATTGGTTGTGGGATTTTGGTGATGGAACAACGAGTATTTTTCAAAATCCTGTTCATATTTTTACAAGTACTGGTGATTTTACAATTACTCTTACTATTAAAGATGCAGAGGGAGTGCAGGTTACTCTTACTAAGAGGTTTTAATATGGGTTGTCCTAATTGTGGTTCTGAAAAAGAACCGGTTGCTCGTTGTACTCATCCAGGTTGTACAGCTCAGGTGGATGTGTATTCCCGTATTGTAGGTTATCTTCGGCCTACTTCTACTTGGAATCCTGGTAAACAGCAGGAGTTAAGGGATAGAAAAGAGTTTCATTTGGAGAACACTCATATTGACTAGAGGTTTCTAGTGAGGAAGAGGTTTAAAGTAAAGAGGCATAGTTGCCCGATATGTAAGCCCCATAAAATGAGATGGGCTAAGCGTTGGAAACGGAAAGAGTTGAGTGGTTTGGAAGAGAGCGAGAAGGCTATTCTAAGTGCCGTAAAAGAGAGGGATTAATGCCAAGTCAGGCTACTGCAAGAAAAGGTCGTTTTGTACTTTTTCCTACTGAGGAAAAAAAGTGGTCTTGGTCTTATTTTTCAAGGGCAAATGATGAGATTTGTCGTTCTTGCCCGTATCAATCTAAAGCAATGGCTTATCGTGGTTTAATGCGGTTTCTTCGTAGGATGAAATTAGATGTTCCAGAAGTTAGATATAAGGGATTGCTAGGAGATGACAATTATAGTGGGTATTTTGCCGTTAAACCGCTTGCCGATAAGCCAACAATAGAAGGTCCATATGTATAAAGGTATTTGTTTATTCTTTATTGCCCAGGCTTTGCTTCTTAATGTAGCGGTTTTTTGGTTTGTCCATAAACAAAGGATTTCAGGGAAGCATGGATGGGTTATGTTTATTTTACTTTTTTTTGGTGGATTTTTTATTTCCCTAGGTTTGTTATTTAAAAAAGACATTTTGCGGGGTTCTTCAATTAAAAACTCTCCTACCCCAAGTGTTTCGGCACAAGAATATTTTAATAGTTTTTTAAGTGCAAATAAAAAGAGGTAAAATAGACTTTGTTCTGGTATTGTTAATACAACTATTTGGACATCGGAGTGAAATATGAATACTGACCGTCCAAGAATCCTTAAAAAATTGGCTATTGCTTCTTTTTTAAAAGTCCATGAAAAATGGAACTTTTTTATTCAATCAGACCCAAATACAGTAGAACGGATGTCTTGGGTTAAATTTGAAGATAGTGGTGAAATGCGGGATGATGCACAGCGTTGTTGGTTAAGAACTTGTTGGCTTGATATGTATGTAGAATGGGAAAGAATATTTGAAAGAGTTAGAAAGGCTCTTTACGATACCGACATTATTGACCGTAACGGGTACGCTATTAAACCTTTAGATAAAACTGTAATGGAGTTTATTAAGGTATCTTTTGCTCCTAAACGGAAAGTATTAGAAGAAGATAGAGTTTATGCTAGCGATTGGGTATTTCCTGATGAAGATAGTGTGGATTTAATGGATGATTTTGAGGAGGATGGGCATGCATGCTTCCGATAAGTTAACTAAGGAACAATGGGAAAACTTGCCCATAACTGACGACAATTTTGATAAATCTTATTATGAAGAGGGTGGTCATTGTGGTTTTAAGGTTCCCTATGATTGGGAGAATATGCGTGTGCATGTAGAGAAAAAGGTGGATTTTATAGAGAAGATTTATAGGCTATTAAATTGGAATTCCATCCTTTTTTGTGGTTGTGCTAAAGGATTTGAAGTTAAAGAAGCAAGGCGTAGAGGTTATGATGCTAAAGGAATTGATATATCTCAATATGCTATAGACAATGTGGACCCAAAGGCTAAGGGTTACGTTACTTTGGGTGATGTGGCTGATATTCCGTTCCCTGATAATTCTTTTGATATTGTGGCTGTTTTTGATGTTTTACATATTCTTCCTGAGGGAAGTTTAGGTTATGAGAAAAGAGAACGGGCTTATAAAGAGGTACAAAGAGTTGCGAAAAAGGGTGTAGTTATCCGTACAACCGCTAAGTGGCGTGAAGGTAAGGAAGGTTATTATCAGGATGGAAACCCTTTGACTCTTTGGACTCCAGACCAGATTATTAGAGGTATTGAGTGGCATGATAAGCATACTTTCTTTTTTACTATGCTAAGTAATAGGTTTGAAATTAGTTGGTTCTTTTTTGCTAGAAAAGATGAAGAGAAATTGTTGTGGAGGGATTATTATGTCTGAGAGGTCTTACAAAAAATTGGAAAATGGTCAAATTGTTTCTCCTATTCCTGTTACTGAAATTCCTGGTGATATTTATGATGCATTGGAATATGCAGGAAAAAAGTTTTTGACCTGGAATAGTCGGTGTCCGTGTGGTAGTGGAAAGAGATATAAGCGTTGTCATGGTATTAAATTGAAATCAGCCCCACAAGGTCCTTGGCCTGAGGGAAGTATTAGTTAGGTATTTAAGGTTAACGTAGGTTAACTCTGTATGTTAAAAAAGTTTTTTATAACTTATTGAAACTATTATAAATGCAGTTGGCTGAAAAAAAATTTATGCTTGACAAGTAGTACCCATTTGCCTATATTGATATTACACAATATGATTACCCATCGTAATAAATATTAATATTAGGAGGCACCGGATGGAGTCTGGTGAGTACGGTAGTCTTTATGCTGATTTTCTTCCCAAGGCACAACAAATCGTGGCTACTTTTGTTGGTGGTATTTCGTATGATGAGGTTAAGATTGTTGCACATGATTTAGTTGTTGATTTCTTATTCTTTAGTAAGAGTTTTTCAGATTACTTTGACCCCGAGAAAGGTACACTTGTACCTTATTTTAAGGCTTATGTAAGAAAGAAATGCAGAGGTGTTAGAGAGAGACATTTTACTCCGTGTGTGCCTCTTGATGAGGCTCCTATAAAGGAGCTTGCTGTGCAAGACAGTTTTAGTTGGTGGTTTGAATTTGGTAGTGAAATACGGAGACTTAAAAAACTTTTAGGTACAACGACTAGTAGTGGTGTTAATCTTGGTGACTTATTGGTTGCAAACTTGGTTTTATCCATGTGGGATGAAACTGATAAGTTTGATGAGTTATCTGAGATTTTTGGTGTTAGTGTTGTAAGGTTAAAAAGGGCTTTAAAGGATATGCAGAGAAAGGTAATACTGTATAATGGAACATTTAATTTTGGTGGGGCTATCAATAGACGAAATAAAAAAGAAGGGTTGGGAGGAATACCAAACGGCAGTAGTGGTGATTCCGTCTGAGATTCTAAGTGATGCCGCTAATCTTAGACTATTTTTAGATGGTCTTTTTGTGATGGGTCCGATAGAGGGACAAATTGAGATTTATGCGGTTGACGCTTCAAAATTAACCCTTCTTAGGTTTAATTTCTTTCTTAAAATGTTAGAGAGCATGGATAGGGTTTATTTTTGGTTTTATGGTTTATCTTTTTATAACTATCCTAAGACAATTATGAGTAGGTGCAGGTCAATTAAAAATGTAGATGGTTCTACTCTTGTTGCTGATTTTTTTGCGGAACTTAAGATTAAAGGTAATTTTCCAAAGGTTCCTCATTATGCAGTTTATTTGGTACATCGGTCTCCTTCTTTGGCTGTAAAGATGCTTTCGGTTATTTCACGTTTTTCGGACTTTTTGTTTCATTTGGATGCGATGCCTAAGGATGGATTTAATACCGCAGTATCTTTTGCAAAGGATTTTGGTGAAGAGCATGTTGCATTGTTGGAAGAGTGGTTGATGAGGAGTCCTATTTTTCCTGCTGGTACTTTAGCTTTATGCCCCTTTTTACGGAAAAGTGGTATTGATTTAACTTTGTCTCCTAGGTTTCTTTTCCCTTTTTTGGTAGCAAAAAAGTTTGGAACTTGGGATTAATGACTTATTATCAATTTATAGTTGCATTTAATACGGAGTGGTCTGGAAAACACCGAAATGTAATTTATGTCTGTGGTGGTTCAGAAAACATGCATGTGGATGTTTTAAGAATTTTGGAAAAGAGACTTAATAAGAAAAAACTCACTAAACAGACGGTGCATATGACTGAATTTGTTGGTAATGAGCCTAATCCGGCATTTTTATTTTCGTTGTTTGATTTGAAGGTTATTTTATGGGCTCCTGGTGTGTTAGAGAAGTCAAAGTGGAATCATTTTTTAAGAGAACTTCAAAAGGCATATGGTGTTACAGTTATAATTGATGAGTCTGGTGAGTTACATGATGTTTTTAAGAAAGAGTATGGGAAAGGCAGTTCAGGTGTAATTGTTGATTGCCGAAAATTTCCTAATGACCTCCCTGGGTTTATTTTATTGGAAATGGGAAATATGGCAGGGATTAGGTTATCCGATGATATTATTAAGCACTTATTGGATGTTCCTTTTGATGCTTTGTATTCTATTTTTTCAGTTTTACGTTATTTAGGTATTCAAAATTTAGGTGTAGAAGAGGCAAAGAAGTATGGTATTTTAACTTCAAATGTCGAATTAATCTATGTAAAAAAATTGATGAGTAAAGGTAAACAAGCAATTTTGCAGTATAGCTTTGATGATATTGATGAGGGTCGGTTTCTTAGATTTTTGTGCTTTGAGTTAATTCGGTTACTTAGACTAAAGACTATGACAGACAGAACGATGGTAATGGCTCAGGAATTAAAGATTCCTTATCCGGTATTTAAAAACTATTATCTTCCTTTGGCAGATAGGTTGGACCTTCAAACTTTATATAATCGGCTTAATTTAGTTTTGACACTCCTTACTTGGTCTAAGATGCCAGGAATTTCAACGATGCTTTTAGTTTATTGGAGATAAAAATGATTGGTTTTCACCCTACAAGTAAGATTTGGTTTTGTGATTTAAATTGTATGATGTGTCAAGGTAAGGAACAGAATAATTGTATTGTTGTTGGTATGTTTTCATTAAGACGGGCTCAGTTTCTTTGCTATGAAGAAGGTAAATTTCTTTATGAATTCATGCAACCGGCTAAAGACTGTTTTTGGAGAGATAATATTGTAGGCTCTATTCCTGGTAATTTTCCTGTTTCTAATCTTATATTAGTTGGAGATGAAGCCTTCCATTAAATTTTGGCGTACCCTGCAATCATTTGCGTGGACTTGTAAAGATTTCCGGTATAGTAAACGCTGTCACAGGGATATATAACATATGCAGGTAAAAACACTTACAACATTCGGTACTCTTATCTCATTGGTGGACGCTTTAAAAAGGTGTCCGGTTCCGATTTCGGTAGACCTTGAGACTTCTGGTACTGACCCCTTTAAAGATACGATTGTAGGTATGTCTTTGTGTTGGGGTCTCGACATTGAGAAAGAGGCTATCTACGTTCCTTTGAGGCATATCTATTATCAGCCTTTCCCTGCTGAGGATGCGTTACGAGTTTTGCGGCCTCTGGTAGAAGAACACTCTTTTATGGCGTTTAATGCGGCATTTGAAATGGAT
>Ga0315288_10007587_pt1 | contig 13732 bp, 11 predicted proteins | sample YL17G11_20_MG_FD_203454 | JGI IMG/M metagenome (GOLD analysis project Ga0315288, IMG submission 203454) | Sediment microbial communities from Yellowstone Lake, YNP, Wyoming, USA - YL17G11_20 | ecosystem: Environmental > Aquatic > Freshwater > Lake > Sediment | place: USA: Wyoming | collected...
GAGACCTCTTTGACCTCTTGAGGATCCAGATGTCTGGTTATCTCTGGAATCCCGCAGGCGTAAAGTTGATCTTTATCTATGGTCCATCTCTGCTTTCCTACCCCGTGATCTTCTAGAGTGGCTTTCAGGTCACCGAGTTTCACGTATTTCCTGATTGTGTTCTTGTGGAGGCCCGTCAACGCCGCAACCTCGGCCATTGTTAATGATTCAGCCATGGCTACCTCCTTTCGGCACTGCTTTTTCAATCTACAAATCATCTAGTCGCTCTGGCGCAAGCTACAATTTCTATAAAGAGCAAAGAGCAACAACTTTTCGCATAACAGAGGCATTTGTTGAGAATAATGGGACACATAGAGAAACAAATAATAACTACGTGGGTTGAACTCTTAATCCCAAGGTCACAGGTTCGATCCCTGTACGGCCCACCAGCCGCGTTTTGCTCTGTTAAGGTAGTATCATACATTGCACTGGAACGTATCAGGGCAGACATTATTTCAAGCTCTCGATCTTGCGAGCCTCTCTCAGAAGCTCAGAGAACTTCCATGACCTCCGCAGGGGAGCGGCCTGACTTGTAGAGACGGACCATTACCTTCATCGGCGCGTCTATACCATGGAAGAACGTCCTGTACCCCTCGCACAGGTAGTTGAGCCCGGGCTCTCCTTCCGGGGTCGACCTGAAGCGGTTCTTGGGGCACTCGCCTCTGCAGGCGAAGAGCACGTCACAATCGCGGCAGAATCCCGGGAGCGCGTCGCGCTTCGCTTCCCCGAATGAGCGCTGGCGGTCCGATGCCGCCAGGCGCGCCAACGGCTCCTGCATGATGTTTCCCAGGAGATAGTCGGGCTCCACGAAGTGGTCGCACGAGTAGAGGTCACCGTTGTACTCGAGCGCCATCGCGTTGCCGCAGGTCCCGTCGAAGATGCACAACATCGCGGGCGCACCCACCCAGGAGGCGAAGGCGGCCTCGAAGAAATTGACGTGGACCCTGCCGACGTCACACCTGAGCCACTCCTCGAAGACCCCTTGAAGGAAGGCTCCCCACCGGTCGGGTCTGACCGACCTGTCCGTGACGGTATCGCCCTGCTGCAACAGCGTCGTACCGTCCTCGTTGATACGCTCCACTATGGGGAGGAACTGTATCCACTCGATCCCCATCTCGTCGCGGAAGAAACGATAGACCTCGAGTGGGTGCCCGGCGTTCGCCGTGTTGACCGCGCAGAGTATGTTGACGTCGACACCGCGTTCCTGCAGCAGGCAGGCCGCCTTCACGACCTTGTCGAAGGTGGGGCGGCCCTGCCTGTCACGCCGGTAAGCGTCGTGCATCTCGCGGGGGCCGTCCAGCGAAAGGCCGACGAGGAAGCGGCTGTCCCGGAGAAAGTCGCACCACTCCTCGTCGAGCAGAGTGCCGTTCGTCTGCATGGTATAGGAAACCGACGTCCCGCGAGGGGCGCACTCGTCGGCGATCTCCACGGACCGCCTGAAGAAATCTAGACCCATGAGAGTAGGTTCGCCGCCCTGCCAGGCGATTGTCACCTCGGGCACCTGCTGCGCCTCGATGTACTGGCTTATATATGCGCGCAGCACCTCTTCGTCCATGCGGGTACGTACGCCGGGGTAGAGCCTTTCCTTCTCGAGAAAGAAGCAGTACCTGCAGGAGAGGTTGCACGCGGAACCCGTGGGCTTTGCCATGATGTGAAAAGCCCGTGGTCCCCCTTTCGAGATTGTCTTCAAGCCGCCGCTCCAAACCCCCGGGGCAAGCAACGGGCATCCCGCGTCCGGTTTCCACGAACGAATGCCCAGAGGGCTCTTCGTGCTCGCCCCTCGCTACTTCTCAACGATGCCACGGCGGTTTTCCTTGAGTTGTTTGCGGAACTCCAGGAGCTTGTTTCGAAGGTCTTCTGCGACTTCCGGGTATTTGTCCTTAACGTTGTAGGACTCCGCCGGGTCGTTCTTGAGGTCAAAGAGATAATCCTTGTATGAGGAGAAGAAGTACGACGAGTTTTCGGATCGGACCTTGTCGAAGTACTTAAAGCCGCCGCTTTGAATCCCGCGGATGCTGTGGCCCTGGCTGTAGTACAGCGCTTCGTGCGAAGCAGCGCGCCTGCCTCCTTTCAGAACCGGCAGCATGTCCGTGCCGTCGATCACCCGGTCTTCCGGCAGTGGCAGTCTGCACAGGGTCAATATTGTCGGAAACAGGTCGATGTTCATTGCGGGTGCAGCGACCCTCGTTCCGGGCGTCAGCATGGGCGGGTAGCAGGCGATAAACGGAACCTTGTGGCCGCCTTCAAGTGTATTCGCTTTCCTGCCCCTGAGTCCGCCGGTGCTGCCCTGGTGCCACGGGCCGTTGTCGCTGGTGAATATTATCAGCGTGTTATCGAAGAGGTTGTGATCCCTGAGGGTCTGCAGTATCTCGCCCAGACCCGCGTCGAACTCCTGCAGGCAGTCGCCGTAGGTGCCGGCGGCCGATGTGCCCTGGAACTCCCCGGACGCGTGGAGCGGGTGATGCGGCCACGGCGTCGCATAGTATACGAAGAACCGGTTGTTCCTGTTTTTAGCGATAAAACCTATTACTTCGTCGGTCAGGTTTCGGGTTATCCTGGTCTGGTCCGCGGGGTGCTCTATAACCTTTTCCTCGTTCCTGTAGAACTCGTAAGGGACCATGTCGTTGCTGTAGTAAGAACCGTAGAAGTAATCAAAGCCGTTCGCATTGGGCAGGTATCCGCCGTAGTCGCCGAGATGCCATTTGCCGAAGACTCCCGTCTTGTATCCTGCCGATTGCAGCGCTTCCGCGAGGGTTACCTCATCCGGGAGAATGCCATCAACCCCTTTGCCAAGCACGAGTGGGTTCCAGTGCCTCGCGTAGTTGAACGGCCGGAACGATTTCACCGTCGGCATCAGCACCTCACCGAGGTTTCCCCTGGCGGCGTACCTGCCGGTCAAGAGTGAGAAACGTGACGGGGTGCAAACGGGTGAAGCGGCATAGAAGTTATCCATCACGGTGCCGTTCTGGGCGAGGCTGTTGATGCTTGGAGTATTGATCGTCGTGTTGCCGTATGCCTGAATGTCTCCATAACCCAGGTCATCCGTAAGGATCAACAGGACGTTGGGGCTGTCTGATACATGAATCTGCCGGAGGGAAGCAAGGTATTTGTCGTGACCCCTCTTTATTGACGCTAACTGCGGCCGGATCTTCAGGTTCATCTGGAAGAACAGCGCTATTGATAAGAGTATCAACGCCGTGCTAAGGACCAGGGAAGCAACAAGGGTCTTCGCCTTGACTATTCTATTCATGTACAGGGTCAGGAAGCCGACGCCCAGCGCCGGCAGGGCCAGGGCCGTGTTCACCAGCAGGCCCTTAAAGAACGGCTCGACGCCGAAGGCTATGCTGAAAAGTGTCATGCCGCCGATGAGCACGAGATAGCTGAACAGGAGGTACCTTGAAACGGCGCGCTTCGTGAGTACCGATAATAGCACGGAGAATGCTACCAGGATCGCTATTACAACGGCCAGTATGCTTAGGGCTGGAATCCTGGTGATAAAAAGCAACGTAACGAGCAGGACACTGATAACGAAAACGAGGAAAGGAAATACTGCTATTTCATCCGTGATCCGAACACCGCGTTTCTTCTCTTCACCGGTGCCCCCGCGGATGCCGCTGCCGCTGTCCTCAAAGGCGTTTTCCATGCGCGCCTCCCGATGCAGGGATTCTAAAACTAAACGGGTAGTTTGGTGCATCCGGGCCGCGTCTCACGTTTTATCGGTTCTCGCGGGCGCTGCGTAGACCCGGTTTCAACCCTCGGGGCCGTCCACCATCGCCGCTCTTATCCGATGTTCCCCAGATGCCTTCTACAACGCCGGAATTCTAGCACGATGCCGGCCTTTCCGGTAGGGTTGACCGAGTTCTTGGTGTTATAGGACCACGATTCCGGCATTACGGCCCTGAACCTCAGATGGGTTTTCCCCTTACAAGTTCTAATCGGCGAAGGGAATAACTCTCGTAACAGAACAACGATTAAGTAATAGAAAACTACAAGCAGTTCAAGGTCAGACTCTTAATCGCAAGGTCACAGGTTCGATCCCTGTACGGCCCACCAGAGACAGCCATCGAGCGAATCAATCGCGGGCTCTGCTCGCGCTTCCCCCGTGCCAGGCGATATCCAGGATAAACGCCAGGACGACCCAGGCCCAGCGCCAGCCGTGCACCCCGAATCCCGGCACGTAGACGAACGAGTAGATGAGCGTCGTGAACGGCAGGAACAGTAGGCCCAGGAACGGCCAGATGAACCCGCCGTGAAACGCCCTTGTTACGTAGGGGGTCCAGACCCACACTATAAAAAGAGCGATACGCGGCGCGAACGCCGCCAGGATAGCGATGAGACAACCCACCGGATTCACCCCCTGTTCCGGCTTACGCAGCCAAGTAACAATTACCCGCGAACGTCCCGATTCCTTCGTTACCGGTGATACCAACTACATGAAACGACTCCTTGCGTTCTTGTTTGAAGATACGGATCTGTTGCCGACTTGGATTTCGGGAAGAGTCGAGCCCAACACTCAATATCTGAAGACCGTGATAGAATGCGAGAAGTTAGTGCCCATGCGCGTGAGGCTGACTGTGACGCCCGCGGACTCCGCCGTTTGAGAAGGGTATGTGAATGGCTGATGATATCTCCGCCCTGCTGGTAGAGCTCGAGGAGGAGCGGCTGCTGCGGTGCGTAAGGGAAGCATTGTCCAGGGGGGACGATCCGCTCGCCCTCGTCGAAAAGTTGCGCGAGGGAATGGGGACCGTAGGGGAACGCTTCGAGGAACATGAGTATTATCTCTCCGAGCTCGTCATGTCCGCCGAGATATTCAAGCAGGCCCTCGCGCTGATCCAGCCTCGTTTGAGTGCGGCGGCCGGCGAGTCCAGGGGACGCATAGTGATCGGAACCGTACAGGGTGACATCCACGACATCGGAAAGAACATCGTGGTTACCCTGCTCCGCTGCGAAGGGTACGAGGTATATGACCTGGGAGAGAACGTCCCGCCGCGCGTCTTTGTCGAGAAAGTGATAGAGACTGGTGCGGGCCTTGTCGGTCTGTCCGGGCTTCTCACGTTTGCTTTCGATGCAATGAAGGAAACGGCGGACGCACTTTCCGCTGCGGGTCTGAGGCCAGCCCTCAAAGTCATAATAGGGGGAGGGCCGGTTAACGAATCCGTGCTCGAGTACGTGGGGGCGGACGACTGGGGAAGGGACGCCGCCCAGGCGGTGAAGCTGGCCGCGCGATTCCTGGGAGACAGGGGAGCATGATGGATCATATGAGTTCGGCGGAGCGCATAGAGACCGCGATTGCGCTGGGGAAGCCAGACCGCGTTCCAGTCGTTCCCATCATCGACTTTTTCGCGAGTCACTACGGCGGAATAACGCAGCATGAGATGTTCTTCGACCTGAAGAAGGCGGACCGCGCCCTGCTCAAGACCATGCACGAACTGGGGAGCATGGACGGGCAGAACTTCTCTTACGCGGGGATGGGCCGCATCATGCTGCTCGCCTTCCCCACACCGCCGGTTATGCCCGGAGTGAACGGACAGGAACCCGACGCCCAGTTCCAGTTCGTTGAGGCATCCGTGATGGAGCCGCAGGAGTACATGGAGCTGATCGAACGGGGTCCGAATCGCTGGATAATGGACAAATTGAAGATAAACCACCCGTCGCTGTCGAACCCCCTGAACCTCGCGAAGGCCCTGGCTGCTGTCATTTGTGACAACCTGAAGTTCAGGCGGTCGATGAAGAGGATGCGCGGGCACGGGGTCGAGAGCCTGGTCGCCTACAACATCGCGTTCCCCCCGCTCGAATTCCTCTCACTGATGATGCGGTCCTTCAACGAGTTCACAATAGACCTGTTCCGGTACCCCGATGAGGTGGAGGCCGCCTGCAAGGCTCTGCGCGAGCCCCTTTGCAAACTTGGGTTATTGCTGGTAGCGCTCAGTGGCGTCAAGCGCGTCTTCATGGGCGGGACCCGCACGAGCGCCTCGTTCATGAGCCCGCGGCTGTTCGAGAAGTTTGCCCTCCCCGAGTGGGAGGCCGTGTGCGATTTCTTCATCCGGAGGGGTATCACCCCGGTACTTCACTTCGACAGCGACTGGACACCCTTCTTTCATTACTTCAGGGAACTGCCGAAGGGCAAATGTGTCATGAACCTCGACGGCACATCCGACATCTTCAAGGCCAGGGAGGTGCTGGGAGACCGCATGTGCATAATGGGAGACGTACCGGCGGCGATGCTTAAGCTGGGGGAGCCGGAGGAGGTCGACGAGTACTGCAGGCGCCTCATCGAGGAGCTGGGGCAAGACGGCGGCTTCATACTGAGCTCGGGATGCACCGTGCCGATCGACGCCAGGCCGGAGAACGTCTCGACGATGTTGCAGTCGGTAAAAAAGTACAGGAAATAGGGGGAAGATATTCCCGAGCTGGGGGTATGACCAGGCCTCCAACCGCGAAAGGTCCTCGGGGCTCCTTATTCTGCAGGTGTTCTACTAATAAGACATCAATGTCCGAAAAAGTGGTTTGACCAGACTCTTAATCCCAGGGCCGCAGGTTCGATCCCTGCACGTCCCACCAGCTATCACAAGAACTCCATTAATCAACAAAAGGTTCGGCACACCGTTATAATCAATTCCATAAAAGGATTCTCGGTCCGGAGGTGCGGTGGAAGAGCTCAAGGTACTCGTCAGGGATGGTGATGACGCGGGGGCTGTGGGCCGCGTGCAGGGTCTCTTGGATGAGGGCAGGGCTCCCGAGACTATAATGAACGAGGCGTTGATACCGGCGATGGACGAGGTCGGCGAGCTCTTCCAAAAAGGCGAGTACTACCTTCCCGAGATGCTCATTGCGGCGCGGGCAATGAAGAGCGGTCTCGAGGTCCTGAGGCCGCTTCTGGTAGAGAGCGGCGCCGAGCCGGCTGGAAGGATCGCGATCGGAACCGTTAAAGGGGACATGCACGACATCGGGAAGAACCTGGTTGGCATGGCGCTCGAAGGAGCCGGTTTTGAGGTCATCGACCTCGGGGTGGATGTTCCGCCCGCCCGGTTCGTTGAAGTGACCGAGGAGCACAGACCTGTCGCTATCGGCTTGAGCGCGCTTCTAACCAGCACTATGGTGTCGATGGGTGACGTCGTAAGGGCCATCGAGTCCGCCGGTCTCAGGGACAGGGTAAAGATAATGATAGGCGGGGCACCCGTCACCCGGGCCTTCTGCGACGAGATCGGGGCGGACTTCTATGGTGGCGACCCGACGGCGGGAAGGGACTACGCGAGGAGCCTGGTATAGCGCCTTAGTCAGGAGGTCCTGAGACCATGGTCTACATACCCGCCTTCCTCATCAACAAGGTCTACGAGAAGGGGAGCCTCGAGAACACCGATGTCGGTTTCGAGTTCTGCTTTGTCAACACCATGACTCCACTCCAGATCAGCGGTATGCGGGACATCGTCGTTGAGGTGGACGACGCGCGTTATCAGGTGGAAAAGATAAGGCTCTCCCTGGGTGGCAGACCGGTCGCCATCAAATCGGGCGTGCTCGAGGAGATGGTGAGTTTCGACAGGGACTCGAGGCTCACCATAGGAGTGCTGGGCGAAAGGCTTCAGCCCGGCAAACACACGATAAAGATCAGCTTCATAACGAACGAGTACGGCGGGGCCATACTGAAGGTCAGCGATTTCATCGGCGAAGCGCGCCCCCGGGGGCTGCTGGAGCGCATAAGGGGCGGGATTCGTACAGGAAAGGAACAGCCGGGGATCGAACGGGTCCCGGTTGAGGGAGACCTCGGCGGTGTCCCGCTGGACCCGGATTTTTCCCGACTTGCCACGGCGCTCAGGCGGGAGGAACCGGACAGGGTACCCCTTTTCGAGGCCGACATCGCGCTTCCCGTCCAGGAGTGGTTCCTGGGGCGGGAGATCACGAGTCCCTCGGACGAGGTCGAGTTCTTCATCCGGGCGGGTTACGACTACGTCCCTGTCCTCGCACCCTTTTTCTCCCCGAGGCTTATGAGGACCGCTTCCGACGAGGACGGCTCTCTCGGTGATGCAGAGAAGGACCGCACCTGGCTGGTCGAGAGCGAGGGGCTTATCAAGAGTCTCGAGGATTTCCGCAGGTTCCCCTGGCAGAAGGCGGAGGACGTCGACCTCTCTTCTTTCGAAGAGGTTGTGAAGATTCTCCCCTCGAAGATGCGGATAATCGGAATGCTATCCCCGGCGGCGGTTTTCGGAAACGTCTCGCAGTCGATGGGCCTTCAGAACTTCTCCTACGCCCTTTACGACAACGCCTCCCTCGTGGAAGAGCTGTTCGAGTTCGTCGGATCGACCTATGTGAAGATCGCCGAAAGGCTGGTTCAGGCTCCGGGGCTCGGCGCCGTCCTGATGTCTGACGACCTCGCCCATACGGGGGGCTGCCTGGCTTCTCCCGGGGTGTACCGAAGACACGTGTTCCCGTGGTACAGGAAGATCGGAGAAGTGCTGGAGGAAGCGGGCCTTCCGTTCATATACCACTCGGATGGGAATATCCTCGAGATAATGGACGACCTTGCCGAATGCGGGATCAAGGCGATCCACCCGGTTGAGCCTCAGGCGATGGACATCGTAGAGGTGAAGAGGCGATTCGGCGACAGGTTCTGCATCTTCGGGAACATCGACCTCGATTACACGCTCACGCGGGGATCAGTAGACGAGGTGGTAGTGCAGGTCAAGGAGAGGCTGAGAAAGCTCGCGCCGGGCGGGGGCTATGGCGTGTCCGCCTCGAACTCCATTCCTGACTACGTGAGGCCACAGAACTATCGGGCTATGGTGGAGACGGCGATGAAGTACGGGAAATACCCGATAAGCGTCTAGTGCGTTCCAGGCCCACCAGCGCCGATGCAGGAGGCTAAATCAACAGGACATTTCATACTTCACTCAACTCGTCTACCATTTGAGCTACGGACAAGCCCGGGGAGGATGTGATGGTTTTCGTGACCAATAATGAGCTGCTCTCGAAGGCGGAAAAGGAAGGTTACGCCGTCGGGGCTTTCAACACCAATAACCTCGAGATAACTCTTTCTATCGTGGAGGCAGCGGTCGCGGAACGCGCGCCCGTCATCCTGGCAGTGTCGCCCGGCGCGATGGAGTATGCGGGAGTGGCGTACCTCTCGGCCATTGCGGAAGTCGCTTCTGAATCGGCCGATGTCCCAGTGTCGCTTCACCTGGACCACGGGACCTCCATGGAGCACGTCGAGGCCGCTCTGGACCACGGGTTCTCCTCAGTGATGATCGACGGCAGCAAGCTGCCTTTCGAGAAAAACGTGGGCCTCACCTGTCAGGCGGTGGAGCTCGCGCGTGAGAAGGGCGCTTCGATCGAGGGTGAGCTCGGCAGGCTGGTCGGGGTCGAGGATGCCGTCTCGGTAAGCGAGCGGGAGGCCTCGATGACCGACCCCGAGCAGGCGGCCGAATTCGTCCGGCGGACAGGGGTGGACGCGCTGGCGGTGGCCATCGGCAACGCGCACGGTTGGTACAAGGGGAGGCCCGACCTCGATTTCGAACGGCTGAGGGTGATCAAGTCGAAGGTGAGCACTTTCCTGGTGCTTCACGGGGCGAGCGGCATTCCCGATGACATGATACGGGAGGCAGGCTCCATAGGCGTCGACAAGATAAACATAGATACCGAGGTTCGCAACGCCTTCCGCCAGGCGGTCGCCGGGTTCGTCTCGTCCAACCCCGAAGTCATAGATCCCAGGAAGATCCTCATGCCCGCAAGAGAGGCGATGCGCGAGGTCGTGGCGAGGAAGATGAGGCTTTTCGGCTGCGCGGGCAAGGCCTGAGCCCGCGATAAAGCGTCCTCAACAGCTCTCTCGTTAACTGGTACAATACTCAAAGTAGAACGAGTTTCACCGATTCCAAAGCGTCAAGCGAGAGTGGCGGAATTGGTAGACGCGCGGGGTTTAGGACCCCGTGGTTTTTTAACCGTGGGGGTTCGAGTCCCCCCTCTCGCACCAGTCAGTGAGGTGTTCGGGGGTTCATCAGGGGGTCGCCCCCTGATTGAGCGAACGCAGCCGGGAAAGCCACAATACCGCAACCGTGAGCGTCGGAGGAGAGTCTTCTGAAGACAGAGGTCAGTAAAGGGGAAGGACACCAGGTAACCCTCAAGGTTGAGGCGGGCGCGGAGGACCTCACCTCGATAATCGATGAGGCCTACCGCGACCTCAGCAAGAAGCTCAAGGTGCCGGGCTTCCGCAAGGGGAAGGTTCCCCGGCAGGTAATCGACAGCCAGCTCGGCGCGGAGAACGTCCGCAAGGAAGCTATCCGGGAAGGCCTGCCCACGCTCTACATGATGGGAGTCATCGATTCGGGGATATTGCCGGTCTCCGACCCCGAGATAAGCGGGCTGGAGATAGGTGAAGACGACGACAGCGTCGTTTTTGAGGCGAAGGTGGACGTCAAGCCCGAGGTCGAGGTCAAGGACTACAAGGGAATCGAGATAGAGAAGCCCGACACAGAGGTCACCGAGGAGGACGTCAAGCGGGCGCTTGACGAAGCCCGCGACCGATTCGCGACCCTCGAGGTCGTGGAGGGGCGCCCGGTGGAGGACAAGGATTACGTACTGTTCGACTACAAGGTCTTCACGGACGGGGTGCCGGTCGAGGGCTCCAGCGGCTCTGACCGTATGATACAGGTCGGCAGTGAGGATTTCCTGCCCGGTTTCGACGAACAGCTTGTCGGGGGGCGCAAGGGGGACATACTGGACGTTATTGTATCTTTCCCGCCCGAATACGAGGTGAGAGAGCTCGCCGGCAAGCCGGCGACGTTCCGCACGATAATCAAGGAGGTCAAGCGCAAGGTACTTCCTCCGCTCGACGACGGACTCGCCCGCGAGATAAGCCGTTTCGAGACCCTGGACGAGTTCAAGGAGGACCTCACGGGCCGCATCGCAGCGATAAAGGAAGCCGCGGGTGAGCGGCTGGCCAGGGAGAGGGTTGTCGGGGCCCTGGTAGACAAGACTTACATCGACCTTCCCGAATCGATGGTGAAATACCAGATCGACGGGGAAATCGAGGAGCTCGAGCACGACCTTTCCGAGCGAGGTATCACGCTCGACCAATATCTCGAGGCATTGAAGGGAAGCCGGTACCAGTTAGAGAAAGCTATCAGGGAACGGGTGGTGGAGAATATCAAGGCGGAGCTTATAATTGACGCAGTAGCATCCGCCGAGAAGGTCGAGGTTTCGGACGAAGAATCAGAGGAGTATATAAGGGAGACGGCAAAGGCCTCGGGCGGCGACCCGGACAAGGTCTTCGAGGAGGCGAGCAGGCAGGGGCGCCTCCCCGTGGTGAAAGCCAACATGAGGCTGTCGAAGGCGGTGGACCTGCTCGTCAAGAACGCCGTGTTCAAGGGCGGTGAACCGGTGAAGCCGGCTGAGCCCGAGGTCGGGGGAGCGGTTTCGGAAGAGGTACCTTCAAAGGAGGAGCCAGGGGAAGAATGAAGGATCAACTAGTACCGATAGTGGTAGAGCAGACCCCCCGGGGCGAGCGGCAGTTCGACATCTACTCCCGCCTGCTCAAGGAGCGCATCGTATTCATAGGGATGGACATAGACGACCACATGGCGAACCTGGTGATGGCCCAGTTGCTCCACCTCGAGAGCGAGAACCCGGAGAAGGACATCAATCTTTATATCAACTCGCCGGGTGGCACCGTCACCAGCACGCTCGCGATTTATGACACCATATGCTACGTCCGCTGCGACGTCTCGACGGTGTGCGTCGGGCAGGCCGCGAGCGGGGCGGCGGTCCTGCTGGCCGCCGGCGCCAAGGGAAAGCGTTACGCGACGCCGCACAGCCGTATCCTTCTCCATCAGCCGAGCGGCGGGGCCCAGGGCCAGGCGATTGATGTCGACATACAGGCGAAGGAGATACTGCGCAACCGCGAGGTACTAGACAAGATACTTGCGGAGCATACCGGCCAGTCGGTCGACAGGATCCACAATGACACCGACAGGGACTTCATTATGGTGCCGGAGCAGGCCATGGAGTATGGTTTAATCGACGAGGTCATCTCACAGCGCAAGGTGCCCGAGGCGTAGAGGGCTTTGTGCGTCTGGAGGTAGGAGTTGGCGAAATTCTCTGAGGGCAGCGACCTTCTAAAGTGCTCTTTCTGCGGCAAGACCCAGAGGCACGTCAAAAAACTCATAGCCGGGCCCGGTGTATACATCTGCGACGAGTGCATAGAGCTCTGTAACGAGATAATCGCGGAGGAACTCACCGAGGCGCCCGAGATCCAGGTCGGCGCCCTTCCGAAGCCAAGAGAGATAAACGAGTTCCTCGACGAGTACGTGATAGGGCAGGACCGGGCCAAGATGGTCCTCTCCGTAGCGGTCTACAATCACTACAAGCGGATACAGGTCGGAGCATACTCGAATGACGAGGTGGAGCTGCAGAAGAGCAACATCATGCTCATCGGCCCGACCGGATGCGGCAAGACGCTGCTCGCCCAGACGCTGGCAAGGTTTCTGAACGTGCCCTTCGCCATAGCCGACGCCACCAGCCTCACGGAGGCGGGCTACGTAGGCGAGGATGTCGAGAACATCCTGCTCAAGCTCATCCAGGCGGCGGACCTCGATGTCAAGAAGGCGGAGACGGGCATCATCTATATCGACGAGGTCGACAAGATAGCGCGGAAGAGCGAGAGCCCCAGCATCACCCGTGACGTATCGGGTGAGGGGGTCCAGCAGGCGCTCTTGAAGATACTGGAGGGCACGGTAGCGAGCGTTCCACCTCAGGGCGGGCGCAAGCATCCACACCAGGAGTTCCTTCAGATAGACACGACCGGTATCCTCTTCATATGCGGCGGCGCTTTCTCGGGTGTCGAGGATATTATCGAGGACCGCATTGGCAGGAAGGGCGTCGGTTTCGGGGCCGAGGTCCAGAGCAAGGGTGAGAAGGACCTGGGGACCATCCTTTCCGGCATAATGCCGGAGGACCTCCTGAAATTCGGGCTTATCCCGGAGTTCGTGGGGCGGCTCCCGGTGATAACGACCCTGCACAGCCTTACAAAGGACCACCTGACGGAGATACTGGTAAAGCCGAAGAACGCGCTGGTCAAGCAGTACCGGAAGTTCTTCGAGTTCGACGGCGTGGAGTTGATATTCACCGAGGGCGCCCTCGAGGAGATATCGGAAAAGGCTCTCGCGAGGTCAACGGGCGCACGCGGCCTGCGGGCGATCCTGGAAGATGCGCTGCTCGGAACCATGTTCGAGCTGCCCTCGCGCTCAGATATCGTAAAGTGCGTTGTCACGAGGGAGGTAGTGGCGGAAGATTTCAAGCCTACCCTTTTGACTTCGCGCTCTGAGGTGTCGAGGCCTGAGAAGATCGAGACCGAGGAAGAGGAGACCGCCTAGTCTTTCTCTTTTTGCCCGGTATGCTTTCCAGCCATCCCGGCGAGTTTTACAATAGGCGATTTCGTGTTCTCAGCGAGCGACTGAGAGATAAAAGCCCAGCGGCCACCCATCTCCTCGAAAGTCTCGGAGAGCTTCTTGCCCCGCTCGCTGAACTCGAGGCCTTTCTGCTGAGCGCGCGCGGCGGTTTCCTTCATGTCGTTTATGTCCGGCCGGATATCCGCATACATCCGCTTGCCGCTCCTCACCACATTCATGACCGCAGCTGCTATGGCGCCGAAGACAACCAGGATCAGCGCGAGCGGTATGAGGCAGATAAGCAGATATGCAACGACCAT
>Ga0315288_10007588_pt1 | contig 13730 bp, 11 predicted proteins | sample YL17G11_20_MG_FD_203454 | JGI IMG/M metagenome (GOLD analysis project Ga0315288, IMG submission 203454) | Sediment microbial communities from Yellowstone Lake, YNP, Wyoming, USA - YL17G11_20 | ecosystem: Environmental > Aquatic > Freshwater > Lake > Sediment | place: USA: Wyoming | collected...
TTAAATAAGCTTGATACTTTTAACTGGCTAAAGGACATTTCGTTTATTCCGGCCGAGACTGATATTGTTGAAATACGTTTTAAAAATACACGTAAAGGATTTTTTAAGAACGTTAATGGGCTCAGGCTTGAGATCGGCGACGTTGTTGCCGTTGAAGCTTCCCCGGGTCATGATATCGGCAGGGTTTCGATGGTCGGACCAATCATAAATGAACGTCTTAAAAGACTAAAGATACAGCCGGCATCCGATGATATGAAAAAAGTTTACAGGAAGGCCAAGGCTGTTGATGTCATAAAATGGGAAGAGGCCAAAAAGCTGGAGACACCAACAATGCTCAGATCGAGACAGATTGCCGAGGAGCTTAAGCTCAATATGAAGATAGGGGATGTTGAATACCAGGGAGACAGGACAAAAGCCATCTTTTACTATATTGCTGATGAAAGAGTTGATTTCAGGCAGCTTATCAAGGTTCTTGCTGATGAATTTCGTGTAAGGATTGAAATGCGACAGATCGGAGCTCGCCAGGAAGCCGGAAGGATTGGCGGAATAGGCTCGTGCGGCCGTGAATTATGCTGCTCGACCCATATATGCAATTTCGTTTCAGTCACCACCACCCATGCAAAATACCAGGAGTTGTCGTTAAATCCACAGAAGCTTGCAGGACAATGCAGTAAATTAAAATGCTGTCTTAACTTTGAATTTGACTGCTATGTCGATGCCCAGCGCTCTTTCCCTCCTAAGGAGATTCCGCTTGAGCTTGCTGATTCAACAGCTCATTTCCAGAAAATGGAAGTCCACAAAAGCATATACTGGTACATTGCTGATCCAAATTTACCTGCCAACCTTACTCCGGTCCCTGTTGAAAGGGTAAGAGAAATTCAGGCAATGAACAGGAAGGGGAAAAAACCGGATAAGCTTGTCGTTACGGATGAATCGACAGAAATGATCCCTGTTTCGCAGGATCTGCTCAGGAATAACAGCCTTACACGATTTGATACGCCTGAGTCAAGAAATACAAATCGCCGGCATTCGCATAAAAGAAAAAACAGAAGCTTTGATGATAAAAGAAACTGACAGATATCTGCTTTTATTTATGGTAGTTGTTTTTCTGATGTCTTGCGACAGAAACGTTGTTTATTCAGATTCGTCGGTAATGCAGGGAAAAACATGGAGACTCAGAGATATACCTGTTTTTAAAATACCGATTAAGGATACAATCAACAGCAACAATATTTATTTTATAATAAGAACCGGATCATCATACCCCTACAGGAATATATATCTTTTCGTAAGGACAACTGCTCCTGACGGTAAAAGCATGACTGACACACTGCAGTATGATATTGCAGATGAAAAAGGAAACTGGTACGGGAAAGGCTTTGGTGATATTCATGAATTAAAGCTGCCTTACAAATCAAATGTTTTTTTCCCGGTTTCAGGGGAGTACCAGATCAATATCCAGCACGGAATGCGGATCGAAGACCTCAAAGGAGTGTACGATTTTGGACTGAGAGTGGAAAAGACCCTTAAATAGAGTTTCTGAGGTGGGAAAAAACAAGCTTGCCCGATGGGCCGAACTTGGGACTTTCGATAATGTAATTCAGCCGGAAATCGGAGATAATGACTGGAAAGACCACAGGATTAAGGGCAACTGGAACAGGGAGATCTTCAGGAATGATAATCCGGTAATTCTTGAGCTTGGCTGCGGAAAAGGCGAGTATACAATAGGTTTATCCGTTCTTTTCCCCGACTGCAATTTTATCGGTATTGACATTAAGGGAGCCAGGATGTGGCGCGGTGCACGAACTGCCGGCGAAAAACAGCTGAAAAACGCTGCATTCCTGAGAACAAGAATTGAATTCATTAATTCCTTCTTCGCAGCAGATGAAGTTGATGAAATCTGGATCACATTTCCTGATCCCCACCCGGAAAAGAAAAACTCAAATAAAAGACTTACCTGCCCCTGGTTCCTTAACACATACCGGATTTTCCTGAAAGATAATGGCATTCTGCATCTTAAAACCGATAATACCGAACTATACAATTATACGGCAAAGCTGGCCGCCGATAACGGACTTGAAATCCTTTGCTCAACAAATGATATGCATTCGATGAATCCGGATGAAATGACTGTTTCGGATAGTTTTATTTCTTACCCGGGAGACTCTGTTCTTAAAAATAAGGCAGTCTCAGGAATTCTTTCTATTAAAACTCATTACGAAACAAAATTCCTGGAACAGGGAAAGACCATAAATTATCTTTCATTCAGGCTTAAAAAAGATAAATTCATTAGTCATGGGTGGGAAAAAACAGAATAACAATGACTTTTTCACAAGGGTATATGAAGTTACCAGACGGATCCCATTCGGAAGGGTTACTTCCTACGGAGCCATTTCCAGATATCTCGGAACAGGGAGATCAGCACGCACGGTAGGATGGGCCCTGAACATCTGCCACAATAACCCTGACTTTATTCCTGCACACCGGGTTGTCAACCGGAACGGGCTGCTGACCGGGAAACGGCATTTTGGCAATTCATCAACAATGCAGCAGCTTCTTGAAAATGAAGGTCTCATTGTAGAGGATGACAGAGTACTGAACTTCAGGGAGAAGTTCTGGGATCCTTCTGCAGAATTGGTCTGAATATTTGGTTTGACTGATAAAATTTGCTAAAATTGCACCTTGTTTAGATTTAATTTAAATAAAAATAGACTGCCTACATCTCCCTTTGGGGGATTTGCCCCCAACCCCCTAAAGGGGGCTCAATAAGACTGGATATAGCCCCCCTTTAGGGGGGATGGGGGGCATAACAGGGGGGCTGAGGGTAAAAAAATAAAGCATACAAGTATGTTTACAAAAGACCAGATAACAGAAGCCCTTTCCAGGGTAATTCATCCTGAAAAAGGAAAAAATATTGTCGCTCTTGGCTATATATCTGAAATTGAAAACGGAAAGGAAGGCATTTCGGTTATTATCAGACCTGAAAAATCAAATGATCCGTTTATTTCCTCTTTAAAAAGTTCAACAGCAAGAGCATTAAAGGAGGTTCTTGGAGCTGATGCTGTTATTAAAGAGATAAAAGTGGAGCCCAGGTCAATTGAACCTAAACACCAGGAAAAAGAAAACAAATTTTTACAGGGAGTCAAAAATATTATTGCTGTATCTTCAGGTAAAGGCGGAGTAGGAAAAACCACCATAGCTGTTAATCTTTCAATCGCCCTGGCCAGAAAAGGATTCACTGTCGGACTTCTGGATGCTGACGTATTCGGACCTTCAGTACCAAGGATGTTCGATGCCGGAGATTACCATCCTGAAGTTGTCCGGAAAAAAGATACTGAACTTATAATTCCATTGAATAAATATGGAGTGAAAGTGCTTTCGGCAGGTTTTTTCGTAAATCCTTCCGAGGCTGTAGTGTGGAGAGGTCCCATGGCTTCGGGTTTTCTGAAACAGCTGATAGCACAGGGCGACTGGGGTGAGCTTGATTATCTGCTTTTTGACCTTCCCCCCGGCACCAGCGATATACAGCTGACTCTAGTCCAGGAGGTGGCAGTGACCGGAGCTATCGTTATCAGCACTCCCCAGGAGGTGGCGCTCGCTGACGCCATAAAGGGAATAGCCATGTTCAGGAGCGAAAAGATCAATGTGCCGGTTCTTGGCCTTGTTGAAAACATGTCATGGTTCACACCTGCTGAGCTCCCTGAGAACAAATATTTTATCTTTGGGAAAGGCGGAGGCAGGGCACTTGCGAAAAAGCTTAATGTTCCCCTGCTCGGACAGATTCCTTTGATTCAAAGTATCTGCGAAGGAAGCGATAAAGGATACCCGGTTGTTCTTAACGATTCTGCCGCAGGAAATGCTTTCATGGAGCTGGCCGGGGAGGTAATTGACAAAATCAATAAAAGGAATAAGGAAATCAGACCAACGGTAAAAGTGGAAATCAATAAATAATTTAATCATAAATAAAATGGCAGATCAGAAAATCATTAATGAAAAGGTAGTTAAGGCATTAAACAGGGTAAGACCCTACCTCCAGAATGACGGAGGAGATATTGACCTTATAGAAATAACCGACGATTTGACTGTTAAAGTCAAGCTGACAGGTGCGTGTCATGGCTGTCCCTTCGCTATGCAAACACTTAAGGCAGGAGTCGAGCAGGCAATAATGCAGGAGGTTCCCGAGATCAAAAAAGTGATTTCAGCCTGATAATCCGCGCTGTTCCAATTTTGCTTACCTTTGAAATACTATACTCAGTTTAAGTCAGTTTATAGTATTAAACGGCATTTATTGTTATCCGGGAGAGTATCATATAAATTTCTGATAACTCTGGGACTACTTCTGTTCCTTACAGATTGTTCCGTTGAGAAAAACACGGGTACAACAAGATTTTACCATGGCCTGACCTCAAGATTTAATATCTATTTCAATGGCTATGAGAGTTTTAAGGAAGGTGTCCTTAAAATTGACAAGGGCTACAGGGATGATTTTTCGGAGATGCTCAGAGTCTTTGAAAACAGTGATCCTTCAACTGTTTCACTTTGTTCCTCCAATATGGAAACAGCCATTCAGAAAGCTTCCAAGCTGATCTCTTTAAAGTCGATTACCGCAAAACCTGATTTCGATTCAAAGAAAGAACTTTCTGAAAATGAAAAGGCGCTCCTCGAACAGAAGGAATTCAACGAATGGGTTGACGACAGTTATTTCTTAATAGGCAAAGCAAGGTTTTTCAAGCATGAGTTCAGCGATGCTGAATCGGTTTTCAGCTATTGCATTGCTGAGGCCAATGACCCTGAAATAAAAACAGAATCTTCGATATGGCTCGCTAGGATCAATAGCGAGAGAGGAAGCTACATTGAAGCAACCAGGCTCTTGAATGAGATTGAATTGGACCCAAAATCATCCAGGGAACTCAGGGCGATTTATTCGACAACCGTTGCTGATTTGTTCATAAAACAGAAAAAGTACCAGGAAGCAATTGTTCCTCTTTCAAACTCACTTAAGCTGATATCGGGTAAAAGAGCAAGATACCGGCTTACTTATCTCCTTGCTCAGTTATATGAACGGACAGGTGATCCAGAAAGGGCAATCTCATTATACAGGGATGTCGTAAAAATGAATCCGCCGTATGATGTGGAATTCAATGCAAGGATAAACATTGCAGGCGTTTTCGATGTGAACTCCGGAAATCCGGAAGAGATCATGAAAGAGCTTGAAAAAATGCTGAAAGACTCAAAGAATAAAGATTTTCAGGATCAGATATATTATGCCCTCGGGAATATGATGAAAAGAGAAGGTAAAGAGAAAGAGGCACTCGAATATTACAAAAAATCTGCATCATCAAGCTCAGTCAATCAGAATCAGAAAGGGAAATCTTACCTGGCACTTGCTGAACATTATTTCAGCATACCCGATTATATTAATTCCGGGAAATATTATGACAGCACTGTTTATTTTCTTGATGAGAAGTATCCCGACTATTATGATCTGAAGACAAAATCCCAGAATCTTAATTCGCTTGTAACGCATTTAATTGTAATCCAGACCGAAGATAGTCTTCAGAAAGTTGCAGCAATGTCCAAGAATGAAAGGGATGCATTGATATCAGGCATTATTGACAAGATAATTAAGGCTGAAAGTGAAGGCAAAACATCTGAATATGCCGACCGCGCTAACATAGGACAATATTATGAAAATGAGAGAAGGTTCCAGGATAATATCGCTCAGGAAGGGAAATGGTATTTTTATAACCAGACCGCACTGACTTTCGGACGGACTGAATTCAGAAGAAAATGGGGTGAACGGCGGCTTGAGGATAACTGGAGAAGATCTAACAAGGCCAGGGTAAGCGTTCAGCAGGTATCCGCCGGCCAGGATGAGAATGGGAAAGCTAAATCCGACACTTCGAAAGCTGTAATGGACTATAAGAAACCTGAGTTCTACCTTAAAAACCTGCCTCTGAACGATACATTACTGAAGATCTCCAATGAAAAGATTGCCAGCGCTTATTTTAACGCAGGCAAGGTCTTTGCAGAGAAAATAGCCGACAAGCAGAAAGCTGCGGAATCGTATGAAACTTTATTGTCGCGTTTTCCTGACAACGAACTGGTTCCTGAAACACTTTACGATCTTTATAAATTGTATAATGAAGAGAACAGCCAGAAATCTGAGATATCCCGACAGCGTCTTCTTGAAAAATATCCCGACAGCGAGTTTGCAAAAATAATCTCTGATCCGGATTATTATAATAAAAAGATGAGCGAAATAAGGATGTCTGAAAAGCTCTACCAGGAAGCATACAATCTCTACACTCAAGAAAATTTCAGGGAATCAATGGCTTTGTGCGACAGTGCAGTTAAAAACAATCCATCCGGTAATCTTGCTCCGAAATTCATGTTGCTGCGGGCCTATTCAGTTGCAAGAACAAGCGATGAAAGAAGCTTCAAGGAGGAGCTTAACCGGCTGATCAAAGCATGGCCTGCAACCGAAGAAGGAAAGAAAGCTGCAGAGCTCTCTGCATATTTGAACCAGAAACTTCCTGAGCTCAAAATTGAGGAAGACAAGGTGATAGCTGCGGAGCTTTATATCGCTGATACAACTGCCTTATATTCCTTTAATGTGATCATAATGGATCCTTCATTCAATATAAATCAGGCATCATTTGATGTTATAAGCTATAATATTGATAATTATACAAATAAAAACTATCGTACTGATGGCATCCTGGTTGATAATAAATATATAAAAATAACTGTATCGGGATTTGCAGACAACTCCCAGGCATGGAATTACTATAATTTTTTCAGGGCGGAAAAGGTCATAAGGAATTCCTCAGGCGCTCAATTAATGACCTTCCTGATCAATAGTAACAATACAAAAAACCTCGACGGGGATAAATATCCTGAGCGTTATTATCTTTTCTTTAAGGAAAACTACCTAACAGGAAAAAAGATTAGGTAATTTTACATCCTGAATTCTTTACTTCAGCGATGAGAAAAATCAGAATATTGTGGACCGATGACGAAATTGAGGTCCTGAAGGCGCATGTGTTATTCCTTAGAGAAAAAGGTTACGAAATAGATACATGTACAAATGGTATCGACACTGTCGACCTGGTTCGGCATAATCCTTATGATCTGATATTTCTTGATGAAAGCATGCCTGGGCTTAGCGGGCTTGAGACTCTGCGTCTGATAAAGGAGATAAAGAATGATTTACCGGTGGTTATGATAACCAAAAACGAAGAAGAGGGGATCATGGAAGCGGCTATCGGTTCCGAAATGGCTGATTATCTTATCAAGCCTGTAAAGCCAAATCAACTGCTGCTTGTTGTAAAAAGGATCACAGAACAACGCAGGCTCATTACTGAAAAGACCACAACCAACTACAGGCAGGAGTTCGGCAGTATAGGGAACCTGATTTCCTCAGCCCGGAACTATATCGACTGGACTGAGCTTTACAGGAAAATAACATTCTGGGAATCGGAACTTGAAAAGTCAACCGATCCGGGGATGAGTGAAATTCTGAAAATGCAGGAAAATGATGCAAATAACGCTTTCGTCAAATACCTGACCAGCCATTATCTCACCTGGCTCGATCCGGATGCACTTGAAAAACCGGTACTGTCACCTTCTCTGTTTTCAAAGAAGATTTTCCCGAATGTACAGCAGGGCAGACCTCTTTTCTTTATACTTATTGATAATCTGAGATTTGACCAGTGGAAAATGATAGCCTCCGAACTTGCCGGAATTTACAGGGTGATCGAAGAGGATATTTATTTCAGCATCCTGCCTACTGCCACCCAGTACAGCCGCAATGCGATTTTTTCAGGTCTTATGCCCTCGGCCATTGCAGCTATCCTTCCTGAACTGTGGGTTGAGGATGATGAAGAGGAAGGTAAGAACAACTCCGAAGAAGAGCTTTTTAAATATCAACTTGCCCGTAAGGGATTGAAATACAAATGGTCATATAACAAGATAATAAGTAACCAGGAGAGCCGGAAAGTTAATGAAAGAGTCAAGCAAATGCTTGATAATGACATTAATATCCTTGTTTACAATTTCGTGGACATGCTTTCACATGCCAGGACGGAAATAGGTCTGATAAGGGATCTCGCCAACGATGAGAAAGCCTACAGGAGCCTTACCCGCTCATGGTTTGTTCATTCACCCCTTTACGAATTGCTGATCGCACTTTCATCCCAGTCTGTAAAGATTATATTCAGCACAGATCATGGTACGATTAGGGTACAGAATCCGATAAAGGTAGTCGGAGACAGGAAAACATCATCCAACCTCAGATACAAAATGGGCAGGAATCTCGATTATAATCCAAGACAGGTTTTTGAACTCAGATTCCCCGAAAAAGCTGGCCTTCCAAAAACCAACATCACTTCAAAATATATTTTTGCACTCAATAAGGATTTCCTGGTTTACCAGAACAACTATAATTATTATGCAGGTTATTACAAGGACACATTCCAGCATGGAGGCATTTCGATGCAGGAAATTATGCTTCCGGTCGCCTGCCTAGAACCTGTTTCATAATTAACCCGGCAACCAGGATGAGGATCCTTATTAAAGACAAAAAACACCTTCCGGCTGCTGCAAAAGAAATACTCGAATATACATCCGGGCACAGGTTACTGGCATTCTACGGATCAATGGGGGCCGGTAAAACAACTATTATCAAGGCAATCTGCAGGATCCTCGGTGCGGATGATATTGTAACCAGCCCGACATTTACAATGGTAAATGAATACAAGACAAATAAAGATGAAATCATTTATCATATCGACTTTTACAGGATTAAAAAGGCTGAAGAGGTTTTTGACTTTGGGATAGAAGAGTACTTCTCAAGCGGTTCATATTGCTTTTTGGAATGGCCCGAGCTTATTGGCGGGATACTTCCCTCTGAGACTGCTAAAATCAAAATTACTGTCGGCGAAAAGGAACAACGGATCATTGACATTACTTAAACCTTGCTCCTGTGTTGCAATTTTTTTAACTTTGAGAAAATAACAACATTCTCACAATGAATGAAAAGGGCAAAAACGGAAATCTGACTTTTGGCAATGCCGCTTTAATGCCAAAAGAAGAACAGCTTGAAACAGTTATAAGGCGCAAGAAGATCTCAATCGGAATCGCAAGCGATAAAAGAAATGATGAAAAAAGGGTGGCCCTGACGCCTGAGGCAGTAAATCTTCTTGTTGAAAATGGCAATGAGGTTATAGTACAGAAGGGAGCTGGTGCAGGTGCAAATTATTCCGACAAGGATTATGCTGAAAACGGAGCGGTGATCACAGATTCACTGGCCAGGGTTTACAGTGCCGATGCAGTAATTAAGGTTGCACCATTCACATTGCAGGAGGTCGATTATCTTAAAGGCAACCAGATAGTTATGTCCTTTCTGAATGTTCTTCAGCTAAGTGAAGAGACTTTAGGGAAACTTATAAGGAAAAAGGTGACCGCGATTGCTCTTGAAAAGATCCGCGATAATAATGGCGTTATGCCTGTCATGGAATCCATGAGTGAGATAAGCGGCGTGACATCCATCCTTATTGCATCCGATTATTTAAGCAACCATCATGGCGGGAAGGGTGTCCTTCTTGGCGGAATAACAGGAGTAACCCCGACAGAGGTTGTGATAATAGGAGCCAATACTGCAGGTGAATATGCCGCCCGTGCAGCCCTGGGGCTTGGGTCCCAGGTTAAAATTTTCGATCAGTCGCTGCATAATCTCAGGAGGTTTCAGAACCTGATAAACCAGCGTCTCCAGACCTCAGTTTTTCATCCCCAGGTGTTAAAAAAAGCCCTTAAATCAGCCGATGTTCTGATAGGAGCAATTGAGCTTGAGGACCTTCGCCCATGGTACTATATTACGGAGGAGATGGTAAAAACCATGAAAAAAGGGGCGGTGGTAATTGATCTGAGCATAGACCGCGGAGGATGTATTGAAACGACGGAATGCCGTGCACTAAGGGATCCTGTCTATGAAAAGCATGGTGTAATACACTTCTCGGCCTGGAACCTTCCGTCAAGGATGGCACGTACAGCTTCAATCGCTCTCAGCAATATCTTCAACCCTCTTTTCCAGGAAATTGCAGAGGCAGGAGGAATAATTCAGCTGCTAAAAAATGACCGTGGAATGCGAAACGGAGTTTATCTGTTTAACGGGATTCTCACAAATGAGACATTAGGTCAGAAATTCGGAGCGATTTCCAAAGATCTTGATCTGCTTATTTCTGCTTTCTAAAACTGATCCTCATTGCTGGTTACTGGTTGCTGGTGAATCCCCCTTTGAAGGGGGTAGGGGGATGTAAAATCCACTATTTACATGTACTCACCCCTGAATCCCCTCTCTACTTCGTAAAGAGGGGACTTGCCAAAAGACACCTCTGGCCAACTAGATGTATGTTAGTACAGCCTTTCCCCCCTTGAGGGTAATTTTAGCATTTTCCCCGATATAGAAAGCCCTGTTATCATCGATATGCCCTGCCGGAAAATCAAATAAAACAGGATATTTGTATACAGAAACTGCTTCCGCAATTGTCATTTCTGCACTTTTACCCCAGGGTGTTTTGGTGTTCTCCATTTTTGTCAGCCCGCCTACAACCAATGCTGAGAGTCCTTTAAGCTTTCCAGCTAATTTGAGTGAATTCATCATTCTGTCGAGATGGTAAAAGTACTCCCCAACCTCTTCTATAAACAGGATCCTTCCCCGTGTTTTCGGCTCTGCCTTTGTTCCGGTTAGACTATAAATCAACGACAGATTACCCCCGGTAACCTCTCCTGTTATTTCTGCAGGCCGTATAAAGGTTCCTTTCCAGGAAATAGGTTTATAATCGCCGAATAAAGCTTCATGAAGAGTACTGAAGGTTGCACTTGTCTTGTCCTGGTCGGAATAATTAAGCGGCATATCACCATGTATTGAAGCAATGCCGCAGACCTCGCTAAGCCAGAGATGAAGGACAGTGATATCACTGAATCCGACATACCATTTAGATGATTTTTTCAGCGCTGAAAACTTCATCCTGCTGATTATCCTCAGGGCACCATAGCCCCCCCTGGAGCAAAACACAGCTTTTATTCCCTGATCATCTGTCATTTTTTGAAGGTCAAAAAGACGTTCAGCATCAGTGCCGGCAAAAGGTCCTGACTGCTTCAATACATTCTTTCCAAGCCTTACTTTTAATCCCCAGTTTTCCAGGAACACAACGGCTTTGTTTATTTTATCTTCATCAATTGACCAGGAAGGAGAGACAATTGCAACTTCATCACCCCGCTTGAGATAGGGGGGCTGGATTTTTTTCAAAGGCATTTTTTAGCTTATATCCTGTAAAAATAATCCTTATTGGCAATCCATCCAACTGCCTGAATAAACATTATCTTTGTGCAATTTTAAAAATAGCTGAACATTCTTAACTGACTTATGAAGAATTTTAAAAGATATCTTATTACTTCCGCACTTCCCTATGCCAACGGACCATTGCATATCGGACACCTTGCAGGGGTTTATGTCCCGTCCGATATTTACACCAGGTATCTCAGGATGAAAGGGGCAGATGTAATATCAATTTGCGGATCGGATGAACACGGAGTACCTATTACTCTGAAAGCCCGCAAGGAGGGGATTACTCCCCAGGAAATCGTCGACAGGTATCATGCCCTGAACAAAAAAGCATTTGAGGATTTTGGTATTGCTTTTGACATTTATTCCAGGACCTCAAATAAAGTACATTATGAAACGGCATCCGCGTTCTTCCTGAAACTGTATAATAAAGGTGAGTTCACGGAAAAAACATCGGAACAATATTATGACGAAGAGGCAGGTTGTTTTCTGGCCGACAGATATATTATGGGCACCTGCCCTCATTGCGGCAATGAAAATGCATACGGCGACCAGTGCGAAAAATGCGGCACATCGCTTAGCCCCAATGACCTTATAAACCCTCATTCGACAATAAGCGGAAGCAAACCTGTTCTGCGTGAGACACTTCACTGGTACCTGCCCCTTGATAAATATGAAGGCTGGCTGAAAAAGTGGATACTCGAAGACCATAAGGAATGGAAAACCAACGTTTACGGGCAATGTAAATCCTGGATCGACCAGGGTCTCCAGCCCAGGGCCGTAAGCCGTGATCTTGACTGGGGCGTACCCGTTCCTGTTGAAGGGGCAAATGGAAAAGTCCTGTATGTATGGTTCGATGCACCAATAGGATATATATCTGCCACTAAAGAATTTACACCTGACTGGGAAAAATACTGGAAGGATCCTGAGACAAAAATGGTTCACTTCATCGGAAAGGATAACATCGTATTTCATTGTATCATGTTCCCGGTAATGCTCAAGGCTGAAGGCTCATTTATTCTACCTGAGAATGTTCCTGCAAATGAGTTTCTTAATCTCGAAAATGACAAGATCTCAACATCCCGCAACTGGGCCGTGTGGCTGCATGAATACCTTGAAGAATTTCCCGGCAAGCAGGATGTTCTGAGATATACGCTTTGTTCCAATGCACCAGAAACTAAGGACAATGACTTCACATGGAAAGATTTCCAGGCCCGCAATAATAATGAGCTTGTTGCCATTCTCGGTAATTTCGTTAACCGGACACTCGTCCTTACAGTCAAATATTATAGCGGGAGAGTGCCCGAAAGAGGGGCAGTGGATGAAAATGACAATTCTGTGCTGAATGAAATTTCAAAGATCAGGGAGAACGTTGAAAACAGCATTGAAACATTCAGGTTCCGCGAGGCCCTCAGGGAAGCAATGAATCTTGCAAGGCTCGGCAATAAATATCTGGCTGACGCTGAACCCTGGAAAATTGATAAAACCGATCCGGAAAGGGTAAAAACGATAATGAATATTTCTCTTCAGATCACAGCTAATCTTACAATAGTGCTTGAGCCATTTCTCCCTTTCTCCATGAGCAAGCTGAGAAAATGGATAAACATCGGGCTTAAGCCATGGAGTGAGGCGGGAAGAGATGATCTCCTAAAGCCTGGTCACCTTATTGATAAACCGGGGCTTATGTTCGAAAAGATTGAGAACGAAGCGATCGACAGGCAGATAAGCAAACTGGAATCTACTAAAAAGGCAAATGATTCTGCCTTGGCAAAAATATTACCTTCAAAGGACCCGGTTACATTCGATGACTTTACCAGGATGGATATCAGGACTGCAACCATTCTTGAAGCGGAAAAAGTTCCGAAAACTGCAAAGCTCCTCAAGCTAAAGATTGACACAGGCCTGGATGTCAGGACAATAGTATCAGGAATTGCAGAGTATTATGAGCCTGAGTCAATAATTGGAAAGCAGATTTCAATTGTCGCTAATCTTGAACCAAGAAAAATAAAAGGAATTGAGTCAAAAGGAATGATTCTGATGGCTGAAGAGATAGACGGAAAGCTTGTAATGGTTACGCCTGCTGAAAAAGTCAGCAACGGAAGTGTGATAAAATAGATTACTTTTTCGAAATCCAGGTTCCCGGGAATTTTTTCGAAATACTGTCTCTTGTTGAAAGAGCTGCTTCCATGTTGGCGCAATTCATGGCGGTGACTCTGAAAAAACCGTTTGGTGCCTGGTGTATCTCGGGGACATAACCATCGGCTTTAAGGCTGTTCACATGCGAAATAGCATTTTCTTCTGATTTAAAGCTTCCGGTAATTATAGAATAATGAAGTTCTTCGGCGAATACTGCCGGAGTCTCAGGCTTAACCGCGATACTGCT
>Ga0315288_10007589_pt1 | contig 13729 bp, 10 predicted proteins | sample YL17G11_20_MG_FD_203454 | JGI IMG/M metagenome (GOLD analysis project Ga0315288, IMG submission 203454) | Sediment microbial communities from Yellowstone Lake, YNP, Wyoming, USA - YL17G11_20 | ecosystem: Environmental > Aquatic > Freshwater > Lake > Sediment | place: USA: Wyoming | collected...
GGGAGAACCCGAAGGAGACCGCTGTGGGTGAGAAACGCCGTGTGCGACTTGGTGAATATGAAGTAATAGAAAGAATCGGCGCCGGTGGCATGGGACAGATATTCAAAGCCACCCAGACTTCACTCGACCGTGTCGTTGCACTTAAGCTCCTGCCCAAGAGCATGGCTAAAGACCGTGCGCTTGTCGAAAGGCTTTACCGCGAGGCCAAAGCCGCCGCCAAAATCGTCCATCCGAACGTCGTGCAGATATATTCGGTCGGTGAAGAACACGGTGTGCCGTACTTCGCGATGGAATACGTAGAAGGCGAAGACCTCGAACAGAAATTGTCCAGAGGCGACAAGTTTACCCTCGAAGAAACCATCGACCTCGTCGCCGCCGTCGCCATGGCACTCTCCGCCGCCGCGGAACTAACCATTGTGCACCGCGACATCAAGCCTGCCAACATCATGATAAACAAGGCCGGCGTCGTCAAAGTGACGGACTTCGGTCTTGCCAAACCTGCCGAGTCCGGCGCATCGAACATCACTCAGGCCGGATACATCGTCGGCACGCCCACGTACATGAGTCCCGAGCAGGCTGAAGGCGGAGAAGTGGATACCCGCAGTGACATTTATTCGCTCGGCGTAGTTTTCTACGAACTCCTGACGGGCCTGCCACCCTTCGTGGCCGAGTCTCCCGCGGCTCTTATATACAAACACGTCCACGAACCCCCGAGGCCGCCTTCAGAAGCGAACACCAACGTGCCTCCCGAACTTGACCACATCATCCTGAAGTGCCTCGCCAAGTCCTCCGCCGACCGATACGGCACCGCCGGAGAATTCCTTGAAGACCTGCTCGCGGTCCGGAAGAGCCTCGGCGTCGAAGCCGGCAATACGATAGTCTTCGACCCGTCCCAAGCGGAAAAATTCCTCGGACGAAGGCCCACGCCTGTGGATTCTTCCGTTTCCACCGAACCACGGGATAGCGTACGGGCTGGAAGCAGGCTGTCATTCCTGACTTCTGCAGTGGCCGCTTTGGCAGTGGGAGTGGTTATACTCGGAGCGATTTCCGCCTACGTCGCCATAAAGGGCACTCCGGCGCAGAATCAACCGCAAAATGTGACATCTAAGCCCAAAGGCTCAGGGGCGGAAGTGGACTTCTCGTTCCTCACCCAAGCACTGCCTCAAAGCTCCACGTGCATGCTCATAAGCAGAGAAGGTTCGGCGCCGTTGCCTTTCTCCAAACACGACTTGAAGGAAGGTTCTTACAGCATCAAGGTCGAAAAGAACGGTTACCTGCCGCTCGTTCAAACGTTCGAAGTCGCGGGTGGAAAAGTAAAGCCGGAAATCAAAGCGGACGCCTTTGTGTTGGAGCCGGGTCCCGAACTCAAAGCCGCTTATGAAGAAGTCCACCAGCTATACGAGAATGGAAATTGGCAGGGAGCGCTCGCCGCCACCGAGCGCGTGGCCGCGTTCGACCAGAACTACAAGGACACCGCCGCAATCACAGCCTCGATAAAAAAGCAGTTGAACGCGGTGGCGCAGGCTCGGGAGCAAAAATGGACGGACGCCACTGATGCTTTCCGCAAAGGGCTTTACGAAGATGCTCTCGCGCTCCTGAAGAATATCGAAACCGACAACCCGCACTTCACCGAAGCGCAGAATATCATAAAGCTGGCGGAAGACAGATTGTCTGAGCTTGCGAAATTGCGCACCGCGTGTGATGAGGCGCTCAAGAAGGGCGATACTTCCGCGGCGGAAAAGGAACTCGCGGCGCTTGAGGAAGTGGCCGGGGAAAGACCTGCAGAGGCAAAATTCCTGGCGGACAGCAGGAGACTCATCGGCGAACTCAAAGTCCACTTCGTAGAGATAGAGCGGAAGGACTTGACCGACGCCCGGAAAAAAGAGCACCTGCTCGTAATCCTGAAGATGTCTCCCCAAAACAAAGCGGCAAAGGACGAGCTTGATAAGACGGAAATCCGCATTGGGGCGCGTTCTAAGAGCGAAGGCTTGCTGGCGGCGGCAAAAGAGCAGTTTGACAAAGAACAGTTTGAGGAAGCTCGCAGGATAATTGCCCAAGTGAAGCAAACCTGGCCGGAAGGCCTCGACGGCCTCGCTGAACTCGACGAAAAAGCAAGACTCGGAATAGTCGCTAAAAGCCTGCGCGAAACCGTCGGCCGGTGGGAGAAAATGCTCGCCGGCAAGACCCCTGACAAAGACCCTTTCGGTCTCGACACTGCTCTCGGTTCTGAAACCGCCAAGTTCGCAAGGCTGACCCCTTATCCGATTACCGAGCTTAAGTTGTCCCTGAAAGACTTCCGTGAGAATCGGGCCGCAATCGAAGGCGTGGTTGACTTCTCAATCGTCCTTTCCCCTACGCCCGCGGGAACTTTCACCATGAAGGGGTCCCTCCGGACCACGTTCGCTCCGGCGGAAGTCGGCTATCTTATCAAAGCTGTCACTCTCGCAGAAGGCGATAACGCAAAGGGCGAGAATGAGAGCGGCGAAGCCGGCAAACTCGTGCGCGGTTCCGTAAAAGCCGTTGACGGCGCGATTCTGCAGATAGCCGTCCCCGATCCGGACGTCATTCCTATCGGTGAAACAATGCTTATCTACAGCGGCGGTGAAATAGTCGAACTGCCTTACAGCGACAAGGTGGTGCTCAGGCATCCGAAGGTAGTTGCGAGAGGCCGTGTGCTTAAAAGGCTCGACCGCGCGGTAGTCGCTGACACGGGAATGCCTGTCGCTGAAGTGGTTATAGGCGCTGTCGCCATTTATGACCCGCTAAATCCGGTGGAGAAAACACCCCCGAGAGTGCTTTCGCTAAAGACCAGTCAGCCGAGCGCTAATACCTCCGTACCTGTAACCATTACGGCTGAAGTAACCAATCCTGACGCCTTGCCTACCGCTTACAAATGGGAGACCACCGGCGGCAAACTGCAGGCCAATCTTACTCCCGGGCCGGAAATCCTGTGGTATCCGCCTTCGGACAAAGGAAATTTCAAGGTCACCGTGCGGCTTATGTCCGGCAATACGGAAACGTCCACGGCCGATGCGGGCATCGAAGGATTAGGCCCTACCGGTGAACTACCCAAAGGCTATCGCTCTGAAGGTTCTCTCAGCATCGGCGGCGGGATGTTCCAGGAAGTCAGAGACCTCGCCTTTGACGAAAACAATGACGCCTACATCCTCGACAACATGGCGCGGACCGTCCTCGTCCTCGCATCCGGTTCCAAGCGCGTCAAAGCGGAACTCGCCCTTCCTAAAGGCGATTTCAGAAAGATCGGCGTGCGCCAGGGCAAAATCTATCTGGCGGACGCGGTGAAGTCGGAAGTCGTCCGCTGTCTCGTCACTGACAAAGGTCTCCAGCCGGAAGCCACCATCGGCGGCAAGGGCAACGGAAACGGCTTCCTCGGTGACGCCGTCGATTTTGACTTCCTGTCCGACGCCCGCCTCGTCATAGTTGACCAGTTGTCGCACTCCGTTGAGACTTTTGCGCCGGATGGAAGGTTCCTGTTCTCGGTAGGTTCGCTCGGAAAATCGACAGGCAACATCGACAGGGAAGTCGCCGTCACGGTGGACGCGGCGGGCGATTTCCACGTGCTCGACGCCGGCAGATTCACTATACTGACCTTCCGCAACGCCAAGCTTATGGCCGAAACCGTCCTGCCGGAACGCAACATCCCTGCAACCGACATTGCATACGACTCCCTCCTGGCCCAGCTTGTCGTGCTTTTCGAAAACGGCGATGTGTACCGCTTCAACGGCACGGACTGGGCTAAGGCGGCCTCCGGCGGCGAAGAACTCGGAAAAGTTAGCCAGCCTTCCGCTATCGGTGTGGACAAGGTCGGAATGCTCCACATAGCAGACCGTAAAGGCCGTGCTATGGAACTTTTCAAAGATGACCAGTACCTCGGTCAGCTCGGCGGCGCCACTCTCGACCGCGTTGACAGGCTCACAGCGTGCGGAGACGGCTCGATGTACCTGCTCGACTCCAAGAACGCGCTCGTCGGCAGAATATCCTCTCTTGGTGCAATGACCAGTCGGTTCGGCGGCAGAGGCAAGGGCGCGGAACTCGAAGCCCCGGCTGTCCTTCGCGCCAGCCCTGACGGAACGCTTTACATTCTCGACACCAGCCGCCGTCAGGTACTCGTATACTCCCCCGACGGCAAACTGCTCAGGACAATCGGCCAGAGCGGAAGACTGCCTGCAAAGGAACTGCTCCAGCCGGTCGATATGTTCGTCAAAGGCGACAAGGTTTACGTTCTGCAGGATACCGGCAAACAGTGTGTCCACGTATATTCCGCGGCTGATGGCTCCCTGCTCCAGGTCTTCCCAGGCGCCAACGATACCCCGCTCAAGACGGTGCAGGCGATTGTCGTAGACACCCTCGGCTCCATAAACATCGCCTGCATGAAGAAGCCCCTGTCTGTGTTCAGCCCCGAAGGCGGTCTCGTTTCATCGGGGAAAACCGTCCTCCCGCTCATCAACGCCGCCGCCGCCAGTTCCGATGGCACAATTGCGTTCCTCGATTCCAGAGGCTCCGTCCTGTACGTCTTTAGACCTGATGCCGAAGAGAAACTTCTCGCGGTCAATCTGGCATCTATAGTCCAGGGGCCGCAGGACGTAGCCGCTGACGCATTCGGCGGCCTGTGGGTGCTCGGCAACCAGGGGCGGCTCGTGAGACTCGTTCCCGTGTGGCAATAGAAGCGGACGGAGAGGAGCAGAGGCTTGGAAGTAAAAATTACCTTCCTCTGCCCGGCATGCGGCAAAGAGGTGAAGTCAGACGCCTCGGAAGCAGGCAGGAGATGTTTCTGCCCTCACTGCTCCGCCGAAATGCTCGTCCCCTTCATAAGACTTGGTGGAACAGACAGAAAGAAAGCGCTCGATATGCTTACCGCCAGAGGCGCTGAAAAGGGCCGCGTTGAGCCTGTCACTACCGCAGACAGGCGCGATTCCGCAAGGTGGGGCTTGGAAGGACTTTGGGCCAAGATAGAAGGCAAGGGAAAGTACAGGGTCGTGAACCTCAGCTTCGGTGGTCTGGCGATGGAACTCCCCGTAGAAGCCACGGCAAAGCTGGGCAAACTGCTCGAACTGGAAATCGACAATCCCTTCAAAGGTGGAAAAGTAAGAGTCAAGGCCGAAGTAATGTGGCTGACGCTCCTGTCTGCTTTTGATGGGGAAACACCCGTCGGCAACGGCAAAGTCGAAGACAAACGGTACGTCCGGATGGGGATGGCGTTCAAAGACGTTACTCCGCCACAACAGAAACTGCTGGATGAAATACGGCAGTCCATCTCCCAGTAGTGTCTTGGCAAATAGGGTAAATAGGGATGGGCACCCGTTACCAAACCCGGCGATTCCAATAGAATCGACACATCCGTTGGGGAGAAACGCTTCAATGCGACATTGGTTCGTACATCTATGCCGGAGAGATTCGCTCGATTCGCGAACAACTTCGCAATTGGCCCTGTTTCTCCGGCGGAACGCTGGCAAAAACTCTATCCTTCAAGAGAAAACAATCCTGAGCGTTGCCAAATGGATCAATACCGACAACCCCAAAATGCGGCGCGAAATCCTGTCCGACGCGGAAAACGCTTTGCATCTTCATGCAAACTTGTTCGGCGCGACCCACGACCTCAAACATATTGCCCGCCGTTACGGGAAGCCCGGACAGTGCGGTCTTATCCCGTGGTTTCACGAACTATCGACAGGATACGGCTTCTATCCCGACCCCGTCACGCGCCGGCTTGTCCTACCCGCTGACCAAAATGGCTATGACAGAAAGTACATGCTGGACTTGCCGCGCCTGCAATGGTGCACACCACTCGGAGAGGCCTACGCTCTGACTCATGACGAACGTTATGCTCGCATGGCGATGCGCATACTGGACGATTTCATAACCTATGTACCACCCCGCGCTGGAGTTCCGTGGTTCAACGCGATGGATACGGGGATACGCGCCGCCAATATGCTCCTGCTGTGGAATTTTCTTCGGAATTCCGCGGCATTCGACGATGCGTTCGTGATACGATTCTGGCAGTCGATAATCGAACACGTAAGAGCATGCCTGGAGGCTCCTGAAGATTATCCAATCGAGCCTCCCCATCCAATGGCCGAATTGCCGCACGTTCGCGCCGTTCGAGCGAAAGGGCGTGTTTTCAGGCTATATGCAAATCATTACCTTTCCGGACGGACGGGCGTATGGGCGGCCATCAACTCCCTTCCGGGCAATCCCGTACTCAGCAAGCTGCGCGAAACTGTGGCGGCGGATATGGAACGGGAAGTATTACACGAAATTCTGCCGGAGGGTATGGATTTCGAGGATTCCACACATTACCATCGGCTGGTAACTGAGATGCTCTTCTCCTGGGCAATGGTCTGTCGTCACGCAGGGAGGCCAATTTCCAGCAAGGCAAGAGAGCGCTTCCGGCGCGTGTTTGAATTCGTCCGGGACATCACCAAGCCGGACGGCTTGATTCCTCAAATCGGCGACATGGACAACGGTCGAATGCATATCTTCGGTTATGGAGACTGGCGGGATATGCGGTATCTGACTCAGCTCGGAGCGTGTTATTTCGATGACCGGAAACTGCTCGCACCGGGCACGATACTTAGCCGCTATGCACTATGGCATTTTGGCACCAGGGCCGTCAAGTACACGGATGAAGACAAGAGCATACATTTAACATCCAAAGTCCAGCGCAAGACAGGCATGGCAGTTCTTCGTACCGGCCGAGCGTATGCCGTCTTTTCCGCGTTGCGCAACGGACAGGACGGCGCCGGCGGACACAGTCACGGAGACAAACTCGGCGTTGAATACAGCCTCGGTGCCCGCAATATTCTGGTCGACCCGGGGCTGGGTTGCTACATGTCCGACTTTGAATTGAGGAAGCTCTTCCGGTCAGCGAAGAGCCATTCGGTCCTTATCGCCGATGGTGGTGAGATAAATCCGATATGTCCCGGATATCCCTGGTACGTTCCGGATGAAGCCCGTGCGCGGTTCACGACGGCGGACCTGAAATCAAATACGATAACAGGAGAAAGCCGCGCGTTCTATGACTCGTCTTCAAAGATAATTCATCACCGGACAGTGCATCTGTCACGTAACGGAACGCTTGCCATTCATGACCGCGTAACCGGACTGGGCAGGCATTCGATGGAATGGCGTTTTGTGCTCGCTCCGAATCTTTCCGTTCGTTTCGACCGAAAGAAGAACACCGCGGTGATTCGTGATGACGAAGGAGTATGCACCATATTGAAATATCAAAGCGGCATCGGACTCAAGCCTGCGCTTGATTCCGTTAGTTATGCCTGGGAGTATGGCCGCTGGTCGCCAACTCGTGTCATAATTCTGACTGCACGAATACTACTGCCGTTTGCCGCCATATTCTCTTTCGAACCATCCAGATAGACGCACCCTTAAGTAACTCCAATGAGTGTTATTCGTGTCATGTAGCAACATGGAGAGCATCCCATCCCCCGAATCTCTTGTGTTGGTCTTACTTAGTTACCCAACTACCCCGGCGCAGCCGGACTCTCCTTTGGACGGACCTGAAGGCTTTGCGGCCGCCTACCTGCACCGAAGGTCGCGGAGCAAGGGAGACGAGCGTCCTCGTCCCTGAGGTTGGATAGGTGATGTTGCCGTCTCTGTCGTAGGTGTAGGCGACGAGAGTGCCGAGACCGGCGTACTTCTTGGCCAATTCCCGGCCAGCACGGTCGTAGGCACGGAGGATGACCTGCGGCGTAGCGAGAGCATCAGCGCGGCGGGAAACGTCTCCGGCCAAGGTGTAACCGAGGGTGAGGACAGTGGTGTTCGGGCCGCCGGTTTCAGCGCCTTCAACGATGGTGGTGAGACGGTTGAGGGCGTCATATGCAAAGGTGGTCTTGTGGCTGAGAGGGTCGATCATCGCGGTAGGATGGACGAAACAACGCGCAAGTATTACCAAACGAAGCCAAACGCGAAAATAGGGCGGTTAACATGTTGTGGGGCAAGGAGTTACAGAAACTGCCGCGGGCGGAAGTTAGGGTACAATTTAGGGTACAAAAACGCATGGGAAAAAGGGGGTGAGAAGAGGCGGGCAAAATGGGCAAGAAGCAGGCGAATTGCACAATGTGCGCTGAATACTGCGCTAAAATGCATGTCAAAGACCACCTTGTCAGGGCTTTGTGGTCCCTGATTCCCCTCGTGGGGCACCCCTTGGGCCGCCACACGCTGCGCTTCACTGCGTTGTTCACGCAGCCGCCTCACACTGTACTCTGCCTCTGGGGATTCCAGTATTCCAGTCCAACTTTATCGAATTGTTGCTCCAGAGCCTCCACCCCCCTGCACCTAGCGAACTCCCTCTCCGCACGCGTGATAGGAAGTAACCATAAGAATCTGACGTCTTTACGGCAAACAAGACCAACTTCCATTTCCGAACCTAGCGGATACGGCTTGCTTATCAAAGCATGGTCACACATAGACCCTTCCGCCCATGGCACCCCCAAATTGACGGTGTGGTTGTACCAGATTGGTTCCCCAGTTCTGTGATAATGAGCTACGAAAGTTAAGGTCATAACATGTCTGTCTGACTGAGTAGGAGCCAACAAATGTAGCTCCAGCCTCCTGTCGTCAACTGGGTTGGACATACCCACGGTCGCATACATCCACAATGGAGTACCGGGCCTCAACGCGCGATTTGGGGGAAATTCAAGGATCGAATAATCAGGAGGTAATTCCCAAACAGGACCTTCAACTGGCCTCTTAAGTACCCCTTCAAGCCCCCACACGCTAGTATAGTGATTGCGAATAGAGTTGTAGTAGTCAGTCAAAAAGACCCCCTTCTTGTTTCTCCTTCTCGGCCTGTCTGGCACTTCTGGCGATAAGGGGGGCGATAAGGGGACACAATACTTAGTTATCCTCTTTCGGCTGACCGTCCGCTTCGTTTCTCTCATGTCCCGTCCTCCCACTCCTAACTATACCACTTCCTCATGCCCCCCGTCAACAACTTTCGAAAATGGGGACTGCGGCGTATCACGGCTCATTTTGCCATCGCATATCGTGGATATGCCGCTGTCCCCTTTTTCACACATCCCCATTTTCGCATCCCCTTATTTGATAAGGGGTTAGCCTATGCGGTGGGTTCGTTTGGTAACAGGATTTCCGGTTGGTCTTTGTCTTGTCTTTGCTCAAGTCTCAGGACTCAAGACTCAGGCCTTCTTTAGGCTTTCGGGCCGTCCTCATCCGCCGAAGAGGGACAGGAAGCCCATGAAACCCCCCTGCACTTTGGCGTGGCGGCGGGTCACCTTTTCAGAGCTTCTCGTGATTGTATGCGCCCGCCTTCTGTCCATCAGGCGGATCTTTTCCAGTTCGCACTTATCGAGCCAGACGCCGTGTTCCGGGCAAACGACTATTTCTACATGAAGGATTGTCCTGAGTTCCATCGGACTGCCGCAGACCGGGCATTTCCTCGGATTATCCTGATTCTTATGTTCCGGCATAGCGCCCCCCTAAGCAGAGCATCGCACCTTCTCTACGACCGTATCTATCTTAACCTGTGTTTTACGTTCACACCAGCAAAAACGGGGAATAGAAACGCGATATCTGGAGTGCCGGGGCGGGCTGTCATCTCTCATCTCTGTTGCGGGGTTTTCTTCTGCGGCGGTGCCTGCGCCTGCGGCTGTGTTCGCCGCCCTGGTTTCTCTGCTCATCCTGAGACTTAGGCGCATCAGCGGCCGGAGCCGGTTCATCCGACGCGACCGGGACAAGTCCCGCCGCCCCCACGATTTCCGCTTCAACCACTTCTTCCTCTTCCGCTTCGGGCAGTACGGGCGCGGCCGGCGGCGGAGCCTCTGCCGCTTCAGGCTTGTCGGCGGCGGACGTATCCTGGCGCTTCACCGTAAAGCGCGTGCCGTCTTCTTTTGTGACAAGCAGGCGGTCGCCCATCGGGTCGAGGTCGAGCACTTTGACCTGTTCATTCTGATAAGTGATGATGGAGCCGCGTTTGGGCATCCGGGAAATCAGCCAACGGTAAGAGTTCTCTTCAAAGCGCAGGCAGCACATCAGCCTGCCGCAACAGCCGGAGATTTTGCCGGGGTCGAGCGTGGTGCGCTGAGTCTTGGCCATGCGCATACCGACAGGCGCAAGTTCCTTGAGGAAGGTCCTGCAACAGAGCGGCTGGCCGCAATGCTCGCAGTCGGACAGGAGTTTGGCTTTGTCGCGGATGCCGACCTGGCGAAGTTCAATGCGCGTGTGAAATTCATGTGCGAGGTCTTTCACCAGACCGCGGAAATCCACGCGATGCTCCGCCATGAAGTAGAAAACTATCTTTTCTCCGCCGAGAACGTGTTCGACTTCAACGAGGTCCATGTCGAGGCCGTGCTCTTCGATTTTGCGGTCGCAGATTTCAAGTTCGCGGGGTTCGTCATGGTCTTCAATGTGAGCGGCTCTGGCAAAGTCTTCTTCAACCGCGAGCCGCAGTACACGGCCTTCGGTCTTGGGATCTTCCGTGTCGGGAACAAGCTGCGGGCCGAGGATGACTTTGCCGAGTTCCGTGCCGCGGGTCGTCTTCACAACCACCTTTGCAGAGCGCTTGAGGCCTGTGTCGAAGAAACTGATGAACCAGGCCTGCTGGAACATCTTGCCGAAGTTTATGAGACACTTGTAGCGGATGGCGTTCTTAGGATGCATTTCCTCGTACTGTTCCGGCGCCGGCGCGATAAGCTGACCCGGCACGAACGCCTCGTCTTCGGACGCTTCGTAGCTGACAGTCTCCTGCCCATCTTCATCAGCATGATGAGGAGCAGGAGCGATAAGTTGACCCGGAACAAATGGTTCCTGGGGCGAGCTGACAGTTTCCTGCTTGCCCGCGTCGGCGGACTGAGGAGCAGCAGCGATAAGCTGACCCGGAACGAACGGTTCTTTGGGTACTTCACGGTTGACAGTTTCCTGCTTGCCTGCATCAGCAGGCTGAGGAGACGGGGCATTAGCAGGAACCGGCTGTGCCGCGGGAGGATTAACAACGGAGGACGGCTGCGGGGCTGGAGACTGCGCGGCGGGACTTGCCGCCGGCGGTTGAGGCGCGTTTTGCGGCTGTTTGTCCGGGCCGGGCTGGGCCGGGACAGGAGCATCCGCGTTCTTGCTATCGGGACTGCCGTCCGTCATTCAAGGGACTCCAAACATTTCTCCTGCACATCACTCATGCAGTGGCTATCGGCACACCAACATACTCTATTATACAAATACGCCGCGTCCGGGGAGAGGTTCCCCGGAAAGCGCCCTCGAAAGGCGACTTGCGAGACTGAGCACAACAAGCTCCGGCGTCACGTTCTGCTTCACGGCTCTGTACGCTTCGACAAGCACGGAAACAACCGTGCCGAGCGGTTCAGAGCCGAGCGGGGCAAGCTCCCTGCGGTAACGGATACTGAGAACGGTGACAAGTTCTACGAGGAAGTCGCGACGTTCGGCATTGTCAGAGAGGCTGGCGAGCGCCACGGCTACTGCAGTCTCCAATTGAACAGGCGAAACACCGCCTTTCGTGGCCGCGTGGAAAGCATCCGCAACATCGCGAACGAGTTTGGAGTGGGAAGAAAATCCGAGCGCCCGGCCGGGACTGCCCGCCCCCGCGTCAATCAGGAACTCGATTTCAGCGGAAGGGACCTGTTTCTTCTTCAGGATTTCTTCCATTCCCTCGCTGGAGAGATTGCCGAAACGGACGAGTCGTGCCCGCGAAGGAATGGTTTCAAGCATGGCTTCGAGCCGGTTGACAGTGAGGATAAGGACTGTGCCGGGAGGAGGTTCTTCAAGTGACTTCAGCAAGCCGTTCTGCGCGTGCTGATTGAGGCGTTCCGCGTCTTCTACAAGCACTGCGCGGCGGCGGGAAAGCATGGGTTTGTTCGAAAGGAACCGGCGTATTTCATCAACGGTTTCGACCTTGATTTCGGCATCGCCTTCGAGCGCAATATGAAGAAAATCCGGGTGATTGCCGGAGTTGAAGAGCCTGCAACACTTACAGGCGCAGGCTTCTTTTTCAACGCACTTTTCACAAAGGACATACCGTGCAAACAGCCGTGCAGTAAGGGCTTTCCCAACCCCTTGAGGGCCGGTGAAAAGGTAGAAAGGTGCGAGCCTTCCGCTCTCGATATCAGCGGCGAGAAGCGCTTTTGCGGCCTTCTGTTCAACGAGTTCAGAGAACATCCGCCACCGCCTCGATCGCTTCTTTATGCACTTCGTCCAGTGGTCGCGATGCGTCAATAGTGACAAGCGGCCAGGGATAATGGCGACGCGCCAGAAGAAAACCGTCCCGGACGGCTCTATGGTAATCGAGGCCGCGCCCTTCGATTTTATCGACGTAAGAGCGCGACTTTTCTATGCGGCGGAAACCTTCTTCGACAGGGAGGTCGAGAAGGACAGTCATTGAAGGAGCAGCCGGACCAACGGCAATTTTACCGAGGGCCAGCACAGTATCGATGCCAACGCCTCCGGCCACGCCCTGATAGGCCATTGTTGAGAGGAGAAAACGGTCAAGCACAACACATTTGCCGGCCTCAAGTGCGGGGATAATGCGTTCATCTACGAGTTGCCTGCGTGCGGCCATGAAAAGAAAAGTCTCCGTGACGGGAGAGCGGGATTCTTCGCCTCGCAGGAGGATTTCCCGGACGCGCTCGCCGAGTTCGGTCCCGCCGGGGTCGCGCATAATAAGAGCGTCATAACCTCGGCCCTGAGCGAACTTGGCAATAGCTTCAGCTACAGTGCTCTTGCCCGCGCCTTCAATGCCTTCTATGACGACCAACACGCCCTGCAATCAGGCCTCCCAAATCTGAGGATTGGACATGAACTCGGCCACAGCACATGACAACAAGGTTTACTGTATTGTACCGCTCGGCTCGTGCCCGGCCAGCGATGCGGCGTGGTAAGAGCTTCTGACAAAGGGACTGCTGGCGACACCGGAAAAGCCCGTTTTTTCAGCGGCGCGGGCATATTTCTCGAAGATTTCGGGCTGGACAAATTCGGCCACAGGCAATTGCGCGCCGCTCGGCGCAAGATACTGGCCAATTGTGACATACTGAACACCTGCGTCGCGCAGGTCGGAGAGCACGGCGAGCACTTCGTCTTCTGTTTCGCCGAAGCCCACCATTAACCCGCTTTTTGTGGCCGCGCCAGTACGCGCCGCGTGACGCAGTACAAGCAAGCTTCTCCCGTAATCGGCCATTGGACGGACGTCTGGATACAGGCGCGGGATGGTTTCCACATTGTGGTTGAAGACCGCTGGATGGGATGCGAGGACCGTATACACCGACGCGGTGTCACCTCGGAAGTCCGGGACGAGCACTTCGACATCCGCGCCGGTCGCCGACTTGACTGCTTGAACGGTTCTGGCAAAGTGAGCCGCTCCGCCGTCAGGAAGGTCGTCTCTCGTCACGGAAGTCACAACAATGTACTTGAGGCCCATTTGCTTTGCGGCTTCCGCGACCCTGTCCGGTTCGTCAGGGTCGAGCGGCGCAGGAGAGCCTTTCGACACGGCGCAGAAACGGCAATTGCGCGTGCAGACGGTTCCCATTATCAGGAACGTGGCGGTGCCCTGAGCATAACATTCGGCACGGTTGGGACAGCGAGCTTCACTGCAGACAGTGGCGAGTTTCAGACCGCTCAAGATTTCCGGCACGGCGCTTTCGGGATGAACCGGGAGGCGCTTCACGAGCCATGGCGGGAAACGGCCCATATTTCCTCCGAGGGGACTTCGACTGGTCTGATGCCGAAAACTTCCTGC
>Ga0315288_10007590_pt1 | contig 13727 bp, 41 predicted proteins | sample YL17G11_20_MG_FD_203454 | JGI IMG/M metagenome (GOLD analysis project Ga0315288, IMG submission 203454) | Sediment microbial communities from Yellowstone Lake, YNP, Wyoming, USA - YL17G11_20 | ecosystem: Environmental > Aquatic > Freshwater > Lake > Sediment | place: USA: Wyoming | collected...
TATCGCCATTCTGAACCTCGTACTGCCAGTCGAGTCTGGCGTAAAAGGCTTTCTTCTCACTGGTCCGAACGTAGACCTCCCTCTCGTAGTCCCAGAAGGACTGCAAGGAATCCAGTTCCTCTAGCGCCGGAATGCGGTAGACCTCTGGCTTTGTGATGTGAGAGTGCCCTAGATTGCACGTCTCGATCACCGCCTCACTCACCAGAAGCGAGCGCAGAACCTCTGCCGTCAGGGTACCGTCGCACTCCCCGTTGGTGTCGTCCACGACATTTTCGAGAGCAGCCGGGGCCTTGCATGAGGGGCAGAGTGTGTCGTGCGCCCCATACTGATCCCAATTTCCGTGAAGGTGTCCGTTGATGCAGAACACCTGTGCATGACCTTCCCACGACATAGGAACCTCCTACTACCGTTGATTGTTGTTCGTTACCAGAGTGGGCCGTCTCGACGGATGTGTCCCGTAGGTTCGTATTCCCGCCACTTCCAGGCGAAATACTCGAAGAACTCTTCCTCGTTCTCTCTTCCGTCTCCTAGAATCCTCAGGCTCCACCAGAAGACATTACGATAGCTTCCGTGTGGGTAGAGGCAGGACTGTTCTTGGCAGTAGCACCACCAAGAATCTTCTTCCCTGTCCTTCAAGAGAAACATGAACACATAGCACAGGGCACAGGCTGTGATCACATTCTCCTTGGTGATTGGCACAGTCCCCGGTGCAAGGGGCAATGCCTGAATGTTTTGCTTACGCCTTCGTTTTGCTTCGCCCATTGGAATCCTCAGAGGAAGAACAGAAGAAGGCAGTAGGCCAGCCCCAGCCCTAGTAGAAGGGCTGGGGCCAGCACATTGTCCACGAGATCCTGCCACTGAGAAGGCGGAGGAGTGGGTGGCCGACTCGCTCTGAGCCGCTTCATTTGCTCCTCTACCAATTTCTCAGGAGTGACTCGACGGTTCACAGCTTCGCCAGATTCTTGAGAAGGGTCTCGGACTCGTCGGGCGTCAGAGTCAGAGACTCATCATCCTCGCTGGCGGCCAACGTAAAATCCGTTGCCACCGTGATGTGGAGACTCCCGCTTCGCTTCTCGAAGAGGATTGAGGTTCGAGGCGAGAGATCGATCTCGACTGCCGTGACATGGTTATGAATCTTGACATGAAAACTCATTGATTTTCTCCCTGCTGGTTGCCGACTATTATCGGCAGGGTTCAGTTCTTAAACGCCAAGAGGCCCCTTGCGGAGCCTCAGAGCGTTGTGTTTTAGGGGACGAGGTTCAACGCCAGGTGAAGGGCGCTGAACATTCCGTCGCGGGTCGGAATGGTGTACGTCAAGGGCTCAGACGAAACCCCTTCCGCCGCCTCAGACCGCATCAGTTGCGGAATGATCTTCGCTTCCCACTTCGTAGGCTCCCCTTCCGGGGTGCGATCGAAGGGCGGCTCGATTGTCACAAGCCATTCCCTCCCGTCGTCTCCCGTCATTTCTGCCGTGAGCTTGTGGTAGCGCATCAGTCCTCCTCGACGTGTTCGATGGTGGTCATCTCATCGGGAGTATGTGAATACTCCAATTCGTTATCCAGAAGAACCACGTCCTCGCCCGCTAGGGCTTTCTGGAGTGCCTCCTCCGGGGACTTCGCCTTCACCTCGCATTTCTGAACCCACACCTCACGAACGAAAACGAAATACTTTTTCATGGGCCCTCGTAGTCGTCTGGAGTGTCATCGTAGTCATCGTAGTCATCGTCCGGTCCATCGCATTCGGGCTCGGGACGTGCGATTTGTCCGGTGCCCTCACACCGAGAACACTTCTCTTCCTCCGCTTCCTCGATCTCTTCTCCCTCAGAGGCAGACTGAGTTGTGTCTGGAGGAATGATGTCTGGCGGAATGATCCCGCTGCCTTTGCAGTCGGGGCAGTCCACTTCATCCTCGTCATAGGGCAGCATAGCTTCGTACCTGGCTTGTGCCGCAGCAAATCCCTTCATCTTCATCGCGTTACCTCCGGGTACTTGGCTCGCATTGCCCGCTCGAATACGTCCTCGCCGCTTCCGACGGGCTCGTCAGGAACGAGGCCAGTGCCATCACAGCACTTGCACACTCGCTCCTGACGTTTGTTCTGGACGTGCTCGAACCAGCCACCTTCACCCTCACATACTTTGCATTTTTCCATTGACGTTTTCAGCGGGAAAGCTGCTCCATCGTGAGGAACCGATCGCGAAGCTGAATCAATTCCTTCTTGGTGATGGCTTGACTCTCGACGTGAACATCGGTGTGCTTGATTACGCAGGACCAGTAGGCGTCATCCGTCTGCACACAAAGTCGGTCGCACTCAGAGCGCACGTTGAGCCCACCGTCGTATTCGGAAGAATCGAGGCGGTCAGCCACGCCCGTAGGCAGACGGTCCACGAGAATGGTTCCGTAGTTGACGGTGGAGAGCATGGCATCACCACCCTTGGCGCATCCCACAGCCGGGATATCATTCTCCTCTTCCAAATCCTCGAACCCAGGATTTTGGACGAAGTACGTTGTCGAGTCGTAGAGGTGGACCCCGCTTGCCCCCTTCAAGGGGCCCTCGAACTTCTCCATCCACCCCAGGATCTCGTTGACCAGATCCAGCGTGATGGGGGTCACGAAATACGGAGCGTGTTCGCTTGCGTACTCGTCACCGCAGGTTGTTCCCGTGTGATAGATGATCGACTTCTCACTCATGGCTTGCTCCTCTTGGCGGCTTTCCGCATTCGCTTTTCTTCTGCCGCCTTCTTCAAGGCGTCAACCATTTCCGGGGATCGCTTGGCCTTGTCTCGTTCCGCTAGCGGCCTGGACTGGATTCCCAGGTCAAAGAAACCTGGACCCATTAGACCCAGAAGCGCAGGAAGAATGCTCACGTTCGCCACTCCGTAGGATCTTCGCCCGCCTTCCACGCATTCCGCCACTCATACAGTTGAGCTACGGATGGCGCTAGACCAAACTCCGGGGGGATTGCCGCAGCATAAGCCCACTCTTCCCACGTCAGACCTTCGTAATTGATTTTCGGCATTGATTCAATCCTCGATGAGTGTGGGGCCGCTGGTTACGGAGTGACGTGCGACGACACAATCTCCGGTAAGCACCCCATTGTCGTAGTGGTCTGTATCCATCTGATAGCTCAGTTGCGTCAGAGCATCATTCAGATCCACCGCGATGATCTCGACCTCCACGGTCATCCGATACCTCATGGCTTCTTGGCCTGTGAGAGAGGCACAGGCTTCCAGTAGCAGTCGCGTTCGATCAGCGGCAGACCTCTCCGGTTGAGAGTGTCCAACTCGGAAAGGGAAATGTATCCCAACTCCCCCTCCCCGAATCCCAGGTCGGCCCATCCGAACATGGTGTCCTCCCCATCGAACTCAGTGACGAACCACGTCGCCTGAGAGAAGGGGGAGAAATACTTGACCACCACCATCGGGTCGCGGTTGTTCTCCTGGCTGTAGAGCTTGGGGAGCTTCGCCCGAATCTCTGCGGGCATCAGCATGTGCTTTCGGACCTTATCCATTTGCGTCTTCATGATTGATTCCTTTCAGTAGTCGTAGTCGTCGTCCAGTTCGTCCAGTTCGCACTCGGAAATCGTGAACCAATCTCCGGGGTAGACCGTGGGAACGCCACGCGCCCGAAGCCGCGCCTCTTCTGCCTTCGCCTTGGCCTCCGTAGAGAACACGCCCTTCACTTCGCGGCCCTGAAACCACACGGGCTTTAGCAAAAAGCCCTTACCCTTCGTATCCTCGTTCCACACCAGTACGAATACAGTCATTTGCTTCCTTTCAGGCTACCAAGGCCCGTAGAGTTTGATTGATTCTTCGGGAGTGAGTCCCTCCCATTCCCTCTGAAACCACACGGGCTTTAGCAAAAAGCCCTTACCCTTCGTATGCGATTCGTATTCGAGTCTCTCTAGGAATGGATGCCCCACGGGGATTACTGCTACGAACGCAGATCCCGGCAGCGTGGGAAACCCTGCTACAGCTTCCTTCTGTTCCATGGACGCTCGCGGCGCATCCCGGAATTGAGTGATGGTGGGATCGAGCACCGTGCCGTCACTGAGCACGACGTATTCGTGTGAGGAGTCAATGTTGACCCCTCCGAAAATGTCGTAGCCTGTTGAGCAGTAGTGAGTCGCTTCGATCCCTACGCTACGCAGGTACTCCGCCACGGACTCGGAGCCCGTGAGACACCATGCGTCATCGAAATCCAGGCAGTCGAGCGCCACTTTCTCGACTGCCTGCATTACCTCCGAGGTGAGTTTCGATAGTGTCATTAGAAGCCCACAGCCATTAGCTCCGCACACTCGGGTCCGAAGCCAGTCGTGATCGAATGCGGCACCGTCAGACGACGAGCGCAACGAGCACACCTTCCCGCATGGTGAAACTCGAACTCGATGGGGAAATCCTTGGCAGCGAACAGCCGATCGAAGAACCAGCGGAATGCCTTGGCGGAGGGAGCATCCTCCGTGATCTTCCCCTTCGCAGAATGCCGGAAGGTCGGAGGATGGGTGAACTTATCCACTCCCTGCGGAGGGAAAATGCTACCGAAGAATCGGTAGTCCGACACGTTGTCTGGACCGTTGAGCAACGACACCCAATAGATGTCGCCATTCTTCTTCTGGTTCACCTTGAACGTGAAGCGGCCTCCGGTGAGCCGATTCTCTAGGGTGAAGATTGCCTTGCCTCCGAGGAGGAAAGCCTTGATTGCGAGCTTGTCGTGGAGCAAGGACATGATTGATTCTCCCCGAGCCACAAGGCTCGTTTGTTGCCGACTACTATCGGCAGGGTTCACGTCGGTAAGCACGGGCACGATGTTAAAAGGGCTTGAACGCGAAGAGGGGCCGAGCCTTTCGGCCCGACCCCTTTTAGCGTTTATCCATGTTTAGTCGTGGTTTCCCTGACACAAACTCAAGTATTCGTCTTCTGATAGAACTAGACTCTTCCCTGCTACAGACAGGACGGATCCTATCTCGTTTGACCAGCAACATTGATTTTGAACCTCGAAGGTTTCGCCACCATATGTTGCGGTTCGACCGGATTTACAGGAGGGCTTTATCCACGAGGGGCCAACCTCGTGGATAACTAGCTCACCCAAGCACTCTTGGATTTCGTAGACGTAGCCCGGCTTGAACCATTTGGGCCCTTCGTTGCGAAAGAGAGATCCTATTAGAAGTCCGTCTTCATTGCTCCCTGCGGGGTCTCCTGAGTCTCTGAGAACGAATCGGGCAACTCTAACCATCATTTTCCTTCTTGGGGATGGTGTTGTCGAGGCGTTCCACCTTCTTGTCCCTCGAAATCATCTTCTCGATGTACTCGTCTTCTCGCCGAGTGCTGGGAGGAGGAAACGCCGGATCACCCTGAACCTTCTGGTACTTGTAGTGGTCGAACATTATTGATTCCCTTTCCTGGTTTTGAGCTTAAGAGGAGTACCCTTGGATCAATTCCCGCACCTGCTTGGGTGCGTTTTCCGGGTCTATCTTCTCTGCCCTGCGACGGGCTCGTTTGACTTGCTTCTTTAGCTCGCGCTTGAAGCCGCCAGCACGTTCATGCCTATCGATCTGTTCCGCTTTCTTCATTTAGAACCGTCCTAATAAATAACGAAGCTAAATGATGTTTCAGTGTTTCAGAACCCCCGAAGTTGCCCGTCGTCGCCTACCTCGATCCAGCATTCTCCGAATGCCCTGCTGGCTTCCGTGAGCTTTTCTCCGACCTCGCCAAGTCCACGATCCCAGAACCCCACACCATGTCCGCACCTCGTAAGCCAGAAATCGTGGCCTGCTTGGTCCTCGGTCATGTTCTCGGAGATCAGATTCTGGTTCGCGGCCAGGAATGCCTGACAGTCGCTCTGGATCTTGGCGAGGGCATCCGGGGCGATATCGTCTGGTCCGTAGTTGTCATCGATCGGATCCCCACCTGAGGGATCGCTCTCATCGTTCGTACTCCACAGCGCCGCCGTGATGTACGCCTTGGTGAATGCGTCCAGCGGTTCCTGCTTTCCGGCGAGAGCAGTATCCAAAGCTCGGATCACATCCTTGCTCGCCTTGATTTCGGTCGGAGTCTCTCCGAGATTGGTGTGCATGAATGCCACCAGATGACGAGCAGACTCCTCGGACAGCCGCCACTCCCACTCGTTAGCGTCAGGATTCCGATACTGGTTGCGCCAACGTTCGGTGTTGTCCGTCAGATCCCGCCCATAGAACTCGGGGTATTCTCGCTTTCCACTTCCGGTCCCGAAGCTACCCCACGACCAGAAGGCTTGCTTGACAGAGATGTGGTTGGACGTGACCACCAGAGTCTCGCCGTCTTTCTTGACCGTGATTCGATTGCTTGCCATGATTGATTTTCCTTTGGCCTGTTTCAGTTCAATGCCTGCCGCTCGGCGTGCATTTCGAGTGCCGTAGCGATCTGTCCGTCGCTGGGCAGGTTGTCGAAGCATTCGTTGGGCGTGAGATCCGTCTCGTCCGCCACTCGAACCAGCTCGAAAGAACGCCCACCGTCCGGCCAAATCAACTCGGTGATCTGGACTTCGACGCCGTTGACGGTGCGCTTGCCCCTGTCTCGTGATCCTTTAGGTCCCATGATTGATTTCCTTTCAGCGCCAACGCGCCATCAGTTTGCAGTCAGAAACATTCACCACGATAGGTGTTCGCTGCCCCACCAGAACGATGTGGACTAGCACTTGGCTCGCACCGACAGTAATGTCGGACCAGTGTTCAGACCTCTGAACGAAGCCCAGCCCTTCCGGTGTGCCAACACAAGCACCCGGCACCAGCAATTGATTGTTCATGGCACCTATTATCGGCTGGGTTCAGCGACCGCCGCTTCCCAGAAGCTCATGGAGAAACCAATCACTTCCAAGTTGTGAGCCGGAAGTCCCTTGAGCCACACCAGAAACAACTCGGCGTCCTCGTTCAACCCACAGAGAGAAAGCGACTTTAGAATCCGAGTGATACGCATGAAGTTATGGTTGCGAAACGAAATCCACTGGCGGTCCCCGGAATAGAACCTGGACATACGATACCAAGAACGTTGCATGTTCGAGCGCAGAACCGGGTTGCTCTTGAACTTATGAATGTCCTTGGGCCTCAGGATAGGAGCGTGAAGTACGAATCGACTAGGCTCGGGCAGCGGAAATAGCCATTGGATGTAGTCGTGAATGTGCTCCAAGTCCTCATCGGTGTAGGCCAGAATGGAAGAAAGGGACCGACCATTGAAGTCGGTCCCTTTCTCTGAATAGAAATCGAGCAGGTCACTTACCGGATCTGCTCGCTGCCATCGGGCCGAGATACAATCCCGTGGGAACACGGGTAGGTGATTCTCTTGTCCTCCCACCGAACGGCTAGTCGCGTTCCACAGCAACCCTCAAAACAGGGTCGGGAGGTTTCGCCCAACACGATGCCCTCCTCGGTGCCATCTCTGCTATAGATTTTCTTCATGGTTCTTTCACTCACAAGGAGGAATCCAGCCGCTATGGTTTTCGATGGCGTTTACGATTTCCTCTAGTGTGTCTGGGCTCCACTGAGGGACGTCGAGTACCGCCACGATTTCGTTGAGCAGCGTCTTGGCTTCCTCCCCACACAGAGCCTCGATCCTCCGATAGTTACCGTCTTTGTTCTTCTCTCTGGACTGAGCCTCAGCCGTACAAAGATTGTTGTACGCCTCTGCTAGCGCAGGAGATCCTTCCTCCTCGTCCATGAATTCACACCAGGCATTCTGAGCCTGGTTGATTGCGTCCTTTGCCTCTTTGAGCCTCGCTCTGTACGCATCTTTTTTGTTCATGTTATTCCTTCCACTTCATCCAGTTCAGTCACGTTGGCTTCGGCGGCATCGGCCACGAGCGACGACACTACTGCCCATTCCTTCGGCGTGTATGGTGTCTGCCCTGGCATCATTCCAGGCGTCTTCGGGGCCCCTTTCATTTCAGAGGGCTTGAGTTTCCGACACGACACGCCTCCCGCCTTTCGGCGCTCTACATGCGCGCAGTAGACGAAGCCTCTGCTGTCGCGGTGAGTCACGGGCTCACTGCACCAACGTTCCATGTCGCAGTGAAGACTCAATAGAGCCTCACTTCACAGGTCATGAACGTGCAGCAGACAGCCCCTGAAATCGCCTGCCCATTTCTGGTGGCCTCGAATGAGTTGCGAAAAGTGGCCGAGTCGGTGCAGCCCCACATTGTGTATCCGCCTACCTCGATATCTTCGTAGCCTTCGGCTTCCAAGGTATGCTGCGCTCGATCGGGTGCCGTGCAGCCCCATACGAAAGCGGCCACGGCTGCCAGAAGAATCAGAAACACGAACACCATAGACCCATCGGGTCGAGCTTTCTTGCTTCGCATTGTGACTCCTTATGAGCGCTATGAGCGCAGGTACGCTACGTCCTTCCTGTGGAAGAGGGCTCGACCTTCCTCTTCCGTCTTGCCCACGAACTCCTCCGCTCGGAAACTGATCTCGTCAGGATAGAAATCGAACAGCTTCTTGGTGGTGCCGTCCTCGAACGTCACGATCACCTCGGGCTTCTTGAAGTCGAACATCGTGCCCGTCATGCGGGTTACTACTGCACTTACGATCTTCATAGGTCAATTATCCTTTCAGTTGAATAGCCTACAAACGACGAGACCGACTGCCCCGACTGCCGCCATGAAGGCAGCAGCCTGGGCCAGTCGGAGTAGGAGAATCTCGTCGTCCACCGTCAGAAGCCGATGACGATTCGGTCCACGATCGGAGACGTGTAGAAGAATCCCTCCTGCGTCTCGTCCTCGAACACGCAGCGGGCCGAAGGGTCCACCGCGCACAAAGCACGGAGGAGATTCCGCACCTGTCGGCTGGTGAGCCCAGAATCCTCTGCGATCTCCTCTGCCGTCAGCGAATCTCCTCCCGCGTCCTGAAGAAGCTCCAACACCGTCTCGCGGTGCGAAAGCCGGTGGCTGACCTCGTTGGTCTCGGAGTGCGTGACGATCTCGTTGTCGGTGTTCATGTTCAGCATGGTATGATTGATTCCTTCGGATAAGCAGCGAGATTGCTGCCCTTGCCCCGTCTACTATCGGCAGGGTTCGCCGTTAGTAGAAACGGTTAAACGCAAAGAGGGCGACCTGTAGGCCACCCTCTTTGCGTCAGATTTCTTCTCGTGTCTGTAGAGGAACGTCCACCTGCTGAACGTCCTGCACTTCCGTTTCGTAGCACGCCGAGCCGCCAGCCGTACCCACTAGATCGTGAGACCTCATGGCCTCCACTAGCTCTCTGGCCTCTTCCTCCGAGTCCGCCTCCACCTCGATATGAAATGCGACTCGAACGTCACCTGTCACAGAGTACGTCTTGGTCATGCCTCGTCCTTCCACGTTTCTGTCGGGGAGTATCGCACCGGGAATCCTTCCCAGGACTTTTCCCAAATCTCTCCCGTGCCGTCTTCCCTCTGATGGCGAACACTTACCTTCACACCGTTGACGTTCTCCACGATTTCGAGGATGACACCCCGGTACGAAGAGCCATCGGCGGGGCGAATTCGTGTTCCGACCGTCACCCAATCATTGAAGCCCATCAGTTCACGTCCAGGGTAACGTACCGAGCCGCCATGAAATCATTCTTGAGCTTGATTTCGACAGCGACCATTTCAGGGTGCATGTGCAAGCCGAGCTTCTTACTCTCCTTGACACACGCCCAGAAGCGAAGGTAGGTGAGGATTAGCTTCTCCATCACCGCACCCGGTCCGAATAGATGTCCTTCGTAGACATGAGGTTCGGCTGGATCAGATTGCCAGCGTCGTCAGACTGCGAGAGACGCTCACACTCTTCGTAGTGCCGATTGTAGTCGTTGACATTCGCACCGATTCCGGTGAGGTGTCCAATCTGCACGGCGAAGAGCACGGAGATCGAATGAGTGTTGGCCCAGTATGTTCCCGTGCAATCGGGATGCGCCCGGAGAATCGTCATCACCTGAGAGAACGAATGGACGACTCCACTGAGATTGGAAGCCTGCTGCACGTCGAGTGCTGCCTTCGCAGCGTCACGGAGATTATTCATGATTGATTTCTTTCTTGAGTTAGAGAGGCATCAAATGGCGGACACGCCGCATTCGACGCACGTTCCAGAGAAGCGAGGAAGGCCACAGTCACACACGCGCAGATCGTATTCCTTTCTAGGAACGGTGATTGTTACTTTGGCGCGTGCTGGATTTCCCAGATGAATCGTGACCTCTCCCTCAGGCAATTCGTAGTCCGTGTGCTGGACGCGGGTTCCATTCACATAGACCGCGCCTTCGTTTACCTTGCGCCTGGCCTCGCCGCCCGCAACGGCTAGACCATTCGCTAGTAGTGCTTGAACGATTGTCATTTGATTTGTTTCTTGGCAAGCCTAGCGGCGGCCTCACTCTTGACAGTGAATCGCCACACATCATCGGGAAGGGGTTCGATGCTGAACGGGGTCGAGTCTGCGATCAGCGTCATTGCTAGGCGCTCGCACTTCGCAATACCAGTTACATCAATGTTCTCTGTCATCGTTGCTTCCTTTGTCATTGGTCAGCTTCCCTCATGATGGTCCGGCGCGTTCCTGCCTCGGGATGGACCTCGGCGTGCTGGTGAAGGCGACCAGCAGGAATCGTCTTCTCACACATCGGGCACTTGAGGAAGAGACGGTGGGCACTGGACTTTCTCGTGCGACGAATCCCGCTGTAGTCCACGTATTCTCGGGGACTGAGCTTGGCCTTCAAGTACCACTCCACTCCCTCCAGAACCAACGTCTGATCTCGATCGGGAAGAACGCGACCGTCCTTGTCCGACTTGCTCATTCCAAGAGCGTCGTACACGGCGTCGTAAGCCTGTGTGTATTGCTGTCCTGGGACAGCCGAGCGAACGAACCGCGATTGCGTCTGCCGCATCGCAGTCTTGAATAGCTCCAAGCGATCCTTGTCGTTCAAGAATGTCATGCTGCCTCCTCGATCTTCTCTCGCGTCTTCACGGCCTTGAACGCGGTACCCGGCTCGTTCTCCCGGTATTCTCGCAGACGATTTCGCGCTTCACCCCACGAGGTTTCCGCCGTCACCGTCTCGAATCCGTGACCGTAGTCACCACGGATATCCCACACGTCGATGGTCTTTCGCTTGTATGCCATTGCTGTTACCTCTTGTTGAGTTTTCTTTGACGATGCGTCGAGGGTCTGAGACAGTAGTGGGAGGGTAATGATTCCGTGACTCGGCGTTCCTCCTCCACGAGTAGATTTTTCTCGTGGAGTGGAAGCAGTAACCCGCCTAAGTCGTAAGACCGGCGGGCTGCCTGACACAAGAGCAGAAAGATTATGTCTCCGAGCACTTCACCCTCTCAAGGTCTCTAGGAATCCATCCACATCCGTCTGCGTGGGGTTCGTGAACCGCGTCTCCTTCGGCCAGAACGGCAGCGGGTTCTGGAATCGCTCCGCCATGGAAGCCACACTTTTGGCCGGGACACCATGAACGTTGCGAGCCGTCGCCGTCGCCGGGTCGATTTCGAGGCGAACGATTGACACACGGTATCCGTATGCCTGTCCCGCCAGGATGTACGGGGCCAACTCCCAAATCTGAGTATGGGTATTGTCCACGCACACCATCGAAGCCCTGTCCTGCATGGCATGAACCGCCGTGCGAAAGCAGAGCCCGTGGCCCTCACCCAGCTTCTTGGGATCGAAGCTATAGTTGCCCGCCGAATCCATGTGAATGAAATCGGCCGAGGCATGAACGAGAGCAGGGAAAGACGGTAGAACCTTCTCTACGAAGGTGCTCTTGCCTGCCCCTGAGATTCCACGCAGCACGATGAGATTTTCCATTTGCATTTCCTTTTCAGCCACAGCCTGTGGCTGGTTTGTTGCCAACTACTATCGGCAGGGTTCGGGCCAGAAACGCCGAAAGGGGCCCCTGTTTCCAGAGGCCCCTTCGGGGTAGTTCCATCAGTCAGCGCAGAGACAAACGCTCTTGCCGCTCGTCTTCTGATTCTAGATCGGATTCGGATCCCTCTCGGATTTCCTTTTCCGTCTCGGCCAGAAGCTCTCGGGCCACGGGCCACGGCTCGTCCTCTCCGTTCGGGGGAACGAACGCAGGCTTGCTCTCGAAGTATTCCTCCGTAAGCTCGGCCCACAGATCGCACACGGCTCGAAGGCTATCCGTCTTTTCCGCTGCCAGAATTTCTAGCAGGAGGCGCTTCCTATCCTCGATCTCCACGTCCCCGATGTTGTCGAGAATGCAGTTGAGGATGGACTTCCTCACGTCGCCCTCGTTTGTCACCCAGGAATCGGTGCCGTGCTTGTGCGTGTAGAGAATGATTGATAGGTGGTCACTCATGAATTGGGTCCTTGAAGGATGTTGATTGCCCGGACGGCACGGGTGAAGCGCGCCCTCGCTTCTCGAACGCTGCCGAAGGAGTCCCAGAAAATCCGACCAGCAGAGTCGGAATGTTGGCGAACGTGGAACGTGCCGTGCTCGTTCCAGAGCGTAGTGGAGACGCCGTTGTGCTCGTCTCGCTCCACATAGCCACAGCGCAGCGCGTAATCCGTGAGCCAGGATTTCGCGGTGTAGAAGAGACGAAAGGCAGCTTCGTCCATGGACAGGCGGTCTACTGCCGCCCCGTTGTGGGATCGCATTGTTTTCCTTTCGCCCAGGTCAGAACATCAGAGAGCCGGTAGCCCAGCCCTCTACGATTTCGTTGACGACCTTCTCGTCCTTCTCCTCGCCGTCAACGTAGGCAGCGGGAACGGACTTGACGCGCTCGGGATGCGCCTTGAGAATCCGATCAACGTCCGACACATTCATGTATGTCACGGATTCATCGTTGAACTTTGCGACCGTGTGCTGCTCGTCCAGCATTTCTCGCTGCTCGTCGGTGAGCCCCTCGATCTCTGCGTACACGGCATCGAGCCACCAAAGCTCGTAGCTGGGCGTGAGTGAGCAGATGTGAATGTGGCTATTGCGGTCGAAGGCCCACACCCCGTAGAGTGCCGTGGTCTTGCTCAGGATTTCCTTGGCTTCCGCGTTGTGCTCATTCCAGAATCCCCTCTCGTCCATCTTGACGATCTGCCAGTCGGGAGGAACCCTGCGGCGTACATTCTCGGTATCGGTATTCATCATTGTGATTTTCCTTTCAGACGTTGGGGCGACCAAAGACATACGTTTCCCAAAGCTCTACAGCCTTATGCTTCGCTTCTTCCGTAGGGAGACAAAGCCACTCTGTAGGAAGATTGCCTCTGCAATGCTTTCGCCAGAGCTTTTCCGCTTCGTCCTTGGACCGTGCTCCGATAGTCAGAACCGGGTAGACATTACCCGGAACGACGATTCCGAAGAGGGTCATGCTTGGATGAAAGAGCCGCCGTGTGCCGCGAGTACGAAGGTCAAGTGCCCCTCGTACAACTCGGCAACGCGCGAGACGATATCACTCATCTCGCTGGGTCCGTCGCGACGCACCGCTGCCTTGGCTTCCTGAAGCTCGGTGAACTTCACCACCTTGAGGAGACTGATTTCGGCAGACTGCATTTCGAGATCCAGATAGGTACGAAACCACCCTCGACTCATCTGCTGGTACTCGGCGTTGAACATCATTATTGCCTCCTGCGGCTGGACAGCACATTGCCGTCGAACCCTATTATCGGCAGGGTTCGAGCTATGCTAATCAGCTTTGAAGATTGCGTCAACAAATAGGGCGTGTAGGAATCGAACCCACTTCAACCGCTCATAAGACGGAGGCCTTAACCAGTAGACGAACGCCCCGTACCGCGCAGTTAAAAGGC